>ENA-ORBV01002434-ORBV01002434.1-microbial-mat-metagenome-genome-assembly--contig:-NODE-2434-length-39277-cov-12.377602_pt1 | contig 39277 bp, 25 predicted proteins | sample MGYA00237777_ERZ505514 | MGnify/ENA primary metagenome ERZ505514 (study PRJEB26160, sample SAMN06269048) | microbial mat metagenome | isolation source: Oligotrophic lake microbial mat | place... | reverse complement strand
GGTTCGGCCACCCCCACAGGGTGCTCCTGTCGTCTTGAAACTCGTACTCGTCGATCGACAGGAACACCCCCAGCTCCGGCGACCACTGCCTCGCCCGGACGTCATACGTCCCGCCCGCGACCGGCGAAAACCACCGGCCCGATGTCGGCCACCGAGAACCAAAACGCGGATGGGACGCCCCTGTTCGTTTCGCGCTTCGACAACAAGGTCGACGAGAAGCGCCGCATTCAGATCCCGAGTTCGTGGCGGCGGGGGCAATCGGGGGTTCGGTACATTTTGGTTCCTGTGCCTAAGCGGGCGTGGCGCCCCGCCTGTCTGGTAGCGATGCCTCCCCAAAAATTCATGGCCCTGGTCCAGGAAGTGCACGAAACGGCCACTAACCTGACCCCCGAACAGGAAGCCATCGCTCGGTTTTGGGATTGCAACCCCTACGTTACCCAAGAGCAGGCCCACCTGATGTCCGGCACCAAAAAGATCACCCCGGGCGGTCACTGGATGGCCATCACCGGCCATGCAGCCCGGCAAAGCCGCGCGGACTATCCGTCTACGCTGCGCGCTTATGCCCTCACTGCCATTGCGCTGCACGATGCTTTCATTTCCTGCTGGGATGAGAAATACAGGAGCAACCTTATCCGTCCCGAAACGGTCATCAACCGAAGCATCGACCCAAACTGGAAGCCACTGTTGGAGACTCCGCCCTTTCCCGAGTACCCGAGTGGGCACAGTGTAATTTCCTCGTCAGCCTGTCAGGTGCTCAGTCAACTTTTCGGTTCATCGTTCGCGTTCACGGATTCCACGGAATCGCCTTTTGGCCTGGAGCCGCGCTCTTTTACCTCCTTTGAACAAGCCGTTCAGGAGGCTTCGCTAAGCCGCCTCTACGGTGGCATCCACTATAGGCCGGCGGTAGAAATGGGGTTGGTACAGGGCACGCAGGTTGGCCGGCATGTTTGGCAGACGCTCACGGCTGAGCCTGAAACCCCTGTGGCTGAAGTCCCCTGATCATTTCCCCGCCGCTATCCTTTTACCTCTCTTATGCTGAGTACTATCGCCCGCTTCATTCCCGCTGCTTTACTAACTCCTTTGCTGCTTTTCTACAGTTGCCAATCAGAGGACCGCTCGAAGGGGGATAATGGTTCTGAAAGCAGCACCGGAGCCCTGTTCCAGGCACTTAGCCCGGAGCAGACCGGAATTACTTTTGTAAACAGCATAAAGGAAGATGAAAAAATAAATTACTTTAATTACGGATACATTTACAACGGTGGAGGGGTTGCCGTGGGCGATATTGACGGAGACGGCTTGGCAGATCTGTATTTCTCTGCCACCATGGGCGGCAATAAACTGTACCGCAACCTCGGCGATTTTCGCTTTGAAGACATCACCGAAAAAGCTGGTGTGGCTGCCGCGGAAGGGTTTAAGACGGGCGTGTTAATGGCTGATGTCAACAGCGATGGCTTGTTGGATCTGTACGTCTGCCGCACCGGAAATGGCCCGGTTCAAGAGCGTAGCAATCTGCTGTTCATCAACCAGGGGAGCGGCATTTTCAAGGAACAAAGCGCGGCGTTTGGCCTGGATGCTCCGGCCAACACCAACCACGCTGTCTTTTTTGATTGCGACGATGACGGCGACCTGGACTGTTACTGGCTCAATCACCCCATCCGTTTCGGCACCAATTCCAGACCGAGGCTGCAAGGGGGAGTTCGCAATACATCGCCGGAAACTCCCTATGAAAGCGATCGCTTGTTCCGCAACGACGGCGACCGATTTACCGATGTGACGGTGCAGGCTGGCGTGGTGAACAGCGCCTTTGGGCTGAGCGTTTCGGTGAGCGATTACAACGGCGACGGACTTGCAGATTTGTTTGTGGCCAACGACTATATCGAACCCGATTTCCTGTACATCAACAACGGTGACGGAACCTTCAGCGACCAGTACAGCGCCTACTTTGACCTGATCAGCCAAAACAGCATGGGCTCGGACGCCGCTGATTTAGACGACGATGGCGACGTAGATCTGGTGGTGCTGGACATGCTTCCCCAAACTCACGAGCGTCAAAAATTGCTGATGAGCACTATGTCGCTGGACCGCTACCAGACCCTGCTCAAGTACGGCTACGGCCGCCAGCAAATGCGCAACGTGTTGCAGTGGAACCAAAACAACGAGGGCTTCGCGGAAGGCGCGCAACAAGCTGGCATCCATGCTACCGACTGGAGCTGGTCCGTGCTGGCTGCTGACTACGACAACGACGGCCGCAAAGACCTGTTCATCACCAACGGCTACCGGCGCGAAGTCACCGACCTGGACTTTCTGCGCTACAAAAACGACAGCCTCCGCCAAAACATGCCCATTTCGCGCCTTCATGAAGTACTGGATCGCATTCCATCTACGCGGCTGAATAATTTCCTGTTCCTGCAACAAGGCGACGGTGCTTTCCGCGACGCTTCCGGCGCCTTGGCAGGGAGCAAACCGACCTTTTCCAATGGGGCCGTGTACGCCGATCTAAACGGTGACGGCCTGTTGGATTTGGTCGTCAACAACCTGGAAGACCAAGCTACGGTTTACCAAAACAACGGCCGCAGCGACCAGCACTGGTTGCGGATTCAACTCAAGGGTCCGGCTAAAAACACGCAGGCGGTCGGAGCCCGAGTGCGCGTGCGCGCTGACAACCGCTGGTACCATGTGGCCCAGCAGCCGGTGCGGGGTTATTTCAGCTCCGTCGATCCCGTGTTGCACGTGGGGTTGGGCAGTTCAAGCACCGTACAAGAAATTCAGGTCGAATGGCCGGACGGAACCTGGAGCGGCGGCTGGTCAGGTGCTGCAGACCGAACGCTCGTCATCGCCTACGGCGAAAACAGCATCGCCGAACCGCAACAGGAAAAACCCAAGGCCCTTTTTGCCGAAAGTAACGCCATCCGCTACCGCCATACCGAGGATGTGTTTGAAGACTTTAGAAGGGAGTTTTTGCTGCCGCGGCGACTCAGCCGCGAAGGACCGCATATGGCCACTGCAGACTTTAACAGGGACGGCCTGCAAGACCTGTTTGTCGGTGGAGCGTCTGGTCAAGCAGGAGCCGTATTTTTCCAGGAACCAGGTGGCGCATTCCGACGGGAAACTTCGCCCGACCTTCAAAAAGATGCCGCCTGCGAAGATGTCCGGCCCACCGTGCTGGATGCCAATGGCGACGACTTCCCGGACCTCTACGTCGGCTCAGGTGGCTATGCGGCCGCAAACGGCGATCCGGTGTACCAGGACCGCCTATACCTCAATGACGGCAAAGGCGGCCTGCGCAAAGCACCAAATGCCCTTCCAATCATGCAGCAACCCACGGGCGCTGTTGCCGCTTTTGACTGGGATGGCGATGGCGACTCGGATTTATTTGTCGGGGGAAGGGCCGTTCCGGGCCGCTACCCCGAAGCGCCGCGCTCCTGGCTGTTGGTCAATGACAAAGGCAACTTCCGGGATGTGACCGAAAAACTGGCGCCGGACCTGCAAGCCCCTGGCATGGTTACCGACGCCGTCTGGATTCCCGCTACAGCAAACAGCCCGGTCAGGCTGGCACTCTGCGGCGAATGGATGGCCATTCAAATCTTTGCGGTGCAGAACGGCAGTTTGCAACCGCAGGTGGTGCCGGGATTGGCGCAAAGCCGCGGCTGGTGGAACCGCCTGGTCCTGACCGACTTGAACGCCGACGGCGCCCTGGATTTGCTGGCTGGAAACCTGGGCTTGAACTCGCGCTTCCGGGCCAGCCCGGAAAGCCCGCTAGTCATGATGGTCCGCGATTTCGACGCCAATGGTCAAATGGATCCCGTGTTTTTCCAGACCTGGGATGGCGTGCTCCGGCCGGTTCCCGGCTTTGACCTGATCAGCAACCAATTGCCCTACCTCCGCAAGCGATTTAGCCGCTACAGCGCCTACGCCCGCGCGAGCGCCGACGAGATTTTCCCGGCTTCAGAGCAGAAAGGTGCCCAGCGGTTGGAAGCGCAGGTGCTCGAGTCCTGGTGCCTGATGAGCGACGGAAAGTCGGGGTTTCAGGCAGTCCCCCTTCCCCCGAAAGCGCAGGCGTTCCCGTTGCAGGATGCCCTGCCGGCCGACTGGAACGGCGACGGAAACACCGATCTGCTTGTGGCCGGAAACTTTGACCACCTGGACATTGAATCAGGGCCCATTCGCGGGGGAAAAGGACTCTTGCTCGCCGGCGACGGACGCGGTGGATTCCAGGTCATCGAAGCCACGAGCCTGGGCCTGCGGGCTTCCGGCGACGTGCGCAGCCTGGCAGCAATTTCGTTATCCACAGCGGGCAAGGTTTTAGTCGTCGTCGGTGTCAACGATGGTGAAACGCTTAGTTTTACCGGGAATGAACCGAAACAACCGCTTCCTTAAGAAGAAAACTTGTGCATTGCCTGAGCATAACCGCAGTGGGAAGCTAAACCGGAATGGCACCCGCTGCGCGGCCAGCATGCATAGGTTTAGTTGTGTTATGTTCCTCACCTTGCTGATGGCTTCTCCTGGTCTTCGCGCCCAGGAGACCGTGCGGGTTATGTTCCACAACCTGTTGAATTTCCCCGATCCCGTGCCGGCGGGAAGGGCCGATACCTTTGCCACTATTGCCGATTATGTGCAGGCCGATCTGTTGTTGGTCTGCGAGCTCAAAACGGCAGCCGGTGCTGAAGATCTGCTCAACCGCGGGCTCAATGCGGGGGGAGCAAGCGATTGGCGGAAGGCGGCTTTTGTCCCGGATGGTTCGGCGGGAGGCTTGTTGCAAAACCTGGTGTTTTACCGGCAGGATAAGCTGGCGCTGTACCGCCAGTCGCGGATAAAAACGCATGTCCGGGACATCAGCCATTACGTCTTCTTGATGCGCGACCCCTATCTGGCGGGGCATCTGGATACGACCTGGCTGGATGTTTATGTGGCGCACCTCAAGGCAGGCAATACACCCTCCGATGCGGCAGACCGAAGCCGCATGGTCGACTCCCTGCGGCGCTACCTTGACCAGCAGCCTCCCGGCCGCAACATCATTTTTGGCGGCGATTTCAACGTCTACACCAGCGCGGAGGCCGCCTACGATAAACTGATTGATCCCTATGCGTCCATTTGGCTCCGCGACCCGATCAACCGACCCGGAAGTTGGAGCAGCAGTCCAGGCATGGCCGACGTGCACACCCAAAGTACGCGCACGAGCCTGATCTACGACGACGGTTCGGGGGGGGGCATGGATGATCGTTTCGATTTTTTACTTCTCTCCTCGCCCATGACTTTTGGCAGCGGTCGATTCCGCTATACCCCCGGCTCTTACAAGGCACTGGGCAATCCAGGAAGTTGCCTGAACCAAAGCATCCTGACCTGCGAGCCAAACCCAGTGCCCCGAAGAGTGCGAAACGCGCTGTATTACATGAGCGATCACCTTCCCGTTTTCCTGGACCTGGAGGTCACCTATCCCATCTACAATGGCTTGGAAAGCGAGTCCATCAGTGATGGAACTTCCCCTCGCTTATGGTGGGATGGCATACAGCTTTGGGTGGCCCCTGCACAAGACTTTGCCGGTACAGTTGAATTTTACGGTTTAGACGGGCGCTTGCTCCGGGCTACCGGATCGTTGTTTCTGCCGGCAGGTAGCGCCACCGCAGTTTCGCTCCCAATGACTTACAACGGTCTGGTGTTGATTCGCGGCACGGACCAAAGCGGGCAACAATGGTCCCGGACATTATCGCTTTACCCCTCACTGAAATGATCGTTAGCACCATACCATACCATACCATGAGAAATGTTGTCTTTTTACTGATGGCGGGTTTGTCCTCGATCCTCAACGCGCAAGACACGTTTTCTATCGTTGCGGTAGACCCCGATAACCGGCAGGTAGGTAGCGCCGGAGCAACCTGCCTCGACAGTGTATTGGAAGGAACCAGCGCCGTAATTATTTCTTACATCAAACCCGGTGTTGGCGCCATCCATACGCAAAGTTATTGGAACCCAATTAATCAGGCGAACGCGAGCGCCCGCATGGATGCAGGTGACAGCCCTGAAGAAATCATGGATTGGCTGGAGGCCAACGATGCGGAGGGCAATCCAGCCATTCGGCAGTACGGGGCTGCCGATCTGGATCCGGCGAACAGCCCGCGGGTAGCGGCTTTTACAGGCGGCGATTGCTTTGACTTCAAAGGCCACGAGTTGGGCCCGAATTACGCTGTGCAGGGCAACATCCTTTCCGGTCGGGCCATCCTCGATTCCATGTCCTTCCGCTTTTTCTTTGAGTTAAGTGACTTGGCGGGTAAGTTGATGGCTTCTATGCAGGGAGCTAAAAAAGTCGGGGCTGACACCCGTTGCTTCGCGGCGGGGGTGTCTTCGCGTTCGGCCTTTCTCCGGGTGGCCAATCCGGACGATTCCACGGAGTTCTACCTGGATCTGGTGGTGGGGTCCACCCCACCCGGTGTTGACCCTATTGATGTGTTGCAGGAAAAATTCGACGCCTGGCGGGATGTAAATCCCTACTTCCCCCCCCCGAGCGGATTGTCAAGTCCTGCTGGTGAACGGGTTGTTTTGCTCGTTTCGCCCAACCCTGCCGGTCCGAATTCCCGGTTGGCAGCCTTGGAAACGAAGCAAATTCATGCACCGATGACCCTGCAGTTCATCAGTCTAAACGGCCAGCTCCAATTGGAAATACCCTGGGGTGGCCAGGAACTGCTGCTATCCGACTTGCGGAGCCCCGCTGGGTCAGGGAACACGGCTGGATCTGCGGTGCGTGGTGGAGCAAGCATGAGCATTGGGGCAACCGTTGGCTTAGCTGCTAACGTGCAGGATGGCTTGCCCGCTGGTTGGTACGTTGTCCGGGCGCTTTGCGGCAAAACCTTGTTGGCACAGAACACCTTTGTCTATCAACCCTGAGGCATGTGCACTTTGCTGATCAGCTACCGCCAACACGCAGATTTCCCGTTGCTTATCGCTGCGAACCGGGATGAGTTTCACGCGCGACCAACGACGGCCTTGCATTGGTGGCTGGACCAACCCGATGTCCTGGGCGGTCGCGACCAAGTAGGCGGCGGCACCTGGTTTGGGTTGACCCGACACGGCCGTTTTGCTTCCCTCACCAATTTCCGCCAGTTCCCGTTGAACCCGAATGCGCCCAGCCGGGGTGACTTGGTGCGGGGCTATTTAGAAGGAAACCAACAACCTGCTGAATTTCTGGAGCAGTTGCAGGAATCGGCTTCGCTGTATAACGGGTACAACCTGCTTTTTGGCACAGTCAACGACTTGTGGTATTTCAGCAACCGCTCCAGCCAAAACGGCCCGGTAGCTCCCGGAATTCACGGCTTGAGCAATGCCCTGCTCAATGACCCCTGGCCAAAGGTCAACAAGGGCCGCAGCCATTTCCAGAACTTATTTGCCCACCCCGCCTCGCTGGACGCTGAAACAGTGTTAGAAGCATTGGCCAACAAAACTCAATACCCAGACCAAAGCCTCCCTGATACTGGAGTGGGCTTGGAGCGGGAGCGCGTCCTAAGTGCGCTCTTCATCGAAAGTCCAGGTTACGGCACTCGCGCTTCCTGGTTTTTGCGTGTGAGCAGCGATGGCTTGGTGGATGTCACGGAACGGTCCTACCTGCCTGACGCCCATCGGGCCGAAGTTTTTCAACTGGTGCAGGCTGCGCCGGAGCCTTTTCCCCGGCCAAAAACCTCGCTGCCTTGAACGACGCACGTGAAAGCCGTTGTCGGGACGTGCTGCGCAAGCGCCAACCCGACCTAACGGTGGTGCTTGAAGACATTACTGATCCGCATAATATTTCGGCCGTCCTCCGCACCTGTGATGCCGTGGGCATTGCGGCCATTCACCTGATCGGAACCTACGAACCTTACGGCAAACATCTTGGGAGCCACAGTTCTGCGAGCGCTTTTCAATGGGTGAATGTTCACCGCCACGCAGACCGGGAAAGTTGCGCCATTGCCGTGCGGCAACAAGTAAACACACTGCTGGCAGCCTGCCCGGATCCCGGCAGTGCTGACCTTTATGCCCTGGACCTGACCCAGCCCGTTGCCCTTGTTTTTGGCAGTGAGCAACACGGTCTCAGTCCGGCCATGCGCGCTCTTTGCGACGGGATGTTCAGCATCCCGCAGGTGGGCATGATTCCCAGTTTGAACATCTCCGTGGCCTGCGCTGTGAGTTTGTACGAGGCCCTCCGACAACGCCAAAATGCCGGTTTTTACCAGTCTCCACGGTTAAAGCCAGCGGCCCGGGAAGCCTTGTATCACCAATGGCAGGGACGGGAAATTTACCGGAAAAGCGAGCATTGAAGCGCGTTGGCCCAACGCGCAACAGCACTTCGCCCGCAACGGAAATGGCTATCTTTGCCTATGGCCATGCATCAGAAGATCCTCATAATCGATTTCGGCTCGCAGTATACGCAATTGATTGCCAGGAGGATCCGGGAACTGAACGTTTTCAGCCAAATCGTTCCCTGCAACCACATTCCCGAAATCGGCCCGGAGGTCAAAGGCATCGTGCTCAGCGGGAGTCCCTTTTCGGTCGGTTCGGGCAAACTCCCTGCCTTTGATTTCGAGAAGGTTCGCGACCGGGTTCCCTTGTTAGGCATTTGCTACGGCGCGCAGTTCCTGGCCAATCATTACGGGGGAAAGGTTTCGAGCGCCGAGCAGCGGGAGTACGGACGGGCGCGTCTCGGCTTCGTGGACCCCGGTTCTGCGCTCTTTGAAGGATTACAGACCGGCAGCCAGGTTTGGATGTCGCACGGCGACACGATCACCGAACTGCCTGCCCATTTCCATTGCGTCGCCAGTACGGCAGACGTGGCTGTAGCGGCATTTACCAACCAAGCCAACGGTCATCCCCCGGTTTTCGGGCTGCAATTCCATCCTGAGGTGACCCATTCGGACCAGGGTAAACAAGTGCTGGCCAATTTTGTGCTCGGCGTTTGCGGCTGCTCCGGCGACTGGACGCCCGCCGTCTTTGTCGAAGAAAGCGTGCGTTCGCTCCGCGATAAAATCGGGGATGGCACAGTTATCCTCGGGCTTTCCGGAGGGGTAGACTCTTCAGTGGCAGCGCTGTTGTTGCACAAAGCCATTGGCAACAGGCTGCACGGTATTTTCGTGAACAATGGTTTGCTAAGAAAAAACGAATACGAAGAAGTTCTCTATGCTTACACCGGGATGGGCCTGCAAGTCCGCGGTGTCGATGCGTCTGAGCGCTTTTTGGACGAACTGGCCGGGGTAAGTGATCCGGAAACCAAGCGCAAAATCATCGGCCGGGTTTTTGTTGAAGTCTTTCAGGAAATTGCAGCGCAGGAACAGGATGCCCGCTGGCTGGGTCAGGGCACCATATACCCGGATGTCATTGAGTCGATTTCCATCCACGGCCCTGCCATGACCATTAAATCGCACCACAACGTCGGGGGTTTGCCTGAAAAACTGCACTTGCAGGTGGTGGAACCGCTGCGCGAATTGTTCAAGGATGAAGTGCGGCGCGTCGGTCGGGAGCTTCAACTGGACCCCCGCATTTTGAACCGGCACCCCTTCCCCGGTCCTGGATTGGGCATCCGCATCATTGGGGCGGTTAGCGCAGATCGGGTGACCTTGCTGCAGGAAGCTGACCGCATTTTCATCGATAAATTGCGCCAACACGGCTGGTATGACCAGGTTTGGCAGGCTGGAGCCATCCTGACGCCCGTTCAATCCGTAGGCGTTATGGGCGACGAGCGCACCTACGAATACGTAGTAGCGCTCCGCGCCGTGAGCTCTACGGACGGCATGACCGCTGATTGGAGCCGGCTTCCGCACGACCTGCTCGCGGAAATTTCCACGGAAATCATCAATCGGGTTAAAGGCATTAACCGAGTTGTTTACGACATCTCCACAAAACCACCGGCCACCATTGAGTGGGAATAACGCAACGTCGATTCTTTTCGCTGCACTGATTGCTTCCGTGTTGGCGATGTCCTGTTCCTCCAGTCGCTCTGCGCAAAGGGACAAGCCTACCGTATTAGCGCCTGCTTCGACAACAGATGCGGAGATTCTTACCCCGGAAAATAAATCCGAGACAGGCACCGGGAGCCCGGAGGTCGATCCGGATAGCAAGCCGGCTGCCGGACGCTTTCAAGTGGCTTTAATGCTGCCTTTCACTTTGGATCAGCGCAGCCTGGACCAATTGCGCGATCAAAATCCGCTTAAAAACAATCGCCCGCTGGTCAGCCTGGGGTTGTATGAAGGTGTGCTGATGGCACTGGACAGCCTTAAAAAGCACAATCCAGGCTTTGATTTGTTCGTATACGATACAAGAAACAGCGCGGAGGAAGTGCGCCGAATAACGGCCAAGCCGGAGTTTCGGCAGACGGACCTGATCATCGGACCGCTCTTTGAATTGGAGCTCCAAGAGGCTACCTCATATGCCCGGCAGGAGGGCATTCCCATCGTTTCGCCTTTGCGCAAGGCCACGGGCCAGCAGCGGCATCCTTCCTTTTTTGCGATCAATCCGGGCGAAGAGGACCTGTTGAAACTGCTGGGGAATGAATTAGACCGAACCGAGCGGCGCTCCAAAATTTTAGTTATCCGGCAAGAAAATGAGGACGACGCGCGGCTCAGCCTAGCCTTTCGCTCTGGGGTAAGCGACTCCAGCCGCCGGGCTCAAGTTCTGGAAATCATAACAAATTATCGGTTGAGCGGTATCGAGAGTCATTTTTCTTCTGTGCAGCCCAACATTTTGGTTGTCCCCTCGCGCGATGAGGTCTTTGTCAACGCGCTTTGTCGTCGGCTCGCAGGGTTGCGCTACACCTACAACATCCAGGTTTACGGGCTGGAAGATTGGCGGGAATTTGGTTCGATTACACCAGACAATTTCGAAAAAATCAACCTGCGTTTTCCCGTGTCCTACTGGCCGGGCATCAAACCCGGTTTTTCCAGCAGCTTTGACTTGGCATACCGGGAAAGGTATCACTCCCCGCCGTCGGAATATGTTTTCCGCGGTTATGACCTGATGCTTTATTTTGGTCGATTGCTGCAGGTCAATGGTCGAAAATGGCCAGATCCGGACAAGCTTCCTACCCGCTTTGCAGGCATGAACGACCAGTTCCGTTTCTTGGCGATCCCCGCGGCCACGCCGTCGGAACCCGACCACCTGAGCAACAGAGTTTTGCATATTGTCCGCTACCAGGACAATGAATTTGTGACCTCGCCCTGACCTCGCCCTGACATTGCTCTGACTTTGCCCTGACATTGCTCTGACTTTGCTTTGACACCGCCTTGACTTTGGGCAAACTGCGCATTCTGGCACCGATCTGATGCCACATTTACCCGGCCAGTACTCGGGAAACCCATCGGATTGGCCTATCTTTAGGAAACTTTCGTTTAACCTGACGTATCCTCTTTTCCCTATTTTATGCTAAACTTCCACTCCTCTTTCGCCAAACTTTTTGTCGGTTTGTTTCTCGCGGCCAGTTTGTCCGGGACCAGCACACCGCTGAAGGCTCAAACATCTTCAAATGTCACCTTTCGGGGGCAATTGGATTACGCCAACGACCTCAATGACATTTGGGGTTGGCGCAATCCGGCCGACGGCAAAGAGTACGCGCTGGTTGGTGTGACCAACGGCTTTTCCATCGTAGACGTCAGCAATCCGGCCAGTCCGGTGCAACTGCATTTTGTACCAGGAACCAATACGGTCTGGCGCGACGTCAAAACCTGGGGCAACTACGCCTATGTGGTCAATGAGGGCAGCGGCGGCCTGCTAGTAGTTAATATGGCCAATCTTCCGGGCAGCATCACGTCCTCTTTTGTCAACCTGGGAATTGGCTACTCTACCTCGCACAACATTTTCATTGATGAGAATGGCATAGCGTACCTCTGTGGGAGCAACGGATCGCTGGGCACAGTCATAATTGATGTGGACGCCAACCCGGCTAATCCGCCGGTGGTAGGCAGCTACACCACCCGCTATGTGCACGATCTGTTCGTGCGCGGCGACACGATGTGGACGGCAGAAATCAACAACGGCATTTTTTCGGTAGTGGACGTGACCAACAAAGCTGCCCCGATGGTGATGGCCACACAATCTACTTCAAGCAATTTCACGCACAACTTGTGGCTTTCCGATGATGGCAAATACCTCTACACCACCGATGAAATAAGCGGAGGAAATGTGGACGGTTACGATGTTAGCGATCTTACCGACATCCAGGAAGTGGACCGGTTCCGACCGGGAACCGGCACCACATCCATACCACACAATACGTTTGTCAAGGACAACTTTCTGGTTACCGCCTGGTACCGGGATGGCATGCGCATTACCGATGCTACACAGCCGGACAACCTGATTGAAGTGGGCTGGTACGACACTTCTCCGCTTTCCGGAAACGGGTTCAACGGGGCTTGGGGCGTGTATCCTTATTTGCCATCCGGCAATGCGCTTATCAGCGATATTGAAAGCGGGCTGTTTGTGGTCACCCCAAGTTATACCGGTGCGGCATTCCTGGAGGGTCTTGTCACCGATCAGGTGAGCGGTGTGCCGCTCCTGAATGCTACCGTTTCCATTTCTTCCACAACGGCCAGCGATTTAACGAACCTTTTTGGTCAGTATGGCACCGGTCTTGGAACTGCGGGAACCTACACCGTTACGGTGACGCGAGCGGGTTACGTTTCCCAGACTATTCCCGGTGTGGTACTCGTGCTGGGCAACACCACCGTGCTCAATGTGGCGCTGGTGCCTGCTACCGCGTTCACGTTAACCGGCACTATCCGCGACGCCATTAGCACTAGCGGACTTGCAGGGGCCAAACTGCTGCTGCAGACAGGCGGTACCACTTATCCCATTACCGCGGATGCCTCTGGCAATTTCAGTTTGGCCGGCTTCTTTTCGGGTGTGTACGATGTGTATGCAGGAACCTGGGGTTATGTCACCAGTTTCCAAAGCGGGCTATCAATCAATCCAGGAACTGGTGCCCTGACCATTAACCTGAATCGCGGCTACACGGATGATTTTGTGCTGGATCAGGGATGGACGGCGGTCAACTCGGCGGCTTCCGGTCTCTGGGCTCGCGGTGAACCGATTGGTACCGATTTGTCCGGTGTGGCCTCCAATCCGGATTTAGACTTACCTGCTGACCTGGGCTCGCTCTGTTACGTGACGGGTAACGCCGGCGGGGCCGTCGGCACCGACGATGTCGACAACGGCAGAACCACCCTTCGCTCGCCATTTTTTGACCTGAGCAGCGGAACCGATCCCCAACTCAGTTACTCCCGCTGGTTCTTTAACGGCGGAGGCTCAGGTGCTCCGAATGATTCGCTAATCGTGAAACTCAGCAATGGGACAACCACCGTAGTCCTTGAAACGGTTACTGCCACTACACCAGGCAACAGCAGTTGGGTGTCTCGCACCTACCGTATTTTGGATTTTCTGCCGCTGACTGCGACCATGCGCCTGACAGTAGAAACGGCCGATGCCGCAGCCTCCGGTCATATTGTCGAAGGGGCATTTGACGGCTTTGCGATAACCGATGCGGCTGCACCAGTTTGCGCTGCCCCAACAGGAACGTTTGCCAACAACATCACTGCCGCGTCTGCCCGTGTCAACTGGGCCGCCTTGCCTGGGGCGCTATCCTACCAAGTTCAAGGGCGCAAAGTGGGTACCACCAATTTCCGCAACTCCACCACCTCCGGCACCTTCCGCAATGTGACCGGGTTAAATAACGGTACTGCCTATGAGTGGAAAGTACGAGTGCAGTGTAGCACCGGAGATGTTAGTGCATTCTCACCGCTTTCAACCTTTACTACGCTAACACTTCGCCAAGTGGAAGAACCTGCTGTTTCGCTGGAACCAAATCCCGCAACAACATATACGTCACTTTCTGTTGACGTTTCAACGAGCGGTCCGGTTCAATGGCAGCTTATTGACATACTCGGCCGACCCATGCTGGCTGGCCGCTTTGACGCTGTACCAGGCGCGCATCGCATTCCCCTTGATCTTTCCGGCTTACCTGCTGGCATTTACATCGCTGCACTAACTGGTGCAGACTGGCAACACCAAGTAGAACTGCTGGTTTCTGAAACACGATAACTTATCTGTTTTAAGTTGCTTTATCTTGCCATTTTTGGCCTCCTCCTCCCCTCATTGAACCCGAATGAAAAACACATTTGTTGTGGCCTTCGTGGCCGTCTTGCTGCTCTTTGACCAGCTTCATGCGCAAGTCAATGCCAGCTTTCTCGGACAAGTGCCTTACCCCGAAGCCCTCTCCGACATCTGGGGCTGGCATAATCCTATCGATGGCAAAGAATACGCGTTAGTTGGTGTTTACAACGGGTTTTCGATTGCCGACGTGAGTAATCCGACCAGTCCGGTAGCGCTTCATTTTGTACCGGGTGATAATTCCATTTGGCGGGATGTAAAGACCTGGGGAAACTACGCCTATGTGACCAACGAGACCGGTGGGGGCTTGCTCATTGTGGACTTGAGCGGTCTGCCGGGCAGCATTAGCACCTCCATTTGGACCGGGGGAAGTTTGGGTTACAACACCGCCCACAACATCTTCATCGATGATAACGGCGTAGCTTATCTCTGCGGAAGCAACGGAGCCCTTGGCACCTTGTTTCTGGATGTCAATGCAAATCCCATAAATCCGCCGGTGCTCGGCAGCTACACCACCCGCTACGTCCATGATACTTACGTAAGAGGGGATACGATGTGGAATGCCGAAATCAGCGACGGCATCTTCTCGGTCGTCGATATATCAAATAAGAGCGCTCCTGCTTTAATGGCTACGCAGGCCACCAGCAGCGACTTCTGCCACAACATTTGGGTCAGTGATGATGCCTCCTGGCTTGTTACCACAGATGAAGTCAGCGGAGCCAATATTGACGCGTACGATGTCAGCGACCTCAGTGACATTCGCCGGCTCGACACCTGGCAAAGCAATACCGGGAGTGGCGTGATCCCCCACAATGTTTTCATTTTAAACCAGCACCTGCTAACCGCTTACTACCGCGATGGCTTGACGATTACGGATGCCACCCATCCGGATAACATGATTCAAACCGGCTTCTACGATACCTCCCCCTTTAGCGGCAATGGCTTCAATGGAGCATGGGGGGTTTACCCCTACTTGCCTTCCGGGAACATCTTGATCACCGATATCGAAGAAGGACTTTTCGTGATAAGTCCTTCTTATGTGCAAGCTGCTTACCTGCGAGGCGTCGTGACCGATTCGGTCACTGGCATCCCCGTCACGGGGGCTTCTCTGAGCATTTTAGGCAGCCCGGATGAAGGGGTGGCCGTCACGAATATTGCTGGCCAATATGCAACAGGAACTTATGCACCAGGAACATATTCGATTCGTATCTCACGGTTTGGATACGCAACCAAAGAAATTAGTGGTGTGCTGCTCAGTTCCGGCATAGAAACCTTGCAAAATGTGGAATTGTTGCCGCTGGCCACATTTGCGCTCACTGGACAGGTGTTTGACTCCATTACCGGGCTGCCTGTTGCCTTTGCGCAAATAGCGCTGGAAACTTCCGATACCGTGTTGGTTGGTATTGCCGATGCTTCAGGGCAGTTCAACTTCGCCGGAATTCTTCCTGGCACCTATACTACCTATGCCGGTCAGTGGGGATACCGCACAAGCCGCAGGCCGCCACAAACGCTTGACGGAGCGAGCGGGAGCCTGGTTCTGACGATCAATCGAGGGTTGTACGATGACTTTATTTTCGATTTCAACTGGACCGGTATACACACGGCTTCTGCTGGGCTGTGGGAACGAGGAATTCCCATCGGAACCAGCAACGGCCCTTCGGATTCCAATCCCTACTTTGATGTTTTCGAAGATTTTGGCACCGCGTGCTACCAAACAGGTAACGGAGGCGGCATGGCCGGAACGGATGATGTAGACAACGGGACCACTACACTATTTTCTCCGGTCTTTGATCTGAGTGCCTACGGTGATCCGCGCATCGTTTACGAACGCTGGTTCTACAACGGCGGTGGATCCAGCTCGCCGAACGACAGCATGATTATTCGGCTTTCCAATGGCAGTGCCACGGCTACTTTGGAAACCGTCGTTAATGGAGACGCCTTCGAAAGTCAATGGCGCAAGCGCGATTGGCGGGTTCAGGATTTCCTACCGGCTACCTCTGCGATGCAGTTCAGCGTGTATGCCGCCGATTTTGCAGCAACCGGTCACCTGGTCGAAGGGGCGCTGGACGCCTGGCGAGTTTACGACGCTGCTGCAACGGCTGTTCCCGGAGTTGCCGTAAACATCTCTGCTTCCCAGCCCTGCGCCGGGAACACGGTCCTGTTTGAGGATGCGTCCACTGGCTACCCGGTAACCTGGCACTGGGAATTCGAGGGAGGAACGCCCGCAGAAGCCTTTGTGGCCGATCCGGAAGTGGTGTACACAGTACCCGGTACTTATGACGTGCGCCTTACGGTATACAACGGGGAAGGCACCGCTTCTCTTGTGCTATCCAATGCCATCACGGTGGTCGATTCCTTGCTGCTTACCCTGGCGTCTTCGCCGAGCACAACCGGCAGCGATGGCTCCGGTATTGTAGAAGACGTTACCGGCGGAACAGCACCATATATTTACCTATGGAACGATCCCGCAGCACAAACCACAAAAACGGCCACTGGATTGGCTCCCGGAGAATACACGGTTGCGGTGACGAGCAGCGATGGCTGCTCAGCCTCAGGAACTGTCGTGGTTACCGGTGTAGTCAATGGATTGTCTGTCGCTGATTTTGCACAAGCGGTTCAGCTTGCACCCAATCCGTTTGCCAGCGCAGTCACCGTTGCGCTAACGTTGGCCGATGCTGAACGCTGGCAAGTGACGGATGCCACAGGACGCGTGCTGGAACAAGGGGCCCTTTCGCCCGGAACAACAACCTTGCAACTTGGACGCGATTGGCCGGCTGGAACGTACCATTTTATAGCCTATGGTTCTACGGGCTTTCTGGGAGCACTTCCGCTGATTAAAATGACACCGTAATGCAAGGACTTGCCGTTTTTGCGCGGTCGGCATGGGTATTCATTTGCATGTTCGTGCTGATGGCCACAGCGACACAGGCCCAACAAAATCTGGACCTGGTGGGCCATTTGCCCTACGCCAGCAATTTGAGCGATGTTTGGGGGTATGTAGCTCCGGACGGCCGTGAGTATGCGCTGGTTGGCGCCTTTGATGGCGTTTCAGTGGTGGATTTGCTCGATCCTTCGGCACCGGTGGAAGTTGCTTTTCTGCCGGGCTTCGGTTCCATCTGGCGCGACCTGAAAGTTTGGGGCAACCATGCCTACGCGACCAACGAAACTGGCGGAGGTCTTGCAATTTTAGACTTAAGCAATCTGCCCCTCAGCGTAGACACCAGCTCCTACCGCGAACGCGAGTTGCGCACCATACACAACTTATACATTGACAGCCAGGGTATTGCATACGTTTTCGGCGCCAATATTGACGGCGGTGGCGTGACCATGCTGGACCTCAACCCCGACCCGAAACAACCTGTTTTTCTGGGGGCTTACACCACCCGCTACGTGCACGATGCATTCGTGCGCAATGACACCATGTGGACGGCAGAAATTCAGGTCGGCGAATTTTCAATCGTAGACATCAGCGATAAGAGCGCCCCATTCATTCTCGGCACCCAAAAAACACCCATCGGTTTAACACACAACGCCTGGTTGTCCGATGACGGCGCTGTTCTAGCTGTTTCTGAAGAATACCCGGCTGGCCATATTGTAACGTATGACGTTAGTGACCCCAGCGACATAGAAGAATTAGGACGTTTTCGGAGCAATTGGAACACCAACGTCATTCCTCACAATGTTTTTTTCCGGGGAAATTGGCTCGTTACAAGCTACTACCGCGATGGCGTTACCCTAACCGATGCTACCCGCCCTGAAAACCTGGTAGGAACCGGGGTTTTCGACACCTCTCCATTTTCATCCGATGGCGAATTCAACGGCTGCTGGGGCGTCTACCCCTATTTGCCCTCCGGCCTGATCCTGGCAACAGACATAGAAGAAGGACTTTTTGTGCTTCAACCCCGCTATGTGCGCGGGGCTTACCTCGAAGGTACCGTCAGCGAATCGGCGACCGGTTCGCCCAGACTTTATGCCCGGGTGGAAATTTTGGGCACCGATGCCCGGCCTTACATTACCGATTTCAGCGGTCGGTACCGCACCGGAACAGCAGATTCAGGCTTGTTTACGGTGAGAGTAGCAGCCTCTGGCTGCGCCACGGCGTTTATCCCGGATGTATTGCTTCAGCCCGGCCAATTGACTGTCCTGGACGTCGATCTTGCTTGCACCGGAACGGCCCTTCCACCGGTTGTGGAATTTACCCCTGCTATTCGGGTGTTGCCGGCTGTTTTTGCGGGTTCTTCAACATTTTCATGGGCCTTGGAAGGCCTGTGGCAACCCGGAGCGCGCGTATCCGTATGGAACGCTGGCGGCAACCTGATCACCACAGAAATCCTCTCCGGACCTGATGGGCAACTCACTTTGGGGCAGGATTGGCCCGCCGGGGCTTACCTCTTAGTGGTCAAAAGCGGCAGTTTTCTTCGGTCAATAAAATCCATAAAGCACTGACGGTCAACTATTTACAATAATTTTTGACCTTCTTCGCCCAAGTGGGAATTCCGTCCGGATTTTGCTGGTCCAAATCCCTATATTTGCCCTTCCGTTTTCAAATCTCATTCACTGAGGCATAGCTCTAACCCATGCAGGGAAAAGGTTTAGTCAGTGCAGTCTTTGTACTGCTCATTCTGGCGTGTATTTATCAGCTTTCATTTACGTTCGCTTCTAAGCGGGTGGAATCCAAAGCCAGGGCGCATTCGGAACAGGCCATTAGTGGTCTTCCGGCTGACATACCCATTGAAGAAAAAGAAAGCCTTCGGTTGAAGGCTGAGCAGGAATACCTGGACCAAAAGGCCGAAGAAAAGGTTCTTTTGTGGTATACCTACCAGGATTGTAAGGAACGCGAACTCAACCTGGGGCTTGACCTCCAGGGCGGGATGAGCGTGGTTATGGAGGTTTCCAACTACGACCTGGTTCGAAAGCTCGCCGGCCGCAACAGCAACGACCCTGTGTTGGTCAAGGCATTAGAGGCCGCCCGGAGCCAGGAAGGTCAGGGACAGGGGGAATTCATCAATTTGTTCGTCAAAGCATACCAGGACCAAAATCCCGGTGGCCAACTCGTCACCCTTTTCGCCAGCATTGATAATGAAGAGGAGCTGGACCGCAGCGCCAACAACAATCAGGTAGCCGAGTATTTGGCCAAGAAATCTGAAGAAGGTTACCAGGCCACGCTCACCAAACTTCGGGAACGCATTGACCGCTTCGGCGTCGCGCAGGCCAGCATTACCCCGGTAGAGGGTCAGGGCCGTATCGTCGTTGAACTACCCGGTGTGGACAACCCAAAACAGGTTAAACGTCTCTTGCAGGCTACCGCAAACTTGGAATTCTGGCAGTCGCAGTCTCTGACCCAGGAATTCGCCGATCGGTTGGATCGCGCCGACAAGAAAAGTGCGTCTCTCTTGGAACTCGGATTAATCGGGGCAACAGCAGCCCCAGCCGAAGGCGAAATAACAGACGCAGAAGTCTTGTTGACCGCTCCTGTACCTGCTGACGACTCCCTTACTGGTGCTGCAGAAAGGTTGCTTGAAGGTGCATCCACAAACGATGGCACGCTTACGGCTGCCGATACAGGTGCGGCCGTAGAAGAAGCTCCGGTGGCGGAAGAAATTCCTGCAGCGCAGGACTCCCTCCCCGCAGGCCCTCTGTTTAGCCGCATTCAGTTTGCCCAAGGACCCGGGTACCTCGGTTTAGTTAACCAGCAGGACACAGGCATGGTCATGGATATTCTCCGCACGCCAGAAGTTGCCCGCGACTTTCCGCTGCATCGCTTTGCCTGGAGTGCCTTGGCCACCAAGGAAGATAAAGCCGTGTTTGAGCTTTACGCGCTCATGCTCACGCCAGACGGCAGCAATCAGGCTTTGCTCGAAGGCGACCTGATCAAGCTGGCCCGCGCTGATTTTGACCCCATGAACGGCCAACCGATCGTTACCATGGTCATGAACGCCCGCGGAGCAAAAGATTGGGCTCGTGTCACAACGGAGCACGTCGGAGACAACATCGCCGTGGTACTGGACAACCGGGTGTATTCTGCACCGGTAATCCAGGAGCCCATCACCAATGGATCTTCGCGTATTTCGGGCAATTTTGATCCGGAAGATGTCACGACGCTGGCCAGCATTTTGGAAACTGGCAAGTTGCCGGTTAAATCCAGTATCGTCCAGGAAGACACCGTGGGACCAACCCTCGGTGCCGAGCAGATCCGCCGCGGTATCATCGCCTTGGTGCTAGGCCTCGTTGTCGTTATGATCTTTATGGTCATCTACTACAACACTGGTGGGATCGTAGCTGACCTTGTGTTGTTGGCCAACATCTTCTTTGTGTTTGGTATCCTATCCGCTTGGGGTGCCACACTAACCTTGCCCGGTTTGGCGGGTATTGTGTTAACAGTGGGTATGGCGGTGGACGCCAACGTCATTATTTTTGAACGAATTCGGGAAGAGCTCGCCAAGGGAAAGAGCATGCTCAAGGCCATCGCCGATGGTTACAGTAACTCGTATTCGGCCATTATTGACGCGAACATCACAACACTTATTGTTGCCTTCATTCTGAATACCTTTGGACTTGGCCCGGTTCGCGGGTTCGCCGTGGTGTTGATCATCGGTATATTTTCTTCGCTGTTTACAGCCATCTTCCTGACACGATTGATTTTTGATCGATGGAGCAATCAGAACCGTCCGATCAAGTTTCACACGCGTTTGTCTGACCGAGCGCTCAAAAACATAAACTTCGACTTCGTCGGCAAACGCAAACAGTTTTATGCGCTTTCCGGAGTAATCATTCTTGCTGGTGTTCTGTCATTGGCTATCGGTGGGCTAAATCTTGGAGTTGATTTTAAAGGTGGCCGCTCCTATACCGTTGCTTTTGATCAATCCATCAATGCTGAAGAAGTCCGAAGTGTTTTAGAAAAGAATTTTGATCCCAGCGTAGTGGTCAAAAGTTTTTCCAGCGCCAACCGGCTCAAAATCACGACGGCCAAAGACATTAACATTACCACTGCCGAGCAAGACAGTACAACAACGGCCAACCTGTATGCCAGCCTTTTGCCATTCTACAGCGACCCATCTCTTTCTTTTGATGGCTGGGATCAGACATACAAGGAACAACAGCAAAAGGTACAAGCCAGCATCGCGCAGGATATCCAGCGGTCCTCTTATCTCGCTGGGCTGTTAGCCATCGCCGGTATCTTCCTGTACATTCTGTTCCGTTTCCGACGTTGGCAGTATGGTTTCGGAGCCATTGCTGCTTTGTTGCATGACGTCTTGATTGTCTTTGGAATCTTTTCCATTTTCCGCAACATCATGCCGTTCTCTATGGAGATCGGGGAGACTTTTATCGCCGCTATTTTAACCGTGATCGGATACTCCGTGAACGATACCGTGGTGGTCTTTGACCGCATCCGCGAATACCTGCGAGAATCCAAAGCGGGTACGCGTTCAGAAATCATCAACTCTGCCATCCAATCTACCTTGAGCCGGACGGTGGTCACTTCGGCAACCACGGCTCTTACACTGGTCGTCCTTTTTATTGCAGGATCGGATCAGATCAAAGGTTTTGCCTTTGCTATCCTGGTCGGTATCGTTGTCGGTACGTATTCTTCCATCTTCATTGCAACCCCCATTGTGATGGATTTTTCTAAAGAGGGTACCCTCCGCGATCACCACACACCAGCTCCAAAAAGGGCTGCTGCAAAAGCCTGATTACACGAATATCTGCGGAGATTTGGCGCTCAACTCTCCGCGTTATCGCATCAAAAAAGCCCGGCAAGTTGCCGGGCTTTTTTGATGGTTGGATGCCGAACATCCATGAGACCTGGTGCTGGTAGGTCAGACTGGGTTTCCCTTGCGGTAATCCGCCAGAAATTTCTCCAATCCGACGTCTGTGAGCGGATGCTTGAGCAGCCCTGTTATGGACGAAAGCGGACAAGTAACGATGTCCGCCCCTACTTCCGCACATTGCACGATGTGGAGCGAACTGCGAATAGATGCCGCAAGCACTTCGGTGGCAAATCCATAATTGCCATAAATGTTTACAATTTGCTCAATCAGGGATACGCCATCCCAGTTGGTATCATCGATGCGCCCCATGAAGGGAGATACCATGCTCGCCCCGGCTTTGGCAGCCAGAATAGCCTGTCCTGCAGAGAAAACGAGGGTGCAATTGGTTCGAATGCCCTTCCCCGAAAAATATTTTAGCGCCTTAACGCCATCGGCAATCATTGGAACCTTCACCACAATGTTCGGGTGCAATTCGCTGAGCATTTCTCCTTCGCGAACCATGCCGGCAAAATCTATGGCAATAACCTCTGCCGAGACATCGCCATCCACCATTTCACAAATCTTGACGTAGTGGGCCAAAATGTTCTGCTGGCCTGTAATGCCCGACTTTGCCATCAGCGATGGGTTCGTCGTGACGCCGTCAAGCACGCCCAAGGCATGCGCTTCGCTAATTTCATGCAGGTCAGCCGTATCGATAAAGAACTTCATAGGATGGTACGTTGCGGTCTAGCCGGAGGAACAATCACCACAGTTCTTCTGCGGCGCCTTCCCGACCCTGCAAAGATAGGCAACGGATACTCGCCTGAATCCTCGGACGCCCTGCTTCTTCTGTTGAAAACGAGGATGCCGCAAAATAAACTAGCCGACTTTCTTACGCAAGCGAATTTTCGCGAACAACTATTGCAGGAATAGGAGTGCGTCTTTGTATATTCGAAAGCGATCGAAAACCCATAACCCACTCTCCATGAATGCTGCAAATCGGGTCTTACCTTGGATGCTGGCCTTGCTTCCCCTTTGGCTTTTGCCTTCCTGCAAAGAAGATTCGCTGGAACCGGAAGGCATCTGGTTCATCAGCACAGACGAGGATTACAAAACCACGGCCCAGGAAGCCCTCGTGAACGCGGCAGACTACGACACCGTTCATTTTCGAGCCGGAGTTTTTGAATTTAACACGCAGCTCTCTGTCTCCAACAAAACCGGAATTGTCATTCGGGGTGAAGGCAGGGACGTAACGATTCTTGACTTCTCCGCCCAGGTAGCTGGAGCTCAGGGAATTCTGGCTACGGATATGGTGGACATCATTTTTGCCGACCTGACCGTGCGGGACATGGCAGGAGATGGCATTAAAGTCAAAGATTCGGATGGAATTTCCTTTTTCCGGGTCGGAGCGGTTTATACCACTCCGCTTACCGCTGACAATGGCGCTTATGGCTTGTATCCAGTTACTTGCGAAGATGTTTTGATCGATGATTGTTACGTGCGGGGTGCTTCAGATGCCGGTATTTATGTCGGTCAAAGCCGGCAGGTGCATGTTCGCAATTGTTATGTTGAAGAATGCGTAGCCGGAATCGAGGTTGAAAACTGCATCAATGCCGATGTCTATGGCAACACCGCCACCAAAAATACTGGTGGAATTCTGGTGTTTGATCTCCCCTCCCTTCCGGTCATTAAAAATGGCAATACCACCCGTGTGTTTGATAACGATCTGATCAACAATACCCAGGGTAACTTCGCTCCCCCTGGCAATGCGGTAGCCAATATTCCCGAAGGTACCGGTATTATGATCCTGGCATACGATCGCTGTGAGGTATTCAACAATCGCATTACAGGCTGCAATACGCTGGGTATTGGGGTAGTCAGTTATCTTACCCTGGAGGTCTTAGACCCGGGTTCCAGCTATGACGATCCCGACTATGACCCCTACGTTTACAACATCCACATCCACGACAACACCTTTAATCGGTCACCGGGGTATCCCTTTGCGGGCGTGCTGGGCTTAACCCTTCAAGCCGTTTATACCGCCAACAGCATTTCCCCGGATATCGTTTTGGACGGCAGTTTCAACCCTGCAGTACCTGAAGCGGACCAGAAAATCTGCGTCTACGACAACGGTGGAGCACAAGTGGCCAATGTGGATGCAGTGAATGAGTTTGCCAATGTCATTCCCAATCCGGTATCCGCTGATTGCACCCTCAGCCCACTGCCAGAAACCGCGATTGATGCACCGCTTCTTCCTTACTAAGCCCGTTAAATCCAGGCCGGTATTTGGCTTTTTGACTGCTGCTTTGTTACTTTTCAGCGCTTGCCGCGATGACAAAGGATTAGGCAACGGGTTCAGTCTGGACAGCCTTCCGCTGGAACAGTTGAGCGATTACCAGCTCTTTGAAGGGGCACTCAAAGACCTCCGACCTGGGCCCGGCCTGCTTCCTTACGACTTGAACACGCCTTTGTTCACGGACTACGCGGAAAAACTGCGCTTTGTGTACCTCCCGGAAGGTGCGCAAATTACCTACGTCGATGAAGCAACGCTCGAGTATCCCGTAGGAGCAATGTTGTTCAAGAATTTCTTTTTCTATGCTGATGCCCGAAACCCGGCTCTCGGGCGCCGGATTCTGGAGACCCGGGTCTTGGCTTTACATGAAGACGGCTGGAAGGCTTATTCCTACTTGTGGAATGATGCCCAGACCGAGGCCACCTACCGCGTAACTGGAGCCGTATTGCCCATCGAATGGATTCAGGAAGATGGCACCAACCGTTCCATACAGTATGTTATCCCAAACCAAGTTGACTGTCAGAACTGCCACCAGATCGGGGACCCTCTCATGCCGCTTGGCCCAAAACCGCGCAATCTGAACCGCTCGTATTCCTATGCGGATGGCACGGTTAACCAACTGGAAAAGTGGGTGGAAAAAAACTGGCTAACCGGACTCCCCACGAGCGTGCCCCGGATGCCTATTTGGAATGATCCGAGTTCAGGGAACCTGAATGACCGGGCCCGAGCCTACCTGGATGTAAACTGTGCGCATTGCCACCGCCCGGAAGGAGACGCAGACAACAGCGGTCTATTCCTAAACGTGGAGAACGCTAGCGCCAGTGCTTTGGGCATCTGCAAGCCTCCCGTAGCGGCCGGGGCTGGATCTGGCGGATTCGCTTTTGACATTGTTCCTGGTCGGCCCGACTCCTCCATCCTGCTTTACCGGATGAATTCTGTTGCACTTAATGTCATGATGCCGGAAGCCGGTAGGACTATTATCCACCAGGAAGGCTTTGAACTGATTGAAGCCTGGATCGCTTCCCTTTCGCCAGAAGGATGTCCTTAACAATGGTCCTTTCTAGAATGCAACCGCTTAAACGGCGTGGGCGTGCAGATGAAAGGTATTCATCAACAAATACACAACTCCGATACCGATAACCATTAGCGCACTGACCAACCGCACATCCACATGGTAGTGAAGTCTATCCAATTTCTCGGCCAGCAGGTGGCGCCCCATAAACAAGAGGCCAGCAATTAGCAACAACACGAGCGCCATGCCTAAAACATAGGCAAGGATAACCATCAACGCCGTCGAAAACTGATCGGTGGTCATGGATAAAAGAATCGTTGAAACGGCCATAGGGCAAGGCACCATACCAAGCATGAAGCCGAACATAGAAGCGTGGCGCACATTGCGAATCTCGCTTGTGCTCACCCAGGAAAAATTGTCTTTGATAGGTTGCTGCGGCTGATGAGGGTGCAAGCTAATGGGTGCCAGCACAAGATTCTGCGTATCATGCCGCGTAGGACTTTGTAAAAAATTCTGCGAAGAATGGTGTGAAACGCTGGGGTGGTGGTGGCCGCATTCGCAGCCAGCTTCATGCCCTTGTTCCTTGGTCAATCGGGCCAATCGGCGATAACGCATCAAAAGGTACAGACCGAATAAGATCACCACAATCGGGCTGACCCACTCCATCCAAGCCAAATCAGCTTGTTGCCCAAAGGCGTATTGCAAGCCGACCGAAAGGACGATCAATAAAAGGAAATGGGAAAATAAAAGGGAGCCGGCCATTGCGGCGATTTGCCTCCAGGATAGTTTTTCGCCAATCATGAAAGCCGCAATCAGCGATTTGCCATGACCTGGGCTTACGCCGTCAAGCGCGCCCAACATAAAACTTGTTCCGAGTCCGAGTATGTTCATTGGCTACAAATGCACTTCAGTTGCAAAAGTAACCAACTCCTCGGTAAAATCAATCCTTTAGACAGCGAATTGATCCCCGGCAAATTTTCGTGATCTCTCCACGTTCAATGGAGTTAGTAAAACGGCCATCCAACGCATAGACCATCATTCGCCAATCTGTATACGGCGATTGGCTGGAAGTAATGAGAAAAGCGGAAGTTTCCACCTCAGTAAAACGTTCCCCAGTGTTCATATAGCCACCGAGATGCACATCAAATCCCGATCCCCCGCCAATCTGAACGGAGGTGAAGGTGATGCTTGTATCGCTAAAAAGCAGGTCATATTCACTAATTGTTGGCAGATGCCAGCCCACTGGACAAGCGCCCTGCTCCCCCTCAGACCCATAGATCTCGAATGCGTAAAGCGAATCTATTCCCTTGCCGGCCGTCCAGTTGTAAAAACGGCCAGCCTTAGCTGGGGTATTGCAATTAAAACCGGTGCTAAAACCGAACACCCCTTCGCCCAAATCGTGGTTCAGGTTTTGTTGAAACCAGCACTGGCTCCCCATCTGCACGGTTCGGTAGGCCCCACCATCGCGCATGTCAACAAGAAGATCACTACAAACAAAATCAGGGTCTGGAAAAGCAAAGGTATCGGCATGAGCCCAGGCACTCAGCGAACCTTGATGGCACTGCGCCTGTACGGTCCAAGTGAGGAGTTGCCCTAATGGCAAATCTTGAACAACCGGCTGAACATCCGTTAAAAAAGTATCGAACAGCACAGGTGATCCTATTGCAGCATTCCGAACAACCAGGTGGTACTGGGCAGACTGGGGAACCGGGTTCCATTGCAGCCTTGCCTGCGTTTCGGAGAGAAGTTCACTTTTGAGGGGGAAGGGCCTGGCGTTTTGACCGCAAGGGACAGATTTTTCAAAAGGACTCGATTGGCCGACTGCCAGGCCAGTCATCCCGACCATGCAGAAGACCCCCAGTATTCCAGAGAGAAAGTGCTTCATAAATGTGGCTGACGCATGCGGGAGTCGACCTTGCGGTGCTCAACACCACCATAAAAAACAGGAAACTGCACCCCATCAACAAAGCACAAGTTAAGGCGCGCAAATTTCTGCGCAAGCAAAGCCCCAGGCCAACAGTGCAAAAAAAAACGGCAATCCTAGTATCGCACCGCTACAACCTCCTGCCCTTGCTGCGATCAAGCCCTGGGGGATTAAGAGGGAGCTGGTCGTACCGGATTGCCGCGGGCAAAGTTAACCAATCGCTTTGGAAAATCAGGAGGGCAAACGGCAATTAACCACAGACCAAAATTAGGGGCAAACGCCTGCGGGGTGCAGTAAATCCAGAAAACCGGCCGGCACAACACAGCCATATTTCGCTAAATTCGCGGCATGTCAACAAAGCCGGCAGAAAACGTAGAAGCGAACCGCAATGAAGATGCCATGCGGCTTCTGGTTTCAGAAATGAAACAGAAATGGGATCGCGTCAGCATAGGAGGTGGCTTAAAAAAACTGGAACAGCTCAAGGAGAAAAACAAACTTTCCGCCCGCGAGCGCATTAACCTTTTGCTCGATCCAGGCAAACCCTATCTGGAAATTGGAGCGTTTGCCGGTGACGGGATGTACGCCGAACACGGGGGTTGCCCATCCGGTGGTGTCGTAGTTGTTGTCGGGTACATCCAAAAACGGCTTTGCGTGGTAGTGGCCAACGACGCTACCGTCAAAGCAGGCGCATGGTTTCCTATAACCGGCAAAAAAAACCTTCGCGCGCAGGAAATCGCGATGGAGAACCGGCTTCCCATTATTTACCTGGTGGATAGCGCAGGAGTTTACCTGCCCTTGCAGGACGAAATTTTTCCCGACAAAGATCACTTTGGCCGCATTTTCCGCAACAACGCGGTAATGTCCAGCCAGGGCATCCCGCAAATCGCCGCCATTATGGGAAGTTGCGTGGCCGGCGGGGCTTACCTCCCGATCATGTCCGATGAGGCACTGATTGTCGAGGGAACTGGGTCCATTTTCCTGGCGGGTCCTTACCTGGTCAAAGCCGCCATCGGTGAAGACATCGACGCGGAAACACTGGGCGGTGCCTTAACCACCACAGAAATTTCGGGCATTTGCGACTATTCCATGCCCGATGATCCCAGTTGCCTGGCCAAAATCCGGGAGCTCATTGGCAAAATGGGCCGGTTTGAGCGGGCCGGTTTCAACCGCGCTGACCCCCTCCCCCCCAAAGGCGAACCCAAAAGCTTGTACGGTCTCATCCCCGAAAAGCTTGCTAAGCCCTATGACATGGGTAAGGTCATCCGCCAGCTGCTCGACGATTCGGAATTTGACGAGTACAAGGCCAGCTACGGCAAAACGCTACTCTGCGGTTACGGGCGCATTGACGGTTGGGCGGTTGGCATTGTGGCCAACCAGCGCAGCATTGTCCGCAACAAAAAAGGCGAAACCCAAATTGGTGGCGTAATCTACTCAGAATCAGCAGATAAAGCGGCCCGCTTCATTATGAATTGCAACCAAAAGCGCATCCCGCTTTTGTTCCTTCAGGACGTCACCGGGTTTATGGTAGGCAGCCGATCCGAACACGGGGGCATCATTAAAGACGGGGCTAAAATGGTCAACGCCATGGCTAATTCGGTGGTCCCCAAGTTCACCGTCATCATCGGCAACTCCTTTGGAGCCGGCAATTACGCCATGTGCGGCAAAGCTTATGATCCACGGCTAATCGTCTCTTGGCCGACGGCGAAAATGGCCGTGATGGGCGGGGCGCAGGCCGCTAAAACGCTCATGCAAATTGAAATGGCTTCCGCCAGAGGAAAAGGCGGTGTTGCAAGCCCGGAAGAACAAGAAGCCCTTCTGCAGAAAATCACCAAGCGATACGAGCTCACCACCGAACCCTACTATGCCGCAGCACGCTTGTGGGTCGATGCCATCATTGATCCGCTGGAAACGCGCAAGTGGATCTCTATGGGAATTGAAGCTGCAGACCACCAGCCCTTACAAAAAAAATTTAGCACTGGGGTCATACAAACTTAACAATCAGTAGTTTATAACTTCACACCATCGCCCTCCCCCCATCGATACGACCGCACGGGAAGGCCCGCCAGATCCAGAACACGATCCACAACGGTTGCCGCCAGCGCGGTAAAATCTGCCGGACGCGAGTAAAAGGAAGGCATGGCAGGGCAAAGAATCGCACCTGCTTCCACTACTGTAATCATGTTGCGCAAGTGGATCAGGCTCAACGGAGTATCCCGGGGCACCAGAATTAACTTTCGACGCTCTTTTAACATGACATCAGCCGCCCGGGTCATCAGGTCATTCGAAATACCGGCGGCTATCCTGCCCAGCGTGCCCATGCTGCAGGGACAGACGATCATGGTGTCGTAACGCGCCGACCCTGAAGCAAATGGAGCTCTAAAGTCATCAGAGGCGTAAACGGCAAACGGATAGCTGGGCAAGTCGTTCTGGCCCAACTCCGTTTGCCAGACGTCTGCAGCATTTTTGGAATACACCAAACCAATCCGCCTGGGGTCAATGGGCAAGGTCGCGAGCCGGTCCAACAGCACCTTTGCATAAATGGAGCCGCTCGCCCCGGTAATGCCTATCACCAGTTTCCTGTCCAATTGGTCCATGATTCGTTTTTAGAGGTATCGCAAAATGAACATATCGGGCGGAGGAAAGTTGGTCAATGCCGTGCTCTCTCCGCCCAATTTCGCTATTTTGGCCCGGTTTATGCCGGGGGAATGATCCGGTTTTCTGCCACAAAGGAGGAACTTGGTCGCCTTGTTTTTCGTTTAATTGCTGGAAAGGAATTATTTTTCCGTTGGACCAGGTTGCCGTTTTTACACCCTTCTCCCTTCAACTTTTAGAAACACTTGCATGAAGTTTCCGATTTTTCCAGCTCTTGTGCTGCTGAGTACTCTCTCTTTGGGCACCGTTTCCGTATTTGGGCAGACCCCTACCGCCATTGCGGCTGCGCAACCGCATCCGACCACTGCCAAAGTGGAATGGCTCACGTTTGAGGAGGCCATGAAACGATTGGAAACCGAGCCGCGCAAGGTTTTTATCGACATTTACACTGATTGGTGCGGCTGGTGCAAACGGATGGATGCCAATACGTTCGCCAACCCCACGATTGCGGGCTACCTGAATGATAAGTGGTACGCGGTTAAATTTGACGCAGAGCAAAAAACGCCGATTACTTACAAAGGCAAAGAGTACACCTTTGTGCCCTCGTCCAGCCGGGGCTACAACCAATTGGCTGCGGAACTGACAGGCGGTCGCTTAAGTTACCCCACCACAGTCTACCTGGATGAACAAGGCAATCCCATACAGTCGATTCCCGGTTACAAGGATGCCTACAACATGGACAAAATTCTCCATTTCTTTGGGGAAAACCACCACCTCAACAACAGTTGGGTGGAGTTTCAACAGAGCTACCAGTCTCCGCTGCGAGAAGGGGCTACCAATTGAACGCCTGACCCCCATTCATGGCATCTCTCCGCAACTACACCGCTGCAATACTTGTTTTAATCATTGGAGCATCCATTGTTCCAAAAGCCTTTTTGGACCAACCCGGTTCAGGCAAGGCCATCTACGGGGCAGAAGTCATCCCGGCATCTGCCCGAAAAACCCTGCCAGCTTACGCTGTGCTGGCCACAGCGGAACGGACCCCTTCCCCCGAAAAGGCAACCCGACGCAACCCAGCGGCTGCAACCGAAGTGCGTTGGATCAGCATGGAAGATGCCTTGGCGCTGAACAGCAAAAAGCGGGACGAAAGGCCCATTTTCATTGATTTGTATACTGATTGGTGCGGTTGGTGCAAACGCATGGATGCCACGACGTTTCAAGATCCGGTGGTGGTCCAATACTTGAACGAGCGCTACCACTGCGTCAAATTCAACGCCGAAACCCACGGCCCCCTCACCTACCTGGGGCAGGAACTCGCTTTGCCATCTTCCCCTAGAGCTACTCACCCCTTTGCGTTAATGGTGGGTGCTATCGGCGGAAGCATCGGTTACCCTACGGTGGTATTGTTGGACACCGATAATAAAAAGCTGACCACGCTGCCCGGTTACCAAACGGCGCAAGCACTGGAACCCTTGTTGGCTTTTTACGCCGAAGGGTACTACCAGGAGTTTGATTACGCTACGTTTCAAGGCATGTATGCACCAAAATCCAGACAATAAGGATGCCTGGTCATCTCTTCTCTTTTCTCAGCGGTGAATAATTTTTCTTCTGGTTCCCCGAGCCCCGGTCATCCTCATCCAGACCCCACCCCCCGCACGCCGCTACCGCTCCAGCACCTGCGCGTTCTGGAATTGGCCTCCGTCCTGGCAGGACCTTCGGTCGGCACCTTTTTGGCTGAACTCGGTGCTCGCGTAACCAAAGTAGAAAACCGAGCTCAAGGCGGTGACGTCACCCGATCCTGGAAGACTTCAGGGGAGTCGCCTGACGACCCGTTGAGCGCCTACTACGCCTCCGTGAATTGGAACAAAACCACCGTTTGGGCGGACTTGAAGCACCCTGATGACTGCAAAGCTGTTGCAGAAATGGCCCTCTCTGCGGACATCGTTCTGGCCAGTTTCCGGGCCGGCGACGACCTGCGATATGGGCTTGACCCCGGTACTCTGCTGCGCCAAAATCCCGGGTTGATTTACGGGCGCATCAGCGGCTTTGGTCCTAACCATAATCGACCCGCCTACGATCTGGTGCTGCAGGCGGAAACCGGTTGGATGGCCATGAACGGCTTGCCCGGCCAGCCCGGGGTCAAACTTCCCGTCGCGCTGGTTGATGTTTTTGCGGCCCACCAGCTCAAACAAGCTTTATTGCTGGCATTGCTCGAACGCGAGCGAAGCGGGCGCGGTGCACTAGTCGAAGTGTCCCTTTACGATGCTGCTATTAGTGGTTTGGCGAATCAGGCGTCCAATTACCTCATGACTGGAGTCGTACCCACCCGACTGGGAAGCCTGCATCCCAATATTGCCCCCTACGGGGAGCAGTTTACCTGCCAGGACGACCAAAACCTGGTCTTGGCCGTAGGCAGCGATGCCCAGTTTAAGGAGCTTTGCGAGGTTTTGGAGCAGCCGGACCGGGCCCATCATACCGACTTTGCCCTTAATCAAGACCGGGTTAAGAACCGGGGAAAACTGTCCGAATTCCTGCAACCGCTGTTCCGTCAAAAGCCAGCAAGACTCTGGTTAACCCGCCTTGAACAGGCAGGGGTGCCGGCCGGTCAGGTGCTGAACCTGGACCAAGTTTTTGACCAAAATGCCGCAAAAGCCATGGTGTTGGCTGACCCGGAGCCAGGCTCAACCGGCTTGAGAACCCGGCAGATAGCCTTTTTTGTTCATCCCTCCAACACAGACAGTCAACAGCGCATGGCAAAGGATGAACAACCATCAGAAACGTAAATCCCAATAAATCTTTGGCAAAATTTTGCAGTGGTTCCAGTGGAATTCCCGTATTTTTCAGGAACATTTGCTCGGTATTAACACGCCTCCATTTCTCTTTATCATTTTGGCTTAGTATGAAAATCTCAACCGCTTTAAGCATGGGCTTTGCCTACGGGCTGTTTGTTGCCAGTGCAGCACAGGCTTCGGCACAATCCATTGCAGTTGGCCTGCCACATGCTACCATTGATGGTCCTCGGACGGACGTTGGCGGCTCTGGGAGCACATCAGGAACAGTATCCGCAGAACCATCTGTAGAGGTTTTCCCAACCACCGCAAAACGCAGTCTAAGCGTTCGGTTAACTGGTGTACCCAGTGGATCCTATTCGATGGGATTTCGCCGCCCGGACGGAAGCTTGGTTCAAGCTTGGGAGGCAATGGTCATCTCAGAAACCACTTTTGTCATTGACATTGAAAAAGTAGAAACTGGTGTGTTGACCTTCTTTATCCAGGTTGGCGTCCAGGAATTGACTGCTTCGTTCTACCATATCCCGTAAAGGCACTTATTTGGGGTTCTACAGGAACCAAAAAGGTCTACAGGAACCAAAAAGGATGGGGTACTTCTAAAAACCCCATCTAAAAATCCAAACTGCTGTGTTGCGCACAATTTTTAACACCCTTCCTTACAGAAATGACCTTAGGTGTTAAAAATTGTGCATGCCTTGTTTCTGAAGTTGGCCTGAAGTTAGGCTGAAGTTTGCACAGGGTTTTTAGGAATACCCTTTTAGGAGAAAAAAATGGGTGGCTGACCGGGGTCGAACCGGCGACCTCTAGAATCACAATCTAGCACTCTAACCAACTGAGCTACAACCACCAGGTAAAGAACAAGGCCGGAAATCCGGCATGGGGACACAAAGATAAGAATCCGGTACTAAATCGCAGCCCGGTCAAGGCGCGAAAAGCGAGTATTTTTGCGATGAGAAGTCCCCACCTCGTCCGCCCATGCCCCCCGCCTCGGAAACCGTCCAACTCTGCGTCAAAGGAATGACCTGTGCCAACTGCGCGCTCAGCGTAGAGCGATACCTGGTTCGCCAGGGGCTTGAGGGGGTCCAGGTCAGTTTTGCCGACGATGAAGTCCGTTTCCGGCTCCCGGCTGGAAAGAACCTCGAGGGCATCATCGATGGATTAGAGAACATCGGCTATCCGGTTGTGTCGGAGGCAGAGCAAAAAAACGGTGGCCCTTCGCCCGCACAAAAAAAACTCTGGCTTGCCGCAGTGCCTACGATCCCGCTGGTCCTTGCCATGTTTTTGCCCTTCCCTCTGCTCCACAACCCCTGGTTTCAGTTGGCGCTGAGCCTGCCTGTATTTTTGCTTGGGGCGGAACATTTTGGCCGCAGTGCCTGGAACTCGCTTCGCACAGGTGTGCCCAACATGGATGTGTTAATTGTGCTCGGGTCATCTGCAGCGTTCCTCTACAGCCTGATCGGACTCCTGGCCGGCTTGGGCCACCAGTACCTCTTTTTTGAAACCAGTGCCAGCATCGTAACGTTGGTTTTGATCGGTCAGGTCATTGAGGAGCGCGCAGTGCGCAAGACTACGTCGTCTCTCCGTGCACTTGCGGCGCTGCAAACGGGCGAAGTGCGGCTGCTTCGACGCGCGGCTGACGGTCGGGAGGAGCGAGTTAGCGTTCCCGTATCCGATGTGCGCCCCGGAGACCGCCTGGCCGCTGAGCAAGGCGATAAAATTCCGCTTGATGGCAAGGTTTTGCGCGGTGAGGCTGAACTTGACGAATCCATGTTAACCGGTGAAAGTTTTCCGCAACCGCGCAAGGCCGGCGATGCCATCACCGGAGGCAGCACCGTTCTGGCCGGCTGGCTGGAAATGGAGGTGACGGCCATTGGAAAAGATACCGTACTCTCTGGTATTATTGATCTGGTCCGCCAGGCCTCGCTGGACAAAAGCCCGGTGCAGCGGCTTGCCGATCGCATCAGCGCGTGGTTTGTGCCCGTAGTAGTTGGCCTATCAGTCCTGACTTTTTTTCTGGCTCATTTTGTCTGGAACATCCCTGCCGGAAGTGCGCTGTTGCAAGCCATCGCCGTGCTGGTCATTTCGTGCCCCTGCGCCATGGGGTTGGCTACGCCCACAGCAGTTGCTGTTGGCCTGGGTCGTGCCGCACAATCTGGAATTTTGGTCAAAGGAGCCAGCACCCTTCAATCGCTCGCATCCGTAAGAAGAGTTATCCTGGATAAAACCGGCACCCTCACCAGCGGGGAATTTGTGCTCGAAAAGCTTGTGCTACTTTCGCCAGCGATGGAAAAGCAAGAGGCCATGAACCTCATTGTTGCGCTGGCCAGCACTTCCAATCATCCGGTATCCAGAAGTCTTTTTAACAATCTTTCGAAAGACCATTCGCCGCAGGCAACCTTGCTGCATACCATCCGGGAAAACCGGGGAATGGGCCTGTCGGGACTTGATGCTGAGGGCAGGACCTGGAAACTCGGCTCTGACCGCTGGACGATTCCGGCTGAGGCTAAACCTGAGGCTACACCTGAGTTTGCAGCCGCCGATCATTCAGCAAACACTGTGACAAGGCAACCAACCGGCGCAGTTTCGGCCCCATCCCTTCCCGGCGACGTGTTCCTAAGCTGCGATGGAATACCCGTGGCGGCTTTGTACCTCCGCGATCAAATCAGGCCTGGCGCGCGCGAACTCATCGCCTACCTGCACCAGCGCGGCATTGAGCCGGTGCTGCTCTCCGGTGATCGCGAAGTGCGAGTCAAAGAACTGGCCGATTCGCTGGGCATTCAAACGTGGTATGCGGGCAAAAGACCGGAAGAAAAACTTCAACTGGTGCAAGCGCTGAATGCAGAAGTTCCCAGCGCTATGGTCGGCGACGGCATCAACGACGCGCCGGCGCTGGAGCGCGCCAGCGTGGGCATATCGCTTGTAGACAGCACCCGCGCTGCCCGCGACGCGGCCGGGGTAGTCCTGCTTGGCGGAAGACCCGATCAACTGATCGATGCCTTTGCGCTGGCCACGCACACCCTTCGAACCATTCGGCAGAACTTGTTCTGGGCCTTTTTCTACAACGTGTTGGCCATTCCGATTGCCGCCGTTGGCCTGCTCAGCCCGATGCTGGCGGCAGGGGCTATGGCTTTTTCTGACCTTATGGTCATCGGCAATTCGCTGCGACTGCGGTTCAAAAAAATCCACAGTAGTTCAAATGCAACGAACGCGGCGTTTATTCCTGCCGTTGCTACTGCCAATACCCCCCTTTTTTCGGGCGAAAGGGTTTCGGTTCCCGGGCAGCCTAAAGGTAAAGTTGTGCCTCGGTGAAGGTCATTCGGTCGCTGCAGGGATTTCAGGTGCTGCGCTATGCTGCCTTGCTCCTGACGGGTGTATTGCTGGCCAAAAGTCCGTTAGACACAGACAGCATTGGCTTGTACGAAGCACTCTTGCTGGTTTCCGGATTCACTGGTTTTTTCTGGACAGGCGGTTTGCTCAATGCCCTTGTGCCGCTGTACCGGAGCAAGTCTCGGGAAACGGCTGCTGATCTAAATGATAGCAATTCTTATGCTATCGCTAACAATGCTTCGGCAACCGCTTCTGTAAACACTCGACATGCGGAACAAAACGGCTTGCTTGGCGAAGCGTTCCGCACGGCGCTGCTGGTTAATACCGGCCTGGTTGCCCTGCTGGCCCTGTTTCCAGGTGTCTGGACCGGTTTGTTGGGCTTGGACCACCATTCCCCACAGCTCTGGGGCATCTTTTGCGTGTTTGTCTTTTTCAACAACCCTGCTTACCTGGCGGAGTACGTTTACCTGGTCCGCGATCAATCCAGGGAGTTGCTGTATTACGGGGTTGCTGTGTTCGTCATTCAACTGGTAGCCGTTGGCCTACCCCCGTTGCTCGGATATGGCCTGGAGATAAGCCTGGTCGGTATGGCCTTGGGTGCGCTGTTGCGCTGGTTGTGGTTGTTGCACCTGCTCGGACCTGCCTGGCGCATGCGCAGCGAGGAAAAAGCCCGCAGCGCCTTGCGTCGCACCGCCATACCCCTCGCGGGAAGTTTGTTGCTCGGGGGGACGGCCATGTACCTGGACGGTTTTATTGTAGCGGGTGCACTTGGGCAGGAGGCGCTTGCGGTGTTCCGCTACGGCGCCCGTGAATTGCCGCTGGTGTTGCTGCTGGCCAATGCTTTTTCTACAGCGGCAAGTGCCGAAGTAGCGGATGATTTGACCGCTAGTTTGCGCATGATCCGCGAACGTTCTTTGGCAATGCTAAAGCGCTTCGTTCTCATTTCGGTGGCATTGCTTCTAAGCAGTCATTGGTGGTTTCCCAAAGTCTTTCGCCCGGAATTTGCCTCTTCGCATACTGTATTCAACATATACTTGTTACTATTGATACCCCGTTTATTATTTCCACAAACGGTGCTCACCGGCCTGGGTAAAACAAAAGTTATGTTCTGGATTTCCGGCTTTGAATTAGGGCTAAATGCAGGCCTTAGTTTGTTGTTGGTGGCACCGTTTGGTATGAAAGGTGTAGCCTGGGCCACGGTTATTGCCCATCTGGCAGACAAATTGCTCTTGATGGCCTACAACCATCGCGCGTTGAATATCCGCCCTTCGACCTACGTGAACGGGCCCGCCTTTGTCGGGTATTCGCTTATTTTAGCCCTCGCTTACGCAGTCTCTCTACAGATTTCTTAGCGAGATTTCCTGACCATTTTTCTAAGCGAATTAATGCGCCGGCGCGGTTGAAATTCCAATCCTCTCAGCGCCAACAAATCGCCCTCCAGCCGCGCCCGCTCCTGGCCCTCGCCGGGCACCTGCTGCGGGGCCAGCAGCCGTTCCTGCTCGTCAGCATCCTTAAACAGTGGATCGCTCATAGCTGTCTCCTTTTCGAGTATACCCCGCTTGATAGCAAACCGATTGCCACAAACTATGGCCCAGCGCTGGGTAGTGCCACGGCGCACAAGAAGCCACTCGCCAAATAATCTTGAAAACGTTTTCATAGCTATTCCAGCCCCAGATCTCAGATAATCCCGATCAGACGGAATATTATGTCATGTTATACATTCAAAACCAACCTAACCGCCCAATATGTGGCCGATTTAGCTGAGTCAAATGAGAATTGTAAAAAAAGAGTTAAAATTTACTTGACAATTTAGCCGCCATCCTGTATCGTACAGCAACCATCCTGAAACCGCTTTCAAAGCTATCCTAAAAAAAGAATATTGATGTCTTGCATCACTCCTTATTTTTAGTGCAGGAAAGCAGGCTGTATGTTCGCCAGAGAAGTCGTACCCCACCGTCGGTTGATAGCCACAGTTTTTCTCGCCCTTTTACTCTCCGTTAGCCTCTATCCAAGCTCAGCCAAAGCAACCTCGACCAAGGTCAAAGCCCCGCCGACCGAGGTCAAAAACTCCGCATCCAGCACCTCGACACCGGCTGGTATCGCATCGTCAGCCAAGTCAGCAACAAAGTGGTGGATGTCAACGCGAACTCGACCGCCGACGGGGCCAATATCCAGCAGTGGTCCTGGAATGGCTCCAACGCCCAGCGCTGCTTGATCACGAACTAAGCCGAGGTCACGGATTGGGGCCTGGGGCGGCGGTGAGGCTGTCGCAGGCCAGCGAGAGGAAAGGCAGTTCCAGCGGACGTTGAACTTTTTACGAAAGGATGCAGAACAATGCCCTCGAAACATTGGCGTTTCTTCCACCGCCGCCGGTATTCATTGGCTTCCATCAGTATGCTTGTCCTGATTGTCACGCTTGCGACCAATTTCCAGGCGCTAACGCGGCCACAGTCGGCCTACGCCGCCGCCTTTGCCGTTGGCCTGGGCAGCTACACCAACACGCTGCCACCAGGCGGATCGCTGCCGGCCAACTCAAACGGGGTTCCGGTCAGCCCAAAAATCACCAGCAACGTCACCGGGGCCATCCCGACCAACGACTGGTGGTCCTCGCTGGTGTTCCAGCGCTACCCCGGCAATCCCTACTCGGAAAATATGTTTGCCCACCCGCTAGCCTTCCACGCCAAAGCCAACGGCCTGGGCACAACCTATCCCAACGCCCTTGACATCACCCCGGATGGGCGCAAGTATCAGTACACCTACACCGAGGATTTCACCCTGAGCGTCGCCGGCCTCAACGCGCCCGACACCAAAGTTGATGGCTTCTCCGACTGGACCGTCACGGCGGCCTGGAGCGATGGCGCCCGCAGCCTGAAAACGACGATCGGCCACGGCCTCCCCTACGTCTACGCCACCAAGAGCGGCGGCGACGCCCAGATCATCTTCAACGGCACGCCGACGATCTGGTCAAACAGCAACGGCGTGATCGGCGCCTCGATCCGCGGCCGCGACTATGGTATCTTCGCGCCGAGCGGCTCGACCTGGAGCATCAGCGGCAACACGCTGACCTCGAATCTGAACGGCCGCGACTTCTTCTCGGTCGCCGCGCTGCCCAACACTAGCGCCGCCACGCTCAGCGACTACCGCAATCACGCCTTTGCCTTTGTCACCGGCACGCGGGTTAGCTGGAACTACGACGCCGCCACGGCCAACCTGACCACGACCTATAACGTCACCACAATCGCCCGCGAAGGCACCGAGACCCGGCCGCTGCTGGCGCTCTATCGCCATCAGTGGCTCAACAGCGCGGCGCCAAACACGAGCTACACCTATGTCTCGCCCCGTGGCCAGATGAAGGTCGTTCGCGGCAACTCCTTCAGCACCGCGATGCGCTTCAACGGCGTGCTGCCGGCGCTGCCAGATGCGGGCACCTACAATCGCACGACGCTGTACAATTATGTCAATGAAGTCTACCTCAGC
>ENA-ORBV01002433-ORBV01002433.1-microbial-mat-metagenome-genome-assembly--contig:-NODE-2433-length-39289-cov-16.652861_pt1 | contig 39289 bp, 27 predicted proteins | sample MGYA00237777_ERZ505514 | MGnify/ENA primary metagenome ERZ505514 (study PRJEB26160, sample SAMN06269048) | microbial mat metagenome | isolation source: Oligotrophic lake microbial mat | place... | reverse complement strand
TTTTACATTAGGACCATATTAAACAACTATCAACGTGAAAATGTAAAGGGCTGAACCCCTTTCCTAATGGAGCGCCCTTGCAGGGCTTTTGGGGGATTATGATTTTTACATTAGGACCATATTAAACAACTATCAACGTGAAAATGTAAAGGGCTGAACCCCTTTCCTAATGGAGCGCCCCTGCAGGGCTTGGGGGGATTACGATATCCAATTTAAGCCCTGAAAGGGCGGTTTGTAGAAAAGGGGTTCAGCCCTTTTCTGAGGGGCTTCAATCCCAAAGATACCGTTGATCAAACTCAACACTATACTCACGTAGAATCTCAAGATACTCCTCTTCGAACGATTTAGATTGATGGTGCATGTGCTGATTTCGGATATAAGATATGATGCCATCAAGTTCCCGGGCGGAAACTGAAAATGCGACATATCAATCCTGCCAATAAAAATCGCTTAATTCTTGAGATTTGGTTTTGATCCATTTTGAGGATGTTCCTTTTATCTTTTCAAGCAGTTTAGGTATGGAGATATGTTTTGAAAGTCTACACAATATGTGAACATGGTCCTTATGTCCACCAACTTCCAAAGCTATGCAACCCGCCAGATTGCATTGATTGGTCAAGTATTGGTATAGCTCATCTTCAATAGATGGCAGAATCATCGGTCTACGATACTCTGTGCTAAATACAATATGCACATAAATCTGAGTAAGTGACTGAGGCATGACAGGTAGTATTTAGTTATTGATACGTATCATTACTTAGTGTCCCGGGGAAATCAAAATGTGACCGTTCCCGAGTAGTTTATTTCCATTTATTTTACAGAGCGCGCACAATTGACACAAAGGATGTCGCAAATTTCGACCAACTCCAATCCCTAAAATGTTCAAGATCGATTTCCTTTCCTTTCAAAGAGTTATCTTTTCGAAAAGGAAAAACCTAAACCTAAACTTTCTCAACAGTCATACCGGAGGTATGAAGCGTTCAACTTTCTAAACACTGTCTTTTCCAACCAAATCAATTATTATTGAAGAAATTGTTTAAAACCCCTTAATTTAGGTCACTGAACCGGATTGCTCACCAGGCATCCGGTCATATTGATTCATCAAGTTGAAAACAAATCCATGCTTGCAAAAACACATGCGGCAGCGGTCCACGGCGTGGACGCGCGCACGATTGAAATCAGGGTCGTCGCAAGTGACGATATCCTCCGAATTTTTGCACTCTGAGTAATAAAAATCTCATACCCCATGAAAGAATTCAGAACTCGATCCTCAATATACGTGGGCATAAAGTCATGATTGACCGTGATCTTGCCGGGCTCTATGGCGTAGAGACCAAACGTCTGAATGAGCAAGTTAAGCGGAATATAGACCGATTTCCAGCCGACTTTATGTTCCAACTCACAGATAAGGAGAAAGAAGAGGTGGTCGCAAATTGCGACCACCTCAATTCATTAAAATTTGCGAAAACAAACCCATATGCCTTCACAGAACATGGGGCTGTGATGCTGGCCTCCGTACTGAACAGTGAACAGGCGGTTCAGACGAGCATACTTGTCGTCAAGGTATTCGTTGAACTTCGTAAGTCTTTAGTCTCTCACGAAGAATTAACCCGTAAAATTATTGCACTTGAGCTGAAATATAATAAAAGTTTTAGTGTTGTATTTCAGGCCCTAAAGGAGCTCATCGACCAACCGAAACCCGAAAGAAGACGCATAGGATTTATTAAACAAAAAGATGATAATGAAGAAAAAAAGTGAAAAGCTTTAAGCACCAATGATTCTGTGGATCTACAGTTAGTGTTGAGAGGTGCAGTGTTGAGAAACCTAAACTTTCTCAACAGTCATACCGGAGGTATGAAGCGTTCAACTTTCTAAACACTGTCTCTTCAAGCTAAATCAACTATTATTGAAGAAATGGTGTAAAACCCCCTAATTTAGGTCACTGAACCGGTTTGCTCACCAGGCACCCGGCCAGATTTTATCACCAGGTTGAAAACAAATCCATGCTTGCAAAAACACATGCGGCAGCGGTCCACGGCGTGGACGCGCGCACGATTGAAGTAGAGGTCAACTCCGGCGGGGAGGTGGCCCAGGGTACACCAATGTACTTTCTTGTAGGACTCCCAGACAATGCGATCCGGGAGGGATGGCAGCGAATAGAAGCAGCTATTAAAAACATCGGGTACCGTCTACCGCGATGTCGTATTGTCGCTAACCTCGCTCCTGCGGATATCCGGAAGGAAGGATCCTCCTATGATCTGCCGATTGCAACAGCCATAGCAGCCAGTACGGGGATGATCTCTGATGAAAAACTAGGCAGGTTTATGCTCGTGGGGGAACTATCACTTGATGGTTCGATTCGTCCGGTGAAAGGTGTTTTACCAATTGCCATCCAGGCACGCAGGGAAAAATTTGAAGGACTGATTGTGCCGGAAGCCAATGCCAAAGAAGCTGCCATTGTCAATCAGTTGAATGTGTATGGAGTGAAGAATCTGACGGAGGTATTTGATTTTTTCAATAATATAGTCACGCTCACACCCTATGTGTATGATACGCGTGAAGCATTTGCTGAAGCGCAAGACAAATATGCCTTTGACTTCTCAGATGTCAAAGGGCAGCAGAATATCAAACGTGCGCTGGAGATAGCTGCTGCGGGTGGGCACAATGTGATATTGATTGGTCCTCCGGGTGCAGGAAAAACGATGCTTGCCAAAAGATTGCCGACCATACTTCCTCCGCTGATGCTCAATGAAGCTTTGGAGACGACCAAGATATATTCGGTAGCGGGCAAATTGCCAAAGGAGTCATCGTTGATCACCAGTCGGCCTTTTAGATCACCGCATCATACTATCAGTGATGTGGCACTAGTGGGTGGTGGATCGAGTCCGAATCCGGGTGAAATATCGTTGGCGCACAACGGCGTGTTGTTTTTGGATGAGTTACCTGAGTTTAAACGATCTGTGTTAGAGGTATTGCGTCAACCCATGGAGGATCATAAAGTGACTATATCCCGTGCAAAAATAACGGTGGACTATCCAGCCAATTTTATGTTGATTGCCAGTATGAACCCCTGCCCATGCGGCTATTACAATCATCCGGAAAAAGAATGTGTCTGTGGTGCGGGTGTCGTCAAAAAATATCTCAACAGAATATCAGGCCCGCTGCTGGATCGTATCGATTTACATGTGGAGGTGACACCTGTATCGATCGATGAGTTGTCCCGCAATGAAATAGAATCTGAAAAGAGCTTTGACATCCGGGAGCGGGTGATTCGAGCGAGACAGATACAGGAGGAACGATTTGCGCATCTCGATGGTGTGCACAGTAATACACTCATGCCAAGTCATCTTGTCCGGGAGATATGCGTGATAGATGCGGCAGGTACTGCATTGCTGAAAACAGCGATGAAAAAATTGCAGTTGTCTGCGCGTGCGTATGACCGTATCCTGAAAGTATCGAGGACGATTGCTGATCTGGAAGGGAGTAAGACGATTGAGATTCCGCATTTGGCGGAGGCGATACAATTCAGGAGTTTGGATAGAGAAGAGTGGGCAGGATGAAATCACCTTCGCCAAGGCTTCGGTGATCGAAGGAGGAATGGGACGCGTGATTCTCCACCACAAAACGAGATTACATAATTATCAAATTAGTCCTTGATAAAGGGAAATATGGAGCCCTTCGACAAGCTCAGGGACCCGGTTGATTTATTCGATGCTTTTCCCTTTCGACAATTCCGGGGATCATGTTATACTATTCAATGCATTTTCTATTCGAAGTACTTCGGTCCCTGAGCTTGTCGAAGGGAAGGAAAATGGCCTCTCATCTCGCCGCCCTCTTCGCTGCGCGAAGTGGGCGGCGGGAAAGAGTACTTCGCTATGTGCCCATCGACAAGCTCAGTGATAAGGATTTATTATTCAATGTATTTTCTATTCGATGATCGCCGGTCCCTGAGCTTATCGAAGGGAAGGAAAATAGCCTCTCATCTCGCCGCCCACTTCGCGCTGCGGGAAGTGGCGGCGTGGGGGAGGTCTTCGTATGGTGCCCATCGACAAGCTCAGGGACCCGGTTGGATTTTTCAATGTGATTGACTTTCGACAAGCTCAGTGATAAGGATTTATTATTCAATGCATTTTCTATTCGATGATCGCCGGTCCCTGAGCTTGTCGAAGGGGAGGAAAATGGCCTCTCATCTCGCCGCCCTCTTCGCTGCGCGAAGTGGGCGGCGGGAAAGAGGTCTTCGCAAGGTGCCCTTCGACAGGCTCAGGGACCCAGTTGGATTTTTCAATGTGATTGACTTTCGACAACTTCAGTGATAAGGATTTACTATTCAATGCATTTCCCATTCGATGATCGCCGGTCCCTGAGCTTGTCGAAGGGGAGGAAAATGGCCCCACTTCTCGCCGCCCTCTTCGCTGTGCGAAGTTGGTGGAGGGAGAGAGTACTTCGATATGTGCCCATCGACAAGCTCAGGGACCATGTTGGAGTTTTCGACTTGATTCACCTTCGACAAGCCCGGGGACCATGGCCAAGTCCCCAGGCTAAGTTGAAAACATGTCGAAGTATTGCCAGAGAGGCAATCCGTACCCAATAAGTAAGTGTCCTGAGGAGGTGTAAATGTGACCGTTGAACTGAAAAAATAAAAGTCTTTTTACATGATTTGCCTTACGGCCGACAAGGCAGGTATATTTATTTAGATTTCATCCATTCCAGCTATCTTTAGCCCTCTCACCTCTTCTTTTACCCTCTACCCTTTAGCAGATACTCACCCCATATGGCAATCATATGTTAACTTCGTATCATGCGTTATCTTTTCTTTTTCGTCATGTTACTGGCCTGGAGTGCTGGTAAGGGTCAGGGAAGCGGCTTTTCCTTCATGTATTCCGGACCTACCCAGATCCTGGTAGGACCTAATTGTGAAGCTCCGCTCAACTGGGGCCACCCCAATACCCCAACCTGCACCAGCAATATACCCGGAGGCGTCATCGTCTCCTTCGATATCTATTCCATCAGCCTCGGTTATGAAATAGGAGATCTCGTGCCCGGTGGCACTACCGTCACTATCTTCTACCAGGCTGTAGACAATTTTGGCAACAATGCCCTTTTTGGATTTACCATTTCTTTCATAGATGTCCTGCCTCCGATCTTCGATCCACAGTCCCTGCCATCCAATATCACCGTCTCCTGTACGACCACGGTACCCCCACCTGCGAATGTAGAAGCTACAGACAACTGCGAAGGCGAAAACACGAATCTGACAATCACTTTTACAGAAACCAACAATGCCGTCCTATGCACAGGAGGCTCGATCATTCGCAAATGGGTTGCAGATGATGACTTGGGCAATACTGCAACGTTTATACAGAATATCACGGTAACTCCTGATAATACACCACCCGTCATCAATAATAACCTTCAGAATGGAATGGCCCCATGCTCAACAGCCATGGCGCAATATTCCTCTTGGCTCAACGCCCAACGCGCTGCCTTTATGGCCACCGATAACGGATGCGGCATTATGTCCCTGACGGACAATGCCCCTAATCCTGCCATCATCACCTCTTTCTGCGGCGCCATAGACGTCACTTTTACTGCAAAAGACAACTGCAATAATATCAGTACCGTCATCAAAACATTTACAGTATTCAACAATGTCGCTCCTGTTATCACTACTCCGGCAACAGGTTCCAGCGGAAACTGCAGCCAAAACAATATTGCGCAACTCTTCAATACCTGGATCAATACGCACGGAGGCGCAACTGCTACCGATGATTGCAGCTCGATCTTCTGGAGCACCTTTCCTCCGTCACCCTCCATTCACGATACCTGTGATGCAGCTATCAATGTGATGTTCATCGCCGGTGATGGTTGCGGTAATTTTGATACTACCTCAGCCAGTTTTATATTGACCGATGACACTGCACCTGTGATCACTGTTGATCCTTCGACTGTGGTACTCAGTTGCAGTACAACAGCAATCGATTCGATTCTGATGGACTGGTTAGTCAAAGGAGGCAATAGTGATGCCCATGACTTATGCACCGATGATAATGATCTGATCCTTGGATATCGCATTGGTGGCACAAGCCTGACGCTGGCAGAAGTGCTTGATGCATGGCAGGACTCCCTGGCAAGCGGATGCAGAGACAATGTATTGATCGGAGGACTTGGTCTTGATAATGTAAAAGCTCATCTCCCGGTTCAATTTACGTATACAGATAAATGTGGTAATGAAGGTGGCAAAATCGGCCACTTTGGAATCACAGATAATGGACGCCCGATCTTTGAAACGATGCCGGTTGATACCGCTTTCGGATGCTCTGAAAACGGTAACTGGGAAGATGCATTTTTGGCATGGTATAATAGTGCCGGCGCTTCCACTTATTCAGATCTCTGCAGCGAAGTCACCGTCAATGCCAGCATCACAGCGGACAGTGCTCTTCAATATCTCTCCGCAGCATTGGATACGGCTTGTCTGCAGGGAGTTGAAGTGACCATTCAGTTTAACCTCACCGATGAGTGTGGTAATAGCAGTCTTGCAAGTCCCTCCGCATCCTTCAGTGTGCAGGATACAATAGCCCCAATGTTGGTGACCGCTGCAACCGATGTCACCATGCCCTGTTCGGAAAATGCACAACTGCAATTACAAATGTGGATAGATACGTTAGGAGGTGCAGAAGCCAGCGATGGTTGCGGGGATCTCAATTGGGAATTTAGCTGGGTAGACACTTCAGGCATGGTGCAGACAGGAATACTTGGTACTGGTCCGTATCCAGAATTAAGCAGCCTTGATTGTGAAGGCGGGGTAGCCGTCATTTTTACAGGGTTTGACATTTGTCAAAACAGTGTGTCTGACACTGCAGTGTTTGCTGTGATAGATACACTTCCTCCTGTCATTCTCATTCCAGAAGATTCTATTCACCTGGCATGCCAGGATACTATACCGGCAGATCTGCCTGTGGTGGTGGATGGATGCGATGTCAACGTGCTCGTTACCTACACGGATAGTGTTAGTGCAGATTCGTGTCTCGGACTTCCTGAATTAATGATCAGAACATGGACTGCCACGGATGCTTGTGGAAATTTCGCATCAGCTCAACAATGGTATTTCAGATTGGACACCATCGCCCCAACATTTGATCTGCCTTCAGACACCGTTGCTTTTTGCAGCATCGATACGCTGACGCTACTCAATGTAACTGACAATTGTGATCCATCTCCATTCATCACCTGGAATGATGCACTATCAGGCCTAGCCTGCGGTCAAACGCTGACAAGAATATGGATGGTATCAGACGCTTGTGGAAACACCTCCACCGCCCAGCAGCAATTTGATCTCAGTGATGATGCTCCGCCGGAAATTATTTATTCACCCGGTCATTACGTCTACACGTGTGACAGTGCATTACCTGATCTTCAGACCAGCTATGAACAGTGGAAGGATTCAGTAATCATAGAAGATGGCTGCTCTGAAGCATTTTATTTTATCGCATTAAGGGGATCCTATGTGTTGGGAGATACATCTTCCTGGCCCGGGTCGCCTGTTCCGGATTCGATCATGGTCATGTGTGGTATAGATATGGCTATTGAAGCAGACCTTGTAGCCTATGATGAATGTGATAATGTACTGGTGGAGGAAATTTCATTTGCTGTTAATGACACCGTTAGTCCTGTCTTCATTAATTGTCCGGGCGTATTGATCGTTGAACCGGATACGGTGGATTGCAATGCTTTAGTAACACTGACGAGTCCGGATTATGACGAGGTGTGTTTTGAAGAAAATGTGATCATCGAATTGGTCATCAATGATGGTGATACCATTTTGCTTGATTCTACCCTCACTATAGATACGTTGCTTCCTGTAGGCATTCATAGTGCTTTATGGCTTGCTACGGATTGTAATGGTAATATAGGGACGTGCCTTACGTCAATAGAAATCATAGATGAAGGCGCATTGAATGTATTCTGCCCTGCAGATACCCTCTTGTTTTCAACAATTGAATCATGCCAGGTATCTGTGGAAATCTATCCCCCGAAAACCACTACAAGCTCATGTGGAAAAGGGGTGATCACCTGGTCAGGCTATATTGAAGGAGCGGCCTCCCCATCTGCATTTGTTTTTGATTCTGCTATCGATACCGTGTTAGTAGATTTTACATCAGGTCTGCATCAGGTATTTTTAATTGCACAAGACACTACGGGAGACAGGGATACTTGTTTCTACACACTTGACGTGAGGGATACCTTTCCGCCAGATATTATTTGTCAGGATGATGCTGTCTTTCTATCTCCCTCAGGTCTTGAAAATATAGATGTCTCCACTACCTCTCTGCTCATTTCCTCTAATGATGCCTGTGGTATTGACACAGTACGCTATGATCCTCCTTTTGTCAATTGTTCAAATAATGGACAAAGTGTTCCTATAACGATTACGGTGGTGGATGAAAATGGAAATTCGTCAACCTGTCAAAGTATCCTTGAGGTAAATACCTTGCCGCTGATGCCTTTATGGGAAAGCCAGTTATGTGACGATACGCTGAGGCTCTTTGCTAATCTACCGGGTGAGCCGGATACGATCTATACATTTACCTGGTCAGGACCCAATTCATTTTCTTCGATGGAAGAAAACCCTGTTATCCCTGACTCCGATACATCGGATACAGGCTTATACATCCTCACCGTGCAAAGTGACAATGGTTGTATCTCCATGGGATCTGTTGAGATTGTCGTTGAAGAACTCACTGCCCCTAATGTAACCGTTTCAGCAGATACGGTTTGCACCGGCAGTGAAGTTGTCTTGTCAACGCAAAGTTTTTCAGGTGACGTAAATTACCAATGGTACCATGTTGTTACTTCGGGTGACACGATCATCGGCAACACGGTCGAACCACAACTCGCTTATACTCCTTCTCAACCCGGTACGTACAGTGTGTATGCAATTGTTTCACAGGACACCTGCGTCTCTGAACCTGGTATACCGGTTGATTTTGAAGTTGTGCCGGTTCCTGAAGCTGCCTTACCTGAGAGCGCGATGATCTTGTGTATTGATGATACCCTCTTCCTTGCACCGGCCATAATCTTCGATAGCTTGCAATATGTATGGACCGGGTCTGATGGATATACGTCTGATTTGCCGGCTCCTCCTGGAATCCCTGCAAGTGATATTGATTCAACTGTCACTTATTTCCTTACGGTATCTAATGACTTTTGTGCCTCACTTCCTGATAGTCTGAACGTCACTGTACAGCTTCCACCTACGACGCCCATCATCTCCGGTGATACGCTCGTATGCGAAGGAGGATCATTTATATTGACCACGCAGTCGGTTCAACAGTCTTACGAATGGATTGATCCTTCTGGCAATTCAATCTTTACAAATGCTGATACACTCTTCATTATATCCGCAGAGCTAAGTCAATCTGGTGGCTGGATGCTCATCGTTAGCGAAAATGGTTGTCCGTCAGACACCTCCATACGCTATCAGGTCACCGTCGATACGGCCATACAGGTTGACATCATTTCCGAAACACCGGTTTGTGAAGGAGCCTCGATACAACTATCGCTGAATCCTTTGATACCCGGAGCATATGTGTGGACCGGACCAGGTGGATTCACTTCAACAGAAACCTCGCCTACTACATTAGCATTGAACGGTACCTATTTTGCCTTTATAACATCGACTACAGGTTGTGAAGCACAAGATTCTATTGACGTTACAGTAGATCAATTACCTGTGATCACAACACTTGTTACCGATGCGGACAGTTGTTCTAATGGCATAGATGCCTTACGTATATGGGCTGAAACTTCACCCCATTTTTCTGACAATTTCACCTATACCTGGGACGGCCCTTCAGCTTTTCTAGTTCAGGATTCATCTTTGGTGATTGATAGCGCAACAGCACTCGACAATGGTCTGTACACACTCTTCATCACCAATGGGACATGTATTTCAGACCTCGCATCCATTACCTTAGAACTGAAGGATAGTCCTACCCCACCGGTCATAAGTGGTGACAATGTGTACTGTTATGGAGACAGTGTTTTACTTTCGATAGCCAACCCTGTGACAGGAGGTATGTATGCCTGGACTTCGTCTGATACCAATGTGGTCATCAATAGTCCGGGTACGCTGATCATTCCGGATGCTACTCAGGCATGGACAGGCGTCTATACCGTTGATGTCACGCTGGATGGTTGCACATCAGCGTCCTCAATAATTGCTGTACAGGTAAAAGCGCCTTTATTTGCTCCAAGCATTCTGAGTCCCTCGCTTGTGTGCGAAGGTGATAGTCTGATACTCATCGCCAATGGCCCTCCGGGCGTATCCTTTCAATGGATATCTTCCAATGGTTTTGAAAGCACTGTAGATCGACCTGTTATCTACCCTGTTGGGCCGCAGGATGCAGGAACCTACCAGGTGTTGTATATCCTTAACGGATGTCCATCCCCACCTTCCAATCCGTATGAAATAAACGTTCAGCCTGCCCTAAATGCACCTTCGATAACCGCTGATCTTACTTCAGTGTGTATTGACAATCCTGTTCCGATCCAACTTTGTATTGATCAGGCCTCATTGGTGCCTGGTGGAACTTATACCTGGCTGTTGAATGGCACAACTGTCATTGGAATCCCTGGGCCCGATAGTTGCATCACCATTGATGGTAATCCGTTACAAGGCGGTGTCAATGAAATTGCTGCAGTAGTCTCTTTACAAGGTTGCCCATCAGCAACCGGCAATGCGGTACTTATCACCGGTGATGAAATACCAGCGCAAGGTGCAAATGCCGGAGTGGATATCACGGTTTGTCCCGGTGATGTGATCATCCTCGATGCTTCAGTGCCTTTAAAAGGAACAGGCGTATGGACCAGTGGTGATGATCTTGTCATCCTTTCAGATGCATCTGATCCAAATGCAAATATTATCGGTTTACCCTCAGGGGTGTATGGATTAGCCTGGACGCTTAGCTATGCATCATGCATGGATTATAGCCAGGATTCAATGCATGTAGAGGTGCTGTTTACGCCGGAGACTTTACCGGATACCTTTGATGTGCCTTTTGGGCAGACATTAGAGTTTGCAGTCACTTTAAATGATAACATCTCTATGGGGCCTTATACGGTGGAGATCGTCATGGGTACTCAAAAAGGAAATGTACTGCATGTAGGCAATGGCGTCTTCCGATATTCACCTAATGTTGGTTTTGTAGGAACGGATATGATGATCTACAGGATCTGTTCAAGTGACTGTCCTGATGAATGCAGCGAATCACTGGTCATCCTGAAAGTGGGTAATGAGGACGATTGTTTTGTTCCATCCTTATTCACGCCTAATGAGGATGGTGTCAATGATATCCTCATCGTGCCTTGCCTGGAAACGGACAGGTACCCGGATAACAAGATTATTATTTTCAATGAGTGGGGTGCTGCGGTGTATACTGCATCACCATATCAAAATGATTGGGATGGCTCGATTTCCGGGAGCCCACTTCCTGTAGGAACTTATTTCTACATTATGGATTTTGGGGATGGAAGTACACCTAAGCGGAGTTTCCTGATTTTGGAACGATAGTGAAAGGTGATAAATGGTAAAGGTTGAATGGTAAGTGTTAAACGGTAAATGATAAAATGAAATCACTATTGCATAGATATATACATCAGATGAATGATTTAAAAAATAAAAAGGAGTTGGCATGGAGCCTTGCCTTTTTCTGGTTGTGCGCGGTGTATTGCAACCTATCTGCCCAGCAGCAACCGCTACATACGATGTTTATGTACAACAAGCTGCTCATCAATCCGGCGTATGCAGGATACCATGATCACGCCTGTGCATCCGCCATCGTGAGGGAACAGTGGCTTGGGTTTGAAGGAGCGCCCAAAACTCAATCATTGAGCTTTAACACACCACTCTCCTCACAGCGACTTGGATTAGGTTTCAACTTGCAGCGAAGGTCGATTGGTGTGTCGAGTTCTACCACCTTCGATGCTATATACGATTACCGCATCCCTATGGGCAATGGTACGTTAAGCCTTGGCGTGCAGGGATCGGCAAGAATCCTCAATGTGGATTATAGTGATCCTGCCGTCAAGACCGTGCAGGATATCAGTATTGATCCGGGTGTTGAAGCCATTTCGGATAGTAAGTTTCTGGCCAATGTTGGAGCCGGTATTTATTACAGTACTCCGGCGTTTTACGTTGGTCTTTCCTCCCCCAGACTGATGGATTCCGACATTGATTTTGAAGTCAACAATCTTTTCACAGCAAGGGAACAGGCTCATTATTATTTCATGACAGGTGTCGCCGTGCGGCTGGATCACCGTATGAGTTTTGTTCCGCAGGTGTTAGTCAGATATACGGAGACCGCTCCGGTCAGCGTTGACCTCAACTTGGGCATACGATGGGGAGAGGATCATAGTGTTGGTGTTTCTTTCAGAAAAGGGGGTGTTGACACCCAGCTGCTTGAATCTGTGGATGTCATGGCTTCCGCGAAAATCATGAGAGGTCTGCGCATTGGTGCGGCGTATGATATCACGATGAGTGAATTGCAACGTTATAGTGACGGTAGTCTTGAAGTGATGCTCATGTATTGCTTTGGGGAGGCTGCAAAGCCGGCTACATTTGTTAATCCAAGGTATTTTTAATCTTATCCATGAAAATCATTTCCACGATCATAATTTGTCTGATGACCTCCGTTGTGTTTAGCCAGCAGACCGGTTTTGTCTGTCATCATGAAGAAATCGGTGTATTTCCACTCGAGAATCTCAACACCAAGTCCATTGAATTTTCGCCAGCCTATTATCAACAAGGCATTGTCTATGTGGTAGCACGTGAAAAAAATAACTTTCTCGATCCGAAAACCGGCAGAGCTTATTTTGATTTGATGTATGCGGACCTCGGTCCTGATGGCTCATCCTCAAAGAGCGTAAATTTTTCACCCAATATCCGTACGCAATACCATGAAGGTCCATGCACCTTCAGTGCAGATGGTACAGAACTCTTTTTTACACGTTCAAATCTCTCCGGAGGTCAGGGTATCAATGATAAAAACGGAGAGGTACAGCTCAAAATCTATAGTGCCGTCAAAGGCGCAGAGGACTGGGAGCAAATCACAGAACTGCCTTTCTGCAGTGATGACTATGCAGTGGCCCATCCTGCGCTGAGCCAGGACAGGCTTTTCCTTTATTTCTCCTCCGATATGCCGGGTGGAATAGGTGGAATGGATTTGTACATGGTAAGTCGTGAAAGTGGGACATGGTCTGCTCCTGTCAACATGGGCGCTGCCGTCAATACAAAAGACAATGAACTCTTTCCGTATTGCCATCCGGCAGGATATATATTCTTTTCATCCAACGGCCACGAAAGTAAAGGCGGATTGGACCTTTTTGTAACAGCACCCGATTCGGTTGGTGCATATACCCGCATTCAACACCTTGATGCTCCCTACAACAGCAGCAGGGATGACCTTGGGCTCATTGTATCTGCTGATGGGACCTCCGGTTACCTCGCCAGCGACAGAAAACCTACAAAGGGTAAGGATGATCTATATCGCTGGACATCGCCTCAGTCTATTTTCTGCACACCTTTAAATCCATTCCCAGATACACAAATGGAAATCATGGTACTGGATGACGATGGCATACCCCTTGACCAACCACACCTATGGATGATTCCTATGAATCAGGAAGGTCCTTCCCAATTTAAAGAATATTTCAGAACAGAACTTGTACCACAGGAAGATAAGGAAGGTGCATTTAATTTACGCTGGAGCCTGACCGATACCTTGCCGACCGAGTCGGCTGATGCTATTGCTGACAAAGATGGAAAGGTTACATTAACACCTGATGCGAAAACCACTTACATACTTGTTGTACAGCGTGATGGTTACCGCACCTATTCAGCGGTGGTACCTGGAGAGCATCTCCCATCCACGATTATGCTTAAAAAAGAGAAGAATTCTGAGGACGCATGTCTTCACACTCTTTTTACAGTGTACAATGAAAACGGGAACCTTCCTTTAAACGGGGCTAAAATTGTCATCACCGGAAATTGCCTTCCGGAATCATTGGAGATCTATACGGATGAACACGGTGCCACTTATAATTGCCTTCCCAAAAGCTGCCCGCTGAAAGCAGACATCATGCAAATCGGGTATGCTCAACATGCCTTCACGTTTACACCTTCGGAAGAAGATGAGCACTGGAAAATCTACCTGAAAGAAAGCGATAATTCCACAACTCCACCAGCTCCGATTACTTCCGGTACCGTCATCGTGCTGGACAATATCTATTACGATTTCAACAAATCCATCATCCGGAAAGGCGAAGCGGGAGAACTGATCGCCCTTGCTGAAATTTTAAAACAGTACCCGGATTTGACGATCGAACTGACTTCACATACGGATACACGGGGTACCTCAGAATACAATATGGAGTTAGCAGAGCGGCGCTCTGAATCTTCAAAATCGTATCTGGTATTGCTCGGCGTCAATGCATCCAGAATCAAGACTAAGGCTGCCGGTGAAGAATCCCCCCGGAATAAATGTCTGGATGATGTGCCCTGCTCTGAATCTGAACATGAATACAACCGTCGGACTGAGGTCCGTATCATCAATCCAGCACAAGGGATGCAAATAAAGTATAAGGCTGAAGGATGACCTCTTGGATCACAGAGGAAGGCAGGATCGATGCAGTCGAAATATTGCTCCACCGAGTTCCCGAATTTGATATTCTACCGAGCATTGACGACATCAGGACCCGAATTAAAGATGTGCCGCAACTTGTCCTCACTTCGCATGAAGATGGCGTACCTGTTGGTTTCAAGATCGGATACGAACGGGATGGACGTTTTTATTCCTGGCTCGGGGGCGTGGAAGGACGTTTCAGGAAGAAGGAAATAGCTTCGCATCTGGCTGACTATCAGGAGCAATGGGCCAGGAAGCAAGGATATAGCACGATCTGGATGAAGACCCGGAATCGATTTCCTCAAATGCTGCTGATGGCCACCCGACGCGGATTCCGCATTACCGGACTATATCCAGGAGACAAGATCAATGAACACCGTATTGTCTTAGAGAAAAGTCTTTAGCTTTGGCGGCTGTTTTAGATAGGAGATAGGAGATAGGAGATAGGAGATAGGAGATAGGAGATAGGAGATAGGAGATAGGAGATAGGAGATAGGAAATAGGAGATAGGAGATAGGAAATAGGAGATAGGAAATAGGAAATAGGAAATAGGAAATAGGAGATAGGAAATAGGAAATAGGAGCGAGGAGATAGGAGCGAGGAGCGAGGAAATAGGAAATAGGAAATAGGAGCGAGGAGCAAGGAGCAAGGGGCAAGGAGCAAGGAAATAGGAAATAGGAAATAGGAGCAAGGAGCAAGGAGCAAGGAGCGAGGAGCAAGGAGCGAGGAGTTGTGAGACATGAGGCGTGTCGAAGCGCAGCGCAGATCCCGCCATCCTAAAATGATACGGCGGGAAGGCGTGAAGCGTAAGTGGTCGACAGTCAACTGTAGACTGTAGACTATGAGCTGTGGAATGTAAACTGTTTTCTGTTGACTGCTGACTGTTGACTGAGAGTTGATTGCTAAAAAAACGAAATCGATTTTATGAAAAGATATCTGATTGTATGGTTAGCGTGTTCTGTGATTAGTGGAACGGCATTTTCACAGAATGAAAACATTGGATTTGGATTTCGGGCGGGAGCAAGCATTTCAAAACTGGACGGGCCTTCTGAACTGGGACCTATTGGGGAAACGCTGGAGGAATATACCATGGCCGGGGGTTTTCATATCGGAGCTGCGGTCATTTACAAGTTTACAGACCTGGTCGGGATGAAAGCAGAATTGGTTTATTCTCAACGTGGGACTAAATATGAGTATAACGGGCCATCCTATTATGTTCTTGGTCGTGGAAATCTATTAAACACTACCATATTTGGAAACCGGATACAAACACTCGATATATCTAATACCTTTCTCGATATTCCTGTATTAGCATATTACAAAATCGGAAAGTTTGAAATATGCGGTGGTGTTAACACCGGCATCCTGTTGGCATCTACGGCAGGCGGATCAACAAATTTTACAGGCACTTCCAGCCTCGGTACGCCGATCGCACCATTTCTTGTTGGCCTCAACCATAACTACAAAAAGGACGAAGCAGGTGGGGCATCAACAAAGACCATTGCAGTCAACATAGACGGTAGACCATATGAGGTCCCTGAAACGGTGATGGCCTATTATGAATTTACAGCAAAAGATAAAAATCAATACAAGACCATTGATTTTGGATTGGTCGTGGGTGCAGCTTTTTATATCAATGAAGGTTTGTATTTCAGCGCACGCTATAATCATGGATTGAGTGATGCGGATGTCAATACGTATGATGTATCGCTGCAGTCTCTCAACCTAAATAATAGCTTTCAATACCGTGACGATGACAACCGAAACAGATCATGGCAGTTTAGTGTTGGCTTTTCCTTCTAATCGGTAGGCACGATCAGCGCATGGCAAAGAAAAAAGTGACTCCGCCTTCCGGCAAGAAAAACATCATTTTCATAGCCTTTTTACTGCTGGTTACTTTTGGCATTTATGTCCAGGTCACCGGTCATGAATTTGTCAATTATGATGATGACACCCTGATCACCAATAATCGTGTTGTGATCGATGGCAGCAGATCCTGGACTGAATGTTTTACTTGGAATATCTTTACCCCGCACTTCAAACCACTGGTTTTATTATCCTGGAGAGCCGAGTTCCAAACATTTGGTGAAAAGCCTTCTGTTTTTCTTTTCAATAATCTATTGCTGCATGCCCTTAATGTTCTCCTTGTTTTTTTCCTTTCTTTAAAATTGCTCCGGAAATTTATTCCGGAAAAACGGGAATCCATTTCCCTAGCGGCATTCTTTGTAGCACTGGCATTTGCAGTACATCCAATGCATGTGGAATCGGTCGCTTGGGCTGTTGAACGAAAAGATGTGCTCTATACTTTTTTCTTCCTGCTCTCCTGGTGGTCTTACCTGCAATACCTCGAAAAAAATAAATATACTTTCCTGTTACTCTGTGCCTTCTTCTACCTGCTGGTCCTTCTTTCAAAATCTATGGGTATTACGCTTATTGCGGTTCTATTCCTCACGGATTACCTCTATGGCAGAAAAAATATTGCCGGACTGATCAAAGAGAAAATACCTGTGATCCTGTTTTTTATGATCGGTGTTTATCTTTACGGGCTTATAAATTACCTTACCGGATTTGTATCCGGAGGTGCAACCGGCAGCGGCACCAATCTCTCTGAAACAATGCAGGCAGCATCCGACGCAAGTCCTTTTCTGCAAATCGTGCTGATGGCCTTTCTGAAGGTCTTCCTGATGCTGATGCATGTGCTGATTCCATTGCACATCTCCGTAATTTATGAAGGTCTGGAAATACAAAAAATGCTCGGTGTCTTTTTTTACTTTATTCCTATTGTCGTTGTCGGATTATTCTACCTGGCCTACAGACTTTCCGAGAAACAAAAAGAGATCCTTTTCGGTTTGCTTTTTTTCCTGATCACTGTTTCTCCGGCGATTACCATTGGAAAGTATGAGGGTGTTGGCGTATTTGTAGGTGATCGGTATTCGTATACACCTATGTTGGGATTGCTATTGGTCATAGTAGTCTTGTGTTTCAAGATTTCATCTGGTTTTAAACAACTTCCCGTTGTATTGCTTTCTGTAATTTCCATAGTGTATGTTGCATTGTCACTACCGGCCATTGCTGTATGGAAAAATGCAAAAACGCTGTGGACTAATGCTATTGAAAAAACAAAATGTGCGGCTCCTGCTTACAATGGCAGGGGGGTCTACTATCTGAATAAAACAAAAGAAACTGAGAAGGCTTTAGCTGATTTTGACCAGGCCATAATGTGTGACAGTAATCATGTCCGGGCTATCTACAACCGGGGAATCATCCTGATGAATAAAAACAGGAATGCCGAAGCCCTCAGGGATTATAACCGAGCTATCCAACTGAATCCAAAATATGTGGAGGCGTATGTCAACCGGGGCAACATCTTAAGAGACCAAGGACAAAATGAGACAGCAATGGCGGATTACAATACCGCTATTCAGTTAAGCCCTGAATTTTCAAAAAGCTACTTTAACCGGGGAAGTTTGTATCTCAATATGAAACGCTTCGAAGAAGCCGTTACTGATTGTGACAAGGCCATTTCCCTCGACCGCAACTATGGCAAAGCATATTATAATAAGGGAGTAGCGCTGTTTAACCTCAACCGGAAAGAAGAAGCTTGCCAGGAATTCAGAACATCATTGAATCTTGGCTACCAGGCAGCTGATAAAACCATCAAGGATTATTGTCAATAGTTCTTAACCGGTTTCTAGCGTGCCATCAACGGAGAATATAATAGGATACCGCAATACTCACCACACCTACCAGAAAACCCATATATACTTCTTTGATGACATGTGCCTTCAAGATCAGTCTTGAGGTGCAGACCGCACCGGCCATGATAATAGAGCCGTACAACAATACGTCTACCGGAACGACCAGGGTAGCACCTCCAATCAATCCGATCTGGGCCTGAGCATAGCCGAAAGTTAGTTTTGTCAGTGCGACCATCGCCACCAGGCCGCCCATGCCGGCCGCATGTACACTCACCTTGGTAAAATTGTTGATGAAAAAGCAGGTCCACAATCCTACCAATGTTCCTAAAACTGCAATCCGCAGGGATACCGGAAAACTCTCTGCTCTCGACAGATGCAGATACAATGAAAGATACATGATACCCGCTACGATATAGGGACCTATTCGTTCGTGCTGATCTTCGAGGCTAAATGTCGATACCCAACCCAGCATCTTCATCATCAACACGGCGATGGCAGGCAGCGTGATCGTGGTCATGACGATAATGATCAGCAAGGTATTGGCCTCTGCCACATGGCGCCATCCGAAGGCAAACGGATTGGTCCACAAGAGTACCAAGGACATATAGGTGACGATAAACAAAGGATGAAATACGATCGAAAAAAAATGTGCAGCAGCTCTCATGCCTATGGTTTGATCATCGTGATTTCAACGCGTCTGTTTTTTTCCCTTCCGCTTTCCGTACTGTTTTGAAAAAGGGCCCTGGTCGCTCCCCTACCAACAACCTGCATCCGATCTTCGCTGATACCCTTGTGCAGTAAATAGCCCCTGATAGCCTCTGCACGCTTCAGCGACAGATCAAGCAGGGCAGCCTCATCGCCAACATTATCTGTGTGTCCTTCGATCAGAATTTCCATAGTCGGATACGCCATCAGCCGATCATAGATGTACTTAAGAGCTCCTTTTGATTTGGAGAGGATGATCGCTTTGCCTTTCACAAAATTGATGTCATAAAACGTGACGGTCTCCATGATAAAAGGTTCGGCTGACTTCTCTGGCGTATGATAACGGGAATTCCCTTTTTCGGTTTCAGGAAGATTCGACTGAAGATTTCCTTTGCGGTCTACATACAGGATCAGGTCGAATGTGTCAATACCTTGTTTCTCCATGCCCCTTGGGTCAATCAGGATTCGTTGAGCGGAATGGTTGACCTTCCTTGGCTGAAATTTGTATGGTTCGTATTCGGTCAGGGAAACCTCAAATTCGCCGGTATAGGTATTAAAATACTCCAGGAATTCATCAGAGGAATGCTGGCCCCATAAGAGCTCGCTATGTACAGGAAGTCCTGTAGCAGAATCAAGAATTTTTCCTCTGACAAAGAGCGGTTTTTTAAGCTTGGGTTTTGGTGTTTGGCGCTGCCTGAAGATATCACTGCTCCCATCTTTTCTTGACGTGTAATACAAGTAGGTAGCCTCATTATCAAAGTAAGGCTGGCTTTCGTCAAAAGGTGAATTGACCAGTCCTTTCACCAGAGTTGGTTCAGACCATTTGAGCCAGCTATAATTAAGCCGTTCGGATACATATATATCCTGGCCTCCAACACCGCCCGGACGATCAGATGAAAAATATAAAAATCGCTTGTCCGGAGATATGTGTGGGGACGATTCCTGCATTACTGTATTCAGTACACTACCCATATGCATTGGCGCTGACCACACATTGTCTCTGACATAAAAAGATACATATAGATCCTTCATCCCTTTGGAGTCGGATCGGCGCATACTCATGACCAACACATATCCATCGGGTGTCATGGTCAGATCAACATCAGATCCGGTGAGATTGAATTCATAGATATGCATGGGCTTGGGTAAAGCATCATTTTCATCTGCGCCTATAGATACCCTTGAAAAGCCTGCTGTCATGCTGCCATCCTTGTAAAACTGATTCAGGATGACATATTCATCCGGTGCCATACCTACTGACACAAGACTATTTGGTAAGGCATTATTGAGCGGATACCCTGGATGAACGGCTTCACCGATCGTGTCGGCAGAAACAGGTGCAAACCATATATCCTGGTTAAATACTGATGCTGAGGGGTCGGATACAGCCATCCCTGCTATCTCTGAATATATAGTGATCAGCCGATCCTTATAGAGTGCATCATGCCTATTGGAAGTAACCTGACCTTCTTCATTGATGAGAGATGGTTCAAAGCCCGGGTCAGCCGTGCGGGTAAAAAAGAGTCTATCCCCATTTTTGCTCAACACAGGCGAAGTCTCATCATATGCATCAGAATTGATACAAGATGGGAGCTTTTCCGGGTTTCCCTGAGCGGAAACCATTGAAAATGCGAGTCCGATACATATTATGATCGGGAGGATACTATGCATGGTGCAAAAATAAACGCTTATAAGTAACCACCTACTCTAAACTTACCCCATCGTAAAAACCCAATGGTTTGCCTGAGAGCAGTTTAGTAATATACGCAATCTGGCCGGTATGATAGGAAAAATGCTCGGTCACATGGATCAATATCGTTAATCCAGTTTCCATAAAGGTTTGAACCGGACGTGGTTGCAACAATTCTTCCTCCTTAAGATGAATAATGACGGGCCTTATTTTATCCAATGTTAAGACCAGTAATTCCCTTAATTCCGCTTTATCCAGGATTCTTCTCTCATCAAATTCATTCTGCCGGGTACGATGATCAGGAAATCCTCCCAGGCCGGAATAAATCCACTGGGTCACATTGCCACATAGATGTAACACCAGATTGCCGATACTGTTAGATGATTCATTGGGTCTCCACCAGATCTGCTCATTTTCAAGCTGGTCGATACATTTCAATATCCGGGGGAGAGATTCGTCATACAATCTTACCTGAACTTCTTTGATCAGTGCTTCTTTGAGTTTTTCAGCTTTGGACATATACTGACTTGCATTTTGGATTTGGATAGTGAAATTGAGATTAATTCCCGGAACCTCAAATTTAAAGTCTTGTAAGAGAGTAAGAAAGTAAGAAAGTAAGTGAATAATAACATAAGGCGTGAGACGTGAGACGTGAGGCGTGAGGCGTGAGGCGTGAGTTTTTTTAATAGATATGAGACGCGGAAATTGGGGTCGATGTAATGACCAGGTGTACACAAACCTCTTCCTGTCTTACCCCTCTTCCTGTCTTAAACCTCTTCCTGTCTTACCCCTCTTCCTGTCTTAAACCTCTTCCTGTCTTAAACCTCTTACTGTCTTACCCCTCTTACTGTCTTACCCCTCTTACTGTCTTACCCCTCTTACTGTCTTAGATTTCTTACTGTCTTACATTTCTTACTGTCTTACATTTCTTACTGTCTTACATTTCTTACTGTCTTACATTTCTTACTGTCTTACACCTCTTACTGTCTTACATCTCCCCGCAGGCGATGGTGACCATACGGATGGAAGCCACCGGAGCTCCTTCAAGGGCTATGGCGCATGATTCGAGTGTAGCACCTGTCGTGAGGACATCGTCTACCAGAAGGATGTGCTTGTCTTTAACGAGCGCCGGACGGGCTACCACAAAAGAATTGCCGATCGTCTCAACTCTTTCCATGCGTTTCATTCCGGTAAGGCTCTTATCGTGGGTGACACGCAACAAGGCCTTGGGATGGCAAGGAATTTCCATGACATCCCCTATCGCCTCGCCAAATACAGCACTCTGATTATAGCCCCGTTTTCGTTGTTTTTTCCAATGCAGGGGGACTGGAACAATCACATCAATTCCTTTCCAGAGCTCAGCATTCAACAATTGTCTGCCATACCATCTGCCAATGGCTGTAATCAGGTCAGGTTGGTTGTTGTATTTGATCTGGTGCAACATCCGTTGGGTGCCACCGCCTCTGGAAAAAAATAAAAAAGAAGCTCCGGCCTGGAGGCGGATACGTCCGGCGAAATGCGTGACAAAAGGATTTTTTGCATGAAGATGAAAACCTGTTTCAGGAAGCTGATGCAAACATTCGAGGCAAAAAATATGCTGGTCCAATGGGCGTAAGAGGCCGCAGCTCACGCACAGCGGCGGATAAATCAGATCGGTAATATGTCTCCACCACTGTGCGGCCATGCGAATACAATTAGCGTTATAAAAAAACCGGATGGCATGGGGTGCTCATCCGGCTCTGTTCAACTGGCAAATGAGGAATACTTCTTCTGTGGACTGATGAAGCAATTAATACCGGGTGTTATGCAACGTACCAGAAAATAAAATCCTCTTCTACCTGGTAAGTGTATTGGGAAGTGGCAAATGTGACCGTCAACACAAAATATTTTTAAAATATTTTCAAACGGGTTTTAGTACGTATCTATTTTGTATACTTGTGCAGCGGCTTATCCCAGTAGCCGCTGAGCATATATTTTGCTTTGTGATCATCAGTCTGAAAACAATATGAATCACTTGCATTGCCACATTTTCCTCCGGGATGATGACTATCTCCGGGAGATCAGGGCAGGAGGCTCCAGGGCCGAGACTGCTATCAGTTGCCTGTATCTGAAGCACAGGAAACGCACCTATTCCTATCTCCGTACCTTGATTTCGAAGCATGGAGAATTTAACGGCTTCCCCGACGATCTCGTCCACGATTCTTTTATCATCATGATTGAAAAGATTCAACAGGATACAGCCGTTGTCAGATCCCTTGCCGGCTATTGGATAGGCATCGGAAAAATGTTGTTCCTCAACCAACTAAAAAAAGATAAGCGTATCGTGCTGGTCGGTGATGTCGTGGAGAAGTATGGATATGAAGTCGAGTTCCAGCATTCGCTGGTCCAGGATCATGAAGAAAATGAAAAGATGGAAGCCGCGTTTTTGAAGCTCGGCCCCAGGTGCCGGGAAATCCTCATGCTTTGGATCAACCAGTATACCATGCTGGAAATAGCCGGGATGATGCACCTCTCCAATGTCTCCATGGCCAGAAAAATCAAATATGAATGTTTTAAAAAATTAAAAGAAATCGTCAATTCGGGTAACATTTCAGGGGTTTAAAGACACTTACCTATGGGCGAATATCAAATCCGGGTCATTACACTATACAGCACAACATGGACGAGCATAGACTAGCAACTTTAATTGATCAATACCTGCTGGGCACGATAAGCCCAGATGACAGGTCGCAACTTGAAAAGCTTATCCTTTCTGATCCAGCTGTCCGCACACTGGTCAGGGAAAGTGAAGCAGCTTTCAAGGTCCTGCAGCATGAAAAAAACCGAAGGTTAAAAGAAAAGCTCCGCGGATTGGACAAAGATGAATTGATGCGCCAGGGCTTTTTTTCCAAACGAATTGGCTTGCTTACTATTCTGCTGCTAGTGGGGATTGCGGGGCTATATGTTTTGGCCGGCTATTACACCCATGAATCCATTGCCCTTCGAAATATTGAGACGAATCCGAGTAGGGACAATAACGCTGCCTATGCCGCAGAAGATGTTGCAGCCTGGGCGACAGCAAAAAATGCATTTTTGGCCAGGGATTTCGATTCTGCAATTCAACACTACATTACCTTGTCTGAACATTCTGAATCAAGCTGGGCGAATGACGCCAAATGGAATATCCTTTTAGCTCAGCTCGCAATAGAAGGACCGACACCAAACTGGAAGATGTCTCTGGATACCTTTACAAAGTCAGCCCCCGAACCGCTCAGATCGAAAGCTTTAAAGTTGTCCGGACTCCTTGATTCATTTATCTATCGGCTTTTTCAAAAACAGCTGCGTGACAAGTTCTCATCCCTTAAGCCCAGGCTGATCTGATGATAGGTCGCAGGGTATTTTCAAACCCAAACGATCTGTTGTTAAACTATTGTTAAACGAAATTTAAAGTGATAACAACCCGGCGACAATCCCGTTTAAGCATGTACTCACTTTAAAAACAGAGGAACAATGAAATCATTTCTTTCACTTACACTTGCTGGAATTACGGGTGGATTGATTTGCTTTGGTGCACTCCATCTGACATCCGAAAAAAATCTTGGCTACCAGGGTGTACACCAGGTATCTACTTCGACGCCAGTTAACACAGGGCCTGATTTTGCAGACGCCGCTGAGGCCGCCCAAAAAGTAGTCGTACTGATCGAAGCTGCAGAGAGTGCTGAAACTGCGCAACTGCGACGACGTCAGCAAGATCCTATGCAACAACTCCTTGAACAATTCGGATTAAACGGGGGTGGCTTTGAATTCGGATACGGAGGCCCTATGATCCGCAAAGGCGCGGGGTCTGGTGTGATCATATCCAAAGACGGATATATTCTGACCAACAATCACGTAGTGGATTTCGCTGATGAGGTGTTGATCAAAATGGTTGATGGCAAGGAATATGAAGCTAAAATCGTTGGCAGGGACCCAAGTACTGATCTCGCTGTCGTAAAGATTGATGCCAGCAACCTGCCAACCTTAGAATATGCGGACTCTGACAAGGCCAGGGTTGGCGAATGGGTCCTGGCAGTGGGCAATCCATTTGAATACCTTACCTCCACCGTTACCGCCGGCATCATCAGTGCCAAAGGGCGTGATCTCAATATTATTCAAGGGTCTAAGACCATTGAGCAATTTATCCAGACCGATGCGGCTATCAATCCGGGCAATAGCGGGGGCGCACTTGTGGATGCTTATGGAAAATTACTGGGGATCAATACCGCAATTGCCTCACAAACAGGAAGTTATTCAGGATACTCCTTTGCGATACCGGTCAATCTGGCAATTAGTATAGCAAATGACATAATTAAAAATGGGGGTGACATTGAGAGAACCTCTTTGGGGGTTGAAGTGTTTGTATTAAATGAAGATCTGGCTAAAGAGCGCGGAATCGGAATAGATCAAGGTCTCTTGGTGGATGGAGTTGGTGAAAAAAGTGCTGCTCAGTATGCAGGCATTCTGCCAAATGATGTGCTGGTAGAAATCGATGGAAAGAAGCTGGAGAAATTTGATGATCTGAAATCGAAGATTGATCTGTCCAAGGTGGGAGACTCTGTAAATATTAAAGTGTATAGGAACGGTAAATATTTAGACATCCCTGTGCGTTTAAAGAAAGGATTATAAAGGGAATAAAATCCCATCAAGATATAGTTGGTTTTTCGTTTTGTTTTGATGCGCCTGTCTTAAAAGAAAGACAGGCGTTCTTTTTTTTACGACATTGATGTCTGAGTTGATTGTTGGCTTAGGAGTTGATGTGTTGATAGGTTGATGTGTTGATAAGTTAATGTGTTGATAGGTTGATGTGTTGATAGGTTGATGTGTTGATAGGTTGATGTGTTGATAGGTTGATGTGTTGATAGGTTGATAGGTTGATAAAATACCATAAAGACAGATTAGGCTGTTGGGCACAATGTTTAGAAAGTTTAGTTACACCGCCGCTGGAGGCATAGTTTAGAGAGTTTAGGTTGACTCTTTTCCATTCTACAAACTACAAACTACGAACTACAAACTGTCGACTGCTGACTGTTGACTGTTGACTTAAGAGTTGATGGGTTGATAGGATGATACCTTACGGATATCCGCGTTAGGCAAATCAAAAAAACAGAAAAACAAAGTTGGGCGTAGGTTGACCTACGTCCGGGGTAAGCGAATCAAAAAAATCATTTTCGGGAAAGAGAAACATATGCAGTTTTTAACTGCAAGGAAAAACCTTCTGTCAGCATCAAAGTCTTCGACATTGGAGAGCAGGCTAAATAATACTATTTATGCTGCCGTTGCGTCAAATCTTCATCACCTTAAACTGATACACCTTCCCATCCTCCTCGCTGATCGTCACCAGATACATCCCTGATGGCCATGAAGGTACGTGTAAGGTGACAGGCACAGGCGCTGCATCGTGCGACATCATCTCTCGTCCATGCATGTCATGGATCGTCATCGTGGTCGATCGGATGTCACCCCTTTTGGATTTGATGGCTATTCGGTCTGTAAACGGATTGGGAGCTATAGACAAGTCATCTGACAGAGCTGCATTGTCTTCTTCTGTGGATACAGGGAGTATCTCTACCCAGTGACATACGCTATCCTGTCCATAGGGATTGCTCACGGTAAGACATACATGATATAGTCCGTTTTCAAAGGTATGTATCGGATGTATTTCATCACTGGTACCGCCATCTCCAAAGTCCCAGTGCCACTCCTCCGGATCATAGAAGGATAGATCTGTAAATCGTACATCATATCTCCATCCCGGCTCATCCTCTTCAAATCTCCATCGGGCCACCGGTACATTATCTAAACCTAGTGTGTCGCATGGACTTCCATCCAGAGGACCCAATCTGAAATTTGGAAGATTTGGTGCTGAACGTCCATTAGGGACTTTGAGATCAATGTGGTGCTGTAGAAATCTGCAGTCAGCCGCTGGTTCATCAGGTCGGTCTATCACATGAATGAACTCACTACTACCTGCAGGAGGAACGATGTATATCCGACCATCCGGGCCATTCATTAAAGGACCAAATTGCATTGGTCCCCAACCCGGTTGCTCAAAACCATCAAAGGAATCTACTAGCTTTTGTGATGCATCTATATCGGACGCCCACAGATCCCACTGCCACAAATGATTATTGTCATCTGCATAGAGATATTGCTCGGATGGAGAAAAAGCAACGCCGGTGAAGAAACCGAAATCTGTATTAAATTGATCCATGTACTTTAATTCACCAGTACATCTGTCGAATGAAAACAAAGTTATGTTTTGGCCATCATCAAAATCCAGGATGTCCATTCTTGCAAAGAAATTTCCCATTGGCGAAAACCTTGCTTGTCCAGTTCCTTCTATGAGGTTGATATCGACTTCACCCATGTGATGCAGTTGGATCCCATTTGGCTCTAGCAAATACGCAAAATACTTGTTGCCGGTTGCCTCCATTGCCAATATCCACCAGTCACGTGCATTCGCATGACGAGTTGCTGACAATGTGCCGGAATAAAAGCTTTCCTCTCCTACAATTGAATCTTTATACATAAGCATATACGTTGTATCCGCATTTACTTTAATCCTAGCTTCTAAATATTTAATAATACCATCATATGCTTGTTGTACATTACTCATAAAATGATATAGGACAGTATATTCACTCACACGATCCGGAACAGGTAAAATAATAGCCCCATCGTGATATGGAAATCCGATGGGGCCAATTCCATCTACATTAAACCAATTCCAATAACTCAATATATCGTCAGAATAGGCGATAGTATCAACGATGTATTCTCCGTTTTTTCCAAATATTTCCATCCCATTGGTCCACAATATGGCCTCTCCATCTGAATCACAAATATTAGCGGCAGTCTCCCGCATATGCATGACTTCATCAAAATGCCAATTCAATGCTATGTCTCCAGATCTGAAATCAAGATGCATGATGCTATAATTAGGACTCCCTCCACTATAGTATCCAATGACCCAGGTGTCGCCTTCTCGCTGAGCCTCAGCTTTCCTACTTACAGCAACCAAACCAAAAACAAAAAGAGATATCAGAAAATACTTCATTACATACGGACTATTCGTTGAGCAAATTGATCTGTCATGGTCGTGACTGAAATGATGTACACGCCGGCTGGGAGTTTGTGCATATTCACCGACCATTGCCGCTGCATTGGCTGAATGCTGTAGACCGGTTTCATTTCAGCATTAAATACAGTTAATTGTGTGATGACTTCATCGCATTTGATTTCGGCCGTTTCCAACACAGGGTTTGGGCTTACTGAAAACACCTCACCTTCATAGGTAGTTTGATGATCCGGCATGTCAATAAAAGGCTGCGGTGACGGACAGTTATCCATAGAGGGAAGGATCATCAGGTTGTTGATTGTAGCATATAGTTCCTGGCCAACGGCCTGTGCTCTGCCTCCTTCCCATGGACATAATCCGGCTAGAAATGCCAGATCAGTAGAGTCGCCTGTGCCAAATGGATCGCCTAGAAGAAATTTTGCCTTGAAAAGCAACGATTCCTTGAGATAGGATTCAAGGTCGTTGGTCGTGGTCAGATTATCCAGATCATAAGCTATGTCTTCATACTCTTCCTGAGAGTCCGTTTGCTCAACATCAAGATAGCCTTTAAATTCTGCTACTTCATTTTCCAGCGTATCAGCTTTCAGTACACGTAACGCTATCCAGGTCGCACTGTCATTTGGACTCAGTGCCAGGATGGAATCTATGTACACAATATCCTCTGACAACGAAGAAATCGTATCCAGTGTCAGTTCTTTGAGTATTCGCTCTTCTCCAAATCTGGAGCTCAGGTCGTACTGCCATGCTACCAACTTACCAAGGGCTGTGTTTTCTTCTGCATCGTAAAAGCTATCTAGTACTGTGTGGGAAGTTAATCCTGGGTCTGCCAGAATCATATCAAATATATCTGATTTGACAATCCATGTCATTTCATCATTGAAATCCTCAAAGGTAAGTTCGGTTTGGATTAGCTTGCTTAAGGTATCTGCATTCACAAGAGGTACAGGTCCAGAGACACATGTAAATGTTAGCGGTTCAGTGTACTCATCCAAGAACCAAATGTTGCTGCTAATTTCAATCGGGCCTATCGGATTTGGCATGAAATCTGAATCCTCCATTTCGTCAACGATAAATCTTGACCTTATGGCTTCAATATCAGGGTTAGCCCCGAAAATAAAAGCCCCATAATCACCATATGAAACAGGCCATTGATTGCCTGAATGAACTTGAACTCCAAGCATCGTAGGAGAAGTGATTGCAAATCCAAATTCAGCCTCATTTATGATATTTGTTTGAATTCCAGATAAAAGGTTAGGTCCAAACATGTGCAAATTGATCCAGAAATTGTCCATGTTATTGCAGAAAAAAGTATTGAAACCCGAATTCTCAAATTCAATACCATTATTTCCCACCATCACCTCTGCAAGGTTTCGATTGACTGAGTTGGATAGAATATCGGATCGATAAGCACCTACACCTATAATGCCGCGCGTTTGATGCTCTTCATCATTCATAAAGATGACATCATTGTCTTCCACCTTGATCCCATTGGTATTGATGATATGAATACCTGTGGAGGCCAGCGCGTCATCAATCAACAGATCATTGTTCAAAATCTCGCCTTCGGCCGGATCCAGTTTTGCATTCCGAACGAGTATCCGGGTATTGATTCCCAGAAAATAAAATGACGTGATCAGATCATTGTCCTCAATCTCAAAATCATTTGCTACATCTTCAATGGAGATGCCCCGCATACCCTCATTAATTTCATTGCCCTTGATGATGGCCTTTTGAGGTCTTACCAGTGTAATACCTCTGGTAAACCCAAAGCCCGGACTTGGTGTCGACAAGGTGATTTCATTTCCCTGGATTGTATTGGACGACTCTAATCCATAGACCCCAAACATGAGATTGTCCATTGTATTATCACTGATATTGGACACGACACTGATCATGTTGATGGCAAATTGATTCAGATCGAGGAGCGGATCCGGAAGGGTCCTTCTGAAGCCACCTTCAAAATCATAAAAATCCGTACCCGAAATATCCGATACCGTTTCATCCCGCAGGATGATCCCATTTCGCATATCATGGATCTTATTCCGATCAGTGCCCTCTGCACCATCATACCCTATATGCAATCCGACAGTACGAGACAGATAAACGGCAGCGAAACCCTGATCATAGGGTGTCTCTGCCGGGGTCGTAGGCCATGAAGGGTAATAATAGTGTCCCGGATATGGATCAGGTAATGTAGTCGATGTATAAAACTCACAACCCCAAATCTGACCACGATGTATGAGCTTATCTTCCGTATCTTCTTCAAATGGATCGGCTGTTGATATACCAATATAATTATTGATAAAATCTGTTCCAAAACATACCATCCCTGCCAGGCCGGATAATTTCATCCCGATATTGGCATCCTCTATAAAACTGTAGTAGGAATGCAGATATACCTGGCCTTTTGTTTCTATCCCCTGCCACATATCGCCACATCCGGAGAGATAACAGTTGCTCATGCTCAAATCAGCTTCAACCCGAATCATTGATTCTTCCTCCATCTTTAGCTTCATACCTGTCCAGGATCTTTCCTTGTTAATTACCAGTATCCCCTTGATTAAATAACAAGTGCCCGGATTGAGTGTAACTGTAGTAACGTTTGTCTCCTGTTCAGTCGTACCAATACTCGTCCATGACGAACACCCGCACGGCGAGGTGATGATCGCCTGTGCTGTAAGTGTGCCTGTTAGAGTATGGATCAACATGATCATCATTATGAGTACCGGCTTTAGCATATGGCCGGTTTGATCCCATGAATATACATGGGAAAAGTTATACCTTTTCATCTTATTTAGTTTTGACCGCTGGCCTCATTCGCTCCGACAGCATCGTGGGGTCAGTGGTTATTTTAAAAAATGGTTACTTTATGTCAATGTCAATCGGACTTCATGCACCAGACCTCTTGTCTGCACAAGAGTTCTCAGCATGAGTCCGAAAAAGGAGTCTTGTTCTAGCGAGGTATATTCTGTGGCAGGAATATATAGGCGAAGGACGTATTTCGGTATTTGATATTGGTGGTCATAGCATTTCAAATTTCTTCTAACCAAAATGTCCATCACCGATATCGCATGGAGCATGCATACCATCAGATGATTTGATTCAATAAAAAATAGCTCGATTGGGTCAGGCAATAATCACTTAATGAGGTATTTATCCTCAAATACTTCTAAAAACAACTGTCAATTCTTATCTCCAAAACAATATAAAGAGGAGAAAATAAATATAAAGGGCAGCATGAAACTTCTAATCACGGCTGATAAGAATAAAACTATTGGTAGTGCTAAAGTATAAAAAAAAAAACGAATATCCAAGCTTGAAATGTTAAAGTTTCAAATATATCTGCATTCGATTAAGAGATGTCCAAAATATTCACATTCCCTTTGAGGTTGAAGCAAGCTTACAATTTCGGCAATGGAAAAAATAAAATATCTGACAGAATACGCGTGAACAGAAGCGGTCTAAAATTATTTCGGACAGCGTGACAAAAACAGCTCACATCATCTTTTCCACGCAAATGAAGAAATCATCTTGTCGATATCTTCTTTGATAAATGCTGAAATTGGTGCCAGACTATCCGGCTGGACTTTCGAATCAAAGTAGAGCGCTGCTTTAAAAAAATGCGCAGTGGTATCGGTTAGAAAAAAGTGAACAGGCGAGGCCGCAGGGCCGCTCCAGTTTAAAGTAAGCCCACCGACGCCCTGTGCATTAGTGACCCTGGATTCTTCCATATAGTTTGCTCGTTCGTTAATCTTCGAAGCAATCATGAAAGCATCGCTGACGAGATCATTATACTCCTCCTTGGTGTGCAACGGCAGGTAACTGCAATGGATACGGGCATTAAACGCAGGCATCGCGAGATCAAACCAGCACTTTTCCTTTTTCATGTTGATCTCTGCGTAGGCTGGATACTGAAATGTAAACGGACACGCCGGATCATCATACATCTTATACTCCCGCGCCGGATATTCAATTCTAGGATATGCACGTGGCTTGGGAGTTCCGGGGACTTCCTGGCAACCAGGCAGTGTGAAGGATAAAATGAAAGCAACTATTATAATTCTCATCATGAGTCAATCTGCACTTTGATGCGTTCGATACGCTTAGGCGACACCGAAAGTACTGTAAACGAAAATGGTGGCAATGCTATTTTCTGACCGATCACAGGCATTTTACCATGCAGATCAAGTACAAGCCCTGCCAATGAATCCGCATCACCATCTACCTCATCAAAACTATCTTTATCCACATTCATAATGCGGCACACATCGATGAGCATAGTCTTGCCTTCAAAAATAAATTCCTTATCGCTCAACCTTCTGTATTCGAATTCCTGGTCCTCATCAAACTCATCCTTGATATCCCCGATCACTTCTTCGATGACGTCTTCCATCGTGACCAGACCTGATGTCCCTCCATATTCATCGACCACGATGGCCATATGCAAATGTTCGCGTTGAAAATCTTTCAGGAGGTCATTGATCTTTCTTGCTTCCGGCACATACAATACTTCCTTCCGTACGAGTTCGGGCCACAAATCGGGAGAAGAGGTTGAATCTAAATACCCGATCAGGTCCTTGACATACAGCATGCCTTTGATATTGTCGAGTTGCTCTTCGTATACAGGCAACCTGCTATAGCCTCCCTCCTTGACGATCGCCAGCATTTCTTCGAGCGTCATCGCTGTATCGAGGGCTATTATATCCATTCGCGAGCGCATGATCTGTTTGACAGCTACATCATTGAAACTCACGATGGACTTTAATATTTCAGCTTCAACCTTGGAATCTTTGTCCCTGGCCACCGCCAGATCTATAGCTCTGTCAATATCTTCTTTGTTAGCGCCCAGAACACTTTCGGTGCCCAACTTTTTCTCCAGGGTATTTCCCCATCTGACCATGATCTTATTGAGTGGCGCGAATACAGTCATCAGGATATTGACAGGACCGCTCATCAACCTGGCGAAAGCAATATTATTGAGGTTGGCATATATTTTCGAAACGACCTCTCCGAAGAGCACTAACAGAAAGGTGATCCCTACAATGGTGACCATGAAGCTGAAAAAACTTTCCCATTGCTCAGGTGTAACCCAGCTCAGTACAGGCAACATATAGACAGCTTCACCCCAGTGGTAAAAAGTGCCAGGGGGAAGTATAGTCTTCAGTAAGTAATACGATAGGATGACGATGCCGATATTGACGAGATTGCCGGTGATCAGGATCGTGGCCAGCAGACGTCTGGGTTTTTCTCTTAGTCTGAGGATGCGTTGACCGGTACGCTCGTCTGAATCCCCGATGGCACGTAGCTGATTGCTATCGAGCGAGAAGAAAGCGACCTCAGAGCCATTGATCAGGGCTGAGCAGATCAGCAGAAAAAGCAAGAGCATGATTCCTCCTACCAGGTCCCATTGCAGGAAGAGGATAAATAAAAGCGAATGGGGTTCTGTATCCAAAACGGGATCTTTAGGTAAGCGATATCAGGTGATCAGAACGGGAGATCATCATCAGCCTGCTGTTCGCCGCTTGAACCTGATGTGGCAGATGTATCATTGGCGGTATCTTCCGGATGAAAATCATCATCCTGGCCACCTGGCCTTGAATCTCTTCTATCCAGAACTCTGAAACTGTTAGCCACCACTTCCGTCACATAGCGGTCATTACCTTCTTTATCCTGGTATTTGCGGTGGGTCAGTTTACCTTCGACAAATACCTGGCTACCTTTTTTAAGTTGCTTTTCGGCGCGTTCGGCCAGTGATCGCCATGCAACCACATCATGCCATTCTGTAGCGGTCTGCCACTCGCCCTTTTTGTCTTTATAATTTTCGTTGGTGGCGACTGAAAACCTGGCTACTGCTACGTTTCCTTCAAGGTAACGGACTTCCGGGTCTCTGCCCAGGTTGCCGATGAGGATGACCTTATTGACCATGATGCTGAGGTTCTGTTAGATTATCTGAATGGTGTGCAAAGATACTTAATTCGGAATGAGTGTTGGCCTCCGTCCGGCCAGAATAAGGCATAAACAAGTGAAAATCAATCTCTTACAGATCAAAATCCAACCAAACAATTCAGGTTTTCTTAAACTGACCGGCTTGAAAAGCCTAAATTTGACCTACTTACCTTTCAGTGCCAACCTTTATTTCCACCATTTTATGTATCAATACTCTTTTACCACCCAATGGCAGTTGTATGCCCCGGGTGAAGTCGTCTGAGGAGTCATTTACACTATGGACCAAGGCCGGATTGGTGGCCCGGCCTCTATTCAGCTGGAACCATAACATAGTGATGAAAGCAGGGTACGAAGGGTTGAAAAAGAAAATCACCGATGCCGGTTAAATTCCTACTTAAGGCCATCTGGGAAGCAATTATACTTAAGGCTGTAGTGTTAAGAGAAGGCTATGCGTTTACAAAGTCATATTGCTTATGCTTTTAAAGTTCTTCCAGTTGCTCGTTTTTCTCAGTCCATTTCTTGATCTTCATTCCCAGATTACCGGTTTTTGGCAGGTGCCTGACGAACATGATGGTATTGTAAAATCGATTGTAGAAATCTATGAAAAAGACAACCAGTATTTTGGTCGGGTGGCCCAGGTCCTTGATTCCACAAAGCATACCCACTGCGAAAATTGTGTAGGCGTATTGAAAGATAAACCGCTAACCGGAATGCTCATCTTATATGATTTGGAGAAAACGTTAAAGGGAGGTATTGATGGAAGTGTGCTCAATCCAGGATCAGGCAAGGTGTATTCCTGTTACATTGAACTGGCTTCGCAAAATAAACTTAAGCTGAGGGGGTATATGGGCTTACCGGCTTTTGGTAAAACATTGTATTGGATCAGGAAGTGATGTGCTAGGGGCTAGGAACTAGGAGCTAGGAGCAAGGAACTAGGAACTAGGAGCTAGGAACTAGGAGCTAGGAACTAGGAGCTAGGAACTAGGGGCTAGGGGATAGGAGCTAGGAACTAGGAGCTAGGAACTAGGGGCTAGGAACTAGGAGCTAGGAACTAGGAACTAGGAGCTAGGAACTAGGAGCTAGGAACTAGGGACTAGGAACTAGGGGCTAGGGGATAGGAGCTAGGAACTAGGAGCTAGGAACTAGGGGCTAGGAACTAGGAACTAGGAGCTAGGGGCTAGGAACTAGGAACTAGGAGCTAGGGGCTAGGGGATAGGGGATAGGAGCTAGGAACTAGGGGCTAGGAGCTAGGGGATAGGGGGCATTACGCCCGACACCAAATTTTCGCGTCTCATACCTGTCGCCTAAAAACTCACCACTCACGTCTCACGTCTGTCGCCTCACGTTATTACTCTCTTACTTTCTTACTTTCTCACTGTCTTACCCTGCCGGGGTTTGATGTCTATTAACTGGATATTGACATAGCCGCAGAAAGGATTAATTTTGATTCATTGTTATTGATTACAAATGATCTTAAAGTCCTGATGAAACCTGTGTTATGTATACTCATCCTTAACATGCTTTTTCCAGGCACCTTTTATGCACAAGTGACTGGCTTGTGGAGGGTCGTGGATGATAAAGACGGGATTGAAAAATCAATCGTGGAGATATATGAAAATGACGGTCTTTATCATGGCCGCATCGTTCGACTTCTCGAAACTTCCAGACGTACACATTGTGACAAATGCCATGGGGATCTGAAGGGTAAGCCATTGACAGGAATGACCATCATTTACGATCTGGAAAAAACAACCCGTGGTGGGAAAAACGGAAAGGTGATCGATCCATCCACCGGCAAGATTTTCTCCTGCTATATTGAACTTGAAAGTCCTGAAAGGCTTAAGCTGAGAGGATATCTCGGCATACCGACGGTTGGGAAGACTTCATATTGGAACAGGCTAAGATGATGGTTCGACTACGCTCACCAACCGGGATTTTTCGACTTAATTCACCAACCGGCAAGGTCGACTACGCTCACCAACCGGGATGTTCTGCTTTGCTCACCAACCGGGATTTTTCGACTTAATTCACCAACCGGCAAGGTCGACTATGCTCACCAATCGGGATGTTCTGCTTTGCTCACCAACCGGGATTTTTCGATTTAATTCACCAACCGGCAAGTTCGACTACGCTCACCAACCGGGATGTTCTGCTTTGCTCACCAACCGGGATTTTTCGATTTAATTCACCAACTGGCAAGGTCGACTACGCTCACCAACCGAATCATTAACATCTTAAGCGAAAAACCTGGCTGCAAAACCAGGAAAATTGAATTGCCATGGCTTTCAAGCCGCGGACGCTCAGTATTTTCGGCCTTTGAATAGTGCATATAGATAGCGTGTATGGAAAAACCAATTTTAGTCTTAGTAATACATCTGTTTCTAATAACAGGAGTGCAAGCCCAGATCACCGGTTTGTGGAAGATAACGGATGAAAAATCGAATGTTGAAAAATCAGTTGTCGAGATTTTCGAGAAGGACAATGCCTATCATGGCCGTGTTGTCAGGATATTACCTACATCCAAGAGCACCCATTGCGACCAATGCACGGGTGCACTGAAGGATAAACCGCTGGTCGGAATGGTGATCATTTCCAATCTTACTAAAACAGCCAATGGCGGAGAGGATGGAACAATTCTGAACCCGGCCAATGGGAATACGTATTCATGTTATATCGAACTGGTTGGACCGGACAGACTAAAAGTAAGAGGATACCTCGGGTTGCCTACATTTGGGAAGACGATGTATTATACTAGGCTGAAGAGTTGATGTGAATTGTGAGTTGTGAGTTGTGAGTAAACGTTATATGGGGATTTAAGGATACCTAAAGGAAAATTTGTTTGATTTTTTAGCTTCAAATGAATTCAAAGGAATTAAAACAACCTTCATTAAAATCCGTTATTTCCTAAATATTGGATTGAGATTTATGAAATATTTGGTTTTTACAATGATGGCATTTTTCATGGTACTGGGTGATGCGGATGCCCAGATCACCGGGTTATGGAAATCAACAGATCATATAGATAACACCGAGAGATCGATCGTAAAGATTTTTGAAAAAAACGGCAAAATTTACGGAACAGTAGAGAAGCTATTGCCGGCAGCTACCATTACGCATTGTAAAGGTTGTGAAGGGGAATTAAAAAATAAATCCCTCATCGGAATGACCATCTTAACTGATCTCAAAATAAGTGGGGAGAAAGCAGTAGAAGGTAAAATCCTTGACCCATCAAATGGTAAATGGTATTCCTGTGATATCGAGTTGGATTCCCGCGACAAGCTGAAGGTGACTGGTTATATTGGTTTTCCATTGTTTGGAAAAACTATGTACTGGAACAGGGTTAAGTGAGCAGGGAGCAGGTCGAAGCTCAGCGGAGATCCCGCCCCGTACGGGCGGCGGGAGAGCAGGGAGCAGGGAGCAGGGACAATAAAAAACCTTTGTGTAGGGGTTCAAAATTTTGAACCCCTACACAAAGGTTTTTTATTGTAGATTTTACAAATCTGTTTGAACCCCTACTCAAAGGTTTTTTTATTACAAATTTTACAAATCTGTTTGAACCCCTACCCAAAGGTTTTTTTATTACAAATTTTACAAATCTGTTTGAACCCCTACTCAAAGGTTTTTTATTGCAGATTTTACAAATCTGTTCTCTGCTTAAATGTTGAATTTGATGCCTTGGGCCAATGGTAAATCTTTTCCCCAATTGATCGTATTCGTCTGCCGGCGCATGTAGGCTTTCCATGCATCAGAGCCGCTTTCGCGACCACCGCCTGTTTCCTTTTCTCCGCCAAAGGCTCCGCCGATTTCAGCGCCGGATGTACCGATGTTGACATTGGCTATACCACAATCTGATCCTACTGCTGAAAGAAACTGTTCTGCTTCCCGCATGTTGTTGGTCATGATAGCTGAGGACAAACCCTGGGGAACATTGTTCTGCATCCGTATAGCTTCCTCCAGTGTCCTGTAGGACATGACGTATAGGATAGGGGCAAACGTTTCTGATTGAACGATCGGAAGATCATTGGTGACTTCGGCGATGCACGGGAGTACATAACAACCGCTTCCATACTTTCTGCCCTTCAATACACCGCCCTGGACGAGCATCTTGCCACCCTGATTTTTTATGGCTTCAAGCGCTTTCTGATAATGATAGACTGCCTGTATATCAATCAATGGACCCATATGGTTTTTTGGATCAAGCGGGTTACCAATCTGGATTTGATTATACGCTCTGACGAGCGCCCTGGTGACTTTATCGAATATGGACTGATGGATGATCAGTCGTCTGGTCGAGGTGCAGCGCTGACCTGCGGTACCGACTGCTCCGAATACAGCACCGGTCAGTACGATTTTGAGATCCGCCTCCGGCGTGATGATGATGGCATTGTTGCCGCCCAATTCAAGCAAAGACCTGCCAAGCCTTGCCGCAACTGCTGATCCTACGACCTTTCCCATACGTGTACTTCCGGTAGCGGAAATCAGTGCCACGCGCGTATCCTGGGTGAGTAATTCACCAACGCGGTAATCACCATTGATCAGGGAGACAATACCTTCCGGTAGATTATTGGCTTTAAGTACTTCCTGAAAAATATTCATACATGCCACTCCGCAGAGTGGCGTCTTTTCAGATGGCTTCCATACCACTACATCCCCACACACCAATGCGATCATTGCGTTCCAGGACCAGACAGCAACAGGAAAATTAAATGCAGAAATCACGCCAACAATACCCAATGGATGCCATTGTTCATACATGCGGTGCTGACTGCGCTCCGAATGCATCGTCAGGCCATACAATTGACGTGAGAGGCCAACTGCAAAATCACAGATATCAATCATCTCCTGGACTTCGCCATATCCTTCCTGGAGGCTCTTCCCCATTTCATAAGAGACTAATCTTCCGAGTGGTTCCTTATGACGACGCAGTGCTTCACCATACTGCCGCACGATTTCCCCACGCTTTGGTGCGGGCATCATTTTCCATGTCGCAAAGGCAGCTTCGGCTGTACGGATTACTTTATCATATTCTTTTGGTGTTGTATTACTGACTGCACCGATGAGATGTCCATCGACTGGTGAGGGCGAAGGCTGATAGTTTTTGGAATTTGATGATTTTAGGCCCGTAGAGGTGCCGTTATTAAATTTTTTTACGCCCAGCCGGGTGAGAAATCGTGTGTCAATAGCCATGTTCCTGTGTGTTTTTAAATCGGATGTTTACCTCCGGGATGAATCCGATTATGTTTGTCAATTCGAGGTTGCAAATATCGGTAATAGTTATGGGAAGGTATAATCTGGGAGACAGTCTTTGCTATCCGGTTTTGCCCACTTCGACTGCCTGTCACTCATCCTCATCCGCCCGCTCAGTAAAGCGCTACTGGGCTAGGATGGGTTTGCCGACGTGTTGCCTCGATGGGGCAAGGATGGGTTTGCCGACGTTTTGCCCCGATGGGGCAGATGGGTTTACCGACGTGTTGCC
>ENA-ORBV01002432-ORBV01002432.1-microbial-mat-metagenome-genome-assembly--contig:-NODE-2432-length-39307-cov-14.227530_pt1 | contig 39307 bp, 32 predicted proteins | sample MGYA00237777_ERZ505514 | MGnify/ENA primary metagenome ERZ505514 (study PRJEB26160, sample SAMN06269048) | microbial mat metagenome | isolation source: Oligotrophic lake microbial mat | place... | reverse complement strand
CCTCCAGCCCCAAACCCCGCTCTCGTCTTTTAGCGCCTCAAGCCAACGCCGCCAGCCGAGGCTCCGCTGCCGCCCCGACACCCACATGATCCAGCCAGCCCCACCGATCCTGGGTGCGGCCGTCAAACAGGCCGAAGAACTTCTCCTGCAGGGCGGCGGTGATCGGGCCGCGGCAGCCGGCACCGACATTCATGCGGTCGACCGAGCGCACGGGGGTGATTTCGGCGGCGGTGCCGGTCAAGAAAACCTCGTCGGCGAGATAGAGCATTTCGCGTGGCAGCGATTGTTCGACAATCTTCAAACCCAACTCAGTGGCCAAGGTAAACACTGTGTCGCGGGTGATTCCGACCAGGATCGATGCCGCCGCCGGCGGCGTGTACAGCACGCCCTTGCGAATGATGAACAGGTTCTCGCCGCTGCCTTCCGACAGCATGCCGTCGGTCGAGAGGGCGATGCCTTCGGCGAAGCCATTGCGCTTTGCTTCAAGCGCGATCAGCTGTGAATTCAGATAATTGCCGCCCGCCTTGGCCGCAGTGGGGAAGGTATTGGGGGCGGCCCGGTTCCAGCTCGACACACACACGTCGATGCCTTGGCGCAGACCTTCTTCGCCGAGGTAGGCACCGAATTCGATGGCCGCAATGGCGACATCGACGGGACCATTTTCTGGTGCCGCCAACCCAAAGCCCGACAATCCACGGAACGCGATGGGCCGCAGGTAAGCCGCGCCCAAGCGATTCTCGCGAACCGTTTGCTTGCAGGCCTCAAAAATCTGCGCCTCGTCAAAGCCGAGGTTCATCCGATAGATGCGCGCCGATTCAAACAGGCGTGCGGTGTGATCGCGCAAACGAAAAATCGCCGGCCCATCGGGCGTGGCATAGCAACGAATGCCCTCAAACACCGACGAGCCGTAGTGCAGGCCATGCGCCATCACGTGCACGGTAGCGTCGGCCCACGGAACCAGACGGCCGTTGAACCAGATGTATTGGGAGGTTTTCATGGAGTTTGGGTTCCGTGCGGGGTTTGGGGTGTTTAAGAGCGGGGTTGGGGACTGGGGTGAATCGGTGCGCTTGCAAACCGCAGGTTTGCGCTCCGTTGAACGCTCGAGCGCTGGGCGCGCGGGCCGGGTATTGGGGTGCGGTGCTGAGAGTGCGTCTGAGCTGCGAGCTCGGAGAACCGGGACTGCGAGTGGGTCGCTCTGTGCGCCCCAGCCCTCAGTCCCCAGCCCTGCCTTTGCTCTCAGGCCGCAACCACCTCACGCGCCTGCAACACATTGCGCCGCTCAATCCGATTGATCACCTCCACCAGGGCCAGCGCGCTGGCTTCCAGAATGTCGGTGCTGACCGCGCGGCCGCGGTATTCACGGCCATCGACTAATACGTCAACGCGCGCTTCGCCCTGCGCGTCCTCGCCCGTGGACAGCGAGCGCACCTGATATTGGCGCAAGGTGACGTTCACGCCGGTGGCGCGTTCGATGGAGGCGAAGATGGCATGCACTGGGCCGTCTCCGACGGCGGCTTCCGAGATCACGCGGCCGTCCTCGTGACCCATGCGCACGCTGGCCGATGGCACGGCGTCGCGACCAATTGCGCCTTGGATATGCAGAGCCAGCAAGCGCCACGGGCCGCCTTCGGTGCCGGTTGCGCCGAGCGCGATCGCCTCCAGATCGGCATCGAACACTTCTTTCTTCTTGTCGGCCAGCGTCTTGAAGCTGGCGAAGGCCTGATTCAGCGCCGCCTCTTCCAGCGTGAAGCCCAGCTCGCGCAGGCGATCTGTCAAGGCCGCGCGACCGCTGTGTTTTCCCAGCACCAGCTGCGATCGCGACACGCCAACGTCCTCAGGCACCATGATTTCGTAGGTCTCACGATGGCGCAGCATGCCGTGCTGGTGGATGCCACTTTCATGCGCAAACGCGTTGTCGCCGACGATAGCTTTGTTGCGCGCGACCAGACTGCCAGTGATCGAGGCCAGCTTGCGCGACGTGGGATACAACTTTTGCGTGCGAATGCGCGTGCTGACGCCGTAGTGCGGACTGCGCGTGCGCAGCGCCATCACGATTTCTTCCAGTGCCGCATTGCCAGCGCGTTCGCCGATGCCGTTGATGGTGCACTCGACTTGGCGCGCGCCGTTCTCGATGGCGGCCAGCGAATTAGCCACCGCCAGCCCCAAGTCATCATGGCAATGGCAGGACAGCACGGCCTTCTCGATGCCACGCACGTGCTCGCGCAGGTAAGCAAACAGGGCGCCGTACTGCGAAGGAATCGCATAACCCACCGTGTCGGGTACGTTCAAAGTGCGGGCGCCGGCTTCGACCACTGCGCTCAACATCTGCGCCAGATAGGCCGGCTCCGAGCGCGATGCGTCTTCGGCTGAAAACTCGACGTCGTCGCAATAGCTGCGGGCCAATTCCACCGCCGCTGCGGCCGCTTCGAGTGCTTCCGCACGGCTCATGCGCAGCTTGTGGGTGAGGTGGATATCACTGCTGGCGATAAACACATGGATGCGCGGCTTCTCGGCCTTCTCCAGTGCGGCGGCGGCGCGCTCGATGTCGTGGCGCTGACTGCGCGCCAACGCCGCGACACCGCTGCCTCGCACGTGCGAGGCGATGGCCGATACGGCGGCAAAGTCATCCGGACTTGCCGCCGCAAAGCCGGCCTCGATCACGTCGACGCCAAGCTCAACCAGGGCGCTGGCCATGCTCAGCTTTTGCGCCGTACTCATCGAACAGCCCGGCGACTGTTCGCCGTCGCGCAAGGTGGTGTCGAAGATTTTGACGTGATTGTCGATTTCTTTACTTGCGTGATTACTGGCGTGCGTGCTGACCGGATCGGCGACGTTGACGTTCATACACTTGGCTCCAAGGCCGAGTAGCTGCGAGGGGTCTAACCTTGCGGGATAAAGGTTGGCTTGCTCTCGCTGGCTTTAGAGCGGCCTGCTTCGGCCAGCCACGGCATGCGCGCGCGCAGTTGCTTGCCGACGGTCTCGATGGGGTGATCCAGATCGCGCTGCTTGAGGGCGTCGTAGTTGGCGCGGCCGGACTTGTGTTCGGCCACCCACTCGCGGGCGAACGTGCCGTCTTGGATCTCGCGCAACACGGCGCGCATCTGCTCGCGGGTGTGCGCATCGATAACGCGCGGACCGCGGGTCAGATCGCCGTATTGGGCGGTTTCAGAAATGAACTCGTGCATGCGCGCCATGCCGCCTTCCCACAACAGATCAACAATCAACTTCAGTTCGTGCAGGCACTCGTAGTAGGCCACTTCTGGCTGGTAGCCGGCTTCAACCAAGGTCTCAAATCCCATTACGACCAACTCGGTCGCACCGCCGCAGAGCACGGCTTGTTCGCCGAACAGATCGGTCTCGGTTTCTTCGGCGAAGGTGGTTTCCATGACGCCGCCGCGGGTGCTGCCGATACCATGCGCATAGGCCAGCGCCAGCTCTTTCGCATGACCTGTGGCGTCTTGATACACCGCCATCAAGGCGGGTACACCACGGCCTTCTTCATATTGGCGACGGACCAGCGCGCCGGGGCTTTTGGGCGCGACCAGGATCACGTCCAGATCTTTGCGCGGGTCGATCTGCTTGTAATGCACGTTGAAACCATGCGCGAACAACACCGCCGCGCCCTGCCGCGCCAAACTGGCGACGTACTCGGTGTACACACCTGGTTGCTGCATGTCGGGTGTCAGCAGGGCGATCACGTCGGCCTTGGGAATCGCGTTCTCTGGCGTATCCACGTTCAGGCCGTCAGCCTTGGCTTGCTCAAAACTCTTGCCCGGACGCGCCGCCACCAGTACCGACAAGCCGCTGTCATTCAAATTGAGCGCATGCGCGCGGCCTTGGCTGCCGTAACCGTAAATCACGATGGTCTTGTTGCGCAGCGCATCGGGATTGGCGTCGGCGGCGGAGTAGTGCTTGGTCATTGCGAGGTCCTTGGTCGAGGCGGATTGAAAAGGTGAGTTTGCGAAGGGTTAGTTGGCAACGGACGAGTAGGAACGCGGCGCGAAATTGGGTGTTTGTGGGAGCGCCGGAAGGCGCGATGCTTCTAAGTTCTAGCGCTTCTCATACGGGAAGCCCGTACAGGCGCCAGTCGAGGCCGAGCTCACGGTCGATGCAAATTTGGCCAGCACACCATTTCGCGGCGCTGGCCTCGGCGGCTGCCATTGGCGAGGGCGCGCATCGAGATCAGCGTTGGTAGAAAGCGTGCGGGCGTTGACGTCAATGACAATCATGTCGCCGTCCTTCAATCGCGCAATCGGTCCGTCCAGAGCAGCCTCGGGACAAATATGGCCAACCATGAAGCCATGGGTGGCTCCAGAGAACCGGCCATCGGTGATCAGCGCGACTTCGCCGCCCAAGCCTTGGCCTACCAGTGCCGCAGTCACCGCCAGCATTTCGCGCATACCGGGCCCGCCAACCGGGCCTTCACCGCGAATCACCACCACGTCGCCGGGTTTGACCGCACGTTTCTGGACGGCCGCAAAACAGGCTTCTTCAGAATCGAACACCCGCGCCGGACCTGTAAACAGCAAGCTGTCATGTCCGGCCAGTTTCACGACGCATCCTTCGGATGCCAAATTGCCAGTCAGAACACCGAAACCACCGCGTGCTTTCAACGGCTGCGCCGTGGTCAAAATCACTTTTTGGCCGTCGCGTTCACAGGCTTCATCAATCTCAACAAACAGGCTGCGACCACTGACGGTGGGTAGGTCGACCAACAAGCCGGCCTCGCGTAAACGCGCTCCCAGCAACCGCGAACCGCCAGCCAAATACATGTCAGGAGCCATGTAGCGGCCGCCCGGCTTGAGGTCGGCGATCACCGGCGTGGCGCGGCTGATGCTATCGAACTGATCCAGCGGGAAATCGACACCCGCTTCGCGCGCGATGGCAATCAAATGCAGAATGGCATTGGTCGATCCAGCGGTGGCGGTGACCGCCGTTGCTGCATTGCGAAGCGACTCGAAAGTGATGAAACTGCGCGCGCCGATGCTGTCGCGAACCAGATCCATTACCCGCACACCACAGGCGCGGGCTGCCGCGTGTTTGGCCGGGTCAGGCGCTGGGATGTCGTTCAATCCCATCGGTGCCAAGCCCAAAAAAGTGGTCGCCAGCGCCATCGTGTTGGCGGTGAACTGACCGCCACACGCGCCGGCCCCCGGGCATGCTGCCTTCTCAATAGCTTCTAGTTCGGCGTCATCGATGCGCCCGGCGGCATGCGCGCCGACTGCCTCGAAGACTTCTTGAATGGTGATGTTCTGACCTTTGTGACAGCCCGGCAGGATGCTGCCTCCGTAGAGCATAAGGCCCGGCAAATCGAGCCTTGCCAACGCCATTGCCGCGGCGGGAATGGTCTTGTCGCAGCCACACAGCACTACCAGTCCGTCTAGGCAATGGCCGTTGACCGCCAGTTCTATCGAGTCCGTAATCGTTTCCCGGCTCGCCAAGGACGCACGCATTCCGGACGTGCCCATCGCGATGCCATCGGTGACCGCAATCGTGTTGAACTCGATCGGGGTGCCGCCAGCGGCCAAAATGCCGGCGCGTACGTGCTGTGCCAGTTCACGCAGGTTGAGATTGCAAGGGCTCACGTCTGACCAAGAATGCACCACCGCGATCATGGGTTTGGCGATGGCTGCGTCATCCAGACCCGTCGCCCGCAACATGGCACGGGCTGCCGCTCGATCAGGTCCAGTTTTGATAGCGTCGCTGTGCATTTTTTGTTTTCGGGGAGTAAGGGGAGGGGCGCTCGTCAAGTACGTATTGTTGCTTGTCGAAGTTAGGTTGCAACGAGCATTTTCAGTGGCCGGGTCCTAAAACGAAAAACCCCGCACGGGTTGCCCGATGCGGGGTTTCGGATTCTTGGGGTTTTCTCAACTTGCGCCCCTAAGTCACCGCTCCGCATCGATGTCGGCTAATAAGAAGGAGTGGTAGCACAAGCGCGCCCGGCGAGCGCAGCAGGTGCGCGGCGGTGAGTGCGGTGACGATGGCGGCGATCAGCAACATGGGGTCGATGCTGCTATGCAACACAAGGACTTGTCAACACCCAATTTTCTGGCGAGTTTTCTGGCCCTAATGGCGGCAACGGAAAGCGGACGCCGCAGCTGCCCGATTCCAAGCCGAAACCTGCATTCCGATGGGACGAACGCAGCACCCTGGCAAACCTTAGTCCGACTAGCTGCTAGCCCGCCGTCGCTTGCGCTCGAAGGCGGGCAAATACTTCGGTGGCCGCCGCATTCCAGACCACCCACTTGTGGCCCCCCGCGCGCGGCAGGATGTGTGACGGCTCCAGCGCGGGCGCAATCACCGGGACCGTCTTGGCCAAACGGTCGTCCTCACCATAGGCCAACCAGACCCGCGTTTGCGACTTTGGATCGAGTCCAAACTGCTGAATGTGCCGCCACAACTCGCGCTGAAAGTTGGCGCTATCCACCGCCGCAGGCTTTGGTCCCGCCTGCCACGCAAGCACGCCGCCTGCTTCGGCGATCTCCCGAAGCAGCTTCTGCTTGCCCAGGTAAGGTGCCATCAGCAGCAGATGATCGACCATTCCAGGATTGGCTTGATCGACAATCAAGCTACCCATTCCGCCCAGTGATGCACCCATCAGGATGATTCTCTCGTAGCCGCTGGCACGCGCTGGCTCGATGAACTGCTCGCGAACGCGCGCGGCCAAAACGCCGTCCAAATAGTAGGCAAGCGTGGCGCTGGTCAATTGCACATCGACTTCAGGCCAGCCCGCATGGATGGCCTGCGCGACGCCGAATTCCTGCATGACTTCGACATTGTCACCGCGGCCCGGTAGCACGATGACCAGTGTCTTCTGATCGGCTATGCCAGACCCTAGTACGGTCGCGCTTGGAATCGGCTGCTTGCTGTCACCGAGGTTGCCGCAACCGAAAAGGGCAAGTAGCAAACTACCCAGAGCCAAATGCTTGAATACAGTTAAAACACGAAGTTTGCGCATGCGATCAATCTCTGCAAGTTGAGCGCGGCATTAGCTCCGACTCGGTGTGCAGGGCAGGTAAAGCCTCTCGCTGTTGCTCGACGCGTCCTTCTCTTTGCTGCCTCACCGCTCTTTGCTGCCTCACCGCTCTTGGGGGGTGCCGCTCCTGTGGCGCTGCTTTTGCCTAATCCTGCGCCAAGTGCCATGCAGGCCAACCCGATCGGCGGAACTCAGGCAGCCAGAACGCGCAGCAGCAGCCAGACCGGCACACCCAGGAAGTACAGCGCGCGCGCCAGATTTTCCGACCATGTTCGGATTGAGGCGCGCTGGCTCGACAGTGGCAACGCAGCCAGCACGACGAGCTCGATGATTGCGCGCTGCACAGCAGCGAAGAGCATCAAGCCGATTGCCCACGATACCCACCAGATGACGAGGCCGGTCGCCCAGGCACCCAAGCCGTAGGTGAGCAGCTCGCCGAAGGGTCCGCCAAAAGCGATGGTCTGGTGCAGATGAAAGGCGATCAGCGCCGGCAGCAGCGGAAACAGCACGAACTTGACCAGCGCATGATCGAGCAGCGGTCGCGCCGCCGCCGCCCGCAGACCCGCATGTTCGCCAATCCTGGCCGAGGTCGCGTCGGCCCAGTGCGCCGGCGATCCGCCAGCCTGCAGCGCCCGCAGCAGGCGGCTCGCTTCAAGGCTTGCCAGACCGTGGTCGAAGCGGCGACCGGATCTGAGCCTGATATCGAAGCCTGCCATCGGCAAGGGCATCCGCCAAGCGGCCAGCTCGGCGATACTGGCGAGCGGTATCTGGATGCGCTGCCTCGGCAGTTCCAATAGCAGTTGATCAGCAAGGATCCGCGCCTTTGCGGTGCGGGCGTGCGCAAGCGCCCATGCCAGCAACAACGGCATGCCCACAGTCAGCAAGAATTGCTCGATTTGTTCAAGTGATCTGACCTGCAGTCCGTCGCGTAGCAGCATGGATCCGCCGAGCCAGAGCAGAGCGACTCCAGCGCCGAGCCGCAGTGCCCCGATGAGTAGGCGCGCAGCTGGCGAGAACAGCCGCACCCGGCCGTGGAATGCTGCGTCGATTGCCGCGACGGCGGCGTGTTGTGAGCTTGCGCGACGTCGTCGGAGCGCACCCGCAAGCTGGCGCGCTGCCAGCATCAGCAAGACCAACAAGCCGGCACGGCCGACCCAGTCACCGCTGACCACCAAGGGCGAGGCCATGGCGGGCCGCAGCGGAATCTCGCCGACCAGCACCGCCTGCTGAGACATCGCTGTGCTGGCCAGGATATCGCCCGTCTCGTCGATGATCGCGCTGAAGCCATTGGTGGTCACCCGCAGCTGCGGCAGGCGCGTCTCTATGCTGCGGAATGCGGCGACTGCAAGGTGCAGACGCGCACCGTCGGGATGACCGGTGAACCAGGAATCATTGGAAAGCCCCACGATGGCCTGCGCACCGAGTCGCGCGCCATCAATCGCCAGTTGGCTGCGTACGTCGTCTAAGCAGATCAGCGGCAGCACATCGACTTCGCGACCGTCGGCGGTGCGCACTGGCAGCACACGAGCGCCGTTGCCGGCCTGCCAATTGCCCGCCCAAGGCAGCAGGCGGCGACTCAGAGGTCCTTCCAGCCAGCGCGGCAAGTATTCGGTGAACGGAAACAGGTGGGTCTTGCGATAGTGGCCGAGCACGCCGCGCACCGGATCGACGAGGGCTGCCGAGTTGTATTCGCCGTCCTCGTCACGGTCATAGGTGCCGAATATTAGTGGCACGTCGCTGGCTTCAACAAAATCAAGAATCTCTCGATCAAAGCTCGCGCCGTCGGTGCTTTTCGGCTGGCCGAACGTGGTCGGATAAACAGTCTCCGACCACAGCAGGGCCTCCGCGCCTTGTTCGCGAATGGCGTGAGTCGACATTGCAAAGTGAGTGTCGAGCACTTGGCGAACGACGCCGTGCGTGCCGATTTCCTGACGTAATTGTTCGTAGCCGCTGATGTTGGCCTGCACTAGGCCGATCCGAATCGATGTGGCGGCTTGCGCCTGCGCGGCCTGCACATCGGCGAGGCGCCAACTGCCGTAGCCGAACATCAGCAGGAGGATTGCGGCGAATGCGGACAGCGGCATCACCAGCGCGCGTCGCCCAAGTCGCAGGCGCAGGCGCAGGATCGCAAGCGCGACTGCCTCATTGCAAAGAATCAGGGCCAGACTCAAGCCGGCCGCGCCACCCAGATCGGCGGCCTGACGCAGCGTCGTCGATGGATACAGGCCGTGACCTAGCGTGTCGCCCAACAGCTTTGGCCACAGCCACTCACAACCGACCCACGCCGCCGCGCCAGCGACCGCGCGGATGGCAGGGCCGTGCTGCTTGCCGACCCAATGGCGGACCAGTACAAACGCGAGCAGTTGCGGTTGTAGCAGCGGCGCGAGTGCAGCGAGAGTCAGAATCGCGAGGCTTTCACTCACTCCCACATAGGCGCCGAACGCCGCAGCGAACCAACTGAAAGCGGTGATCGCGAAAACGACTGCCATTGCCCAGCCACTGGCGAAACAAACAAGCAGCGAGCGTGTCCCCTGCAAGCTGAGCAGCCACGGCACCAGCGCAATGAAGCCAAGCAGGTGCGCGTTGCCGCCACTGGCATAGGCACCGAGCAAGAGCCCGCTGGCGAGGATGGCAAGCAAGTGAATTGCCCAGCGAATGTCCCAGTGACTCGCGCGTGCTGGTGCGGCGGTCTGCGTCATCACCACTTCGGCGCGTCGCTTGCGCGCACTGCGGACTGCGCTTTGCAGTGACCGAAGCGTCGTCGCAAGCATGTTCGGGTCCCCGGCTTTCGCTGGGGCGTCTGCGGCGGCGCGTCGCCCATGGAGGATCGGTCGCTTGCTACGGTGGTGGTGGAATCACTACCTGCCGGATCGGCAGGCCCGGCGGTGCCAGTTCTGGCGGCACCACCCTATTCTCCGGCAGCGCGATCAGTCGGCCCGCATCGTCATAAAAATCGAAGTCGGGCGAGAACATCAGGATCGGCTCGATCGGCTCTCCGGCATCGCTGACTTGATGATGGCGGACAAAGCCCTCCGGCAGCGCGAAGTCATCCGGCACGGCGATGCCGGGCAGCGGCGGGCTGGTGCCGGGTGGATTGAAAGCGCCAAGCCCGCTGTGAATGCCCGCCTCATTCAGCGCCGTGATCACTTCGCGCATGGTTGGCTCAGGCTCGTCGGGTGAGATGTAGTTGGCGAGGTCATCGGGATCAATGCCGGCGACCGCCTCGTCCGCTGGTGCCGATCCAACAGGAGCGATGGCCTCCACGCGAGGCGGGATTGCCGCTTGCAATTGCGTCGCTGCGGGTTTGTTGGGTGTTATTTCGGCTGTGACAGGTAGCGCATTCTGCACCCGCTTTGTGGCGGCAGGATGTGTGGCGGCAGGATCAGCGGTTGGATCGCCCGGCGCGCGCAGCATCCACGCAACAGTCACGGCGATCGCCAGCAACACCGCAAGGCTGGGCAAGGTGCGACGCCAGCCACCGCCGAGAGCATCCCGGCGATGGATGACGATGCCATCCGCATCGGTCGCATCGGTCGCAGCCGGTGCGACCTGTCTTTTGTCCTGCAAAGACACGATTGGCGTCCGCTGCGCGTGTTGCCTACGGACTCGGTGGACTAAACACCGACAGCGACCAGCCCATCCGCTCGTGGCCAAAGTTGCTCCAGATCGGACTCTTGCCATTGGCAAAGCTGGTGTAACGCGGTGCGCCGGTGCCCGTGCTGCCGCCCCACAGACCCGCCGACACCGTGCCGCCGGTAAAGGTCGGGTGGACATCATCGGACTGGATGTAATCGAAGCTGCTGCTGGCGCTGACCTGCTTGAGGTTGGCATCGCGGATGGTTGAGCGCAGGGTCGTCGTGATGCGGGTGACGTAGCTGCTCTCGCTCTCGCCAGCGATGTACTTCAACCCTTCCGAGTCGATCTTGCCGTCCGCGTTGCTGTCGTAATCGGCCCCCATGTACTCGCCGAAACTGTCGGCGCAGCGGAAGCCTTTGACCCGCGCGTAATCGCACATCCAGAAATTCATCTTCGCCAGCGCCGGCAGAAAGCGGTCCCGCAAGTTGACGGTTACGCCAGTGGCGGAATCGCGGCAGCTGCTTTGTACGTTGTCGGCGTTATAGCCGGGGTAGTGCAGGGTAGCGATCACCTTCAGCCGGGTGTTCGGATGGGCATTGGCGTTGATGTAGTCCATCGCCAGTGCAACGTTGGTCTTGCAGTTGTTCACCGCCGTATCGAGGCCACCGTAGTTGCAGGTGCCGGTTTGCCCCTTGAACGCCGAGCGCGCCTGCAGGCCGTCATTGCCGCACATCTCAAATGTCACCACCCGAGTCGAACTGGCCTGCATGTAAGAGCGCTCATTGACGATCTTGTTCTGATACACGTCGGAAGCAATCGCGCCGGACTTGGCCCGCCGGATGCTCTCGATATCGGCGTTCCAGGTCGCCGACAAATACTCGGCATCGACAGTAGGTGCCGAATACTTCGCGGCATTGCTGGTCGAACCGTTGTAGCCGGCATAAATTGAATCGCCATAGGCAACGATGCGGTACTTCGCCGTGGTGCCGGCGCGGTCAACGGTCCAGGACACGTTTTGATTAAGCGTACTGCCCATGGCCGATGAACTGGTCACAAGCGCAACAGCAACGACAAGCAGCCGCACGCGGCCGCCGGTTGAGCGGATATCCATGTTTCCCTCCCCAGGATGGATGCGAACCGGCAGACACTGCGTCCGCCGGCGATGGTCGTACCTCCAGACAGCCGAAGGGCCCGTCACCGAGCCCTTCATTTCCCCGCCCGTACGCTAGCGTCTGGAATCGGCAACTGTCACGACGCAATGCACCATTCCGGGGCGTATGGGTCCGAATCGGGACTCGGCGTCGCCTCATCCCTTCCCAAACAGCAACCCATTGCCTGCGATATCCACGGTCACCACATCGCCTGCGCTGTACTCGCCAGACAGAATGCGCGTGGCAAGTGGATTCTCCAGGTTCTGCTGGATCGCGCGCTTTAGTGGACGCGCGCCATAGACCGGATCGAAGCCCAGATCAGCCAGCCAGTCGAGGGCGCTATCGCTGACTTGCAACTGCAGTTGACGTTCATGCAAGCGCTTGCCCAGATAGGAAATCTGGATGCGGGCGATTTCACGAATTTCAGACTTCGCCAGCGGATGGAAGACCACCAGCTCATCGAGTCGATTGATGAACTCGGGACGAAAGTGCGCCTGCACCACGCCCATCACCGCCGCCTTCATCTTGGTGTAGCTCTCGGCGCTGTCATCGCTGAACTCTTGGATCTGCGTGGAGCCCAGATTCGAAGTCATCACGATCACGGTGTTGCGAAAATCCACGGTGCGGCCCTGACCATCGGTCAGGCGACCGTCGTCTAGCACTTGCAGCAGAATGTTGAAGACGTCGCTATGCGCTTTTTCGACTTCATCGAGCAGCAGCACTGAATAGGGCCGGCGACGAACGGCTTCAGTGAGATAGCCACCTTCCTCATAGCCGACATAGCCGGGCGGGGCGCCGATCAGACGCGCGACGGAGTGTTTCTCCATGAACTCGCTCATGTCGATACGGACCATGGCGTCGCCGGAATCAAACAAAAACTCGGCCAAGGCTTTGCATAGCTCGGTCTTGCCGACGCCGGTGGGGCCCAAAAACAGAAAGCTGCCGTTGGGTCGGTTGGGATCAGACAGCCCAGCGCGCGAACGCCGGATAGCGTCAGAAACCGCGCGCACTGCCTCGTGTTGACCGATCACGCGGGCATGCAGCGCGGTCTCCATCTTCAGCAGTTTCTCGCGCTCACCCTCCAGCATCTTGCTGACCGGAATGCCCGTCCAACGCGCCACAACGCCGGCAATTTCCTCCGCTGTAACTCGCTGTTGCAGCAGCTTGAAGCCCTTCTGCTCGGCCTCTTGTGCCGACAGCAGCTGCTTCTCCAGTTGCGGCAGCTGCCCGTATTGGATTTCCGATGCGCGCTGCAAATCCTGCCGACGGTGGGCCGATTCCAGTTCGGTTTTCAGTTGCTCGATTTGTTCCTTGATCTTGGCAGTGGCCGACACCGCTGCCTTTTCGGCCTTCCAGATTTCTTCCAGATCGTTGTAGTCGCGCTCCAGCGTGGCGATCTCGGACTCGAGGTCAGCCAAGCGTTGTTTCGATTCGGAGTCCTTTTCCTTCTTGAGCGCCTCGCGCTGAATTTTCAGCTGGATCAAGCGACGCTCCTTGCGATCCATCACTTCTGGCTTGGAATCGATTTCCATGCGGATGCGTGAAGCCGCTTCGTCCATCAAGTCGATGGCTTTGTCGGGCAGTTGACGGTCGGCGATGTAGCGATGCGAAAGCGTCGCGGCAGCGACGATGGCCGGATCGGTGATCTCAACGCCGTGATGAACGGCGTAGCGCTCTTTCAAGCCGCGCAAAATAGCAATCGTGTCTTCGACCGATGGCTCGCCGACAAACACTTTCTGGAAGCGGCGTTCAAGCGCGGCATCCTTCTCTACGTACTTGCGGTATTCGTCCAGCGTGGTGGCACCGATGCAGTGCAATTCGCCACGCGCCAACGCCGGCTTGAGCATGTTGCCGGCGTCCATCGAACCCTCGGCTTTGCCGGCTCCGACCATGGTGTGCAGCTCGTCGATGAAGAGAATGACCTGGCCTTCCTGTTTGCCCAAGTCAGTCAGCACGCCTTTCAAGCGCTCTTCAAACTCGCCGCGGAACTTGGCGCCGGCGATCAGCGCGCCCATGTCCAGCGATAGCACGCGCTTGTGCTTCATGCCTTCTGGCACTTCGCCGTTGACGATGCGCTGGGCGAGACCCTCGGCAATCGCGGTCTTGCCGACGCCGGGCTCACCAATCAGCACGGGGTTGTTTTTGGTGCGGCGCTGCAGCACCTGGATCGTGCGGCGGATCTCCTCATCGCGACCGATGACTGGATCGAGTTTGCCGGTCTCGGCCAATGCAGTCAGATCGATGGTGTACTTGGACAGCGCTTGACGCGCTTCCTCGGCGTTGGGTTCACTGACTTTGTCGCCGCCACGCAAGGTCTCAATGCCTCGCTCGATGGCCGGCTTTTGCGCGCCAGCCGCCTTCAGCGCTGAACCGGCCCCGCCTTTGTCGTCGAGGCAAGCCAATACGAACAGTTCGCTGGCGATGAACTGATCACCGCGCTGCTGGGCAAGTTTGTCGGTGACATTGAGCAGGCGGGCGAGGTCATTGCCCACGCTGATGTTGCCGGCTTGGCCGCTGACCTTAGGCAGCTTGTCCAGCGTTTCGACCAGGCGCTGACGCAGCGCAGTGACGTTGACACCCGCTTGCGCCAACAGTGGTCGCGTACTGCCGCCGACCTGGTCGAGCAAGGCGATCATCAGATGCGAGGGTTCAATCAGGTTGTGATCGCGGCCAACCGCCAGCGACTGGGCGTCACTCAGCGCTTGTTGAAAGCGCGATGTCAATTTTTCCATGCGCATGGGTGGCATCCGAGAGGCAGGCGGAGTTGTCCGCAATACCCTCATGAATGCGGGTTTGTGAAGGCTGATTCAAGGTGCCAGCTTGCTGTTCTCGCAGGTTGCTGGATGCCGCGTTTGCATCCATGCGAATTGTCTGGCTAGCGGTTGCTTCGGGGTCGGTCGAGATCAGCTTCGAACCAGATCAATGTGGCCATGCGGCCACTTTGACCGTCGCGGCGGTGCGAGAAAAAGCGCTCTGAATCGCGAATCGTGCAGTGTTGACCGCCGTAAATGTGGCGAATACCGGCGGCTCGTAAACGCAGGCGGGCCAGGCCAGGTAGGTCGCAAAGCCAATGCCCCTCGCGGGTGGCCGCGAAGGCCTTGGCTGCGGCCGCATCTGCGTCCACAAATGCTGCGCGGACTTCCTCGCCAACTTCATATGCCAAGGGTCCAGCGGCTGGCCCAAGCCACGCCATCAACTGAACAGGGGATGTGCTCATCGATTCGATGGTGGCCTCCAACACACCCGCCGCCAGGCCGCGCCAGCCGGCATGCGCTGCCGCTATCTCGCTTGCGTCCTCAGCGCAGAACACTATGGGCAGGCAATCAGCGGTGAGGATTGCCAGCACGGTGTTGGCTTGGGTGGTCACGGCGGCATCAGCGACGGGCTCGAATACCGCTCTGCTCACCGAAGCAGACAAACCTTCAAGCGCAGTGATCCGAACGGGGGCCGAGCTTCCGTGCGGCTGCTCCTTCGAGTCGACTGACCCAAACTTGCCTCCATCAGCTTTTGTGGGAGCGCCGGCAGGCGCGATGCCTTTGATCGATTCAGAAGCATCGCGCCTGCCGACGCTCCCACAGGGATCCCGCTGATCTGTTGGAGCTGCAAGATAAGCAACCGTGCCGTGCACTTGATTGAGCCACAGCGGCGCTGCTGGCAGTTGCAGCCGCTGAATCAAGGCGTTGCGATTGGCTGCGACCTTGATCGGATCATCGCCACAGCGCGCGCCCAGATTGAAGTCGTCAAACGGTGCCATTGATGCACCAAGGCCAGCACCGCGGCGCAAGGTCGTCAGTGCTCGGATGCAAGCGGGTGCCGGCCAATCGGCTTGCAGAATCGGCAGATCGGAGGATTCCATGGAAGTATTCGCGACCATCGGCCAACCTCATTGCACCGCAGCCACCGCCGCCGCGCGCAAAGCAGTCAGCAGGGTCTGCAAATCGGCGGGTCGGGGGGCGTTTGCCTCCACCAGCTCGCCGCCGAACGGATGTGTGAATTGCAGCTTTTCCGCGTGCAGCGCCTGCCGACGGAAGCCACGCAGCAGCTCGATCACGTCAGCCGAGGCCCCGCGCGGCAAGCGCAGGCTGGCCCCATACAGCTGATCGCCCAGCAGGTTCAGACGCAGGTGCGCCATGTGCACGCGAATCTGATGCGTGCGGCCACTTTCCAAATTCACCTGCAGACTGGTGAATCCGCGAAAGCGCTCGCGCACCCGATACTGAGTGGCGGCTGGTCGGCCTTCATCGGTCACTGCCATACGCAGGCGATCCACTGGATGCCGGCCGATGGGCGCGTCCACGCGTCCGCCTGCGACCGGCTCCCCTTGCACCACCGCTTCGTATTGGCGGTGGATCAGTCGCTCGGAAAGCAACGCGACCAGCGCTGTGTGAGCGCGCAGCGTGCGCGCGACCAACAGACACCCTGAGGTGTCTTTGTCCAAACGGTGGACGATGCCGGCGCGCGGCAACGTCGCCAAGCTGGGGTCAAGATGCAACAGCGCATTGACCAAGGTGCCGGTCGGATTGCCGGCACCCGGATGCACTACCAGACCTACCGGCTTGTTGATGATGAGCAGATCAGCGTCCTGGTAAAGGATGTCCAGCGCAATCGCTTCCGCTTGGGCATCGCCGACTTTGGCAATCGTGGCTGCAAGCTCGATGCTCTCGCCGCCGCGCAGGTTGTCGCGTGGCCGCACTTGGCGGCCATCAACGCGCAGCTCGCCGGTTTTGATCCATTCACTCAGGCGCGCGCGCGAATAGTCGGGAAACAGCCGAGCCACTGCTTGATCGGTGCGCAAGCCGGACAGTTCCACCCCGGCGATGGCACTGTGTCTGATCGTGGTCAGGAGTTCGGCGGCACTTTCATCGGTTTTGCTGACATCGGCGTCAGCCGCCGTCGTTCGAAGTATGTTCATGGCCGCAATGCTTTATGGAGGCCCGCAGCGGCATCGGCTATCATTCGCCGCTCGCCGTCGCGGCGACCCCTACTTCCCTCCGGACCCTCATGATCCGACATTCCGGCCTGTTGCGCCTGTTCGCATTGTTATCCTTCCTGTTGCTGGCCAGCGGCTGCGCGCGTTTTTTTGATCGCGAAGACCCGCTGGAGACTTTGCCGGTCGAGCAGATGTACGACGAAGCCAAGCAAGCCTTGAAGAACGGCAACTCGTCGAAAGCCCAGCGCTACTACAAGCGGCTGATTGCGCGCTTCCCCTTCGGGCCCTATACCGAGCAGTCGCAGTTGGAGCTGGCGTATGTCGAGTTCCGCAGCACCAAAGGTGAAGAGGCGCTGTCGACGCTCAATCGTTTCATCAGAACATATCCCACTCATCCGCATATCGCTTACGCCTATTACCTGCGTGCGGTGGTGAACTTTGACAGCGGCAATCCGCTGCTTGATCGGCTGGCGCGCATCGACAGCACGCAGCGCGACCAAAGCAGCCTGCGCCAGAGTTTCAATGACTTTGCGGAAGTGATCCGCCGCTTTCCGGACACCGTTTACGCGGTCGATGCGCGGCAGCGCATGGTGCACGTGCGCAATCAGCTGGCTCGTCACGAAATCAACGTGGCCAAGTACTACTTGCGGCGTGGCGCTTGGATCGCCGCCGCCAAACGTGGTCAATATATCGTCGAGTTTTTCCCGCAATCCGCCTACCAAGGTGACGCGCTGGCGGTGATGGCGGAGAGCTATCGTCAGCTCGGCCAGGACACGCTGTCCGAAGACGCCATCCGTGTGCTTCGCGCCAACGACCCTCAGCACGCCTACTTTTCCGGCGACTGGCCACAGAAGCGACCCTTCTGGCGCAAGCTGATTCCGTTGGGTGACAACACCCGCAAGGGCTGAGGCAGGGCAGCTATTCGGCGCCAGCAGCCCAACGAATGGAACCATCGGCGCCGATAACGGCGTGATGGGTTTGCTGGCGATCAACGAGTTTCACCTGATCCCCAATGGCGACCCCGGCATAGTTTGAAATCTGCCGGCTGAGGCGTTCGAACACGCCGCGGTCCGCTTCTACCTCTAGCGCCAAACGCAGCGCCGTTGATGTATCTGAATGACGGCTGCGATGGGCACTCACGGCATCGGCCAGCGCTGGCGAGTAGCGTGCTTGAATTGCGCCGATGCGGTGCATCTCGCGGGCGATGTTGTAGCCATGCCAACTCGTAAGCACAAGCGCCAATAGCAACACGGACTGACCGCGGGCTCGCAGTTGCGGCCATGCCAATGCGCCGCAACCGCAGATCAGCGCGGCGTAGCCATAGCCATACTGCGGGTAGCCGATTGCCAACACCAAGGGCGGTCCCATCGCGATTGCACCGCCGAATAAGTAGGTCGCACCGATCCGCCTGTTTGCGATTACGAAGGTTGCCGCCACCACCACGGCGATAAGCAGGGCCAAGCCGAAGCGAGTCGTCGAGGCGTTACTGACGCTGGCAAACTCCAGTGCCGTCGGCAAATACGGGTACAACTGCATCTCCGCCCAGCGCTTTAGTGGCATCGAAAGCGACCACGCATAGGTGCCTTCGGGTCTTGGCGCATACAGAAGTGTAGGCAAGCGCAGCCACAGGTAGCCGGCAGTTACCGCACCGCTGGCCATCAGTGCCGCCCGCAAACGCGGCTGACGGCCCGAAACAAGCCACGCAAAAAGCAATAGCGGAGCGATTGCGAGCGCTGCTTCTTTTGCCAACAGGCCGATGGAGGTGAAGACCAGCGCGATGAACGCGGCGCGCCAGCGGCTTTCGGTCGGCAATCGCAGCACGCTCTGCAAAAGCGCGAGCGCTGCGGCCAGCCACAACAAATCCGCCAGCGTCGCGGTCCAACCATGCACATAGATGGCGAACGGGCTGATAGCAAACGCCGCCGCCCCGCCCAGCGACTGCAGGGTGGTCGCACGCAGCTGTTTCAAGCAGCCAAACAGCAGGGCTGCATTGAACAATCCCATAGCAACCCACAGCAGGTGCATGAGCGCGGGCTGCTCGAACCACGCGTATGCAATCAACAGCCAAAGATTGAAGGTCAATGGCCGATGCTGGAAAGCCGTGAAGTCAGTCCAAGCCTGCCAAGGCAGATCACGCCAATGGGCAACGTCGGCGCGCGCGCCCCATTGCAACTCGTCATGGCTGAAATAGCCGGGGTTGCTCAGCAGCAAGTAATAGCTGAGGACCGAGAAGATGGCAATCAGGCAGCCGCCAATCGGCACGGCGACCGCTTGCGCGTTGCTACGCTTTACTGGCCCCGTGAGCGACCGATCCACCCGCCTGATTGCCTCACGTCCAGCCAGAAGTAATCGGATAACGCCGTTCGCGACCAAATGCGCGGCGCGACACTTTCGGTCCCGGTGCCGCCTGCCGACGCTTCCATTCGCTGATGAAAACCAGGCGAGCCACTCGCTGCACAGTGGCTTCATCGAAGCCCTCGGCGATGATCTCCGTACGCGACAGGTCGCGGTCGACGAAGCGTTGCAGGATCGCATCCAACACTTCGTAGGGCGGCAACGAATCCTGATCGAGCTGGTTCTCGCGCAGTTCGGCGGTGGGCGCTCGCGCGATCACGGCTTCGGGGATAGCCCAGCTGCGCGCATTGCGCCAGTGACACAGCGCAAACACTTCGGTCTTGTAAATATCCTTGATCGGCGCATAGCCGCCACACATGTCGCCGTAAATGGTCGCGTAGCCGACCGCGTACTCGCTCTTGTTACCGGTGCTGAGCAGCATCGCACCAGTCTTGTTGGACAACGCCATCAACGTCGCGCCGCGACAGCGCGATTGCAGGTTTTCTTCAGTGACATCGGCGTCCAAGCCGGCAAAACTCGCGGCAAGTGACTGCAAAAAACCGGCAAAAGGGGGCTCAATGGAGATGGTCGACAGCTTTACGCCCAAACGCTGCGCCTGCTCGGCCGCCAAATCGTTGCTGAGATCACTGGTGTAGCGCGTCGGCAGCCGAACTGCATGCACGTTTTCGGCACCCAAGGCATCGACCGCCAACGCCAATACTAGGGCCGAATCGACGCCGCCGCTCAAGCCCAACAGTGCGCGCTTGAATCCATTTTTGTGCAAATAATCGCGCGTGCCACGCAGGGCGGCGCGATAGGTCAAAGCGACCCGCGACTCGTCAAACTCCTGCGGCCAAATCACCCGTGCCCAACGCTTCGAGGCAGGATCGAAATCGGCAACCAGCCAATGGTCGGCAAACGCTTCCGCCGCCGGATGCTCGCGGCCATCACCGTCGACCAGCACAGAGGCACCGTCGAACACCAGTTCGTCCTGGCCTCCCACCACGTTGAGATAGGCGATGCCGAGCTTGCTCTCGCTGGCGCGCAGCCGCAGCAGCGCATCACGCTCACCGGGCTTGTCAGCCTCGTAGGGCGAGGCATTGGCGACCAACACCACCTCGGCACCCAGCGCTGCCGTCTCGCGCAGCGGGCGGGCGTGCCAGAGGTCCTCGCACACCAGCACCCCGACCTGCACACCTTTGATCTCGATGCAGGCAGCCTCGTCGCCGGTAGTGAAGTAGCGCCGCTCATCAAACACCGCGTAATTCGGCAGTTCGCGCTTGCGATAGGTGAGCTCGATCTGGCCATCGCGCAACACGCTTAGCGCGTTGTACACCACGCTGCCCATTGCCTGCGGATGCCCGACCAAGGCAACGATGCCGTGGGTCTGCTGAGCGATCTCGCTCAATGCCTGCTGGCAAGCCTGCAGGAAGCTCGGTCGCAACAATAGATCCTCGGGCGGATAACCCGACACAGCCAACTCGGGAAACATGACCACATCCGCTGCGTGCAGGTCGCGCGCTTCAGCGATCAAGCTCGCGATACGGCTTGCGTTGGCGATCACGGCACCAACCGGGAAATCGAATTGGGCGAGGGCGACGCGTAGGGGCATGGTTGCGGCACGCTAGTAGTCCGTTTCTTCAAAACCTTGCCAGATGAAACGGACGGATTTTTTCGCAGGGCAAAGGCGCGAGGAGGCGTCATAGTGGGCTCTATGGCAACGACGAGCAACGCAGCCATGCGGAAAAAGACGCCGTTTCATGGCATTGTTTTGATGAAACGGACTACTAGTGGGTGAGGAATGGTAATGCGCGGGCCGCCGACTGCTCGCTTCTGTAGACCGGAGCTTGTTTCGCTGCCTGCGCAACACCTGATTGAACGCTGACCAGCGACAATGCAGGTCCCCCCAACCGCCTGTCTCTGCATGTCTCCGTCTGCGATTGATCGCGTTGCCGTTGATCGTGATGCCATCGATCGTGATGCCATCGATCAACGTGGCTTGCTGGCCGCGTTGCTCGCGTTTGCGATGTGGGGGCTGTTTCCGCTGTATTGGAACCTGCTGAAAACGGTGCCGGCGATGCAGATCATTGCGCACCGGGTGATCTGGTGCGGCGTGTTCGTGATCGGTTACCTGTGGATTCGGGATGGTCGCGGCTGGTTGCGCGCGGCGTTGGCGGGGCCGAAGGTGGGCCGCCTGTTGATTGCCAGCAGCGTGCTGATCAGCGTCAATTGGGGCATTTACATCTGGGCGGTGACCAACGGCCGCGTAGTAGATGCCAGCTTGGGTTACTTCATCAATCCGTTGGTCAATGTGCTGATCGGGGTGTTGTTGCTGGGCGAGCGGCTCAATCGCGCGCAGTGGTCGGCGGTCGCACTGGCGGCGCTGGGTGTGCTGTGGCTGGCGGTAACACGCGGTCAGTTACCTTGGATCGCACTGGTGCTGGCGGGCACCTTCGCTGTGTATGGATTGATCCGCAAAGTGGCGGCGGTGGACGCGGTGCCTGGCCTCGCGGTCGAGAACCTGGTGCTATTGCCGTTCGCGCTTGGCTGGATTGTGTGGTCCGCGCTGAGCGGCGACGGCACCTTCGCTGAGGTAAGTCGTGCCACCGACGCGCTGCTGATCGTTGGCGGCGTGCTTACCGCCATTCCTCTGATCGGTTTTGCCTATGGCGCGCGACGCATTCCCTATTCGCTGGCAGGCATCCTGCAGTACATCGCGCCGACCTTGCAGCTGCTCTGCGGTGTGTTTGTTCTGGGCGAAAGTTTTGATCGAAACCAGGCCGTCGGCTTCGGCTGCATCTGGTTAGCGCTGGCGATCTATGCCGGTGACGGCCTGCGTCGCGCACGCGCGGCCAAGCCGGTTGAGGTCCAACCCCATTGCGACACGCATGTGCCGCTTGCCGATGGTGCCGCGCCCGTCTGCGAGCAGCTGCTTGCCGTTCAGACGGCGGTGTCTCCGTCGGCAGCGGCGAGCGCGGCCAGCCAGTCGTCGTCGGAGCCTTCATTGACGCCTTCGAACAGGAAGGTCGACAGATAACGCTCGCCGGTGTCGGGAAGCATCGCGAGGATTACGCTGCCGGGATCCAAGGTCTTGGCGACTTCGAGTGCCGCTGCGAAGGTGCCGCCTGCAGAAATGCCGACAAAGATGCCTTCCGACTGCGCCAGCGCGCGCGAGGTGTCGCGGGCCAGCACATCGTCGACCGGCACATTGCGGTCAAACACATCGCGATTGAGCACGGCGGGGATGAAATCGGGTGTCCAGCCTTGGATCTTGTGCGGCTTCCATTCGTTGCCGGCAAGCAGCGCAGCGCCGGCAGGCTCGGTGACCGCAATCTTGATCGCCGGACGCGCGAGTTTGAGCATTTCGCCAGCACCGGTGAGGGTGCCGCCGGTGCCATAGCCGGTGACGAACCAGTCCAAGCGTTTGCCAGCGAAGTCAGAAAGAATTTCCGGGCCGGTGGTGTTGCGATGCCACGCCGGGTTGGCGAGGTTCTCGAACTGGCGGGCGAGAAAGGCGCCGTGTTTCTCGGCAAACTCCTTGGCGCGGCGGACCATGCCAGTGGCGCGCTCCGGGCCGGGCGTGAGAATGACCTTGGCGCCCAAGCCACGCATCAATTTGCGTCGCTCAATGGAAAATGTTTCCGACATGAAGGCCACGAACGGGTAGCCACGCACGGCGCAGACCATCGCCAATGCCACGCCGGTATTTCCCGAGGTCGCTTCGACCACGGTCTGACCGGGTTTAAGCTCGCCGCGCTGCTCGGCGTCGAGAATGATCGCCAATGCCAATCGATCCTTGACCGAGCCCATCGGGTTGAAGGCCTCGACCTTGACGTACATGCTGATGCCATCGGGTGCCAAGCGATTGATGCGCACGACGGGCGTGCGTCCGATGGTGTCGAGAATGCTGTCGTAAATCATGCGGACTTCCAAGGCATCAGGCGCGCGGCGCGCCACAGTGGCGCTATCGGAACATGCGGCGCGGCGGGCAACAAGCGCGCGCGGCATACGAGCTTATAGCGGATGGTTATGACTGAGCCAATGAAATGACTGTCTAGCCCGGCCTTTTCATGAATTGCGCACGCCCTCGTTCGGCGGCTTCGCCGCTACGCGGGGCTTCCGCCCCGATGTCTCCCGACCGCACAGGGAGTTCTCTTCAGTCGGCCGTATGGCCCGATACGCCGCTCCTTCAGAGAATCCCCTGTGCGATCAGTATCCTGCGCGATCATCGGTCGCATTCACGAAAAGGCCGGGTTAGATAGGTCGTAAGCGTCGCTCCCACAAATCCCACAGCGACGCGAACCAAGATTTCAGAGCGGAGTCATCTCGCGCAGCCACTGCAAGCCATTGCCTTGCGCTTGCAGCTCGACATCGAGCCTTGCAGAGATGGCTTGCTCACCAGCGGCCAACAGTTCGCCATCAGCGGACCACAACAACGGCAAGCGCGGACGCAGCCATGGAGGAATGCCCACGTCTTGCAGTACGTGTTTAAGAGAATGGCTATGCAGACGACCAGGCAAGCGCATGCGCTCGCCGCCTTGCCGGTGTCCCACCGTCAGCGCGGCACCGGTCCAAGGCAAGACAAACCGTAGTTCGCTTCCATCGGCCAAGCGCAGCGGCGCGCGGCCATCCCACTCTTGGGTCTGCTCAGGCATGGCGGCGAGTTCACCAACGCTGACATGCAGCAAGCCCCGATAACGCTGAATTCGGGTGTTTCGATAACGAATCAGCGGCTGGCCATCCGCAGCGGCATCAATCAGCTGGTGGTTGATGCGTGCATGCAGGTGTTGCGGCAGCGGATCGGCACCCGCGAGTCGCAACCAACTGCGCAGCACGTGCGCGCGCATCGGCGGCGTCAAATCAAGCAGCGCAGCGATGGCCAGAGTGTGTGGGTCAGCTTGCGAACACGAGGTCAGCGCCGCGTGTACTTGCGGCGCAAGCAAGTCCGCATCAGCGGCCAATAGACCGGCACTCGTGGCGAGCGCCACACTCGCGTGAGGCCAGCGCGAGCGCAACAAAGGCATCACCTCATTGCGCAGCCAACTGCGCTGATGGCGCGGGTCGGCATTGGCCGGGTCTTCGATCCACGTCAGCGCGTGATCGACGGCGTAGGCCTGCAATGTCTGCCGCGGGCATCCGAGCAGGGGCCGCCAAAGCGTGCCTTGACCCAAACCACGCTGTGGCCGCATCGCCCCGAGCGCGGCGGTGCCCGAGGCGCGTAGCAGTCGCAACAGCAGGGTCTCGGCTTGGTCGTCTTGATGCTGAGCGCATGCCAGCCACTCGTCGCTGCGCAGTGCGGAGGCAAGCGCGGCGTAGCGCGCACTGCGGGCGGCACCTTCAATTCCCTGGCCGCTGTCGCGATCTACATTACATCGCAGCACGCGAATGGGCACGGCCAAGGAATCACACAGGGCGACGCAGTGATCGGCCCACGCTGATGAATCCGTGTGCAGACCATGATCCACATGCAACGCCCGCAGGCCCAGCTCGCGCGCAAAGGGCAGGGTGGACAACGCATGCAAGAGAACCGTGGAGTCCAGGCCACCGCTGAAGGCCACCGCCAAAGCTGGCGGGCGCGCCTTGCTCAATTCTTCGGTGAGGATGTCGACCAGCGGGCTGTCCATTGCGAGCATCCTGCATGGCGAAGGTCACCGTGCCAATCGCTCCTGTAGGGATGAGCTTGCTCGGCTGCTGTGATCCGCGACTGGCTGCTAGGCTCTGAGGATGCCAAAAACTGATCGTCGACCGCCTGCCATCGCACTGATGGGTCCCACCGCCTCCGGCAAAACCGCGATGGCGCTTGACTGGGCCGAACGCTTCAACGGGGAAATCGTCAGCGTCGACTCGGCTTTGGTCTATCGCGGCATGGATATCGGCAGTGCGAAGCCCGGCAGCGACGAGTTGGCGCGTGCGCGACATCACCTGCTCGACCTGCGCGAGCCTCACCATCCCTATTCGGCGGCTGAATTTCGCACGGATGCCTTGGCGGCGATGGCGGATATCGGATCGCGCGGTTGCATGCCGATTCTGGTTGGCGGCACCGGGCTGTACTTCCGGGCGCTGTTTGACGGTCTTTCGCCCATGCCTGAGGCCGACCCAAGCCTCCGCGTTAAGCTCGCCGCAGAGGCTGAAGCCATCGGCTGGAAGGCGATGCATGCGCAATTGGCGGAAGTGGACCAGCGTGCAGCAGCCCGCATTCAACCCAGCGATCCGCAGCGAATTCAGCGTGCGCTGGAGGTGTTCAGGCTCACCGGTCGGCCGATAAGTGCCTGGCAAAACGAACCGCGCTGCCCGCCGCGGCTGCCCTTCCGATTTCTGAAAGTTGCCTTGTGGCCAGAACGTCAGCTGCTTCGTGAGCGCATTGCGACCCGTTTTGAGGTGATGCTGGCGGCCGGCTTTCTCGATGAGGTGCGCCGATTGCGTGCGGATTCACGCCTGCATGCTGACTTGCCGGCGATGCGCGCAGTGGGCTATCGGCAGGCGTGGGAGCATCTGGAGGGACACAGCAGCGCCGAGCAGTTCCGCCAATTGGTGATCCATGCCAGCGCCCAGCTGGCTAAGCGCCAACGCACCCTGCTGCGAGGTGAATGTGATGTGTTCCGCGTTGATCCCAGCGCAAATACAGAACGTGGCAAGTTGAAACGCCTGTTGCTGGACTTCGTGCCCACGTCCTGAACACGGCCTGCGTGTACCATTTGCCGGCGTAACGAGTAGTTGATTTGCGCCTTGCACTTGAATTGCCGGCGCTGCCCCCCAGTTTTGGGACCTTGGCAGTCGACGGCGCCCGCGGCCGCAAGCGTTCATACGCCAGCGGTCGCGCACAACAATAAATCAGCAGGAGATAATTTGTGATGTCGAAAGGCCAGTCTTTGCAGGACCCATTTCTCAACGCCTTGCGCCGTGAGCGCGTACCCGTGTCTATCTATCTAGTCAACGGCATCAAGTTGCAGGGCACGGTCGAATCGTTCGACCAGTTCGTGGTGCTGTTACGCAATACCGTCAGCCAAATGGTCTACAAACACGCGATTTCCACCGTGGTGCCTTCTCGCAACGTGCGACTAGGACCGCCAGGCGGTGATCACGCCGGCGGCGATCACGCCGGCGACGACAGCGTGCACGTCGGGGATTAGTGCCGGCGTGTTTGAACGTTCCCGCAAGGGTGAAAATGCACTGCTGATCCAGCCTTACCGGCCAGGTGCGCAAGACCCCACCTTGCTCGACGAGTTTGTCGAGCTGACGCGCTCGGCCGGCGCGAGGGTTGTTGCGACCCTGCATGCCCGCTTGGAACGTCCGAATCCGGCGCTGTTGCTTGGCACCGGCAAGGTGGAAGAAGCGCGCGCGCTGTGCGAAGCCACGGATGCCGATCTGGTGCTGGTGAATCACGCCCTGACGCCGGTGCAGGAGCGCAATCTCGAGCGCGCTCTGGAGCGGCGCGTGGTGGATCGAACTGGCTTGATCCTGGACATTTTTGCGCAACGAGCGCGCAGCCACGAAGGCAAGTTGCAGGTCGAGCTTGCCCAGCTCAAGCACATGGCGACCCGCTTGGTACGCGGCTGGACCCATCTTGAGCGCCAACGTGGCGGTTCAATCGGTCTGCGCGGTCCGGGCGAGACCCAGTTGGAAATAGATCGGCGCTTGCTTTCCAAGCGCGTCGATTTGTTGAAGGCGCGACTGGAAAAGGTCGAAGTCCAACGCACCCAGATGCGCCGCGCGCGCTTGCGCAATCAAATGCCGCGGGTCGCTTTGATCGGCTACACCAATGCCGGCAAGTCGACCTTGTTCAACGCCTTGACCGGCGCGGATGCTTACGCCGCAGACAAGCTGTTCGCCACGCTGGATCCCACCGTGCGCCGCTTGGCGGGTCTGCAATGCGGCCCGGTCGCGCTGGCCGACACCGTCGGCTTCGTTCGCGACCTGCCACACGACTTGATTGCGGCCTTTCGTTCGACCTTGAGCGAAGCGCGCGACGCCGATCTTTTGTTGCACGTGGTCGACGCTGCCGATCCGTTGCGCGAGGAGCGCATCGGCCAAGTACAGGAAGTGTTGAACGACATCGAAGCAGGCGACATTCCGCAGCTGGTGGTGTTCAACAAACTGGATTTGATCGAAGACGCAGTGCCGCGCAGTGATCGCGACGAGGATGGGGCGGTGCGGCGAGTGTGGGTGTCGGCCCACAGCGGTGCAGGCATTGACATGCTTCGCGAAGCCATCTCGGAGAAGTTTCCCTCTGCGCGCATTCACCAGTGGATCAAGTTGCCGGCAATGGCCGGACGCATGCGTGCGCGTTTGTTCGCCGCCGGTGCGGTGGTGAATGAGGACGCCGATGAAGAAGGCTGGTCACTTGAATTGGACTTGCCCGAGCGGCTTGCCGCCCAACTGTGTGTGGGCAACGACGCCGATGCCAGCGCTCTGCGCGGCCAATTGGGCGCCGAGCTGGATGCGCGTGCTGAAGCGTTGGCAGCGCTGACGTGAGCGCGCTCGCACTTGAAACATCCGTGTTTGAGACGTGCCAGTCTGCAACATCTCCATTTGCATCATTGATTTGCATCAACCGAGACTTAGTCCTATGAGCCAACCCTCTCGCCTCAATCGCGCGCTAGCCGCGTTGCGATGGTCATTCGCGCGCCAGCGATCACAATCCGCAGCCGCTTCGCCCATGGCAACGAATGAACCTGCCGACATGGCGTGGAACGAGCCCGGCGGCGACAAGAAAGATCCGTGGAACAACGGCCGTAAGGACAGCGATCCGGGCAAACGCAGCGATCAGGGCCAAGGTCCGGATGTCGATGCATTTCTGGAAAAACTGAAGGCCAACTTGGGACGTGTTTTCGGCGGCGGCAATGGCTCCGGCAATTCGGGCCGCAGCAGCGCTCAGGGCGGGCCCAACCTGCTGTTAATCATCGGCGGCTTGCTGGCCGTGTGGCTGGTGTTTGATGCCTGGGTGATGGTGGATGAGCGCGAGCGCGGCGTGGTGCTGCGCTTTGGCAAGTTTGATCGACTGATGGGGCCTGGACCGAACTTCAAGTTGCCGCGTCCGTTTGAGACCGTGACCAAGGTCGATGTCACCCAGCTCAGTAGCCACACCGGGCAAGTGCGCATGCTCACCAGCGACGAGAACATCGTCCAGATCGAATACAACGTGCAGTATCTGGTCGCCGATCCGCAGCTCAATCTGTTTGGCGCGCGTGATCCGGAAGACACCTTGAAGCAGGCGGCAGAAAGCGCGGTGCGTGATGTGATTGGTTCATCCATGATGGACTCGGTGCTCACCGGCGAGCGCGCCGCGCTGGCGGCAGCCGCCCGCAAGCGATTGCAGGCCACCCTGGACAGCTACAAGACCGGGCTGTCGGTGTCGGTGTTCAATATCCAAAACGCGCGGCCGCCGACTGAGGTGCGCGAAGCATTTGATGACGCCATCAGTGCCCGCGAAGACCGCGAACGCATCGAGAGTGAAGCCTTGGCCTACGCCAGTTCGGTGGTGCCAGAAGCGCGTGGTGAAGCCGCACGTATCCGCGCCGAAGCGGAAGGTCACAAGGAAGCGGTGATCGCGCGCGCGCTAGGTGAAGCGGATCGCTTCAACTTGCTCGCCGAGCAATATCGCAAGGCCCCAGAGGTCACTCGCCAACGCCTGTATCTGGAGTCGATGGAGCGGGTGTTGTCGAATACCCGCAAGGTGTATTCCGGGGACGGCGACAACGTCCTGTATTTGCCCTTGGATGGCGGCATGACCGCCGATACGCCTTTAAACCGTTTGCCCGCAGCTGCGGCCGCACTTCCGGCGAGCGCGCCTGAGCGCAGAGTGCGTGAGCAGGTGCGCCCTGAGCGCGGTGGCCGTGAGGAGAATCGCTGATGAAAACCTACATCCCAGTCATTGCTGTCGTGCTTGGTTTTTTGGCGCTGAACTCGGTTTATCAAGTGCGCGAAAACGAGGTCGCGCTGCGCTTTCAATTTGGTCGGATTGTTGAAAGCGACATCCTGCCCGGCATCCATTTCAAGCTGCCGCTCGCCCAAACCGTCATGAAGTTTGATCGCCGAGTGCTGTCACTGGATGGACAGCCTGAGCGCTATCTGACCTCTGAGAAGAAGGACGTCAGTGTCGATTTCTTCGTCAAATGGCGAATCGCTGATGTGCGCAAGTTCTACGGTGCCGCTGCCGGCATCGAGGCCAACGCCACCCAGCGACTCTCGCCCATCGTCAAAGAAGCTATCCGCAACGAATTCAATCAGCGCACGCTGAAAGAAGTGGTTGGCGGCGTGCGTACCAACCTGGCCGAGCGTTTTGTCGAAGTCGCCAACGTCGGTGCGGCGGAGTTGGGCGTTGAAGTGGTCGACGTGCGCATCAAGCGTATCGATTTGCCCGAGGATGGCGGCGTGCTGGGTTCGGTGTTTGAGCGCATGCGCGCCGAGCGACTGCGGGTTGCCAACGCCCTGCGTGCGCAAGGTACCGAGCAGTCTGAAATCATCCGCTCGAATGCGGACAGGCAGCGAGTGGTGATCGTCGCGGAGGCAGATCGCGACAGTCAGCGACTGCGCGGTGAAGGCGATGCGGTGGCTGCCGAGACCTATGCCAAGGCATTTGGCCAGAACGCCGAGTTCTACGCCTTCAGCCGCAGTCTGGAGGCATACCGCAACTCGTTTGGCAGCGGTAAAGACGTACTGGTGCTGGATCGTGATTCCGAGTTCATGCGTTATTTCAAAGACTCTGGTGGCCCGCGCTAACAGGCAGATCCTGCTGCAAACACTTATGCTCTGATCCGCATGTCCAGCGATCTGTTGGCCGCCTTGTGCCTAGTGTTGGTCATCGAAGGGCTGGTGCTGTTTGTTGGCCCAGCCGCGTGGAAGCGGGTTGCCCAGCAGTTGCTGGAAATCCCCGAAAGCACCCTGCGCATGAGCGGCGCGGCGATGATTGTGGTCGGCTTGCTTGCTTTGCAGTGGGTGCGTTGAGGCCAAGCTCGCCCGATCAAATCCGGGTGCGATAGCGCCTTGCAGGGCCGCGCTCCCGCGCGGCTGCCGTTCGGTTTCGATGCATTGCAGTTGACGCAGTTGACGCAGTTGTTTCGCAACTGAGAAGTGCGGACAGGCTTATCGTTCGACCCATGCATTGGCTAGCGGCAGCGGAGCAAGTTCTGCTCTACAAAAAGTGGTGCGCGCGCGTTGCTCGAAGTGTCATCGAAGCCAAGCTTGCTCGGCTGCCTTCCTGCAAGGCCGGGCTAACCCGGCCTTTTCATGAGGGCGTGCACAATTCATGAAAAGTCCGGGCTAGTTACTCAACCACAATCGTAATCCGCTGCGACAGCACCGGCTGTTTGTGCGGAATGTGGCTGTGGTCGCCGAGCAGAAGCTGCAGCGTGTGTTCGCCGGGTGCAAGTTCCAACGTCGTTTCAGTCTGGCCTCCGCCAAAATGCAGGTGCTTCGCATCGTTGGGAATGGGTAGCCCCATTTCTGGCAGGTCGGTATCGATCAATAAGTGATGGTGGCCGGTCTTGGCGGCAACCGTGCCGGCGGGGGCAACACCCATGCCGCTCAATCCGAAACGAACAGTGACCGGACTCTTTACCGTCTCGCCGGAGGTCGGGCTGATGATGTAGAGCTTGGCCTCGGCGGGTGCTTCGGTGCGCGGCAGATCAATAGCCATGGTCGGAGCAGCAAAACAGAGCAAGCCAAACAGAGCGATTACAGCGCGCATGCACCACCTCGGGATTTGTGGGAAGTCTTCCCATAGTACCGGCGACACTCGCCGGACGTGTCTGCGCGATGTGGCGGGCTTCGCGCAGATTCGCGAATAAGGCTGATGTCGCAACGCCGCGCAGTGAGCCGTCGCTATCCGCGCTGCCAGTCTGACCGGTCTTTGCGTTCAGGTTCTATGACAATCCGGCGCTGCAATCACCAGCAAACTGAACGTTTACAGTGACTTCACGGACAGGTTCACTGCAGAAAACGGCTGCCTAACCTTGGCCTAAGTTTGGCTTAAGTTTGCGTCGCTATGGTTCGCCTCAGGCAGAGAACGACCATCGGTGTACGACCATGCAGGCGATCATGAATAACTCGGCGGAAGCCATCGAGCGCGGCGGCGCCCGCCTGCCTGCCGGCCGATTGAGGCTGGCGCAGTTTTCCCTTCACCCTGCCGGAACGCTGAATCGGCAAAACGTCGAACGCTACATCGGCGCGCGCTTTCAGCGTGTTTACGGTGCCCAGATCAACCATTTCCAGCCGCAGTTGATCACCCTGACTGGCGCGTCCTCTTACTGCGCCGCAGTGGGTTTGGCAGCTGCTTCCAGCGGCAAACTGTTTGCCGAGACCTATCTGCGCTCACCCATCGAACAGCTGATCGGCGAGGCCAAGGGCGAGCCTGTCGGCCGCGAGCAGATTCTGGAAATCGGTAACCTCGTTTCCACCTGGAAAGGCAGCGGCCTGTTGCTGTTCGTATTTCTGAGTGAGTTGATCGAGCGCCTTGGTTATCGCTGGGTGGTATTTACCGCGACCCGGCACGTAGAACGATTGCTGGGTCGGCTTCATTACGCGCCAGTGGTGCTCGCGGATGCTGATCCAGGTTGCTTGCCCGATGGCGGCGCGAGCTGGGGCAGCTACTACCAGCGGCAACCGCGAGTGATGTTTGGTGAAGTGCGCCCCGCCGTAAACATGGCGCGGAAGGGCTTGCTTTATCGATCAGCTGCGCGCGCCGTTTCTGCGCAAGTGGATCGCGTGGTTGCCGAGTTCCGGCAGTGCCCGGCTCACGTTATCGGCTGACCCGGTCTGTGTCGATGAAAACTACGGTACTCGCAGCGCTGCACTTGCATGCGCACCTGCAGCCCGAGGCGGTTGCCCTGCGCGGCGTTGCCGAAAGCGGGGAAGCACGCGTTGTCAGCTACGCGGCTTTGGCAAAATACGTAGACGTGCTGGCGTGCTGGTTGCGGCAACAGCAGGTGCCGCTGCTGGGCTTGTGGGGCGAGAACCAGATCGAGTGGGTAATCGCTGATCTCGCCGCCTGGCAAGCCGGCATTCCGATCATCCCGTTGCCGCGATTCTTTTCACCTGCGCAGTTGGCATTCGTGGCTGCATCGTCTGGGTTACGCCATGTGCTGACGTGCGGAGCGATCAGCGACGGCTTGCCGACCCTGCGCCGAGTGTCGTCGCCGGTGCCTGCAATCTACCTTGACCCGCTGACATCGGGCCTGCTGAAGTCGACCTGCCGTCCAGCGGCAAAGTCCACGCCGCCGGAAACCTGCAAAATCACGTTTACCTCCGGCACCACCGGCCAACCCAAGGGCGTCTGCTTGAGTAGCGCGACGCTGGACGCGGTGACGTCCGCGCTGGCGGAGCGAATCCATGAGGCAGAAGCCTGCCAAGCAGAAGCCAGCCAAGCAGAAGCCAGCCAAGCAGAAGCCAGCCAAGCAGAAGCCAGCGACAACGGGTTGAATGCGCACTTCAGCCTGCTGCCGCTCAGCACGCTGCTTGAGAACGTTGCCGGCATCTACGTGCCGATCCTGCTTGGCAAGACCGCCATCGTCCTGCCCGGCCCCAGCATTGGACTGTTGGGAAGCTCGCAGCTCGATATGCCGTTGCTGCTGAAGGCATTGCATCAGCAGCAGCCCAACAGCCTGATTGTGCTGCCGCAAATTCTGGCGGGTCTGGTGGCAGCAGTCAGCCAAGGTGTCACCTTGCCGCGCTCGCTGCGCTTTATTGCGGTGGGCGGTGCCAGCACGCCGCCAGCCCTGCTGACGCAGGCCCACGCGTTGGGAATCCCCGTATTCGAGGGCTACGGCCTGTCCGAATGCGCCTCGGTGGTCAGTCTGAACTCACCACGCGCCAATCGAATCGGCAGTGTGGGCAAAGTGCTGAGTCACCTGCGCCTGCGGGTCATCGGCGGTGTGGTTCAAGTGGCTGGCGACGTTGCTGGCGATGTTGCTGACCAAGTCGCTGGCCAAGTTGCTGGCCAAGTCGCTGGCCAAGTCGCTGGCAACATCTTCTCCGGCTATCTGGGCCAGCCCAGCGTCGACGCGCAGCCCCAGCCCACTTGGTTTGACACCGGTGACATCGGCCATATCGACGGGCAAGGCTATCTCTACATCACCGGGCGGAAGAAGAATCTGCTGATCAGCAGCTTTGGCCGAAACATTTCTCCGGAGTGGCTGGAGTCCGAGCTGTCACTGCGCGCGTCTGTCGCCCAGGCGATGGTGATCGGCGATGCCCAGCCCTTTTGCGCGGCTGTATTGGTTGCGCGTTCGCCAGCGGTGGATGCCGCCCAGCTTGCCGTCGACATCGCGGCAATGAACGAAACCCTGCCTGACTACGCAAAAGTTCGCCGCTTCATCGTTGCGACCGAGCCGTTTTCGCTTGCCAACGGCGCGCTTACCGACAACGGCAGACTTCGCCGCGAGGTCATTGCTGCTCGCTATGCCGCTGCCATTGCCGCGCTCTATTCACCCACGTTTCAGACCACCGAATCAGGAGCTTTGCATGCCATTTTTTGAACAGTTGAAGGTGCAAACAGAGGTGGACCGGCAGTACCTGCTGGCCGCGCCGCTGATCAAGCGCTGCTTGGGCGAAGGACCCCTCAGCCAGCACGAATACATCGCCTTTCTCAGCGAGGCCTTCCATCACGTTCGCCACACGGTTCCGCTGTTGATGGCAGCAGGCAGCCGCTTGCCGATGCACAAGGAGGCGTTCCGCAGCGCAATCGCCGAGTACATCGAAGAGGAGATCGGTCACCAGGAATGGATATTGAACGACATCGCCGCCTGCGGTGAAGACAAAGAAAACGTCCGACTGAGTCGCCCTAACCCGGCCACCGAACTGATGGTGGCTTACGCCTACGACACCGTGATGCGCAACAACCCAATGGGATTTTTCGGGATGGTGTTTGTGCTCGAAGGGACCAGCATCAGCCTCGCGACCTTGGCCGCAGACATCATCCAGAAGCAACTCGGTTTGCCCAAGAATGCGTTCTCCTACCTGCGTTCGCATGGCAGCCTCGATCTGCAGCACATGGTGTTTTTCGAGAAGCTGATGAACACCGTGGAGGATCCGACCGATCAAGCGGACATCGTCCGTGCCGCCAAGCAGTTCTTCCATTTGTACGGAAACATTTTCCGTTCAATCGAAAGCGGTGCGCTGGCCTTGGCGGCCTGATCCCATGCGCATCCATAACGCACTTGTCCTGCTCACCGGTGCCAACGGCGGTATCGGCTCCGCCATCGCCCGTCGGCTCAGCGAAGCCGGCGCGCAGCTACTGCTGGTGGGGCGATCTGAAGTCCGCTTGGGCGTGCTGCGCCATTCATTGCCATGTCTGGGCAAACCGCACATCGCTGTACAGGCTGACATCACCACCGCCGTCGGGCGCGCGGCCATTGAACGCGCGCTGGAAGACGCGGGTCGGCCGCTGGACGCGCTGATCAACTGCGCGGGAATCAGCCAGTTCGGTTTGCTCGCCGACGCGCGTTCTGAAGCCATCGAGCGGCTGTTGGCCACCAATATCACCGCGCCGATCCTGCTGACCCAGCTGAGCCTGCGCTACCTCCATCCTGATTCTGGACGCATCATCAACGTCGGCTCCACTTTTGGAGGCCTTGGCTATCCGGGGTTCAGCGGCTATTGCGCGAGCAAATTTGCTCTGCGTGGATTCACCGAAGCGTTGCGACGTGAGCTGGCTGACGGTGATTTGCAGGTGGCCTATCTGGCGCCGCGAGCTACCCGCACGGCGCTGAACACGGATGCGGTTTGCGCCATGAACGAGGCGCTCGGCAATGCGATGGACCCGCCCGAACTGGTCGCCATCCAGGTCGAACGCATGTTGCTCGCCAAGCGCATGCGCGATCGCGCCATCGGTTGGCCAGAGCGTCTGTTTCTGCGTGTCAACGCGCTGTTGCCCGGTCTGGTCGACGGCGGGTTGCGCAAGACGCTTTCCCGCATCAAGCAATTTGCAGACCCCAGCCGCGACTTGAACGCGCCTGTCTCATCCATCGTGTCTTGAAGGAGACTCTCATGTCCCGCGTTTTCCGTTCCCCCATGGCCTTCACTCGGGTTGCAGCCGCGCTGCTGGCCATCGGTGCCGTTACCGCCCAGGCCGACGAAGCCAGCGACATCGCGCATCTGCAAACCCGTTGGGCCGAAGTGAAGTATCAGCTGCCTGCCACAGAGCAGGAAAAAGCCTTTGCGCTTCTGGTTGCCGAAGCCGAAGTACTCAGCAGCGCCAACGCCAAGCAACCTGCCTACCTGATCTGGGAAGGCATCATTCGATCCACCTATGCCGGTGCAAAAGGCGGGCTCGGTGCGCTTGGCGAAGTGAAGCGTGCGAAAGTGCTATTTGAGCAGGCGATCAAGATTGACCCTGCGGCGATGGCGGGCTCGGCCTACACCAGTCTGGGTTCACTGTATTACCAGGTGCCCGGTTGGCCGGTCGGTTTCGGCGATGACAAAGAAGCTGAGAAACTGCTTGCCAAAGGGCTGACTCTTAATCCGAATGGCATCGACTCCAATTTTTTCTATGCGGACTTTTTGTACGAGGAAGATCGGTATGCCGAGGCCATGCGAGTCTTTGAGAAGGCACTGGTTGCGCCCCCGCGCCCCGGTCGAGAAGCGGCCGACGCCGGGCGTCGGGCTGAGATCAACGAGAAGCTCAGCCTCGTCCGCGAGAAAATCTAGCGGAATGCAAACGGTTTGGCTGCATGCGCATCCTGCTGGCTGAGGATGATCCGCTGATCGCTGACGGCATCGTCGACGCGTTGCAGCACTCCGGATTCGTGGTGAATTGGGTGGCGTCAGGCAAGGAAGCCTGCGCCTCTGTTCATGCCGAGGCGCCGGACATACTGCTGCTTGATCTGGGCTTGCCCGATATGGACGGGTTGCAAGTGCTTGCGCAAACCAAGCGCCACGCGCCAAGCACGCAAGTCCTGATTCTGACGGCGCGCGACAGCATTGAGGACCGCGTGCGCGGGCTCGATCTGGGTGCCGACGACTATCTGACCAAACCGTTCGCACGTGCCGAGTTGTTGGCGCGTTTGCGGGTGCTGGAGCGTCGACTCGGCAATGCCGGCTCGGCGATCATCGAAGTGGGGCCGCTAAGTCTGCACACCCAGCACTTTGAGGCCAAACTCAGTGGCGTGCCGATGTCGCTGTCGCGCCGTGAATACATGCTGCTGAAGGCTTTGGTCGAACAGGTTGGCGTGATCCAGACCAAGGCCGCGCTCGAATCAAAGCTCTATGGTTGGGGCGACGAAGTGTCCAGCAATGCCATCGAAGTACACATCCACAATCTGCGCAAGAAGCTGCCGGAGCAATTCATCAAAACCTTGCGCGGCGTCGGCTATCTGGTGCCGCGCCAGTGAACTCGATTCGCACCTTCCTGACCATTGCGCTGCTGGCGGTGGTGACGCTGGTCAATTTTGTGGCCAGCCTTCGCGGTTATCAGAACAGCATGGTCGAGGCCGAGCGGCTGTTCAACCAGCGCATGTACCAGCAGGTCGACCTGCTCGAATACACCTTGCCTGATCTGCTGGCGCGCGGGGACATCCGCGAAGGCAAGTTGTGGAAGCGGGCGCGTTCGATGGGTGTCGGTGCGACGCTTGAGTTCCAGTGGATTGGCCCTGACGGGAAGCTGCTGGCGCATACCGACCTGCTGCCAGAGACATTGATTACCCCGCTCAAGGAGGGCTTCGAGTTCGTCAATTTGAATGGCTACCGCTGGCATGTGCTGGTGACCCGAAGCGCCGACCGCAACAGCTGGTTTGTGCTTGCCGAGCGAGATGACCAGCGCTATCGAATGGCCGAGTCGGTGATTGGTCCCGCGATTTATCCGATGGTGTTCGCCATCCCTGTTCTGGGGGTGATTATCTGGACCTTGCTCGGCATAGGCTTGAAGCCCATTCAGCGGCTTGCCACCGATGTCGAACGGCGTGAGGCGACCGACCTGCGCCCGTTGGATGATGCGCAAATGCCCAGTGAACTTCTCCAACTGGCGCGCTCTGCCAATGCGCTGCTGCGTCGACTTGAAGCCTCGTTTGCCCGCGAGTCCCGCTTTGCAGCCGATGCGGCGCACGAGCTGAGGACGCCGATTGCGGCGCTGAGTATTCAATGCGAGAACCTCGCCTTTGCCGCGCCCGAACACGGCGCCAGTATTGCCAAGTTGCAGGCCGGTATCGAGCGGATGCATCACGTAGTGAGTCAGATCCTTATCCTCAATCGGGTGGCACCCGATCACTACATGGCCAAGTTCGAGCCAGTCAATCTCTGCCATCGCGCCAGGGAGGCCATTGTTCTGCAGGGCGAAACGCTGCAGGACAGAACCGACGATATCGAGTTTTCCGGACACGATGCGTGGTTGCTCGGCGATGCGCATGCGTTGGATTCGCTGCTCAGCAATCTGCTGGGCAATGCCATCAAGTTCACGCCAGTCGGCGGCCGCATCCATGTTTCGGTGGAGCCGGTGGGCAGCGTCGCCAGACTCACGGTCGTCGATAGTGGAATCGGCATTCCATCCGCACAACGCGAGCGCGTGTTTGATCGCTTCTACCGACTTGACGGCGACCGCAATGACTCGCATGCCGTGGGCTGTGGCTTGGGCCTGTCCATCGTCCGCCAAGTAGCCGAGCTGCATGGCGCGACCGTCAGCATGAGCGATGCACCATCCGGCCAGGGCCTGTGCGTCATGGTCGACTTTCCGCTTGCGCCGCTGACGCCGCTTGCGGGCAAAGACCATAGCGAGCGCCCAACGACCACGTCCCATGAGGCGACTCGCCAGTGAAGCGATCTTTGTCGGTCCATTGGCTGCTCGGCGGACTGCTTTGCGGTTTGCAGGCGGGCGATGTCTGCGCGGCGCCACCCGAGTTCGCGATCAATATTCGCGATCACCTGTTTTACCCGGCCGAGCTCGTCGTTCCGGCCAATACCAAGATCCGGCTGGTGGTGACCAATCACGATGCTTCGCCCGAGGAGTTCGAAAGCTACGAGCTGAATCGCGAAAAAGTCATCATGGGCGGCGCCAAGGCGATCATCTTCGTTGGACCGCTGGAGGCGGGGGTCTACCCGTTCTTTGGCGAGTTCAATCCGAAGACGGCGCAGGGCACGCTTAGAGTGGAGCCATGATCCTGGAAGCCACAGTTGGACGCACCAGTGTGTGCGTTTGGGAGGTCGGCTGTGCTTGACTCGGTGTTACTGGTGCTGAGAGAAGTTCTGGAGGCGGCGTTGTTCATCAGCTTGCTGTTTGCGCTTTGCAGCAAGCTGAGACTGAAGTGGGGATGGGGTGTGGTTGCAATCAGCGGTGGGTTGCTTTTTTCATGGCTGCTCAGTCACTTCGCCTACGCGATTGCCGAGGCCGGCGAGGGCATTGGTCAAGAACTGGTCAATGCGAGCTTGTACGCGATCGCGATTCTCTGCTTCATGCTGCTCAACGCCGCCCTGATTCCGCTTCTGTTCGCTGGCCGCATGGAAGAGGGCAGCGTTGCCAAACGATTGACCAGACCGGCGCCGATATACGCATTGTCGGGTTTGCTGGTCGCGTGCTCGATCGCGCGCGAGGGCTCGGAAGTCTGGATCTACCTGTCGGCATTCGCTCTCAACTGGGACGCGCTGGCATCGGCGGGCATGGGCGGGCTGGTGGGAGTGTCGAAAGGGGCCAGGGAGCCAGCCAAGTTCATTATCCTGGAGCACGGCCAGGCCGAGCCAGGCAAGCCGACGATCACCCTGGTTGGCAAAGGCATCACCTTCGACAGTGGTGGAATTTCGATCAAGCCCGCCGACAGCATGGACAAAATGAAGATGGATATGCAGGGCGCCGGCGCGGTGCTGGGCACGATGGAAACGCTCGGCCAGCTCAAGCTGCCGATCCACGTGGTGGCGCTGATCGCCGCGAGCGAAAACATGCTTGGCGACAATGCCTACAAGCCTGGGGATATCCTCAAGGCCATGAACGGCGTCACGATTGAAGTCCTGAACACCGATGCCGAGGGCCGCGTGGTGCTGGCTGACGCGCTCTCGTACGCCCAGAAATATTCCCCGACCGCCATCATCGACCTGGCCACCCTGACCGGGGCCTGCGTGGTAGCCCTCGGCTCCTACGCCGCCGGCGCGATGGGCAACAACCCCGAGCTGATGGAGCGGATCAAACAGGCTGCCGATACCTCCGGCGATCGAGTCTGGGAGCTGCCGCTGTGGGACGAGTACAAATCGCAGGTCCGCTCGGATATTGCCGATATCAAAAATACTGGCGGCCGCAATGGCGGGGCGATCACGGCGGCGGGCTTCCTGAGCCATTTCGTCGGCGACTACCCGTGGGTTCACCTGGATATCGCCGGGGTGGCCTGGACAGAAGATCAGCCCAAAGACTATCACCCCAAAGGCGCGACC
>ENA-ORBV01002431-ORBV01002431.1-microbial-mat-metagenome-genome-assembly--contig:-NODE-2431-length-39308-cov-17.702455_pt1 | contig 39308 bp, 40 predicted proteins | sample MGYA00237777_ERZ505514 | MGnify/ENA primary metagenome ERZ505514 (study PRJEB26160, sample SAMN06269048) | microbial mat metagenome | isolation source: Oligotrophic lake microbial mat | place... | reverse complement strand
AAACAACATCCATAAATCAATTACTTACAAACCCCCCAACCCATTCAGAGCCACCAATAACGCCAATCCAGGGTGTTTTCCTCTGAAAAATGTTGGGACACTACTGACAACGAATAGGATATTAACTTTGTGTGATGCCGTAACCTTATCTTAAGGAGGTGACAATGCGTAAAGTGTTTCACGTTACGCATTGTGCTGCGCCCGATGCCGCGGGGCAAGTCATGCTGCGACAGTCACGATGCGCCGCTCGTCGATGGATTGCAGTACGGCATTGGTCACCGCCACGGTGTAGAGGCTGTCCTCGCCGTCGGGCAGCAGGCTGCGTCCGCCGTGAACATCGGTCTCGAAGGCCTGCACCTGCAGGTCGTAGGTCGGGCTGGCCGGGAAGCGTTCCTCGATGCTGCCCTTGGCATCGCGGATGGTGATTACATGCTCTTTGGCGAAACGCAGGGCCGAAGTGACCAGCGTGGCCTTGTCACCTTCGATCAACAGATTGTTTTCGGCGCCAGCGACTTCGCGCGTGGCTTTGGCCAGTGCATGGCAGTCGCCGTCGAGGCGGCCGAGCACGGTCATGGTGTCGTCGGATTTTTTGTCGCGGCGGTCGGGGTGCGTGAAGGCCGAAACCTCGACGAAACGCTGGCCGCTGACGTACTGGATCAGGTCGAGCAGGTGTACGCCGACGTCGTAGATCACGCCGCTTTGTTCGAAATCATTGCGCCATGACGCGCGTGAGCCGAGACCGGAGGCGCGTTCCAGAGAAATTTCCGCGAGTCGTCCAAGCCGGCCTGAGCGCACGATCTCCCGCGCACGAACGATGGCGGCATCCAGCCTGATCTGGTGCGCAATGCGCAGCACGACGCGGGCATCGCGGCAGGCCTTGACCATTTCCTGCGCGTGCGCGGTTTTCATCGCGAACGGTTTTTCACACAGGATATGTTTGCCGGCGCGCGCCAGTGTCAGCACCGCGGCATGGTGCATGGCATTGGGCAGGGCGACATAGACGGCGTCGACCTCCGGATCCGCGGCCAGACTGTCGAGGTCGGGGTGCGTCCGTGGGACTTTGAACTTATCGGCGAAGGCGCGGCTTTTTTCCGGCGTGCTGCCAAGGCAGGCGACGAGTTGTGAACCGGGACTTTTGACGATGCCCGGCCCGACAAAATCAGTGGCGACCCAGCCGAGGCCGACGACGCCCCAGCGGACAGGTTTGTGGGTGTTGTTCATGTTGCGTGTTTTTCGATGTTTTTCGGGTTGCGATTACAAAAAAGTGATGAGTGCGGAGTGATGAGTGATGAACGAAGGGCAGGGTTTGCGTTCATCACTCATCACTCCGCACTCCGCATTGCCCTACATGACTCCTTCCATGACCTGCACTTCAACCAGCGCACCCGATGTGACATTGCCCTGTTCGGTGGGCAGGATGATGAAACAGTTGGCTTCCGACATTGAGCGCAGGATGCCGGAACCCTGTTCGCCGGTGACGCGCACGCTGAGGTTGCCGGCGCTGTCGCGCGTGAGGATGCCGCGCTGGAACTCGGTGCGGCCCGGGGCTTTTTTCAAGACCGAGGTGCAGGGCACCTTGAAGGTGGGCAGTGGTTCTATCGGGTCGCGGCCCGAGAGTTTGAGCAGCGCATCGCGCACGAACTGGTAGAAGGTGACCATCACCGATACCGGATTGCCGGGCAGGCCGAAAAAGTGTGCGTTGCCGATTTTGCCGTAGGCGAGGGGGCGGCCGGGTTTCATCGCGATTTTCCAGAACACGACTTCGCCCAGTTCGTTGAGCAGGTCTTTGACAAAGTCCGCTTCGCCGACGGATACGCCGCCGCTGGTGATCACCACGTCGGCCACTGCTGCGGCTTCACGGAACGCCGCCTCAAGCAGTTTTGGATCGTCGCGCACCACGCCCATGTCGATGATTTCGCAGCCCAGCCGCGTCAGCATGCCGTGGAGGGTGTAACGGTTGCTGTCGTAAATCTGGCCTTCGCCCAGCGGCGAACCGATGGACACCAGTTCGTCACCGGTAGAGAAAAACGCCACGCGGAGCTTGCGATAGACGGAAACTTCGGCGATCCCCAGTGAGGCGATCAATCCGGTTTCAGCGGGGCGCAGCGGCTGGCCACGACGCAATGCCGGCTGGCCGCGTCGCAGGTCTTCACCGGCGCGGCGCAGATGCTGGCCCTGTTTGTGGCCGCTGCCGATGGTGACCTGCCCGTCACTGGCCTCGGCATGTTCCTGCATCACGATCATGTCTGCGCCTTGCGGCACCACGCCGCCGGTCATGATGCGCACCGCCTGACCTGCGCCCAGCGCACCCTTGAACGGCACACCGGCAAATGAGCTGCCTGCCACTTTCAGAGTGACTTTGCCATCGGCCTTGAGGTCGGCAAACCGCAGTGCGTAGCCGTCCATCGCGGAATTGTCGTGGGAGGGCACATCGACCGGGGAAATCACGTCCTCCGCCAGCACGCGGCCCAGCGCGGCGCGCACGGCCACGCGTTCAATGGTGGTGACCGGGGACAGGAATCGTGCAATGACTTCACGCGCCTTGGGCACGGGCATGGAGTTGGGATCGTAGTCGTCAGCGCAGGAAATATCGTGTAACGACTGCGCGCGCAACGTCGGGCTGATGGTGGTCATGGCGGTTTCCTCAACGGCGGAGTGCAGGAAGATTATGGAAGCCTGAATTTTATCAGGCAGGCTGCGGGCTTATTCGAGCAATTCCGTGGCAGGCACCCATTCCAGTGCGCCACCGGCTTTGTAGCCGGCCAGATTGCTCACCATCCTGCGGAATGCCGGCTGTTCGAGATGGGCAAGCAGGGCACGCAACCGTGGCTGGCGCAATATGGCCGCGCGGGCGGCGAGGTAATAGTGCTCTTTGACCAGTGGGACGAAGGTCAGGCCTTGCTCTTTTGCCGCGGCTTCGATGCCGAACCCGGCATCGGCCATACCGCTGGCCACGGTTGCCGCGACGGCTGCATGGGTGAATTCTTCATGCGCGTAGCCATGGATGGCACCAGGCCGCAAGCCGCGATCCGCCAGCATAAAATCAAAACACAGCCGGGTGCCCGATCCCCGCTGGCGATTGACGAAGCGCAGGCCTTTGCGCGCGAGGTCGGCAATGGTCACCAGTTTTTTCGGATTGCCGGGCGCCACCATCAGTCCCTGGGTGCGATCAAACAGATTGGTAATCATCAGCGACTTCATGCGCAGCCACGGCCGCAATTGCGCCACCAGCGCACTCGCTTCCGGCATCACCGGCAGGTGAAATCCGGCGATGTCACATTGTTTGCGTCGCAGTGCAGCCAGGCAGTCGAGGCTGCCCTGGAAATGCAGTTCCAGCGTGGAATCGTTGTTGCTATGCAGTAAATCGCGGAGTCTGGCCAGCGCGAGATCGTGGCTGGCATGTATCACGACCGTTTTTGCCGGGCCGGTGGCCTGTGTGGTTTCCAACGCGGCCAGCAGCCGCGCCTCGGCCTCGCGGATGCCCGCGGCCAGCGGGCCGCTGGCATCGACCAGGCCGGCCAGCAGGCGTTCCGCCAAGGGCGAGAGCCGGGTGCCTTTGCCTTGTTGTGGCACGACCAGCGATTCGCCCAGTTCATTGCCGGCCGCCTCCAGCAAGCCCCAGGCATGGCGATAGGAGAGTCCGGTGGTTTTGGCCGCGGTTTGCAGGTTGCCGGTGCGGGCGATCGACTCCAGCAGCATGACCAGCCGGGGCTCCATGGTCAGGCCCTCAATGGTCCAGCGTACTTCCCCGGAAATCTTCATGGTTATGTTCTAAATTGCATATTGCGATTGATTTTTATATCAATAAAATCAATATCTTTCAAGTATTGCTAAAAATTACATGAATAGTTTGGGCGAGGCTTTTGCGGCAGCCTGGCGTTTGATCGCCGGCTTCGACGCGGAGCTCGCGCAGGTGGTCGGACTCAGCCTGCAGGTCAGCCTGATTGCCGTGGTGATCGCGACCCTGATCGGCCTGCCCATTGGCGCGATGATCGCCGTCGGACGCTTCAGTGGCCGGCAGACCCTGATTGTGTTGCTCAATGCATTGATGGGACTGCCGCCCGTGGTGGTCGGCCTGGTGGTGTATCTGCTGCTGTCGCGCGCCGGGCCGCTGGGCAATCTCGGCATCCTGTTTACGCCGACGGCCATGGTCATCGCGCAGACCGTGCTGATTACGCCGATCATCGCCGCACTGTCGCGCCAGATCATCGAAGACGCCTGGCGGGAATACGACGAACAACTGCGTTCGCTGGGCGCACGCCGGATCAACGCGGCGATGACGCTGATCTGGGATACGCGGTTTTCGCTGCTGACCATCCTCCTCGCCGGTTTTGGCCGTGCCGCGGCCGAAGTCGGTGCGGTGATGATCGTCGGCGGCAACATCGCCGGCGTGACGCGGGTGATGACCACCACCATCGCGCTGGAAACCAGCAAGGGTGATCTGCCGTTGGCCTTGGGCCTTGGCATCGTGCTCATCACGCTGGTGATCGTGCTCAATGCGCTGGCCGCAGTGATCCGGGAGATGGCGCTGCGGCGCTACGGCTGACCCATGCTGCCTCTCGAACTGGATCAGCTCACTTTCAGCGCCGGCAATGCCGCGATCATCCGCGGCATATCAGCCCGTATCGAAGCCGGTCCGCGCACTGTGATTCTCGGCCCCAACGGCGCCGGTAAAAGCGTGCTGATGCGGCTGTGTCATGGCCTGCTGACGCCGACCGGCGGCCGCATCGTCTGGCACGGCGCGATGAATGGCGGAAAAAGCGTAGATGTGCGTCGCCATCAGGCCATGGTGTTCCAGCGCCCGGTGATGCTGCGCCGTTCGGCGCTGGCCAATGTGATGTACGGCCTGAAGCTGGCCGGAAAATCGCGCAATCAATCCGGGTTGCGCGCGATGGACGTACTGGAAGTGGTTGGGCTCGCGCAGCATGCCGCACGACCTGCGCGGGTGCTGTCGGGCGGAGAGCAGCAGCGCCTTGCGCTGGCGCGAGCCTGGGCGCTGGGTCCCGATGTGCTGTTCCTCGATGAACCGACAGCCAATCTCGACCCGGCGTCGACGCAGGACATCGAGAACATCATCAATGCCATCCACGCCTCCGGCACCAAAATCATCATGACCACGCACAACCTCGGCCAGGCGCGGCGGCTGGGCGACGAAATCCTGTTTATCAGCAATGGCCGATTGATGGAACACACACCCATCGACAAATTTTTCAGACAGCCTGCTTCAAGTGAAGCGGCGGCATTCATCAAGGGAGAAATGCCATGGCAATGATCCGGAGAATACTGCTGGCATTGGCACTGTCGGGGTTGTTGGCCCCTGCGGTCTGGGCACAGCAATTCATCACGGTTGCTTCCACGACCTCAACCGAACAGTCCGGACTGTTCAAGCACCTGCTGCCGGTGTTCGAGAAAAAAACCGGCACGCGGATACGTGTCGTGGCTCTGGGTACGGGGCAGGCGCTGGACATGGGCCGTCGTGGCGATGCCGACGTGGTGTTCGTCCATGACAAAGAAGCTGAAGAGAAATTTATTGCCGAAGGTTTCGGCGTGCAGCGCTTCGAGGTGATGTACAACGACTTTGTGCTGGTCGGGCCGAAAACCGATCCGGCAAAAGTGGCTGGCGGCAAGAGCATCATCGAGGCTTACAGGAAAATCGCTGCCGCGGCGGCACCGTTTGCATCACGCGGTGATAAAAGCGGCACACAGGCGACGGAGTTGCGCTTGTGGAAATCCGCAGCCATCGACCCGCAAACGGGCAAGGGCGCCTGGTATCGCGAGACCGGTTCCGGCATGGGGCCGACGCTGAATACCGCCTCCGCGATGAATGCCTACGCGTTCACCGACCGCGGCACCTGGTTGTCGTTCAAGAACCGCGGTGAACTGGTGATCGTGGTGGAAGGGGACGAGCAACTGTTCAACCAGTACGGCGTCATGCTGGTCAATCCGGCCAAACATCCGCATGTCAAAAAGGAACTCGGACAGGCCTTTGTCGACTGGCTAATTTCCGCTGATGGGCAGAAGGTCATCGCTGATTACAAAATCGGTGCGGACCAGCTTTTTTTTCCGAACGCTGGTCGCTAGACAGGTGCGGTATGCTGCCGCGGTTCTGGCTTAAGGAATTGCTGATTTGAATCACTTGCAATCATCGAGAAATCGGACGCCGGTTCTGGTCATTGCCGCAGCAATATCTACGCTGCTCTTCATCGTCGCGCTTGCGTTTTCGACTGGCCGCTACCCGATCGCTGTCGGCGATCTGTTGCGCGTGGTGTGGTCCTGGCTGGGCGGCACGCCGCACGGCCTCGATCCGACCATCGAAACGGTGGTGCTGCAGATCCGCGGGCCGCGGGTGATTGCCGCGCTGCTGGTCGGCGCGGCACTGGCCGCGGCGGGTGCCGCCTACCAAAACCTGTTTCGTAATCCGCTGGTCTCACCGGACATTCTCGGCGTGTCGGCCGGTGCCGCGGTGGGCGCGGTGCTGGGTATCTTCCTGTCGCTGGGCATAGCGGCCATCCAGTCCATGGCGCTGGCGGGTGGTCTGGCTGCCGTGACCATGGTTTATGTGGTGGCGCGGGCCGTCCGTGGCCACGATCCGCTGCTGGTACTGGTGCTTGCCGGCGTGGTGCTGGGTTCGCTGCTCGGCGCCTGCGTGGCGCTGATGAAATATCTCGCCGATCCCTACAACCAGTTGCCTGCCATCACCTTCTGGCTGCTCGGCAGCCTGGCGTCGGTGGATCCGCGCGATCTGTGGATTGCGGGGCCGTTGATGCTGATCGGGCTGCTGCCGCTGTGGCTGCTGCGCTGGCGCATCAATGTGCTGTCGCTGGACGACGAGGAGGCACGCGCGCTGGGGGTGGCGACCGTGCGCATTCGTGTGGCGGTGATTGTCGGCGCCACGCTGATGACTTCAGCAGCGGTGGCGATTTCCGGCGTCATCGGCTGGGTTGGCCTGGTGATCCCGCATTTTGCGCGGCTGATCACCGGACCGGATTTTTCCCGCTTGCTGCCGGTGTCAGTGCTGCTCGGCGCGGGATTCCTGGTCGCGGTGGACACGCTGGCCCGCAGCATTGCCAACGTTGAAGTGCCGCTGGGTGTGCTGACGGCCTTCATCGGCACACCGTTGTTCCTGTGGCAACTCGTAACGGCGCGGCGGGGCTGGCAATGAAGCTGGCCGCAAAAAACCTGGCATTCGGTTATCGCGACCGCCGTGTCGGCAGCGATGTCACGCTGGAACTGGCCGCGGGCGAAGTGTTGTGCCTGCTCGGCCCCAACGGCAGCGGCAAGACCACGCTGTTCAAAACGCTGCTCGGACTGTTGCCGCCGCAGGCCGGGACAGTGCTGATCGATGGTCGTGATGCACGTAATGTGGCGCGTGACGCCATTGCGCGGCAGATCAGTTATGTGCCGCAGGCGCATGGCGCGTTTTTCCCGTACAGCGTCAGTGAGACGGTGCTGATGGGGCGTACTGCGCACCTGGGTTTGTTCTCGACGCCGTCCGCAGGCGACCACACGGCAACTGCGGCGGCCATCGAGCGCATGGGCATCACGCATCTGGCGGATGCGATTTACACGCAGATTTCCGGCGGCGAACGGCAACTGGCGCTGATCGCGCGCGCGCTGGCGCAGGAGGCGCGGGTGGTGATCATGGATGAACCGACGGCGAACCTCGATTTCGGCAACCAGGTGCGCGTGCTGGAGCGCATCCGCGCGCTGGCGGGCGAGGGTATCGGCGTGCTGCTGTCGACGCACGATCCGGATCACGCCTTTTTGTGCGCGGATCGGGTGGCGATGCTGCATCAGGGGCAACTGGTGGCCTGCGGTAGTGCAGACGAAGTGATGACCGCGGAAAATTTGCAGCAGATTTATGGCGTGGCAGTGGCCGTTGCTGCCGTGCCATTGCGCAGCGGCGACACGCGCAAGGTCTGCCTGCCGCTGGGCCGGACGTAAAAGCGGGTGACCGTGAAAAAATGTAAGTCATTGTTTTTATTGATATTTAATTTATTTATTGGAGCGATCACACTGGTCTCGTCCGGGCATGCCCATGCGCAAGCTGACATTCCCGCAATCGCCGCAGCTTCCGATCTGCAGTTCGCGCTGGAAGCCATTACTGTGCGCTTTCGTGGCGAAACCCGAAAAGATGTGCGTCTGTCGTTCGGCTCCTCGGGTAATTATTTTCGCCAGATTGAACAGGGCGCACCGTTTCAATTATTCCTGTCGGCAGATGAAGATTTTGTGTTGCGATTGCATCAAGCAGGAAAAACGAAAGATCGCGGCAGGCTGTATGCGATTGGGCGCATCGTATTGTTCGCACCCAAAGGTTCACCACTGAACGTGGATGAGCAGATGGCCGGCCTGCGGGAGGCAGTCGCCGGCAATCGCATCAGTCGTTTCGCCATCGCCAATCCTGAGCATGCACCGTACGGCCGCGCTGCCGAACAGGCGCTGCGCAAGCTGGGGTTGTGGGATGCGCTGCAGGGCAGAATGGTGCTGGGTGAAAACGTGTCGCAGGCCGCGCAGTTCGCCGCCAGCGGTTCGACGCAGGGCGGCATCTTCGCGTATTCGCTGGCGCTGTCGCCGAGCGTATCAAAGCAGGGTCGCTATGTGCTGCTGCCTGAAGACCTGCATCAGCCGCTGCGTCAGCGCATGGTGCTGGTCAAGGGGGCGGGTGAGACTGCTCACGCGTTTTATGCCTGGCTGCAGCAGCCCGCAGCGCGAAAAATTTTCGAACAATATGGTTTCAAGCTGCCAGTCGGTGCGCCCGGATAAATCATGGACTGGTCCGCACTCAATCTTTCACTGAAACTCGCCGCCTGCACGGTGCTGATCCTGCTGCCGCTGGGAATCTGGGCGGGACACGCGCTGGCAGCGCAGCAATTCCGCGGCAAGGCCTGGGTCGAGGCGCTGCTGGCGCTGCCGCTGGTATTGCCACCGACCGTGCTCGGGTATTACCTGATGGTGGCGATGGGTGGCGCGTCACCCATTGGCCAGTTCTATGAATCCTGGATCGGCCGGCCGCTGGTGTTCAGTTTTGAGGGGCTGCTGGTCGCCTCGGTGATTTTCAACATTCCGTTTGCGATCCAGCCGATGCAGCGCGGCTTCGAGGCCATCGCACCGGAAGTGCGCGATGCCGCGGCTTGCTGCGGCCTGACGCGCTGGCGCACATTGTGGCGTATCGAACTGCCGCTGGCCTGGCCCGGCATCCTGTCTGCGGTGGTGCTGACGTTTGCGCACACGCTGGGCGAATTCGGCGTGGTGCTGATGGTCGGCGGCAACATCCCCGGTGAAACCAAGACCATCGCCATTGCGATCTATGACCGCGTGCAGGCTTTCGATACCGCCGGCGCCGGCCTGATGTCCGCCGTGCTGCTGCTGATTTCGCTGGTGGCGATCGGTGCTGCTTATTTTACAACCTCGCGTACGCGGACGCGCCGCCATGGCTGAGCCCGGTATCCGCATCCGCCTGCAGCAAAGCGGGCCGATTCCGTTGCAGGCTGAACTTGGCTGTGCGCCGGGCGAAATACTGGCGCTGGTCGGGCCGTCGGGCAGCGGCAAGACCACCATCCTGCGTGCGATTGCCGGGTTGCTGCGTGTCCGGCACGGCGCCATTCATTGCAATGGCGACTGCTGGTTTGATGACCAACGCCAGATTTTTACCGAAACCCGTCAACGGCGTGTCGGTTACGTATTCCAGAACTACGCATTGTTCCCGCACCTGAGCGCCCTGCACAACGTGATGGAAGCCATGCTCGAGCTGCCGGTGGCAGAGCGCGAACGTCGTGCGCGCGACGTGCTGGCGCGGGTGCGTCTCGCCGGACTCGAAGACCGCGTGCCCGCTGCGCTTTCAGGCGGGCAGCAGCAGCGCGTCGCCGTGGCGCGTGCGCTGGCCCGCGAACCACAGGTGCTGCTGCTCGATGAACCGTTTTCTGCGGTGGACCGCGCGACGCGGCAACGACTGTATCGTGAACTGGCCGAACTGCGTCGTGAACTGGCGATGCCGGTGATCCTGGTCACGCATGACCTTGATGAAGCCATGATGCTCGCGGACAGGATGTGTGTGCTGCACCAGGGACGCACGCTGCAATCCGGTGATCCCTATGCGGTGATGACACGTCCGGACACCGTTGAAGTCGCCCAGCTGGTCGGCCTGCGCAATGTATTCCGCGCCGGTGTGGTCGCGCATGATGCGGAACGCGGCGTAACGATCATTGAATGGCGCAGGCATCGCCTTGAAGCGCGGTTGCAGCCGGATTTCAAAGTGGGGCTGCAGGTGACCTGGGCGATTCCGCAAGGTCACATCGTACTGCACCGGCGCGACCGGCCGTCACGCGGCGAACGCGAGAATCCGGTGTCCGGCGTGGTGACGGAGTATCTGGCGCTGGGCGAAAACGTCGCGCTGACCGTGGCCGTCAACGGACCCGGCCGGCCGCCGCTGTTCATGACCGTGCCTGCTCACACGGCGCGCCGCAATGGCATCGTTCAGGGCGTGGAGATCGGCGTCTCCCTGCTCGCCGAGGGGATACACCTGATGCCCGCCGACGAATCGCGCACGCCCGCTAAACCTGTTTGAATGGTAGGGCTGTAAGGCGGGAGGAGTGAAGCCTGCGCAGGGCGGGAGGAGTGAAGTCTCCGCAGGGCGGGAGTAGCGCAGCGGATCCCGCCTTCAGGGCATAGTCACGACTGAACGGCGGGATTCACTGCGTTCCTCCCGCCCTACGTGAATTGGTATCACGGAGCGAGCTGTTGTAGGGCGGGAGTAGCGCAGCGGATCCCGCCTTTTGGGTTCGACCGCCGCGGTGGACTGGTAATATTGACTCTTGACCCATTTGCTTAATCAAAAATGAAAATTTTCGGCTTCGCCGGTTATTCCGGCAGCGGCAAAACCACGCTGATTGAAAAACTGATTCCGCTGTTTGTGCAGCAGAAGCTGCGGGTATCGCTGCTCAAACATGCGCACCACACCTTCGATGTTGACCAGCCAGGCAAGGATTCCTATCGCCATCGCCATGCCGGCTGCACCGAGGTGCTGGTGACCTCGTCGCGGCGCTGGGCGCTGATGCATGAGCTGCGCGGCGCGCCCGAACCGGGCCTCACCGAACAAATCGAGCGACTGTCACCCTGCGACCTGCTGCTGGTGGAGGGTTTCAAACACGAGCATATTCCCAAGCTGGAGGTATATCGTGCGGAAGTCGGCGAATCAATGCTGCATCCGCACGACAGCAACATCGTTGCCGTGGCCAGTGATGCGAAGGTGGATACGAAGCTGCCGCAATTCGACCTGAATGCGCCGCCGGCGATTGCCGAATTCATCCTGCAGCATGTCGGCCTGCGTACGGGCGCGCAATGATTACCCTGCTTTATTTTGCCCGGCTGCGCGAAGTGCTCGGTACTGGCCGGGAACAACTGCTCCTACCGGCGGGTGTCACCACACTGCGCGCGCTGCGTGCCCATCTCGCGCAGCGCGGCGAGGCTTGGGCAAAGGAAATGGCTGAAGGGCGAAACTTGCGCGCGGCAGTGAACCAGACTGTGGCTGCGGCGGATGCGCCGGTGGCCGATGGCGACGAGGTTGCGTTTTTTCCGCCGGTGACCGGCGGATAATTTAATAAAAAAAATTAGTTACATAGATTCCTGGCAAATGACCCGTTGCCGTTTGCATTGCCGAAAGTGATACTTTAGTATCACTTCATGAAAACCGAACTGGTGACCACCCTTAAACGCGAGGCCACTGAGCTTATCGCCGAGCTTGAGCGGGATCGTGAGCCCATTCTTATTACGCAGCATGGAGTGCCGAGTGCTTACCTCGTGGACGTCGAGTCCTATGAGGCCTTGCAGCGTCGAATGACTTTGCTGGAAGGCATTGCCCGGGGTGAAAAGGCGGTTGAGGATGGCCGTACGTTATCGCATGCAAAAGCCAGGCAACGCATGGCGCGATGGCTGAAGTAGTCTGGACGGAACCAGCGCTTGGTGATCTGGACTCAGTTGCAGATTACATCGCTCTCGATGACCCGCAGGCCGCGCAACAGTTGGTACAGCGAATTTTTCATCATGTCGTGCAACTGGCCAAACACCCGCAGTCCGGTTCACAACCCCAGGAACTTAAGGGATGGCGTTACCGGCAGATAGTGGAGTCGCCCTGCCGGATTTTTTATCGACATGAGGGTGGGCGAGTCTGCATACTCCATGTGATGCGTGCGGAGAGGTTGCTGGGCAAAGGGCGACTCGCACCGCGAGACAAGCGGCGACGCAAACAATAACCGCGAATCATTTCTGGTCAGTGGAGAGGGTATGAGCGTACGCGTACAGCAGCAAGACTTCGACATCAGCGCCGAGATCGCCGCAATGCGCAGCGGCAATCCGAAAATCGGTGCCATCGCGAGTTTTGTCGGCGTGGTGCGCGACGTTAACGACGGCGACAGCGTGGCGACCATGACGCTGGAGCATTACCCGGGGATGACCGAAAAATCCATCGCGGCGATCATCGATGAGGCGCGCGCCCGCTGGGAAGTGCTGGATGCGCTGGTGATCCATCGTGTCGGCACCCTGAAACCGACGGATCAGATCGTGTTGGTGATTGTCGCCAGCACCCATCGCGGCGATGCCTTCGCCGCCTGCGAATTCATCATGGATTACCTGAAGACCCAGGCGCCGTTCTGGAAAAAAGAAATCACGCCGCAAGGCGGGCGCTGGGTGGATGCGCGGGTGACCGATGACAAGGCGGCTGAAAGATGGGAAAAATCAAGGCAGGGTAAATAACTGTCCGGAACTAACAGGCCGGGACAGCCTGATGCTGTGTTCTAAGAGCGCCTGACAAAATGACATTTTTGAAGCCCCTCATCCTGCCCTCTCCCCGCATGCGGGGAGAGGGTAAATTTAATTTTGTCAGGCGCTCTTAATACAATGACTTACTTTGATTCAATGCGCAGCTTTTCAGAATTTTTGATTTTATCGGCGTTCATCTGCGCTCATCGGCGGTTAACGCTTTCTGATTTTGATATGGGCTCTCTCTAAGTCCGCCCGTAGGTATCCTCAAAGCGCACGATATCGTCCTCACCGAGATAGGCGCCGGACTGGACTTCAATCATTTCGAGCGCGACTTTTCCCGGGTTCTCGAGCCGGTGTTTGGTGCCGATGGGTATATAGGTGGATTCGTTTTCAGCGACCAGGAAGGTCTCATCGCCGCGGGTCACCCTGGCCGTGCCCTGGACAACGATCCAGTGTTCAGCGCGATGATGGTGCATCTGCAGTGAAAGCGCTGCGCCCGGATTGACGACGATACGCTTGACCTGAAAACGGCCGCCGGCGTCGATGCTGTCGTAGTAACCCCATGGCCGGTAGATTTTGCGATGCGCGTTTGCCTCCGTCCGGCCTTCGCGTTTGATCCGTGCCACAACGTCTTTGACTTGTTGCATGTGGCTCTTGTTCGCCACCAGCACGGCATCCGGTGTCTCCACCACGACGACGCCTTCCAGTCCGACCACGGCCACCAGCCGTGATTTGGAAATCGCCAGCGTATCGCGGGTGGCCACGGCCATGACATCCCCATGCAGCACGTTGTTGTCCGCGTCCTTGTCGCCGATCTGCCACAGTGCGTCCCATGCGCCGACATCCGACCAGCCGGCGTCGAGCGGGATGACCACACCCACGCCGTCAGCCAGTTTTTCCATCACGGCGTAATCGATCGAATCGGCGGGGCAGGCGGCAAACGCATCCTTGCCGATACGCAGAAAATCCTGATCCACGCTGCGCGAGGCAAAAGCACTGCGGCATGCGTTCACGATGTCCGGTCGTGTGCTGCCCAGTTGCGCGAGCCAGAACGAAGCGCGCATCATGAAAATGCCCGAATTCCAGAAATATCCGCCGCTGGCGAGATAATCCGCGGCCGTGGCCGCATCCGGCTTTTCGACAAAGGCATTGATCGACCGGGCATCCTGCTGTCCTGCCAGGGCGGTGCCGGCATGGATGTAACCGTAACCGGTCTCGGGATGAGTGGGCCTGATGCCGAAGGTCACCAGATTTCCGCCTTCGGCGAACGCAGCCCCTAGGGCAACCGCGCTGCTGAAGGCACGGGTATCAATGATGATGTGGTCCGCAGGCATGACCAGCATCACCGGATCATCACCCGCCTGCAGCGCGATCAGTGCGGCCAGCGTCAGCGCCGGAGCCGTATTGCGTCCGACAGGTTCGAGCACGATGCTGGCCGGCACGATTCCGGTCTGGCGCAACTGCTCGGCCGTGATAAAGCGGTAGTCCTCGTTGGCGACAACGATGGGCGGGCACACTTTTCCGCCGGCAACAGCGAGCGATTTGTCCACGCGCCGCGCTGTCGCCTGCAGCAGGGTGTGATCTCCGCTGAGGGCCAGCAGTTGCTTGGGATATTGTTCGCGCGACAAGGGCCACAGGCGCGTGCCCGATCCCCCGCAAAGGATGACGGGCTGCAGGTTCATTTGTTTTTCAGCGCTTTTTTGCTGGCAAGGTATTCCGTGAATTCCTTGCCGACTTCCGGATGCCGCTGTCCGAATTCCACCATGGCCTGAAGGTAGCCGATCTTGGAGCCGCAGTCGTAGCGCACACCCTGGTAGCGGTGGGCGAGAACCTGCTGCTCGGTGAGCAGGCCGGATATGGCGTCGGTGAGCTGGATTTCTCCGCCGGTGCCCGGCTTCACGTTTTCAAGATGATGGAATATGCGCGGCGTGAGTATGTAACGCCCGACCACGGCGAGGGTTGAGGGTGCGTCCTCGGGTTTCGGTTTCTCGACAATGGCATCCACTTTTTCCAGACGTTCAGTCAGTGCCTTCGAGGCGACGATGCCGTAACTCTTGGTGTCTTCCCGCGGCACGTTCTGCACACCGAGCACGGAACAGTTGTAATAGTTGTAAGCCTCGATCATTTGCCGGGTTACCGGCGTATCGGCATCAAGCAGATCGTCTGCCAGCAGCACCGCGAATGGCTCGTTGACGATCGCGGGCTTGGCGCAGAGTACGGCGTGGCCCAGGCCCAGCGCTTCCGTCTGGCGGATGAAAATGCAATTGACATGTTTCGGCAGAATGTTGCGCACTGCCTTCAGCATTTCAACCTTGCCGTGAATCTCGAGTTCGTTCTCGAGTTCGTAGGCCTTGTCGAAATGGTCTTCGATGGCGCGCTTGCTGCGTCCGGTGACGAATATCAGGTTAGTAATACCCGATGCCACGGCCTCTTCAACCGCAAACTGGATCAGCGGTTTGTCAACGATGGGCATCATCTCCTTCGGGCTGGCTTTTGTCGCCGGAAGGAAACGCGTGCCGAGGCCGGCCACGGGGAAGACTGCCTTGGTAATTTTTGTCATGTTGCGTGGGGCTCCAGAATCTGGTGTGGCTTGCGTGTGGGAAGTTTACCGGTATCCGGGCGTGATTGACGGTTATGGGCCGACGCTGTTCGCGCCGGGAACCTGCCGGCCAATTCCGTGGTACTCGAGGCCAAAGCCTGCCACGTACAGCGGGTCATAGAGATTCCTGCCGTCGAAAATGACCGGCACTTTCAGCGCTGATTTCAGTGCGGCGAAGTTCGGGCTTTTGAATTCGCGCCATTCGGTGGCGATGATCAGGGCATCGCAGTCGCTGACTGCCGCCATCGGATTGGCGGCGTAAGACACGCCGGTGGCGTCGCCTATGCAAGTCCGCGCGTTGTCCATGGCGATGGGATCATAGGCCACCACGGTGGCATGGCGGGCCAGCAGTTCGCGGATGATCTCCAGGCTTGGCGCTTCACGCATGTCGTCGGTATTCGGCTTGAAGGCAAGCCCCCACAGGGCGAAGCGTTTGCCGCTGAGATCGTTGCCGAAGCGGCGCACGACCTTGTCGACGATCAGGTGCTTCTGGCGTTCGTTTACCGCACCGAGCGCGGACACCAGGTGCAGATGAACATTGTGTTCTTCGGCCGTGCTCTGCAGCGCGCGGATATCCTTCGGGAAGCAGGAGCCGCCATAACCGATGCCGGCATACAGAAAGTCATAACCGATGCGCTGATCGGAACCGATGCCGAGCCTGACGTTCTCGATATCAGCACCAGTGGCATCGGCGAGTATCGCCAGTTCGTTCATGAACGAGATCCGCGTCGCGAGCATGGCATTGGCGGCGTACTTCGCGAGTTCCGCCGATCGCACATCCATGGAGATCAGGCGGTTGTGGTTGCGGTTGAAGGGCGCGTAGAGCTGGCGCATGGACTGCAGGGCGCGTTCGTCGCTGATGCCGATGATGATGCGGTCCGGGCGCATGAAGTCCGCAACAGCCGCGCCTTCTTTAAGAAACTCCGGATTGGAGACCACGCTGAACTCCGTTGTGACACCACGGCGCTTGAGTTCGGTTGAGATTTCCTGGCGGACGCGATCGGCGGTGCCCACGGGTACCGTCGATTTATCGATCACCACCTTGTATCCCTGCATGTGTTTGCCGATATTTTTCGCGGCTGCGAGGACGTGGCTGAGATCCGCCGAGCCGTCTTCGCCGGAAGGGGTGCCTACGGCAATCACCTGAAAGTCACCATGAGCCACAGCGGCTGCGATATCGGTGGTGAAGCGCAGGTTGCCGATTGCGGTGCAGTTCCTGACCATGGCTTCAAGGCCCGGCTCAAAAATCGGCACGTGGCCTTGCTCGAGCATGGCAATTTTCTTCGCGTCCAGGTCCAGGCAGACCACTTCGTTGCCCACCTCGGCCAGACATGCCCCGGTGACCAACCCGACGTACCCGGTTCCTATGATCGTGACTTTCAAATCAGATGCTCCCTGTTCATTGAATCAAAATAACATCCATTCGTGACAGTAATGCTGAAGACAAGCCGGCAACCGGTCACGTGACAAAGGTGGCAAGCCTGGATAGGTGGCAAGTCTGGATAGGTGGCTTCATCCAATCACGCATCATTGTTGGTCAGATTTTTCTCCGCCCACTGCTGCCAGCGCCAGGTATCGGCACACATGGCGTCAATGTCCAGTTGTGCCCGCCAATCGAGAGTGGTTTGGGCCAGCGCCGGATCGGCGTAGCACTGGGCAATGTCTCCCTGACGACGGGCGACGATGCGATAAGGCACCGTTTTTCCGCTTGCCGTGGCAAAAGCCCGCACCATTTCGAGAACGCTGCAGCCCCGTCCGGTGCCGAGGTTCAGCGTCAGTACGCCGCTGCGCTCCCGCAGTGCGTCGATCGCTGCATGATGGCCGCGGGCGAGATCAGCCACGTGTATGTAATCACGGACGCCGGTGCCGTCCGGTGTCGGGTAATCGTTGCCGTATATCGACAGTTCCTTCAACTTGCCGACAGCGACTTGTGCGACGTAGGGCATCAGATTGTTGGGAATTCCATGCGGATCTTCGCCAATCAGCCCCGATGCATGGGCGCCCACGGGATTGAAGTAGCGCAGAAGAGCAATGTGCCATAGTGGGTCTGCCACGGCCGCATCACGCAGGATATCCTCGATCATCAGCTTCGTGCGGCCATAGGGGTTGCTGGCCGACAATGGAAAATCCTCACGGATCGGAACCGATGCCGGTTCGCCGTACACCGTCGCGGAAGATGAAAAAACGAGAGTTTTTACGCCGGCCTTCGCCATACATTCGAATAACACCACGCTGCCCGTAACATTGTTGTCGTAGTAGGCGAACGGCATGACTACGGATTCGCCAACGGCTTTCAGGCCGGCAAAATGAATCACGGCATCGAAGTGGTGAGCAGAAAATATTTTTTCGAGAGCGGGGCGATCGCGAATATCCACCTGAGCGAACCCGGGGCGCCGTCCGGTGATGCGCTCGATGCGATCCAGCACCGAGGTTTTGCTGTTGCAGAGGTTATCGATAATGAAAACGTCTCTTCCCTGCGTCATCAGTTCGACCGTCGTGTGGGAGCCGATGTAGCCAGTGCCGCCCGTAATCAGAATCATGTTCTGTTTCATGGCGTTGGGAAGAGTTCAGCCAGGCACAGCTGCATGGAGGAATCCCAGCCCGGCATTTCCAACCCATAACGTTGCTTGAGTCGGGCGCCGGAAAGCCGGGAATTGGCTGGCCGTGCTGCGGGCAAAGGGTAATCGGCGGTGGTGATGGGCGTTATGGAACGGCACTTCAGCCGTGCGCCGCGCGCCTGCGCAGCGGCGACGATGGCACTGGCGAAGCCATGCCAACTGGTCTCGCCCGCAGCGGTCAGATTGCAGGTGTCGCTGCCAAAGCTGCCGTTTTTGCGGCGGGCGAGGTCCTGTTGCAGCGCCAGCGCCGTTGTTTCCGCGATCAGCCGTGCCCAGGTCGGCACCCCGGTCTGGTCGGCAACAATGCGCAGTTCTTCGCGTTCTGCGGCGAGCCGCAGGATGGTCCGGAGAAAGTTTTTTCCGCGGGCGGCATACACCCAGCTGGTGCGAAAAATCAGGTGGTCGGCACCGGAGGCGCGTACGGCTTCCTCCCCGGCCAGTTTGCTGCGGCCATAAGCGCCGGCGGGGTTGGGCGCATCTAGTTCGGTGTAGGCCACGGTTTTTTTGCCATCGAACACGTAGTCGGTCGAATAGTGCACCAGCAATGCACCGTGGCGCCGCGCTGCTTTGGCCAGTTCAGCCGGCGCGGCGGCATTGATGGTGAGCGCCAGGTCGGGTTCTTCTTCAGCCTTGTCCACTGCGGTGTAGGCCGCCGGATTGACGATCACATCAGGTTTGATCCGGTCTATCTGCGCACCCAGTGATTCCGGTTTTGCCAGATCGAACTGGCCACGCTCCGGAATCACGATCTGGCCCAGAGGCATCAGCGTACGGGCCAGTTCCCAGCCCACCTGGCCCGTAGAACCGGTGAGCAGAATCGTCATCACGGGAATAATTCGGCTTTTGCGAAAGGTATCCCTTTGGCATCCTTGGCCGAGAGCCGGGGTTCTCCGTCGAGGGGCCATTCGATGCCAATCTGTGCATCGTTCCAGAGGATACTGCGCTCATGTTCAGGAGCGTAGTAATCCGTGGTTTTGTAGAGCACTTCGGCGTAGTCGGACAGCACCTGGAAGCCATGTGCGAATCCGACCGGTATCCACATCTGTTTCTTGTTTTCTGCGGAAAGATTATTCGCAACCCAGTGGCCGAAGGTCGGCGAGTTGCGGCGAATATCGACGGCGACGTCAAACACTTCACCGGCGACTGCTCGCACCAGTTTGCCCTGTGGCTGGGTGATCTGATAGTGGAGTCCGCGCAATACGTTTTTCGCCGAGCGCGAGTGGTTGTCCTGCATGATCGGCGGTTTGATGCCGGTCAGGCGTTCGAATTCGCGCGCGTTGAAGCTTTCGAAAAAGAAACCGCGTTCATCGCCAAACACGGTGGGTTCGATCACCAGTACATCGGGGATGGCTGTGGGGATGATTTTCATCAGAACGTTTTATCTAAGCGGGAAAGCGGTTACTCAAGAGACATGGTCTCGGACTTGATCACGAGCCACCGAGCCCGCTCAGCCGTTTGCGGTCGGCCGGGGGGGTGGCCTGCAGCAACTGGTTGACGAATTGATCCTGCATCTGATACGCGCGCTTCTGATCGCCGTCGATCGAGGAAATGCGGAACAGCAGGCCATCGGGAATCTGTCCGGTGAGGCCGTAGCGCAAATCGACGAGTCGTTTCTGCAGTTTGCCCTGTACCGCCTCGTCACCAACGGTAAACCAGTAGGTTACCGGCTCCTGGCGCGGTCCCAGCGTGGTGTACAGGCGTTGCGCCGGGATATCACCGAAGGGGGTGGTCAGCGGTTCTGCCTTGGTGGTGTGCAGCGTGAATCCCTGTGCCGGATAACAAACCTCCGGCTTGTGCGCCTGCAATGCCCCGCGTTGATCCGAGCCATAAGCCAGTGAAAGCATGACCCGGTAGCCCTGATCATTGACATACATGCGCGTCAAAATCTGGCTGTAGAGCTTGTCCAGCAAGGCCTGTGTCTGGGGGTTGACCACCTGCAAGCCGGCCTGGGGTTCTTCGCGCCAGTTGCCAAACTGCTTCGGGATCATGGTGTCCAGCGAGATTGCAGAAAGATCAGCCACCCTCTGTTCTGGACGCAGGACGATGGCGCCTACGCTTGCCGAAAACATCAGCGCGGCCATCAACAAGGCGATGCGGTTTGAAAACATGGTTTACCCTTCAGTCAATTCAGATCCTGCAGTGCGCCACACCCGGTCACCGCGACCGTTTATGGGCGATTATCAGGGAGCAACCCAGGGAGCAACCCAGGGAGCAACCCCCTCAGACATTTTCGCATTGTCATGTTGCCGGATGACGTTATTCCTGGTTCATTCAGCATGGCGGTGTACGGGCGCAGCTCCGCAACGCCGGAGACTATAACAAGTTATAAAAATCAATAACATGGTACGTATCTACTAAGCGTATTTTCTGGGGACTCTGCTGACAGCGCGGCAGGAGTGCAAAACCATCAGCACAACGGGCCTGGCGGGGCGGACCGCGCCGGGCAGTCAGCTTGCGATGCGGCAGTGACTGGCCGGCCCGTGGGCGTCGACTCAGCCAGCCACAGTCAAAACTAATAATTTATTTAATAAAAACAATCAGTTACAGTATTTCTGCGATGTTGATGTCCTGCCCGGCATGTCACTTGAGCTGAATTTCGAAGTTCCCTGCGCTGCGTTCAACCGCGATCAGACCCAGCAGCGGGGCCAGTTGTTGGCGCAACGGCGGTGGAATACGCGCGTTTGCCGTAAACGCAGCATTGCCGCCGCTCGTCCATGCCCCCTTGCCATCGATCTGCAATGGTCCCTGCAGTGTCTGCATGACGACCTCAATCATGGTGCCGCTGCCGGCTATATTCAGCTCATAGTCGCCAAGCGGCGCAACGGTGGTCAGGGCTGAAGTGGCCCCGCGCCATTGCAATACCGCCTTGCCCTCGATCTGCTGACGTCCAACGGCAAGACGGGGGATATGGAGCGACAATTCGCCGCCCAGTTTGAACGGCGCCAGTTTGGGTTCAGCCAGACCCAGCACTGCGGCTGGCAGGACGATGTCGGCGTTGCTCAGTTCGACTCGCGATAAACCGGCTGTCAGGATTGCGCGCCGGGTGGCCTGATCCAGTTCGACCTCGAAGGCGAGATGCCCGCGGAGCAATGACCACGGCTGAAAATGCCACGCAAGGTGATGTGGGTTGCCGATCCGCACACCTTTTTCGCGGAATTCCAGTTGTCCGGATCCAGACCATAAACTGCCTTGTGCATCGGCCAGGCGGACGATGCCGCGGCTTGTACGCTCCAGTCCGGCATCGATGAAGCTTGCCGGCAGGGTGATGACGAGCCCGACAGCATAGGCGGCGAGCCCGAAGGCGCAGGCAACGATTGCCAACCCGGGCGACTGGCGCATTACTGCGATTGGCTCCGGGCGAGGGTGGCGGTGATGCTGACGAGGCCCGCAGTGGACAGGGCTTCTATACGACTGGATTCGATGCGGATTTGCTGTGATTGCAGGGCCTGGGTCCAGTCCAGCCAGGCCGCGAAAGGCGTGGCGCCAAACGTCACCTGCAGCCGATGGCTGTCCTGCACATCGATTTTGAGCAGCACCTGTGACAGCCCCGCAGTGTCGACCTGTGACTGGACCAGAGTGCGGAGATCAGTCGATGACGCGGTCGGAAGCGGTGCGGCGCGCAGTTTTGCGTATTCCAGTGACTGCTGTTCCAGTTGAGCGGTTTGCGCCTGCAGCGTGGCGACGGCGGTTTTCAGCCGGGTGCGTGCCTGCGTTGCTGACTGCAGCAGCCATACATAGAGGAGGATGACGATGATCGCCAGCGCAACCGCCATGGCCGTTCTTTCGCCGGCTGTGCGCGAACTCCAAAGACTGTGCAGGCGGGTTTTCATGGCGACCTTGCGGTGATGAGCACGGTCCCGCCGGGCCGCGGCGAGGCCGGCATGTCGACGCTCAGACCGGACTGCTGCAGGCGGGCCACAATGCGGCGTGTTGCAGCCTTGTCTGTCGGGGCAAGCTCCACCGTGATGCGTCCGCTTTCGTAAGACAGGATACGCACGCTGCCTGGCGGCAGATCTTTCAGTGCGACACCGGCCTTGTCGAGCATGGGCAGAAAATCGCTGCCGTCGGACTGGCCGGCAGCATGCCGCGCTTCAGTCAGCTTGCGGCGCATTTGCAGCACCGGATCGACCACGGCAAGCGCATCTGGAAATGTCGCACGAAAATGCGCCTCCATGCCCTGACGCAGGCCACGTTGCTCGTTCGCAAGCGATACCCAGTCGATGACCAGCGCGGCGGCATGAACAGCCAGTGCGGCGCCCAGGATCCAGGCCGCAGGCCGCAGTCGCTTTGTTATTCCGGAGTAGGCGCGCCAGCGCCGGTTTTCCTGTGCAAGACTGATGCCGGCGTCAGGCGATGCAGCCCACCAGTTCCACCGCCCTGCGGATCGCAAGGTGACCCCGAGCTCTTTTTGCCATGCGGCGATATCCGGGGTGGCATCGGACGCTGTTGTATAGACCGCAACGGATGCCGGCCGCACGTGGTTCTTTTCGGCCTCGTCGAGCATCAGCCGCAGTGACAGCGGCGGCTTCTTGCGATCCCCGGCATCGGTGACAGCGCCCTCAAATTCTCCGCTGCGCACATATCCCTCGCTGCCATCCCAGGCGAGGCTCCATTCGTCATTTTTCCACGGCAGCAGCAGCATTTCACAGTGGATCTCGTAGGCCTGGATACCGGCGGCATCAAGGGCGACACGCCAGCGTTGGATCCCCGGCTTGTCAATCACAGCCAGCACCTGTTCTTCACCCGCCGTGCCCAGCCACGTCACCTGATTGACATCGGGTTCGCTCACGGTCTGTTCTTCGAGCGCAAATGCCAGAACCGGCGCGCCGAGACGTCTGCCCCCCTCAGGCAGCCGCGCTCGCGTAATCAGCACCTCGGCTGCGGGAAGGACTAACTGGATGCGATCGGCGCGGCCGGGCAAATCGGAGAGACGTCCCGCGCCCAGGACCGGCTCCCGCCCCTCATTAACGAGCGCCCAGGAGCAGTGATCGGGGGCAACTGCCAACGAGGCATGGATCCGCAGCAGGCTCATAAGGCTTTCAGCCAGACAACAGCCGGCCATCCCGGGCCCTGGCGTGCGAGCAGCACGACACCGCTGGCCTCTGAACCGCCGATGGTTGCACGGATACGCGCGATGAAATATTCGCTGCTCACGGTGATGTCGTCATCGGCGAATTGGGTGTCACGCGGCAGCATGCGGCGAAAGTCAGGCCGGTCGCGGGCGTAAGTGCGATCACGCTGAGCAACCACGGACCGGGCTTCGTCCAGACTCAGGCCGGTGACGACTGCGGCCAGCACTTCCGCCGTGGCGGTGTTGGCGTTGACCGGGGTAAAGCCGGGCAGCGCGGTTACGTAGGGCGCGAGTCGCGCTCGTATGTTTTCATCGAACCCTCTCACCAACGCCAGTTCTGCCACGTCGATCAGCAGCCGGTTGGCGGCAAGGTAGGGCGTGGTCAGGGAGAGATAGTAGGCATCTTCCGCCCCCTCCTGGGGCTGCGGCTCGCTGTCGGCGTCCAGCCAGTCAGCCAGTGTGTTTGCCAGCGAGGCGGGCAACTCCAGCAGCGACAGCAGACGCTGGAAGTGGGCAAATTGTATCGGGTTGATCTGGCCATTTTTGATCAGGTTGTTCAGGTTGTAGCGACCCTGCTGGTCATCGATAAAACCCGCGAGCTTGCCATTTTCGACGGGCATCTGCGGCAGTCGCAATGCCCACGATTCGCCCAGATGATCCACATTGCTGGAGAGTCGATCGTAGCTCAGCACGGCGCGAGCCCAGTCGACGCCGGCTCTGACGACCAGTTGTGCCTGGATCCGATCCGCTGAGAGTTCGCTTTGTCGCGCCCAGGTGCTCTGCGACAACAGCATCGCCGTCGCCGCGATCGCGGCGAGTGCGGCGACTCCCATGGCGAGCACTATGGCTACGCCGCGCTGACTGCCTGCCGTGCGCCGGGCATTCATGATGAAAGCGCGAACACGCGGACAATATCCTCGCCGTCAGCGAGCACGAGATGCAGGCGGACGGCCCGCGGCAGCAGCGCGCTGTTTCCGGCGACCGGCCAGTTATCGGCCCATGCCAGATTGGCATCCAGGTACTGCACTTCGAAGCGGGTCACTCCGGTCAGCACCGGGTAGCGCGCGGCGGCGTCATCGGTTGCGACATCCAGTCCTGGCCACAGCCACAACTCGATTTGCCCTTGCTCATTCAGCCGGTAGGCGAGGCGCCGTGCAATATCCGCATTTCCGCCCGAAGCAAACCGGCTGAACTCGACTTGCGGTCCTGATGTTCCCGCGGGGCGGCCGCGCCATGCCGGTGCGGCGCCCGATGCGCTTCGTGTCGGTCGCGGAGCAGCCAGCGCTGCATCGCGTTCGAAGCGGTCGAGGAATGCCGTCACGCGGCGCCATTTTTCAGACTCATGCTTCACGTGCTCGCGCGTATCGAGCACCGAATTCAGGCCGCGATACGACATCAGGCCAAGCAGCGACAGGATCAGCAGGGCCGCCAGCAGCTCGATCAGCGTGAATCCGCGTGCTGTCCGCACTGCTTTCATCGGGCCGCCCGTGGTGGCAGCACGATAAATCCTGCAAGGTGCGCCAGGGCGCGCGATTCTTCCGACGCCATGTGCACGAAAATATCCACCCGGCGAAACGCAGGATTGGGTGTGGCGGTGATTTCTTCACGCCAGCCGAATTCAATGCCGCCCTGTTGCGCGGTGCCGCGGCGAATTCCCGGGGGCAGCCATTCTTCGCGGGCACGGTATTCGGCAAGCCGGTTTTCTGCGACCCATCCGGCAAGCAGGCGGGAGCGCAGTTCCCCGACGCTGGATGTGCTCTGGCCCGCCGCGCGCAGCGCAGCGAGCAGGGCGATCGAGATGATGGCGAGGGCCACCAGCACCTCGATCAGGGTGAATCCTGTCTGCCTGCTGTTGCGCCAGATAGTCATTGGTGCCGGTCCGGTTGCGCGTCGCTGAAGGGCAATGCGGCCACCGAGATGCGTTCCGCGCCGAGGGACATTTCAATGGTATAGGCGAGAGGCAGACCGTAAGGCAGGAAATCCAGACGCATGGCGTTCTGACGCTGCAGTGCTTCTATGCGGAAATCAACAATCGAAATGCCCTCCGGCATGGTGCGGGGGCGCAGCAGGTCGTTGTTGTTGACCTCGGACCAGCCGTGCTCTTCATGCAGGCGCCAGAAACGGTAGCCAAGACTGTCCGCCGTCCAGCGAATGGATTTTCCGGTCAGGCGGGATTCCGTGGCGGCGAGGTTAAGCAGTTGTGACAGGCGCTCTGCTTCGACGCCGAGCAGGGTTCGTTGATCCGGTTTTGCGACAGCACTGATCAATCCGAGGAACAGGCCCATGATGAGGATGACCACCAGCATCTCGATCAGCGTGTAGCCGTGGCCCCGGGGATATGGAGATGGATTCATCAACGGATGATTGCCGTACTCAGAAATTCCAGGAACCGATGTCCGCATCGTTGCCTTCGCCCCCGGCTGCGCCGTCAGCACCGAAACTGAAAACGTCGATTTCACCACGCACGCCGGGATTCAGATACTGATAGGGATTGCCCCAGGAATCTTTCGGCTGGCGCTCGATGTATCCGCCGGCCTTCCAGTTGGATGGCACGGGGGCGGCGGCGGGCTTGACAATCAATGCCTGTAATCCCTGCTCGGTTGTTGGATAGCGTTGATTGTCGAGACGATACAGCTTCAGCGCCTGCATCAGGCTGGCGATATCCTGTTTTGCGGCCATTACCCGCGCCTCGTCAGGGCGGCTGATGATTTTCGGCACCACCAGCGCGGCAAGAATGCCGAGTATGACGACAACAACCATTACTTCAAGCAGCGTGAAGCCACGCTGCGAAACCATGGTGTTCATTAGCCCTCCTTGCGCTCCGTTGATTTGAGGGCGCTCCGTCGTTCCCCTACGCTGAAATGTAGCATATTATTCTCTCCCCACGGGCATGCATGCTCGTTCTGCAATACCTTGATATGTGCGTTACCAGACTGGCGAACGGCTTCCCACGAATATGCTTATTCGCGCTGCAAATACACCGTACTGGCGAAAATTTTTGTCGGCAAGGCCATGCTGATTTCCATCGCAATGGGCATCATTGCGAAAAACCTGATGAGGGTTCACGTGAACAATAGTTGCGTGCTGTTTTCCTTGGCGGCGAGAGTCGATTGAGAGCGATCCACGGGCATCGGATTGAGCGATCAAGATTTGCGCAATCGGCAGTCATGGTTATGGTGACGCTGGCAGCGCTGACTGTTCTCGGAATGGTTCTGGCGTACTGGACCTGGCAGTGGTTTGCGCCGCGCCCTGAGCCGCGTGCGCCGGCAGTGGCAGAGAAGGCGGTGCGCGCCACCTCTGCATCCGGACTGTTTGGTGATGTGCGAGGAGACGCCGTTGCCATCACCTCGACGACAGGCGCGATCCGGCTGCTGGGGGTTGTCGCGGCGGCTGCTGGCAGTGACGGTTATGCGGTTATGCAGCTTGAATCGCGCGAAATACGTGCGGTGCGCGAGGGAGGGGAAGTCGCACCCGGCATCCGGCTCGCGGAAGTCCGTCCCGATCACATCATTCTTTTGCGCAACGGGATTCGCGAATCCCTGGCCTGGCCGCAGAAGGACGCCGGCAAGAAGCGGTGAGTGAAAATCAGTGAATGAATGAGTCGATTATCCCGTATTATCTCCTCTCATCGCTTGCTGCTTGCGAGGGGCAGGCCAAGGCTTTAAAAGCAAGGCTTTAAAAGCAAGTCTTTAAAAGCAATAATACGGGCTCTAAAATACGCGCTCTAAGGGCAATAATTCCTTCATGAACCTTCATGCATCACTGGCGCTCGCCATCCTGTGGGGTCCCTTAACGGTGTTTGCTGTCCCCGCATGGGCTGCCGAAACCCCTGTCGGGCGATCTCGAGTGACCAGCGGAACAGCCGCGCAGCCCACCAAAGCAGGCGCTGAATCCGACACGGTTACGCTTAATTTTGTTGGCGCCGAAATCGAGGGCGTGATCAAGGTCGTAAGCGAGATTACGGGCAAGAATTTCGTCCTCGATCCGCGCGTCAAGGGCACGGTCAATATTGTTTCTTCGAAACCGATTTCCCGAACGCTCGTATACGAAATATTCCTTTCTGCGCTGCGTGTCCAGGGCTATGCCGTGATTGAGGACCGGGGCGTCGTCAGGATCATTCCCGAGACCGATGCAAAGCTCTATCCGGTTCCCACGCGCGGACCGCAGGACAGGTCGCGCGTCAGCGGTGACCGCATCCAGACCCAGGTGTTCACCCTCAAGCATGAATCAGCGGCGCAACTGGTACCGATCCTGCGCCCGCTGATCGCGCCCAACAACACCATCACCGCCTATCCGGCCAACAACTCGCTGGTCATCACCGATTACGCGGGAAACCTGCAGCGCATCGAAAAAATCATCGACTCGATCGACCAGCCCAACAGCACAGAGCCGGTGATCATTCCCCTGCGTCATGCTTCGGCAGTCGATGTCGCGCAGACCATTGGCAGATTGTTCGCTGAAGCAACGCAGCCCCCGGCTGCTGCCGCGGCGGACCCGACGCAGCGCCTGACTGTAGTCGCTGATCCGCGCTCGAACAGCCTGATCGTGCGCTCCGAAAATCCGTCCCGGCTGTTCCGTTTGCGCAGTCTCATCGCCACCCTGGATTCACCGACCAGCGCCGCAGGCAATATTCATGTCATCTACCTGAAAAATGCCGAAGCGGTAAAGGTCGCGGAGACGCTGCGGGCGATTTATATCGGTGAAACGGCAGTTGCGCAGCCGCCTGGCGCGCAGTCGCGCACAGCGCCACCGCTCGGTGCGGCGCCGACTGTGACGCCCGGTACTTCAGCAGGATCAACAGGGAACATCGGAGCCCCGCAACTCCTGTCGTTACCGAGTTCGTCTGCGGCCCCTGCGCTTACGGCAGGCATCATCCAGGCGGACCCGGCAACCAACTCCATCATCATCAATGCCCCGGACGCGATCTACAACAACCTGCGTGCGGCGGTGGACAAACTCGACGTGCGCCGCGCTCAAGTCTATGTCGAGGCACTGATTGCCGAAGTCACCGCCGAAAAGGCTGCGGAATTCGGCGTGCAGTGGCAATCGCTGAGCGGGCTGGGCCGGACGTCGACACAGGGCTTCGGCGGCACCAATTTTGGCGGCGCCGGCCAGAATATTTTCGGCGTTGCCCAGAATCCGGCAACCGCCGGCCGCGGTCTCAACGTCGGCATTGTCAATGGCACAGTCACTATCCCGGGCATCGGGCAGGTCATCAACCTCAATGTCCTGGTGCGCGCACTGGAGACCGACGCCAATGCGAACATCCTCGCCACACCCACGCTGCTGACGCTGGACAACGAGGAGGCCGCCATTGTCATCGGCCAGAACGTGCCCTTCATCACCGGCCAGTACGCGCTTTCGGGTGGTGCCACCACGCCCACACCGTTCCAGACCATCGAGCGCCGCGATGTCGGCCTGACCTTGCGGGTCAAGCCGCAGATCTCCGAGAGCGGTACTGTGCGACTGCAGATCTACCAGGAAGTCTCCAGCGTCCAGGATCAAACCATCCCCAACCCGGCCGGTGTGGTGACCAACAAGCGCGCAGTGGCTTCAATGGTGCTGGTCGATGACGGGCAGATCGTGGTCATCGGCGGACTGATCCAGGACTCGCTGGTCGATGGCATAGAAAAAGTTCCGCTACTTGGTGACATTCCGGTGCTCGGTGCCTTGTTCCGCTATCAGAAACGCTCACGCAGCAAAACCAACCTGATGGTGTTCCTGCGGCCGACAGTGGTGCGCGACAGCAAGAGCAGCGGTGTTGTTACCGGCGAACGCTATAACTACATCCTCGGCGAGCAGCAAAAGTACAAGCCTGCTGACAGCCCCGTCCTGCCGAACACGGAACCGCCAACCTTGCCGCCGCGGCCGCCAGCGACGCCTGGTGAGACGGCAAAATAAACCGTTATTGCCAGTGGTAATCAACGGCATTAACGCAAAGGCGCAAAGGAAAAAGAGAGGCGCAAAGAAAAGCGAAAGAAGAACGGATTGTTTAAGAGCTCTGGTTTCCTTTGCGTCTCTCGGTTCTCTTTGCGTTAAAGGGTTTTTTTGACGGAAAAGCATTAACGCAAAGGCGCAAAGGAAAAAGAGAGGCGCAAAGAAAAGCGAAAGAAGAACGGATTGTTTAAGGGCTCTGATTTCCTTTGCGTCTCTCGGTTCTCTTTGCGTCTTTGCGTTAAAGGGTTTTAACGAATTTCGATGACTATGTAAACGCTGCGAGTCCACTGATGGATGAGAATGAGTGCTCCAAACTGGTAATCGGGGCAGCAATTGAGGTCCATCGTCATCTGGGACCAGGGATGCTTGAGAGCGCATACGAAGTGGCTTTGTGGCACGAGTTGGGAAGCCAGGGGCTACGGGTCAGCCGGCAAGTCAGATTGCATGCATCCTATAAAGGCGTTGAACTACCGGAGTCGTATCGAGTCGATCTGCTGGTCGATGACCTGGTTATAGTAGAAGTAAAAGCCGTCGAAAAGATAGCGCCGATTCACGAAGTCCAGTTGCTGACGTACCTGCGTTTCGCAAACAAACATCTTGGGCTGCTGCTCAACTTCAATACGGCTGTGATGAGAAGCGGGATAAGGCGGGTAGTAAACAATCTCTAGTGGTTTTAACGGATTAGCATTAACGCAAAGGCGCAAAGGCGCAAAGGAAAAAGAGAGGCGCAAAGAAAAGCGAAAGAAGAACGGATTGTTTAAGGGCTCTGGTTTCCTTTGCGTCTCTCGGTTCTCTTTGCGTCTTTGCGTTAAAGGGTTTTTTTGACGGGAATGCGTCAAGATTTTCAAGTAATTGCGTTAGCTTTTTCACAGATGCCTTTCAATGCCTAAACCATCCGCCATTCCCTATGCCTTTGCCAAAGCCAACGGCGTCATCGTCACTGCGCTGGGCGAGGGCATGGCTGACGTGGCGGTGCGGAACGGGGCGCGATCGCAGGCTATTGCGGAACTGCGTCGCGTAATCGGCTTGCCCTTGCGTGCGCACAGTGTCAGCGCGACCGAGTTCGACGAACTGGTCTCCAGGCTCTACAACGCTGCCGATCAGGGCGCGGCTGCGCTGGCCTTTGATATTGCGCAAGATATTGATTTATCAAGACTTTTACAAGAAATCCCGCAGATCGAGGATTTGCTCGAAAGCCGGGACGATGCGCCGGTCATCCGCCTGATCAACGCGCTGCTGACCCAGGCGCTGCGCGAAGACGCCTCGGATATCCATATCGAGCCTTTCGAGACGCGCTCGGTGGTGCGGCTGCGGATTGACGGCACGCTGCGTGACCTGATCGAGCCGGCCCGGGCACTGCATGCCGCGATCGTGTCGCGGGTGAAGATCATGGCGCAACTCGATATTGCAGAGAAACGCCTGCCGCAGGACGGCCGCATCACCTTGCGCGTGGCGGGACGGCCGGTTGATGTGCGCGTATCCACGATCCCGACCGGACACGGTGAGCGCGTGGTGCTGCGCTTGCTGGACAAGCAGGCCGGGCGGCTGGATCTGACGCATCTCGGCATGGATGAAGCCACGCTTGCGCACATGGACCGGCTGATCCGCGAACCCCACGGTATTGTGCTGGTGACCGGCCCGACCGGCTCGGGCAAAACCACCACGCTTTATGCCGCGCTGTCACGGCTCGACGCCACGGCGCTCAATATCATGACCGTGGAAGATCCGATCGAATATGACCTCGACGGCATCAGCCAGACCCAGGTCAACGCGCGAATCGAGATGAGTTTTGCGCGAGCGCTGCGCACCATCCTGCGCCAGGATCCCGATGTGGTGATGATCGGTGAAATCCGCGATCTGGAGACCGCGCAGATTGCCGTGCAGGCGAGTCTGACCGGCCATCTGGTGTTTGCCACGCTGCATACCAACGATGCGGTGAGCGCAGTCACCCGACTGGTCGACATGGGCGTGGAACCGTTTTTGCTGGCCTCCAGCCTGATCGGCGTGGGTGCGCAGCGGCTGGTGCGCAGATTATGTCCGGAATGCCGCAAGCCCTTTGCCGCTGACGCGGCACAACTGCGTGCGCTGGGACTCGCGCCCACGGATGGCACACTCTATTCGGCAACAGGCTGCAGCGCCTGTAATGGCTCGGGGTATCGTGGCCGCACCGGCATCTACGAACTGCTGACGGTTGACGATGACTTTCGCCGGCTGATCCACGACCGTGCTTCCGAGCAAGTGCTGCGCGAGCATGCGCTGTCCCGCGGCATGCGTTCGCTGCGTGATGACGGCATGCGCTGGGCAGGGCAGGGCGTGATCAGCCTCGAAGAAGTCGTGCGTGTGACGCGCGAATAGCGGGAAACTTCGGCGTCGCAATGGAAGCATTTCAATATCAGGCACTGAATGCGGAGGGCCGCGCGGTATCCGGCGTGGTGCAGGCCGACACTGCGCGTCAGGCCCGTGCCCAGTTGCGGGCACAGGGACTGCTGCCCTCGGTGGTCAACCAGGTGCGCGCGCGCGAACGTGCACGCCAGGTGTGGGCGCGGCGCTTGTCTTCCGCCGAGCTCAGTCTGTTGACCCGGCAACTGGCGACATTGCTTGAGTCCGGCCTGACCATGGAGCAATCGCTCAATGCGCTGATCGAAGAGGCTGCAGAGCCGCTGACGCGGGAGGTGCTCGCCGGTGTGAAAACCGAGCTGACGGCAGGCAGTTCTCTGGCGGGTGCCCTTGGGGTTTATGACAGGAGTTTCCCGGATTTCTACCGCGCGCTGGTGCATGGCGGCGAGGAATCCGGCGCGTTGCCGACCGTGTTGCAGCATCTCGCCGATTATCTTGATGCGCGTCAGTCATTAAGACAAAAAACCAGTCTGGCGCTGATTTACCCGATCCTGGTCAGCGTGGTTGCGATCATGATCGTCAGCGGATTGCTGATTTATGTGGTGCCGCAGGTGGTGCAGGTGTTCCAGCAATCGCGGCAGAGCCTGCCCTGGCTCACTCGCGCGCTGATTGGACTGAGCGACTTCCTGCGCGTGACCTGGCCGTATCTGGTCGTGATTATCATTGCCACAACACTCGCCGCACGCATGGCGCTGCGCCGCGATAATCTGCGCCGCCGCTGGCATGTCCTGCTGCTGGGCATGCCCTGGCTGGGATCGCTGATCCGCGGCATGAACACCTCGCGTTTTGCCAGCACGCTGGCGATTCTGGTCGGGGGCGGGGTGCCGCTGCTGTCTGCACTCAACTCCGGCGCAAGGGTGATGACCAACGTGGTGCTGAGTGCGGCCATTGAGCGCGTGATTGAACGGGTGCGCGAAGGGGCGAGCCTGGCGCGGGCGCTCGGTGAAACAAAGGTGTTCCCGCCGCTGCTGATGCATCTGGTCGCAAGCGGCGAGGCGAGCGGAAAGCTTGAGCAAATGCTCGATCGCGCCGCCCAACTGGAGAATCAGGCGCTCGAACGGCGCCTGGCTGTATTTTTGACGGTACTCGAACCGGCGATGATCCTGGTGATGGGGGGGATTGTGCTGCTGATCGTACTGGCCATCCTGCTGCCCATTATTGAAATCAACCAGTTGGTGCGGTGAGTGATGTGCCGGATGATGATCACTCCGCGCGGCACAGAAGGCGGGATGCGCCCGAATTAAGCACGGAAGGCGGGATGTCTCCCGCCCTACGGAGGTTTGTTGTTGTAGGGCGGGAGGAGCGCAGCGGATCCCGCCGTTCAGTCGTGGCGATTCACGGAAGGCGGGATGCGCCCGAATTAAGCGCGGAAGGCGGGATGTCTCCCGCCCTACGGAGGTTTGTTGTTGTAGGGCGGGAGTAGGGCAGCGAATCCCGCCGTTCAGTCGTTGCTATGTCACAGAAGGCGGGATGTGCCCGAAGTAAGCGCGGAAGGCGGGATGTCTCCCGCCCTACGAAGGTTTGTTGTTGTAGGGCGGGAGGAGGGCAGCGTATCCCGCCGTTCGGTTATCACCGCTGGCTTATGCAAGACGAGTTACCATCCCGCCATGCCGCACTATATCCGCGCATTTGTTCCCGGAGGCACGTTTTTCTTCACGGTTGCCTTGCTCGAACGACGCCGTCAACTGCTGACAGCGCATATCGCCGATTTGCGTGCGGCCTTCACCGCAACTCGCAGGCAAAATCCGTTCGTCACCAATGCCATGGTTGTTTTGCCGGATCACTTGCATTGCATCTGGACCTTGCCTGCTGGTGATGCGGATTTTTCTTCGCGATGGCAGGCGATCAAAGCGCAGTTTTCTCACGCTGTTCCAGATGGCGAGCGATTATCACAACGCCGGCAAAAGAAAGGCGAACGCGGTATCTGGCAACGCCGGTTCTGGGAGCATGTGATTCGCGATGAACGAGACTTCGAGCGTCATGCGGATTACATCCATTACAACCCCGTCAAACACGGTCATGCGACAACACCGGGCGAATGGCCGTATTCGAGTTTTCAGCGATATGTCGCACGTGGTATTTATCCGGCGGATTGGACGGCCGCGGCGAATGTGCGTGTGATGGAGATGGATTAGGCGGGGGGGTGGGCGGAAGGCGGGATACGCCCGAAGGAAGGCCGGAAGGCGGGATCCACTTCGTTCCTCCCGCCCTACGGGGATTTGTTGTAAGGCCGGAGTAGGGCAGCGAATCCCGCCGTTCAGTCGTGCGATTCACGGAAGGCGGGATGCGCCCGAAGTAAGCACGGAAGGCGGGATGTCTCCCGCCCTACGGAGGTTTGTTGTTGTAGGGCGGGAGGAGCGCAGCGTATCCCGCCGCTCGGTCGTTGCTATGTCACAGAAGGCGGGATGCGCCCGAAGTAAGCACGGAAGGCGGGATGCGCCCGAATTAAGCACGGAAGGCGGGATGTCTCCCGCCCTACGGAGGTTTGTTGTTGTAGGGCGGGAGGAGCGCAGCGGATCCCGCCGTTCAGTCGTGGCGATTCACGGAAGGCGGGATGCGTTTCACTCCTCCCGCCCTACGGGGATTTGTTGTAGGGCGGGAGTAGCGCAGCGTATCCCGCCGTTCAGGGCCCATGCACAAAAGGCGGGATGCGTTTCACTTCTCCCGCCCTACGGGATGTGATTGGGTGTCAGGTGATGATGCCCATTTTTCGCATTTCGGCGAGTACGCGGTCAGCCGCAGCTTCCGGAGTCAGGCTGGAGGTATCAATGCGCATTTCCGGTGCTTCGGGTTCTTCGTAGGGAGAATCGATGCCGGTAAAGTTTTTGATTTCGCCGCGCCGGGCCTTTTTGTAGAGCCCCTTGGGATCGCGCTGTTCGGCGATGCTCAACGTCGAGTCGACAAATACTTCAATAAATTCGTCTTTCTCAAGCAATGCGCGCGCCATGCGCCGCTCTGCGCGGAATGGTGAAATGAAGGCGGTCAACACAATCAGGCCGGCATCCACCATCAGCTTGCTGACCTCGGCAATGCGGCGGATGTTTTCCACACGATCCGTGGCGGTGAAGCCGAGATCCTTGGTCAGGCCGTGACGCACGTTGTCGCCGTCAAGGATGTAGGTATGGCGGCCCATGGCATGGAGTTTTTTTTCCACCAGATTGGCAATCGTCGACTTGCCCGCACCCGAGAGGCCGGTCAGCCATAACACGCAGGATTTCTGGCGCATCAGGGCCGAGCGCGCGGCTTTGTTGACATCGATATGCTGAACATGGATGTTATGCGCGCGGCGCAGCGCGAAGTGCAGCATCCCGGCGCCCACGGTCAGATTGGTCATCCGGTCGATCAGGATAAAACCGCCCATATCGCGATTTTTAGCATAGGCATCGAAGGCAATGGGCTGGTCGAGTTCCATTTCGCAGACGCCGATGCCGTTCAGCTCGAGTTTTTCTGCGGCCAGATGTTCGAGCGTATCCACGTTGATCTGATACTTGATGGGGGAGATCGTTGCGGCAACCGTTTTGGTGTTGATCTTCATCAAGTAAGTGCGTCCGCGCAGCATGGGCTGTTCGTGCATCCATACCACCGTCGCCTCGAACTGGTTGGCGACCTCTGCCGGGGACGCCGCGGCAGAGATGAGATCGCCGCGCGAGATGTCGATCTCGTCGGTAAAGGTGAGGGTGATGGATTGTCCGGCGACGGCCTGTTGAATATCCCCGTCGGCGGTGACGATGCGCGCGACGCTGGTTTCCTTGCCCGTGGGCTGCACCCGGACGCGATCGCCCGGTTTGATTGTGCCCCCGGCAATCATGCCGGCCGCGCCACGAAAATCCAGATCCAACCGGTTGACCCATTGCACCGGCATGCGGAAAGGCTGCTGCAGCAGGCGCGCCTCATCGACCTCGACCGTTTCCAGCCAACCCAGCAATGTCGTCCCGCGGTACCAGGGCGTGTTGGCACTGGGGCTGAGGATATTGTCGCCCTTCAGTGCCGAGACCGGGATGCAGGTGACCTCGGTGATGCCGAGCTGCTTGGCGAATTTGCGGTATTCCGTTTCAATCTCGCGGAAACGCTCCTCCGAGTAACCGACCAAGTCCAGCTTGTTGATGGCGAGCGCGAGATGGCGGATACCCACCAGCGACACCAGCAAACTGTGACGTCGCGTCTGGGTGAGGACACCCTTGCGCGCGTCGATGAGCAGGACTGCCGCGTCGGCGGCTGAGGCGCCGGTGACCATATTGCGTGTGTACTGCTCGTGCCCGGGGGTATCGGCCACGATGAACTTGCGGCGCGCGGTGGAGAAGTAGCGGTAGGCCACATCGATGGTGATTCCCTGCTCGCGCTCAGCGGAGAGGCCGTCGACCAGCAGCGCGAAGTCGAGATCGTCGCCCTGGACGCCGAATTTTTTCGAGTCACCCTCCAGCGTGGCCAACTGGTCATCGAACAGCGCTTTGGCGTCGTAGAGCAGGCGGCCGATCAGTGTGCTCTTGCCGTCGCCCACACTGCCGCAAGTGATGAAGCGCAGAAAGCCCTTGTGTTTCTGGGCTTTCAGGTAGCCCTTGATATCGGAGGCGATCAGATCGGTGATTTGTGACCCAGGAACTTGTGACATCAGAAATAGCCTTCCTGCTTTTTCTTTTCCATCGATGCCGAAGCATCCTGATCAATGATCCGGCCCTGGCGCTCGGAGGAGCGGGCGAGCAGTATTTCCTGGATGATCGCCGGCAGCGTGTCGGCGGTGGATTCGACTGCCCCGGTGAGGGGGTAACAACCCAGCGTGCGAAAGCGTATTTTTTTCAGCATCGGCACTTCGCGCTCGCGCAACGGCATGCGGTCGTCATCGACCATGATCAGCGCACCATCGCGCTCGACCACCGGGCGCTCCTTGGCAAAGTAGAGGGGCACCACAGGGATTTTTTCAAGATGGATGTATTGCCAGATTTCGAGTTCGGTCCAGTTCGACAGCGGAAAAACCCGCATTGATTCGCCCTTGTGAATGCGCATATTGCACAGCCGCCACAGCTCGGGACGCTGGTTTTTCGGATCCCAGCGATGCTGGGCGGAGCGGAATGAAAAGATGCGTTCCTTGGCGCGCGATTTTTCCTCGTCGCGCCGGGCGCCGCCAAAGGCAGCATCGAAGCCGTATTGGTCCAGCGCCTGTTTCAGCCCCTGAGTCTCCATCACATCGGTGTGGATCGCCGAGCCGTGGGTAAAAGGATTGATTCCCTGCGCGATTCCCTCGGCGTTGATGTGCACGATGAGCTTCATGCCGTATTCGGCGACGGCGCGGTCGCGGAACGCATACATGTCGCGAAACTTCCAGGTGGTATCGACATGCAGCAGCGGAAACGGCGGTTTTGCCGGATAAAACGCTTTGCGCGCCAGATGCAGCATCACCGAACTGTCTTTGCCGATGGAGTAGAGCATCACCGGATTAGTCGCTTCGGCAACCACTTCACGCAGGATGTGGATGCTCTCCGCCTCCAGGTGCTGCAGGTGGGTCAGGGTCGACTGGTGGGTATGAGCTCGGGTGTCTTGGCCCTGGAGCATCTCAGGGGAGGCCGGCCTTCTAAAATGTTTAATATTGTCAAAGGTGGTGACTGCGGCAGCGGTCTTATTATTTTTTGTGACCCCTCTGCCTCGGGGACTGACCGGTACGGCTGCCCAGCCTCCGGCCTGATATTTCTTGAGAACCCGGATCACGGTTGGATTGCTAAGCCCTGTTTTTATTGATATTTCTGACATAGATACCCCGGCCAACCTTAATTTGACGGCTTCGATACGCCGTTCATTCAGGGCTTCAACCGGTATATTGCGACCATTTTTTTCGGTGGGCATGGGGTATTTAAAATGTCATATAAATTGTTGATTGGATGCTAAACAAATGTTGGTGTGTTGGCAATAGGAGGTACAAGCTGATGGCGTGTGGGGTGGTGGTGCGTCCGGAACGGCTGGATCAGCCGTCGTAGATACCGTTATCCGGGAAATCCAATTCCCGCAGGGCGGGAGGAGTGAAACGCCCCCCAAGGGGACTTCCTGCGGGGCGCATCCCGTCTTTCGCGCATGCCAGACTGAGCGGCGGGATTCGCTGCGCTACTCCCGCCCTGCAACATCAACCCCCCCGTATGGCGGGAGACATCCCGCCTTCTGCTCATGGCCAACATCCAACGGCTTAAATCCCAGCTATCCAGTCTGTTGACGGTAAGGGGTGGTGCTGCTCCCGGAACGGCGGGATGCTCCCGCCCTACAACTACGACTTCTGCGGGGATTTGTTGTTGTAGGGCGGGAGGAACGTAGCGCCCCCCAGGAGGACTTCCTTCGGGCGGATCCCGCCGTTGAGTCGCGGCCAAATCACAGAAGGCGGGATTCTCCCGCCCTACGAAAATTTGATCGGAAATCGGTATTCAGGAAGCTGTGGGCGGGCGGAGCGCAGCCCCGTAGGGCGGGAGACATCCCGCCTTCCGCTCACGGCCAGACCGAACGGCGGGATCCACTACGTTCCTCCCACCCTACGGCACTGTTGACGGTGTGGGGTGGTGCTGCGCCCACAAATAATCCGAGTCAAATTCGGACCGGGCCGGGGAGGTTAGACAAAAAGCCGTCAACGCACCCAGGTATTTTTAAATATCTCAAAACGAGATACAATCCGACAGTGCATGTCATCACAAAAAAGCGGTTGATCGAGTTTGCCGCCCGCTATCCCGCGTCACGAGACCCATTGCTCAAGTGGTACAGGATAGTCAGTCAAACGGATTTTTCATCTTTTCAGGCTTTGCGTTTGATTTTCGGAAGCGCGGATCAAGTGGATAGGTTTACGGTTTTTGATATAGGCGGCAATAAATACCGATTGATAGCCGCGGTTCACTATAACCGCCGCCGGATTTATATCCGGCACGTACTGACGCACCCGGAATACGACAAGGGCAAATGGAAGGAAAAATGATGCTGACCAAACAGTTGGTAAAAGCAGGAAACGAATACCGGGCTCTGCGCCGTCTGATTCCTCTGGGCGTCATCCGTTCCAAGGCGGAATATGATCAGGCTGTTGCGACCCTGGACACGATCATCGATGAGATTGGTGAAGACGAGACTCATCCGCTGGCTGATCTTGCGGAAGCGCTCGGCGTATTTGTCGAGGCTTATGACCAGTCTCATTACCAAACACCCAGTCCATCGCCGCGCGCAATGCTGCGGTTTTTGATGGAACAACACGACTTGGGGCAGGCTGATCTGCCCGAGATCGGGAGCCAAGGCGTGGTGTCCGAAATCATCTCCGGCAAGCGCTGCCTGAATGTTCGTCAGATATCCCGCCTGGCAAAACGCTTTGGCGTCCCGTCGAGTGTATTCGTAGAAGAATAGGTTCACGTGCACGCTTAAAGCCCAAGCCCGGCGGGTCAGGTGCAAAGCATGCTCGACTGCAAAACAAGTCCCCGAAGGAGTAGTAGGGCAGGAGGAGCGCAGCACCCCCAGGAGGACTTCCTTCGGGCGTATCCCGCCGTTGGGTCGTGGCCATCCCACAAAAGGCGGGATTCTCCCGCCCTACGACTACGACTTCTACGGAGATTTGTTGTTGTAGGGCGGGAGGAACGAAGTGGATCCCGCCGTTGAGTCGTGGCCATCCCACAGAAGGCGGGATGCTCCCGCCCTACGACTACGACTTCTACGGAGATTTGTTGTTGTAGGGCGGGAGGAACGTAGTGGATCCCGCCGTTCAGTCGTGGCCATCCCACAGAAGGCGGGATGCTCCCGCCCTACGAAAATTTATCCGGAAATCGGCATTCAGGAAGCTGTTGTAGGGCAGGCGGAGCGCAGCCCCGTAGGGCGGGAGACATCCCGCCTTCCGCTCACGGCCAGATCGAACGGCGGGATCCACTACGTTCCTCCCACCCTACGGCACTGTTGACGGTGTGGGGTGGTGCTGCGCCCACAAATA
>ENA-ORBV01002430-ORBV01002430.1-microbial-mat-metagenome-genome-assembly--contig:-NODE-2430-length-39314-cov-7.397558_pt1 | contig 39314 bp, 30 predicted proteins | sample MGYA00237777_ERZ505514 | MGnify/ENA primary metagenome ERZ505514 (study PRJEB26160, sample SAMN06269048) | microbial mat metagenome | isolation source: Oligotrophic lake microbial mat | place... | reverse complement strand
CCGGCGCCCCAACCCGCACCGCAACCGGCGCCAGGCGCCCCGCCACTCCGCCTTCCCGTGCGCCCCGCCCCCACGGCTCCCGGCACTCCCGGGCGGCTCGGCAGGCTTCCAGGAAAACAGACGCCGCGTCAGTTGGCCGACCTCGCCTGGGCCGACTCGGTCCTCGCAACCCTGACTCTGCGCGACAAGGCCGCGCAGCTCGTCTGGCCATGGATACTCGGCGACTATGTGTCGGAGCGGAGCGCCGAGTGGGCGCGCATCGCGGCGTTTGTTACCGAGCAGCATGTGGGCGGTTTCATTATGTCGGTGGGTGGGCCAACCGACATCGCGCTCAAGGTCAACGCGCTGCAATCGCTCAGCACTCTGCCCCTCCTGATGAGCGCCGATCTGGAGACCGGAGCCGGATTCCGGGCCCGTGGCGGCTACTTCATTCCCAATGCCATCGATCTGGGCGGTGCGACAAACTTTCCCTTGCCGATGGCGCTCGGTGCAGCCGGTGATACATCGCTGGCGTACGCGATGGGACGCGTTACGGCCGAGGAGTCACTCGCGTTAGGCATCCAGATTGCGTTCGGTCCCGTGCTCGATGTGAACAACAACCCTGCCAACCCGGTCATCGGCGCGCGCTCCTTCAGCGAGAATCCGCAGTTGGCCGCCCAAATGGGCGTGGCCATGATGCGAGGGATTCAGGAGCACGGCATGCTCGCCACCGGGAAGCACTTTCCCGGGCATGGCGATACGGAAACCAACAGTCACCTGGCGCTGGCGTCGGTCAACGCGTCCCGGGCACGGCTCGATACCATGGAGCTTGTGCCGTTCAAGGCGGTCATCGATGCTGGCATCGGCGCCATCATGACATTTCATGGTCTGCTGCCGGCCCTCGACTCATCGGGCGTTCCGGCCACGCTGTCGCCCGCCGTCATGACCACGCTGTTGCGAGACGAACTGCGCTTCGATGGACTGCTGATCTCGGACGCCATGGATATGGCCGGCGTGGTGCAGGCCTTCGGCGCTACCGAGGCCGCCAAACGTGCGATTGCCGCCGGCAACGATGTGCTACTCATGCCGGCGGACATCAAGGGGACCATCGATGCCGTGGTGGAGGGACTTGGCGAGGGTCGCTACGATCTGCCGCACCTCGAGAACTCCGTGCGCCGGGTGCTGGCACTCAAGCATCGCTTCAATCTTGCCAGCACGCGCCTGACAAGTCTCCCGCAGGTGCGCCGCGTGGTTGGCAGCGACGCAAACAACGCGGTGGCCAACCTGATTGCCGAGCGTGCCTTTGTGCTAGCCAAGGACTCCTTGGACCTCGTACCGCTTGGCCGAGGCATACGACGGCCGCGAGTGCTCTCGGTCACCTACTCGCGACGTGCCGAGTTGAGCGCCGGCGTAGCGTTCAATGCGGAGTTACGCGGCGGTGTCGCGACACTGCGCACGATGTACGTCAATGCAGACGACGCAGAGACCAACTACGAGCCGATTCTGCGCGAGGCTGCCTCGGCCGACGTCGTCATCGTCGGTTCATACGCCAACATCACATCGGAGACGGCGACCGCCGATGCCCCGCGCGACTTCGTCAAGTTTCTCGACACCCTGCGACTTCGCGGCGCACGAATGGTTCTGGTCTCCTTCGGTTCGCCATACGTGCTGCAACAGACCCCCGCCGTGGAAGCGTACGCGATCGCGTGGGGTGGCTCGAACGCCTCGCAACGCGCGGCAGCGCGAGCGATCGTGGGCAGCCGCGCGATTACCGGCACCCTTCCGATCTCCATTCCACCGCTGCTTTCGATTCGCGCGGGCCTTCGGCGAGACGTGAAGTAGCCGACGCGTCGTGGCGCGGTCGCGATTTCGCGCAATCGCGATTGACGCGTATTCCTGCGCGGCGTAGAATGATCGACCTACCGTCCACGCGCGATGTGGGAGGTACCCTTGACATTAGTATCACTCGGATACTTATTCGCGCAGATATGCGCGACCGGGGCTTTCCAACTACTACTCCAGCGCGCGCGTCGAGTCGACGCTCTCCGTTTTCAATAGACGTCATACTCTTCACGCCGCGCGGCCAGCAACTGGCCGCGCTCTGCGTTCGTGCAAACGATCCGCGCGCTCGCGAGCGTTGGCTCCTGCCGCACGACAGCGCCGCCCCCGGTGAAACGCTGGATGCAGCCGCCCGTCGCATTGCCAAAACCGCGTGTGGTGTGGACGCGACGTGGATGGAGCAGGTAGGGGCTTTCGGCGACGGCACGCGGCATCCAGCTGACACCGAACTTTCGGTAGCCTTTGTCGGAGTGGTGCCGTCCGACGACACGGTGAAGCTGCCCGGCGATGGCGCGTGGTTCGGCGTGAGTGAACCGCCTGCGCTCGCTGTGCGTCAACGCGCCATGCTCGATGCCGGGCTCGATGCCCTGCGCACGCGCATGGACTACGCCCCCATTGCCTTCCGCCTTCTCCCCGAGAGGTTCACCCTGAGTGAGCTGCAGGCGATGTATGAATTGCTGCTCGGCAAACGGCTGCACAAGGCGTCGTTCCGCCGAGCGCTGCAGGCCACTTCACTTGTTGAAGCCACCGAGGAGTGGCGCAGCGAGGGACGCGGCCGACCGGCGCAATTCTTCCGCTTCGCTCCCAAGAAACGGCGCGGTGCTCGACGGGGCGTACGATTCGATACGCTCACGTAGTCGGCAAGCGCGGCCGATACTCAGGAATGACACGGCGCAAGCAAAATCGACGTGGTCGAGGCTCCCGTAAGTTATGACATGCTTGTTACGGGAACTATTCTTGACCGTGGTTAGTATTAGTTGCAAAATGTGAATTACGCAAATTGTGCGAGGGCTCGATCATGCTCGCCTATCTGGAAGCCTTGTGTAGCGCACTGAAAAGCCGAGACGCACTCGCGATTGCCGAGTTGCTTCGGCACCCCTTGGCATCGGCGCTTCCGTCGGCTGTCGTCGACGAAGCGCAGCGCATTGCCTCGTCACAGGCGACCGAAACCGTAGCCCCGGTACACGCGCTTGGGCTGTATCACCAAACGGCGCACTTGCTCGGCACCTGCAGCGATCCGGCCACGAAGCGACGGACGGCCAACGCGGTGCGCTCGGTTGGCGTGGCTGGCGTGTTGGCCGAGCACCCGCGGCAAATGGAGCTCGAACTGCCCTATCGCGCGGCCGTGGCGTAGGGCCGCGTGGGTGCATGAGTAACGGAGGGCCCTGCTCGTTGCCAGACGAGCGGGGCCCTCTTCGCGTGCCGCGGGACCACGACTTAGAACTTCGCTGTTCCGTCGCCCCGCAGTCGCAGCAGCGCCTTGGCGATCGCCACGTTGTCCTGGGCGATGCTGAGTAACTCTCCAAAGGCCCCGTGCTCGCTAAGCCCCTCGGCCCGTGCGATGACCGGTGGCTCATGGCCATCGCGGCGATTGGGGTCTGTGCGGCGCTCCACCGTCACGTGGGCGCGGTGCGTGTCGGTCGTATTGAGCGACTCTTCCTCGACGTGCACGTAGCCTCCCCCGGGGAGTTCGCGCTGGTAGAGGATTTTAGGTTCTTCGTCGGCTGCCATCTGCGCTCTCCTTCGCCTCCCGACCGCACCTGCGGCCACGACCGTCAGCGGTCTACGAAATCATGGTAACATGACGATCTGTGCCGCGACGCGTCACAATCGTTCAAACAAGTCGCGTGCGCGAAGTTGCAGTGTCTACGGGGAAAGACGAGTCCGGGAGATGAGGCTGCGTGATATCGCACGCGCGGATGGCAACATGGCGGCAAAAGATTCGCGCGCTCGTACGACACCGAGCGCGCGAATATGACGATTCAATCACGAGCGCCGATGGGGGCTACGCGGCTCCCGCGATATAACGGGCCGTGCGGCCGCACGCCGTACACTTGAGCGTGACGTGGGAACGGGGCGGTGGTGGAAAATGATCGGGCGAGCGTTCGATGGAACCACTGCACGACGGGCAGCTAAGCGACTCGCCGGTACGATCGCTGGCGATGAGATGCAGGGCCTGCGCCGGATTGTACGTCGCCGGACGTGGCTTTCGCATGGGGCCTCCTGGGCTGGTACGTAACACGCGCGGAAGCGGGAACGCCGCGAGTGGCCGAAATCTAACCGCCAAAGAACGCAAATCCAAGTGGCACATCGATTTGCGATCGGTATCGGCGACTGATATGCCAAGAATGTCGGGGAAAGCACCCGCTGTGGCGACTGGCCCCAGCACGCACCCACTCTGGGGAGAGAGGAAACGCGTGGCTCGGATCGCTACCCACTCCTCAACGCACGCGTCTGTGTGAGCGTTGCGCGCTTGGCCGACAATTGCGTTTCGATGAGATTATGCACCGGCTATTCCCAGCCATGCGGCCGTCGCCAGATGCGTCGCCCGACACGCCAAGGGCGGCGATCGCTCACCTCACCACCGCCGAAGTGCTCGTCCTCGGCAATCGATTCGGCCATGTCGTTGGTCTTGGCCGATGTCTCGTCGGCCCAGTGGAGGATCTCCGCTTCGGGCGTCATGGGTTGCACCGGACTGCCAAACTCCAACGAGCCGTGGTGCGAAAGCAGCATGTGCTGCAGCTCGAGGCGTTGCGATAGCGAAATCTCGTTAGGCGGCACGGTGGCCAGCCGCTCTTGCAGCATGAACGCCCCCAACACCACGTGTCCGATGAGCGATCCACGCGCCGTGTGTTCGAAGCCGGTGGGCGTGATGGCGTATGCTTCCACCTTTCCGATGTCATGCAGGAGCGCGCCCACGACAACCAGATCGGCGTTGGCTTTCATGACACGCGCGGTGTTGCGGGCGATGGTCGCCACCTCGGTCACGTGAAGCAGGAGTCCGCCCACCGCCGCGTGATGGCCCGCGACCGAGGCCGGCATGCGTTCGAAGTCCACGCGGAAGGCATCGTCGCCGAAGAACAACTCGACCGCTCGACGCAACGCCGCCGACCTGATATCGCCGCGGGTCCGGTCGACCCAGTCCCACAGCGAATCGGTGGGCACTGCAATGCGCGGGAGAAAGCGCTCTGGCTGTACCGACTCGTCAGGCAGTACGCGGAGCGGAGCGGTGAGGCGAATCTGCCGCTTGCCGTGGAAGGCCGCAATCTCACCGATCACCTGCACCACCTTCCCCTTCTCGGCGCCGGCGGCCCAGTCGGCCTGGTTCGCCCAGATGGGCGACGTGGGCAGTCGGCCCGACGCGTTGCCTAACGTGAGCAGGACGAATGGGTCGCCGGTCGCCTGCTTCTTCTCTTCGCGCTCGATGACAAGGAATTCATGCTGCACGCGGTCACCGAGCGAGGCGGCCGGAATGTCGAAGGCCCGCACGCCCGTCATCCGAGAAAGACGATGTCGCCGTCGTCGTCGAGTCCCATTTCTGTTTCCAGCCCGCACACGCCGCAGATACGATGCACCAGCCAAATGGCTCGAAGCGCTTCGACCTGCGCCTCGGCGGCGGGCTTGACGACGATCTTCTTGAACGAGTACTCCTGGCACTGCTCGCACGCGTGCGAGCGCGCAATACGCTCGGCGCGCTCGCGCGTGATGGGAATGTCCAAGGGAATCAATTACTCCGTCTTGTGTCTGGACGACCCGCCGAGCAGGGGGCGCGGATCGCCGGGCGAGAGAGGCGCGACCTTCATCGCGCTGGTGGTTTCACTCGCCTGATTGCCCGATGCACGTAGCATCTCACGCAGTCCGCCTAACGCTCCCAGCATTCCCGACGCCTCGGCGGGCAGGAAGATGGTCGTTCCCTTGCCGGCGCTGATGGCGGGGAGAACGTCGAGATACTTCTGCCCCAGCAGGTAAGTGGAGGCCTGTCCGTCCGGAAGCGAGGCGGAGATAAGCTTGATGGCTTCGGCTTCGGCATGCGCCATGGCCATGCGAGCTTCGGCGAGCCCGTTGGCGCGCAGGACCGAAGCGTCGCGTTCACCTTCGGCGCGCAGGACCTGCGATTCGCGTACGCCCTCTGCCTCGAGAATTGCGGCGCGTTTGTTCGCCTCGGCGTTGGTCACAGCGGCACGGCGCTCGCGTTCGGCGCGCATCTGGAGTTCCATGGATTGCTGAATATCGCGTGGTGGCTCGATGGATTGCAGTTCGACTCGGGTCACGTCGACTCCCCAACCCATCGATGCATCCTCGATCACTTCTCGCATGCGCTTGTTGATGACGTCGCGCGAGGTGAGGGTGGCATCGAGCTCCATTTCCCCTACGATGTTGCGGAGCGTTGTCTTGGTGAGCGTTTCGAGGGCGTACGGCAGATTCTGCACCGAGTAGGTCGCCTTCTGCGGATCGGCGACGCGATAGTACACCACGGCGTCGATGTCGATGGTCACGTTGTCTTTCGTGATGACCGGCTGGCTGGGGAAGTTGAGCACCTGCTCGCGCAGATCGATGCGCGTGGTGGAGCCCGAGGTAATGCGTTTTACGCCGCCGACATCACTCTCGAGGTAGCGCACATCGAGGGATTTGGGGCGCTCGATGAGGGGAATGAGAATATTGAGCCCCGACCGACCCACACGATGAAAGCTCCCCAGCCGCTCGATGACCATGACCTCCGCCTGTCCGATGATCTTCACCGACTTGAACAGGATGTAGGCTACGACGATGGCAAGGAGGGCGGGAATGAGCGCAGACATGGAATTCTCCGGAGAGTGGGACGTGTGTGGAGTGTATGGGCGAACGTGCGGCGAGTCGAGGGGCAAGGGATGGACTCACCACTTCCAGTCGGCAACAAAAAGATTGGTCTCGTTCGCCTTCTCATTCTGACGGTTGGACGCCCAGACGATCTTCGTGCCATCGGGGGAGAACATGGGGAAGCCATCGAAGACCGCATTGAACGTCACCTGCTCCACCTGGTCGCGGCCGGCCTTGTTGGCGCTCACGGCGACCAGATAGAGGTCGAAGTTGCCACTGCGAGGCGCGACGTGATTCGACGCGAAGATGATCTGGGTTCCGTCGGGGCTCCACGAAGGACCGAAATTGGCGCCGCCGAGCGCCGTCACCTGCCGCTGGTCGCTGCCGTCGGCGTTCATGACGTACAATTCCACGCGGCTGGGTCGAATCATGTTGCGCTTGAGCAGGGCGCGGTATTCGGCGAGTTGAGTGGAGTCGGCCGGATGATGGGCGCGATACACGATCTTGGTGCCGTCGGGAGACCACCACGGTCCGCCGTCATATCCCGGGGTAGTCGTCAGGCGCCGAACGTCGGTGCCGTCGACGTTCATGGTGTAGATATCGAGATCGCCGTCCTTGAGGGATGTAAAAACGATCTTCGATCCATCGGGCGACAACACGCCTTCTGCAGTATAGACGTCGAAGTTCGTGAGGCGCTTGAGAGCTGTGCCGTCGCGATTGACCGTGTAGATGTCAAATCGGTCGAGCCCCCACACGTAGCCGGCCGACGGGTCCGGGCGGGGTGGACAGAGCGAGTCGTGCGCGTGCGACGATCCGAAAAAGAGGCGTTTTCCATCGGGCAGGAACCAACCGCAGGTGGTCTTCCCGATGCCGTTGGAGACGCGCGTGAGACCGGTACCATTGACGCGAATGACGTACTGTTGGTCGCAGGTACGCCCGTCGCGAGTGGACTGGAAGGTGAGCCACTGCCCGTCGCGCGAGAAGTAGGCCTCTGCGTTCTCGCCACCGTTCGTGAGCTGCCGAATGTTGGTGAGGTGTCGCTCTCCCCGATCGGGCGCGAGGTAGACCGCAGGCGCACCGGCCCCACCGCGGCCGCACGAAAACGCCGCCACGATGCTCGTGGCGGCGACAACTGCACTGAGAAGTTTCATGCCTGGAGAATTTACTTGCGGGAGAACTGCGGAGCGAGGGCGAACAATTCTTTCTGCGACTGTCCCTTCTTAAGGATCTCCAGTGCCGTCTGCAACTGAATATCGTCGTCGAGCGACCGGCGACGCGCGGTCGAATCACCAAACGCGAGCCGGGCGACACGCTGTTCGAGCATACGGTTGATCTGTGCGGAGGCACCATCGTACAACTTCCGATCAACGTCTACGCCCTTCTTCTTGAGACGGGTGTAGAGCTCGTCGCGCCACGCCGGCAAGACCTCGAAATTCTGGTTGCTGCCGACCTGCTTCTTGAGCTCGATGGCGTAATCGTACGTGGTGACGTAGATGTCCTGCGACTTGGGCGCCGTGGCTTTGAGGAAGGCCTGCTCCGCAGCGGAGAAGGTGTCGGGCTTCACGATCACGTCTGGCGTGATGGCGCCGCCACCGTAGACCACGCGTCCCGCATCTGACTTGTAGGTGGGACGGGCCTTCCGGGCCGAATCGCTCTCTGTGGAGTCGGGGTGCACTTCCACGAACTGTCCGTCGGGGAGCAGCTTGCGCTCCTTCTGAATGGTGCGGCCACTCGGTGTAAACCACTTGCCCGTGGTAATCTTGAGGGCGTAGCCGCCATCGAGATTGAAGAGCGTCTGCACCAGTCCTTTGCCGAACGACGTAGTGCCGAGAATGAGCGCGCGATCGTGATCCTGCAGCGCGCCGGCGACGATTTCAGAGGCCGATGCGGTGTACTGGTCGGTGAGGATGACGAGGGGAATGTCGAGGGCGATGGGCTTTTCACGCGCCTTGTACGTCTGCACGTCTTGTCCGCGGCCACGAACCGACGCCAGCTCGGTCCCTTCCTTTACGAAGAGATTGGAAATCGCCAGCGACTGATCGAGAAATCCGCCGCCATTTCCGCGCAGATCGATGATGAGACCTTTGGCCCCTTCCTGGGTGGCCAGGCGGCGAACGGCTGCGGAAATTTCCTGCGTGGAGGTTTCGTTGAATCCCTGCAGCGGGATGTAGCCGGTTTTGTCGAACATGATGGCGTAGGGAACCGCCGGCACGCGGATGACCGCGCGTGTGAAGGTCGACTTGATGGGCTCCGAAACGCTCGGACGGGCGAAGGTGACGCTCACCTTCGAACCCGGCACGCCTCGGAGCGAATCGGCGACACGGGCCGACGACCAGCCGCGCATGGAGAGGGTGTCGATGGCGACGAAGATGTCGCCTTCACGCGCTCCGGCCGCCTCGGCTGGCGTGTGCGGGAAGACCTTGGAGACCACGACGCCCTTGCCCGGCTGCTCTTCGATCTGCATGCCGAGTCCGCCGTAACGGCCCGCGGTGGTGGTGTTGAACTGGGCGAGCTGTTTGGGAGAAAAGAGCTCGGAGTACGGATCCTGAAGCTGCGACACGAGACCGCGCGCCGCCTTTTCGTAGAGCATGGCGGCGTCGACGGAATCGACGAAGCGGCTCTCGACCAGATCGAGCACCTGTCCAAAGAGGCGGCCGCCGTCGCGCGTCGTGCGATCCTGTAGCACGAAGGCGCCCGTCACCATGGGGACGATCACCACGCCAACGAGGGCGAACTTCCGAAAACGATTCATGTGCTCACCAGAAGAAGACTCCAACTACCGATATCAATACGCCGACGGCGACTTCCGGTTCCGGCGTTACTGCTTGAAGGACGCAATGTTAGCTACGCACGTCACCCCTCGCGCCGCTGCAATGCTGCGACGTGACGACGAAGGGCGAATTAGCCAGGACGAACGGCGAGTACGTAGTCTACGAACCACTGCTTTCGAATCTGGTGCACCTTGGCCTCGCGCACGAGACCGGCGCTCTGGAGCATTTCATGGGCGGGCTGAAGCACGCGCTGCAGATGTGAAGGATAGCGCTGCACCAACGGCACCTGTTCGGCGAGCGCCTCGAGCTCGATGCGCCAGGTGACCATGTTGTCGGATCGGGCGACTTCGAGCAACCGGTACAGCCTACGCGCAACGGGCGACGACAGCCCCTGATAGAGGATTGGCGAAATGGACGTGGCGTGTCCCTGCCCGATGTTCGCGCGGAGTAGGGGCGAGAGGGTGACCCGCGCGTCCCCGGGCTCCGCTGCGGTGAAGGCGGCAAAGAGGGCGAGTTGTTCGCGATCGGTCACGCGCCGCCGGTCGATGGAGACGGCGGTGAGGACGGAGAAGCGCCCCTCGAGGGGCGCGCCGGTGGTCACGCTCCAATACGCGCCGTGCGACTCGAGTGCGGTGCGCTCGAGCCGGTTAAGGGCAGCGCGTAGCTGTTCGTAGGTTCGACCATCGGCGCGGCGGCCGATGGAGCGAAGGAAGGCGTGCAGGGTGAAGGAGACCGAGCCGTCGGCTGGAGTGCCGGCGTCCAGGTACCGCCGACAGATTTCGACGTACACGTCCTGGTCAAACGTTCCGGGAAGCCGATCGCCGGGACTGGGAAGGACGCGCCAGCGCCCACCGGCGGGGGGAGCGTAGAGAATTGTCGTTTCTTCGGCGGAGTCGCTCAGGCGAAAGAGCGGCAGCGCCTCGAGCGCGCGGTCGAGCAGGATGGCGCGACCAGGGGGGCGTCGCGGGTGCGACGGGCGCGGATTGTCGGCGAAGGCGGGATCCCCTGGCACGGCGGTCCTACGGAGTTTCGGAGGTCATCCGAGCTGAAAGAGCTGCCCGGTAACTGGGCCGCAGGCAGACGAGCTGAGAAAAGTGGCCCACTCGGCCACCGTTTCGCGTTCGACGTACGCCGACGACGCGCCCATTGCGGCAACGTTGTCGCCGGTGTTGATCGCGGTCGGGGCGAGGGCGTTGGCGCGTACGCCGTTGGCTTTCTCTTCGGCGGCCACGGCATGCATGAGCGTGACGACGCCTGCCTTGGCGGCGGCGTAGGCCGCCATCTGCGCGACAGCGCCACCCGGCACTACGGCGGCAGATGCGAAGAAGAGCACACTTCCCCGCGCGGCGCGCAACTGGGGGAGAAAGGCGCGGGTGGTGAGGTAGGCGCTGGTAAGGTTGATCGCCATGAGGCGCTGCCAGGTCTCGGGCGCACTCTCGGCCACCGAACCAAACGGGGCGAAGCCACCGGCCAGGCACACCAGCGCGGCGAGGCCTCCGGGATGGGCGATGGCTATGGCGTCCGCCGTCGAGCCTAACGATTCGGGGTCGGTGAGGTCGCACTGGTGGCTGCTGGCCTGCAAGCCTAACGCGCGCAGTTCTGCGGCTCGGGCCTGGGCCTCGGCGCCGTTGCGATCAATCAGAACCACCGCTGCGCCGCGTTGTCCGAAGCTACGAGCCACCACCTCACCTACCTGACCCTTGCGGGCGACTCCGGTGAGGACGACCAAGTGTCCGTCGAAGCGAACTGCGGCGGGGGCGCTCACTCGGCTTCCATCCGGCCTAACGCGGTACGCACGGCCTCGCGCAGGGCGACGATGGTTACGTCGCGCGCGGCGGGAGAGTCGTCGCGCAGGTGCAGTTCGACTCCGTCGGCCACGCCCACACGCCGCCAACTCACCATAACATCGCCGTCGTGGTGGGCAGACTGCGGCACGCCCGACATGAGGGCCGTCGCCAACGATTGCGCCACGCGCCGCTCAAGCGAATCGCCGGTGACCTCGCGCATGTCGCGGCGGATAGTCTCGAGCGACATGCCTTCGCGTTGCCGCATCTTGATGGATAGCAGCTGCAAGAAGTGGCGGTAGTTGTAGGTGGCCGAGGTGCCCAACCCCTCGGGGCGGTCCATGAGCTGGTTGGCCACGTAGAAGCGCACCGAACGCGCCGACGGTGCGGCGCGCGCGGAGGCATTCGTGGGACGCACGCCGGCCGCATCGACGAGGGACGCAACATGCGAGGCGAGGCCCCGCGCATTCCACGGGGCATAACGCGCGTGAGCGCGCAGTAACGCGACAGGAGACTCCACCATGGCGAGAAGCTTACCCCCCGCCAGGCATCCCGCGCCAGCGCAACCCGTTCACTTCAGCGCGACTGGGGCGCTCTTTCAGCGCTACATCAGCGCTATTTCGGCGCTATTTCGGCGCTACTTCAGCGCTACTTCAGCGCTACATCAGCTCGACTTCGGCGCTACGATCGAGTCTTGGGGCACAAGTTCTGGCTTCGGAAAGAGCGACGACGGTACTCCGTGACGCGCGGCAATCATTGCGATGGTCTCCAGATCGACCGGCTTCTCGAGGAAATACGTCGCACCAAGCCGGAGTGAGGCGAGCCGGTTATCCTGGTCCGGGAAGGCCGTGAGCACCAACAGCACCGCCTCGGGAGAGAGCAGACCTGCGGCGGCCAGTACCTGCAGCCCACCATCGCGCTTCCCGCCCAGGCGAATGTCGCTCAGGATGAAGTGATACGGCTGGACCGCGAGCGCCCTTTTCGCTTCGTCAAGCGTTTCGACGGCCGTCACCCGTGTCCCCTCCACTTCGAAGAGTTCGGCCAAGGTGTCGCGAATGGACTGCTCGTCCTCGACGATAAGCAAGTGAATTGGCATGTGCGTTCGATTCATGGCGGGACTCGGGGAATTAGAATACCAAAAACAGATGCTAGAAGCACGCCACAACTGATGCGATTCTAAAACGTTGTGCTGCAATGCCTTAATCAGTTCGTCCGACCAACACACCGGCGAAATACGACCGATAAGCGGTCGCTGTATATGTCTTGTGACCGACAATCAGTCACATTGCACATGCTGTTTGGCTCGTCAACATCGGCACCAATTTGCCGGTGGAGTCGGGCAGAGGCGACGTGCGATTAGTCGATCAGCTTCAACTTTTCGTTCAGCGTCGACCGGGCAATGCCGAGTCGCTCGGCGGCTTTCGTCTTGTTGCCAGCGGTCAAACCCAGCGCTCGGCGAATAGCGCGCCGCTCGGCGGCGGCGAGTGTAAAATCGTCCGCAGAATCGGAGCCGATGGCCGGAGCGAGCCCGAGATGGAGGGGCGAAATCTCTTCACCTTCGGCGAGAATCGAGGCGCGCCACAACGTGTTCTTGAGCTCCCGGATATTTCCCGGCCAGCTATAACCGAGAAGAACACGATGCGCGTCGACGCCCAAACGTGCGCCGCGGGGGAGAAGTAACTCGGCGAGCGCGGGAATCGCGTCGGGACGCTCGCGCAGTGGTGGGAGGTGGATGGTGAGCACCTGCAGCCGGTACATGAGGTCTGCCCTGAAGCGTCGTTGGGTGACCGCCTCGTGCAGTGCGATGTTGGTCGCGACGACCACCCGGGCCAAGGAGCGCAGCTCGACCGTGCCGCCGAGTCGCCGATAGGTGTGCTGCTCGATGACTTTCAGGAGTTTGGCCTGCACTTCGGGCGACATTTCGGCGATTTCGTCGAGGAAGGCAGTGCCGCCGCCGGCGACTTCGAGCAATCCCCGTTTCGCTTGACGCGCATCGGTAAAGGCACCGCGCTCGTGCCCGAACAGTTCGCTCTCGAAGAAGGTGGCGCTGAGTGACGCGCAGTTGATTTCCACGAAGGGGGCGCTGCGACGCGGTGACGCGTCGTGGATGCGGCGCGCGACATATCCCTTTCCAGTCCCGGTTTCACCGCTGATGAGGACGGGCGCGTCGTCGTTGCGCGCGGCGAGCGACACGAGGCGGTCGAGATCGGGGACTGGCGGCGGCGGGACACTCCGTTCGGTTTCGCGAGCGCGGTGGTGCGCGAGCTCGCGCCGCATGCGCACCGTATCGACCGCTCGTGCGGTGGCGTCGGCCAGAGAACCGAGGTTGATGGGTTTTTCGAGAAAGTCGATGGCGCCGCGCTGCATGGCCCTGACGGCCGTGGGGACGTCGCCATGCCCGGTAAGGAGAATGGCACCGATCGTGGGGTCGTCGTCGTGCAGCGCGGCGAGGAGCGCGAGTCCGTCGGTGTCGGGGAGCCGGAGGTCGATGATGGCGAGATCGGGGGCATGTGCCGCGACTGCGGCCCGCGCTTCGCTACCGGTGGCAGCCCCTCGGGCGAGATAGCCCAGCGACTGGAAGAATTCCACCATCGTCTCGCGGATCGTGGTGTCGTCATCGACGACGAGGATCGAGTTCACTGGGGGACTAGGCGCCAATTGCAGGTAGCGCGATGGTGAGTGTGGTGCCGGTTTCCGGGGTCGAGTCTATGCCGATTTCTCCCCGGTGTTCTTCGACGATGCGCTGGCAGAGGGCGAGACCGATGCCCGTGCCTCCCGGCTTGTTGGAATAGAAGACCTCGAAGACGCGCGGGAGCACGTCCTGCGGAATGGCCGGGCCGCCGTTGGTGAGGCGAAAGCGCCAGCTTCCATTGGGTGGCACCTGTGATTGCATGATCAGCTCACTTCCCTCTGGGGCGTGATCGACCGCATTCACCAGCACATTCAGAAAGACCTGCGCCAACTGCTCGGGGTCAATGGAGCACACCACACGACGCTCGGGGCGTGTGCGGCGAAGCGTGAGGGTGCGCGATTCGACGAGCCCGCGCTGTCCTTCCAGCACGTCGTCCCACACCGCGTCGGGATCACCTGCCACGAGCGAAATCGGCTTGGGGCGTCCGTACTCCAGCAGCGAGGTGACCATGCGATTGAGTCGTTCGACTTCGCGCAGGATTCGCCCGACGTTTTTCTCGACGACCGGATCGTCTTTGGCGCGAAAGCGGAGCAATTGTGCGGCCGACGAGATTCCGAAGAGTGGATTGCGCAGTTCGTGCGCGACGCCGGTGGCGACCTCGCCGATGGCCTCGAGGCGACGTTTGTATCCCACGCGCTTCACGAGCCACGCTCGTTCGATAGCGACTGCGGTCTGCGCGGCGACGGTGGCGAGAATGCGCTGTGCTTCTTCGATTTCCTGGTGCGGCTTTTCTCCTTCGATGAAGAGGGTCATGGCGCCGATGGTGCGTTCTCCTCCGCTCATGGGCGCAGCGATCTCGATACCGTGGTCCACTCGCCTGAGCACGACATCCACCTTTTCCATCGCGGCCTTGGCGAAGGGCACCAGCCGCGCGTCGAGGGTGGCCGCATCACCCTCATAGCCCACGCAGTACGTGCGCCGGAGTGAGGCGCCATCATCGCTGTCGAGGAGGACGGCAAAGTGTTCGGCGCCAACCGCGCGCCGCAGTTGATGTCCGACTTCGTAGAAGACGCGATCGAGGTCGATTGTGCGCGAGAGCGCGAGCCCGGTATCGATGAGGGCTTCGCGTGAGCGGTGGCTGGGGGTGATGTCCACCGTGGAGAAGACATATCCGGTGACATGATGTTGCTCGCGCAGGGCCGTGATCTGCATGAGAAAGACGCGTTCTTCGTCCGGCGTACTGCAGGGAAACTCCCAGCTCACCTTGGCCGACTTTCCGGTGCGCAGCACTTCAAGCGCCTGCTGGATCTGGGTGCGGTAGGCTGGATCGCCAATGGACGACCAGAGGGATAGGCCGCAGACCATGGTTTCTTCGGCGAGCGTCGGGGCTCCGTTCTCGGATGCGAACTGCGACCACGACCGGTTGGTGCTCGTTAGGCGTCCCTCGAGATCGACCGTATACACCGTCATCGGAAGTGCGTCGAGAACTTGCCGGGAGAGATCCGTCATGCGATCGATTCAGCGGGGCGGAGGGTGAGACAGATCGCGGGGCGCATCGAGTTCGACGCGCCCCGCGATCATCGATTCGCGATCAAACTCTGTTCGGTGTCGTGCGTGGGCCTACTTCTTCTTCCCTCCCTTCGCCGTTTTCGCCGCTTTCTTGGGGGCGGGCTTCTTGGCGGCCACCTTTTTTGGCGCCGTCTTTTTCACCGCGCCCCTTTGCGGGGCCGCATTCTTTTTGGCCGGTTGCTTGGAGGCCACCTTTTTCACGGCCACCTTTTTCACCGCCACCTTTTTCATGGCCACCCTTTTCGGTGCTGTCTTTTTCACTGCGACTTTCTTAACGGTCGCCTTCGTGGGGGGCGCTGCTTTGGCAGGCGCTTTGGCAGGCGCTTTGGCAGGCGCTTTGGCAGGCGCCGACTTTGCGGTCGAAGATTTTGGCACCGACTTGGTGGGCGCCGCCTTTACCGGCTCCGCTTTCACCGGAGCGACCTTCGCCGCTGGGGCCTTGGCTGGCGTGACCTTGGCTGGCGTGACCTTGGCTGGCGCGACCTTAGCTGGCGCGACCTTAGCTGGCGCGACCTTAGCTGGCGCGACCTTGGTCGGCGCGACCTTCACGGGCGCGGGTTGCGACTCTGTTTTGGGTGCCGGGACTTTGAGCGCCGCAGCAGGCGTCGTTCGATCCGTCGCGGGGGCTACCACCGGTGCCGGAGGTGCTGGTGGTTTCGCTGGTTTCGGGACAACTGCCTTCGGGGGGCGTCCGCGCCGTGCGGGAGCGCCGAAGACGACTTCCTCGTCCTCCTCGACTTCATCCTCGACGTCGTCTTCCTCTCCGACGACTTCGGCCTCTTCTTCATCCTCCAACGCCGCCTCCTCGGGCTCGTCCCAGAGGCTCTCGTCGCGCTTGGCGGAGCCCCAGCCACTGCTGTCATCATCTTCCTCGTCGTCAAACGACGAGCCGCCACCATACCCGAGATCGTCCTCGTCATCGTCGGAAAACTTAAGCGTCTCGTCCCACGATTCGCCACGCGGCATGAATGCCTCCTGCATTTAGTGATCGAAGGTCTGTTCTGCATTGAAGGCGCTCACGCGCACCTGAATGAACCTTGGCGCGCCGCCATCTGTTGGGACGACAAACAATGTCATGCCCAATTCGAAACTTCCTAGTACAGTCTCCCGCTGCAGTCGTCAAGCGGAAACTCTCCACAGCTTGAAAATATTCTGCGAAAATTGTGTCCGGCGACGGCGTGTCCACTACACCGTCGCCAAGCGAGTGCCTCGCGCACACCCTCTTGAACGTCGTTTGCGGCTTTAGGGATCCGCCGACTTTGCCTCGCGGCTGCCGGTCGTAGCTCGCCCCGTTTCTCCCCAGCTGGTTGTGCGATTTGCGCGATTCGTGCTATCAGTCAGCCACTAGGCCAAGCACTCGCCTCTCGGCAACTACCGTTTGCAGGGCAACATACACGGCGGGATCGATCAACCCGCCGGCATGTGCGGCCAGATAGTCGACGGTGTCCTCGAGCGACATGGCTGGGCGATACGCGCGGCGTGAGGTGAGGGCGATAAAGGCGTCGGCGGCGCAGAGAATTCGTCCTCCTATGGAAATGTGGTCGCCCATGATGCCCCGTGGATAGCCGCTGCCATCCCAGTGCTCGTGATGATCGCGTACGAAATCCAGCACGTCGTGCAGTTGCCTGAGCGGGGCGAGGATTTCCATTCCGATGCGGACATGATCCTTCACCTGCTCGAACTCTTCGGCGCTCAGCGCGCCGGGCTTGTTCAGCACCGCATCGCGCAGCGCGATCTTTCCCACGTCGTGCAGTCGCGCGGCGGTGGCGACCTGCTCCAACGTCTCCTCGGGAAGGCCCATCTCCTCGGCAGTGGCGCGCGCGATGGCCGATACCCGGGTGGACGTGCCGGATTGGTACGGGTCCTGGGACTCGTGCATGGCCACCAGGTGAGCAATGGCATCGACGCACGCCGACATGGCGACGACACGCTCGCGCTCTAGGTCGGCCGTGCGGCGCGCCACCTCGCTCTCGATGAGCCGCTCGACGTTTCGCTGTTCGACTGCGAGGTCGCGCCGATGCACCACACGCTCGATGGCCGCCAGCAGGTCTAGGAGATCGACTGGCTTGGTGAGGTACTCCATAGCCCCCGCCGAAATGGACTCGGCGGCGGTGGGGGCGTCATTCACCGCAGTCAGCATGATCACCGCCAGATCCGCATCTATTTCATGCGCAATGGGCACCAATTCGAGCCCCGACATGCCCGGCATGCGAATGTCGCAGAGCATGAGCGAGTAGTGGCCCTGACGCAGGAATGCGAGCGCGGCCGGCGTCGCTTCGGCGGTGTCCACGTCGTACCCACGCGATCGAAGAAACTTCGAGAGCGCGAGGCGAATGGTCTCCTCGTCGTCCACGATGAGGAGCCGCTTCAGCTCTGGGTCGCCCATGACGCGGTTGTTCAACGAACCGCTGCTGGTGGATTCACTCATGCGAAATGCGAGGCAGTATTGTCTGCCGCGCTCATTGCTGGGAGAAAAGTGCGGAACACCGAGCCGAGGCCGGGTTGACTTTCGACTGTGATCGATCCGCCGTGCGCCTGCACAATACCGTACGAGACACTCAGTCCAAGGCCGGTGCCTTGCCCTGCGGGTTTCGTAGTATAGAACGGTTCAAAGATGCGCTGCCGCGTCTCTTCCGCCATGCCTACGCCAGTATCGGCGACCGAAATAAGCACGCCACCGTCTTGCGGTTCGGTCGTGATACTCAGATGCTTGCGCTCGGAGCGCTGCATGGCGTATTCGGCGTTGACCACGAAATTGAGCAGCACCTGCTGCAAGCGCTGATCGTCTCCGTATACGTAGGGAACGGCGTCCGAGAGTCCCAGATGAAGCTCGATGCCGACGCTTCGCAGCGAATAGTTACGCAGGCGCAGCGTAAGCCGGATGATTTCGTTGACGTCGACCGCCGCGTTCGAGGGCCCTGGCTTGCGCGAAAAGATCAACAGGTCGCGAATGACACCGACCGCGCGGTCGGCTTCGCGCTTGATAAGGCGCACCGATTCCCGCTGCTCATCGGAAAGCGCCTCTTCGAGCAGGAGCTGTGCAAACGCCGAAATGCCAGCAAGCGGGTTGTTGAGTTCGTGCGCCACGCCGGCCACCAGTTCGCCTAACGCGGCCAATTTTTCGCTTTGTCTCAGTTGTTCCTCGAGCCGACGCTCCTCGGTCAAATTGCGCACGTTGAGCACCTGCCCCACCGGAGATCCGGCGTCGTCCCTTATATAACTCAGCATGACCGAGGCGGGGAACTGCGTTCCATCCCGGCGTTGGTGCACGTGCTCGGCCATCCAGACGCTTGAGGGCGCCGATTGAGTGCCGGTGCCCAGCCGCCGCGCCGGCACGGCCGACAGGACCAGGGCGTCGAAGGTGATGTCGGTGAGGTGCTCGACGCTATGCCCATATTCTCGAACCGAGGCTTCGTTGGCGTACCAGATGCGGCGATCAAGTCCGAGAATGAAGACCGGCTGATCCATGGTCGCGAGCGCGGTGGCGAGCATGCGTTCTCGTTCGCGCCGCTTGCGCTCGTCTTCGCTCAGCCGGAGCACGTCGACCGCCAACGCGACGTAGGTGGCAAGCCGACTGAGCGCTTCGCCGTCGCCGTCGCGCGCGCGGGCCCCAGTGGCCGGCATCGTCCAAAGCACGCCGAGTAGGTGGTCTTTGGCAATTAGCGGGAGAACGATCGCTCCCCGAGGCACGACGTCGCCCTCACGAATGGACGCCAGCATTTCGGGCGAAGGCTCCAGCTCGTGCGTGCGACCACTGACCGCGCGTGCGGCACTGTCGCGTTGGGCGACCGAAAGACCGCGCAACAATGCCAGTGCTCCCGATGCGGCGACATAGGTCAGTGTCCGGCCCGCGTCACCGGCCAAGCCGAGCGCCTTTCCAGCCGACGGCACCACGCTTTCGACCGCCTCGAGAATGTCGCGTCCGGTTTCTTCGGCGGATGTGGAGCTGAGCGCTGCACGGGCAATGCTGGCGGCCGCCTCGGCTACCGCACGGGCGCTGCGTTCGGCCTCGAAGAGACGGGCATTGTCGATGGCTGCGCCGGCCTGTCGGGCGATAAGCGCGAGCACCGCCTCGTCGTCGTGATCGAAGGAGTCGTCACCGTACGACTGTACCACGAGCGCTCCGAGTACCTCGTCGCCATGCATGATGGGAACGGCGATCTCCGAACGCACCGCCGGACGTGCGGCCATGCCCGCAACTCTGTTGGACCACACCATTCGGGGCGCCGTGCTCATGACGGCGACGCCGTCACGAAGCGCGATGGAGGCCGCGCAATCGGTGAGGGGCGCAGGAGCCAGCGCGGCCGCCCACGTGCTGATCCCTTCGACTACGATGAGCTGCGGCTGAAAGACGGTACGCTCGGCGTCGGTAAGGACGATGGCGAAGACCGACACGTCGGGAATGGAACTCAACACGGCGCGGTGCACTTCGCCGTACACGTTGCTAAGCTCGGTTTGCGAGATGGCCTGCTGCACTTTGGCGACCGCCGCGAGCCGTGCGGCACGACGCCGAAGATCGCCCAAGAGTTCGGCGTTTCTGAGCGCGATGGCCACGTGGGTGGCGAAGTCGCGGTACAACTCACGCTCTGTGTCGTCGGGCACGCGAAGGGTGGACCACCACAGCACGAGAAGGCCGCGGACGGAATCATCGACCACGAGTGGGAGGAAGGCGATCGAGGCGACGCCCTCTGCGCGGAGCGAGGCGAGCGGTCCGTCGTGCTCGATCTCTGTCAGGGCGCCAAGATCGGTGATGACGACTCCTTCCCGGGTCTCGATGGCGGTGGCGGGGGAGCCGCTCCACACCGCGTTGACAACCGACGCCACCGCTGCGGTCCCGAGCCCGTACGAGTGCGAAATGACCGACGTACGCCGCGCGATGTCGATGGTGTACACGGTGATACCATCCACGCCCAGGAGCTGCGACGCGACGCGGCTCATTCCCTCGAAGACCGTATCGGCAGAGATCACGGAGGCGAGGGTACGGCCGGTGGCGGCAAGGATTTCCGCATGGCGAGTGGTGCGGGCGGCGGCGCGATACAAGCGCGCGTTCTCCACGGCCACAGCGGCATGGGAGGCCAGGGCCTGCAACAGTTCTTCTTCGTGTTCGTCGAAGTCGCGACGTGGGTTGCCGTACACAAGCACCGTGCCGATGGCGCGATCGCCCACTAGGAGGGGGGCCGCGATCGCGTTCGGCGCGCAGTCGCCGAGCAGGTCGGCCGAATATTGCCATTGCGGAAAAAGGCGAAGGTCCGAGGTGCGAACCGAACGACGGCGCCGCACGGCCTCGCCACTGAACACACCGTCCAGAGGGAGGTCGCCCTTGAAGCGTCCCACGGCGTGCCCCGCAGCCCCGACGATGCGCAGGACGTCACCCTCGAGCATGGTGACCGTGGCGCCGCTTGCGCCCAACAGATCGGCCGCGTGTTGCGCAATGAGGGCGAAGACGCGTTCGAGTTCGAGCGACTGGTTGAGATGGCGGACGATTTCGGCTAACGCGCGGGCCTCGCGGGCACTTTTGCGTTCGAGCTCGAGCAGACGCGAGTTGCGTACGGCGAGCGAGCCTATGTCGGAGATTCGCTGCAGCATGAGGGCGTCGCCATCGGTAAAGGCGAGTCGCGTGCTATTGATGGCGAGGATGACGCCGAAGGCGGCGCCCCCCGCTTCGAGCGGCGCTGCCGCCACCTGGCGAATGTTGAATCGCTCAAGAAAGCGGGAATCCGAGACCAGTCCGGCGTGTACGTCGTTGTGTATCAAGACCCGTCGCTCGTGCATGGCGCGCGAGCCGACCGAGTCAAGGACCGGGAACCGCTGTCCGCGAATGGAGGCGAGGTGGCCAGCGGCGCCGTCAACGCGAAAGTAGCCGCCGTCGACGCACGCAACAATGCACCCTTCGCACCCTGCCAGCGCGAGCACACCTTCGGCGAGCGTCGAGGCCGCCTGATCACCGTGTTCGGCCGACGCTGCCAAGCGCCGCGCGACCTGAAACAGGTCTGCGGCCGGGACATCGGAGCTAACTACGCCAAGGTCGGAGGTGGCGGGTGACACGTGCTCGATCCGAGAGGAGCGTGCAAGCCGCAGGCGAATGCCGTTAGCCGTCTACGAACTCGACGCGTACGGGGTGGGGAATGATACCCGCCTCGTGGCCACGCGTGAGCAGGAATCGGACTGCCTCACGCCCTCGCTCGCCATAGTCGAGTGTCCAGTCATTGACGTACATCCCGATGAAAGTGTCGGCCTTGCCGCGATCGAGTCCACGCGCGTATTGCATGGCGTGGTCGAGCGCTGCTTCGCGGTGCTGTAGTGAATACGCGATGCTGGCCTTCAAATGTCGCGAAATGCTCGCCGTAAGGTCTTCGCCCAGATCTTTACGGACGACGTTGCCACCGAGCGGAAGTGGGTAACCGGTTTCTCCAAACCACCACTCGCCCATGTCGGCAATCAGGTGGAGTCCACGTTCGGCGAAGGTGAGTTGCCCTTCATGGATGAGTAGCCCGAGATCCACTTCTCCATTTACCACCGCATCTTCGATTTGATCGAACGGAGTGAAGACCGCTTCGAAGTTCGGCTCGTACAGGCGAAGCGAGAGGTAGGCTGTCGTGAGCGGGCCGGGAATGGCGATGCGTTTTCCCTTGACGTCGGCCCTGGTGTGGGGCTCTCGCGCCACCAGCCGTGGCCCGTACTTGTCTCCCATGGACGAACCGTGCGGCAGCAGTGCGTATCGGTCGGCCAGATGAGCGTAGGCGTGAATCGAGACGGCGGTGACTTCCAGCTCGCCCAGCAAGGCGCGCTGGTTGAGTGTCTCGATATCCTGGAGTTCATGGATGTACGTCAGGTCGCCGGTGTCGATCTTCCCGGCGGCGAGGGCGTAGAACATGAACGCGTCGTCGGAATCGGGAGAATGGCAGACGGTAATCGTGCGAGCCACGCTGGTGCTTGACCTCAGATGTGGGAACGAAAGGATTCGTCGAAGCTGAGCGAATGCGCGACCGTGCGCGCCGGTGGCTCCAAGCTATTTCGCGGCCTTGGCCGCAACGAGAGCTGCGTCGATGTCACCTTTGTGACGCTCGTATTCTTCAACAATCTTTGCCCGTTCGGTGCGTTCCACGGCCAGAAGTTTCTTGTACAACCTAGCAAGCGTTCCGGTGTCATTTTTGGCTTGCGCCACCTTGGCGCCTAGTATGATACCGAGCAGGTGGTCAGGATTGGAAGCAAGGATCGACTCGGATTGTTTCCGCATCAGATCGAGGTTCCCCGACATTTCGGCCATACGACCGTAGTCGTACCTGAGGTCGTTGTCCAAGGGTTCGAGCAACTCGTACGCCTGCGAGGCCATGGTGGAGAAGAAGGCGGCGCTATCGGTCTTTCCCTCCGAGGCCAGACGCATGACACGATTGTACAGGCGATCGGCCCGTTCGCGCGGCGACATCGCGGAAATATCGGGCGCTCGCATTGCGCCACCGGTGGCATTGCCAGCGAACGGGGCGGAGGCGGCGCCAGCGCCATCGAGGGGAACATCGGGACCTGGCGCCGGTGGATTCGTCGCGCTGCTTTGCTGAACCGCAACGGTGATGACGAGCGCCAGAACGGCGACGGTACCGACAGCCCAGGGAAGAATGCTCCGTTGCTGCAGGGTGGTGCCTGCGGGGGCGCCCTGCGGCGCGGACCGCGCGGCTGCGCCCGCAGCGGCGCCACAGCGATGACAGAATCTCGAACCGGGGGTCAGGAGGCTCTGACATGAGGCACAGGTCATGCCCAGCTGCACCGAGCCGCACTCTGCGCAGAACTTTCCCGCAGACGTAGCTCCGCAGCTTGGGCAGGCCGTGGGCAACGAGGATTTCGACATGCGGACAAGATACGTGGGAAGAGGGCGTGGAAGGGAGAGCGTCGTGCGAGTGTTCGCTCGTCGGTTGAGCATGGCGATACGAACCCCTAACGTTCGCTACTCGCCGAAGCAGCTTCACGATCCCGCATTTTCATGCCGAACACTCTCGCCGCCGCGACCGCGAATGACATACTCGCACTCGCTGTGAAGCACGATGTCCGATTTCTCCGTTTGCAATTCACGGACATTCTTGGCGTGAACAAGAATGTCGAGATTCCCCGTTCGCAGTTCGAGAAGGCACTGGCGGGCGACATTCTCTTTGACGGCTCGTCGATCGAGGGATTCGTGCGCATCGAGGAATCGGACATGTTGCTGGTGCCCGATCTTTCTACCTTTCTGATTTTTCCGTGGAGCGGCGCCGAGACGAAGGTGGCGCGCCTGATCTGCGATATCCACATGCCGGACGGGACACCGTTTGCGGGCGATCCGCGGGCAGTGCTCAAGCGGCAAATCGGCCGCGCCGCCGCGATGGGATTTGTGATGAACGCGGGAATGGAGGCCGAGTTTTTCATGTTCAGGCCTGGCAAGGAAGGGGAGCCGGCCACCGTGACGCACGACGTGGGGAGCTACTTCGACATGGCGCCCGCCGACCTGGGCGAGGATGCTCGGCGCGCGATTGTGTCGACGCTGGAGCAGATGGGATTCGAGGTGGAGGCAGCGCATCACGAAGTCGCACATGGGCAGCATGAGATCGATTTCCGGTATGCCGACGCGCTTACAACGGCCGACCACATTGCCACCTTCCGCTTCGTGGTGAAGTACGTGGCCGGGCAGTTCGGCCTGATTGCGTCGTTCATGCCAAAGCCGATCTTCGCGCAGAACGGTAGCGGGATGCACACGCACCAGTCGCTCTTCTCGGAGGGGAAAAACGCCTTCTGGGCACCAGAGGCGAAGTGGCAGTTGAGCGAGACGGCGCTGCACTACATGGGTGGACTGCTGAAGCACGCGCGTGGCTTCTGCGCCATCACCAACCCGCTGGTGAATTCGTACAAGCGGCTGGTGCCGGGTTATGAGGCACCGGTGAACGTGGCGTGGTCAATGCGCAATCGATCGCCGCTCATTCGGGTTCCGGAGCGGCGCGGCACGGGAACGCGGGTCGAGGTGCGAATGCCGGATCCGTCGGCCAACCCGTATCTCGCACTCGCCGTGATGCTGGCGGCCGGACTCGACGGAGTGGCGACCAAGGCGGATTATCGCGAGCCGGTGGATACCAACATCTTCGAGATGTCCTTTCGCGAGAAGCGCCGCCTTCGCATCGACGACCTTCCGCATGACCTGAACGAAGCGTGCGACGAGTTGGAGAAGGACGATGTCATTCTCGATGCGTTAGGCGAGCACGTGGCCAAGCACTTTCTGCACGCCAAGCGGGAAGAGTGGCGCGAGTACATCACGCAGGTGCATCGGTGGGAGCTGGAGCGTTACCTGCTCAAGTATTAGTCCGGCCCACGGGCGCCATCCTGTTCGCTCCAACCTAACGAGAGTAGGGGAATCCGCGGGCCAATAGCGCGATGAGCCGCTTGTCGTGACCGTAGATGTCGCGGTACAGTCGCAGTTCACCGTCGAGCTGTGCGACGGCGGTACTATACAAGATGAGCACCGGGATCTTCTCGCTCGTTCGCACATTGAGCGGGCTCGCTCGCGACATGGCGCTGTCGACCTTCTCGCTCGTCCATTCAGGCTGGTCCCGCAGTACCCATAACGCGAGGCCCTTCGGGTCAACCAGGCGAATGCAGCCGTGGCTCAGGTCTCGGCGTACGCGGTCGAAAGCGCTTTGGGTCGGTGTGTCATGCAGGTAGATGTTGTGCGGATTGGGCAGCATGAACTTGACCCGTCCCAGCGAGTTCTGATCGCCTGGTAGCTGCCGCACCCGCGTGGTCGCACCGATCGCGGCGATGTTGGCCGCGTCGCTGGCAACCATCGGCGAGCTCTCGGCGTCGCCCTTCACCAGGACGTAGCGGTTGCGCACGAGGTACGACGGATCGCGCATCGCGTTGGGGCGAATCTCCTTGCGGGCGATGCTCTTCGGCACCTCCCAGTAGGGTGAAAAGCTGAGATACTCGAGGTCCTTCATGAAGACAGGCGTGGAGTGATCGTATGCCTCCCCGACCACGACGTCCATGCTGAACAATGCCGTTGAGTCCGACGTGAGGCGGTCGAAGGCGTACAGTCGGAACTCGGGAATGTTGACGATGATGACCCGTCCGCCAAACTGACGTGGGAGCCAACGCCACCGTTCGAGGGCGAGCTCGACTTGCTGGACGCGTTGGTCGAATGGACGGTTGAGTCGCTCGCGCGTGCCCGGTCCGACAATGCCGTCCTGGGCCGCACCCTGCCGCCGCTGAAAGCGTATCACTCCCTCCACCAAGTCGCCGCTGTACATGGTATCCGCTGTCGGCTCGCGGGTGCTATCGGGTGACAGATCGCCTAACGCGATCAATAGTCGGCGCAACCCCGGCGCACCCGCATACATGTCGCCAGGTGCAAGCCGCTTGGGGAGGGAGATCGGAAGCAGGGTGGTGTCATGTGCCAGCACGCGGATGCGGGCCAATTGGCGCTTGAGCATGCGATAGTGCACGTACCCCGGCTCCGCGCCGTCGAATACGAGGGAGGGGTCAGCGGCCCGGGCGGCGCCGAGCACGCCCACCGCGAGGTCGAAGTCCGTGCGCGGAATATGGAATGCTTCGTGGGCGTCGCGCGGCTTGATGCGCCCCCACTGCAGCGCGCTGAGCACCCGTGCGACCGAAACGCTGAGCGTGATGTCGAGGCGGCCAACCAGTTGCGGGTCCGCCATGCCACGATCGACCGCGCGAACGAGCGAGTCTATGTACGAGACGTCGAAGTCAGAGGTGTGCAGACCCACCAGCTCGAGCGTGGCCAGATACGTGACCACCGCACGAGCGGACGCCGTTGGCTGACCACCAACTGTCCAGATCGGCTGCCACGCCACACTGTCGTACACGCGGCGTAGGTCTGGGACGACATCGCTGATATTCGGCCACCGGCCAAAGGGGAGCGCCGCACGTTCCACCCCTCGCCGAACAAGTTCCATGTCAGCGCCCTGCGCCACGAGAGGGGGGGGAGCGAGCACTGCACCGTAGACGAGAGCTGCGAGCGCTGTTGGAAGGACCGAGCGCATCGCCGAACGAAGAACACACGAGAACGTCATGAAGAATCTTCCTGATGCATCAAATAGGTGAACCGCATGGTGCGGAGGGGAAGTGAAAGCTAAAGGGCAGAGACCCCTCTCCCGAAGGGTTCACGCCTGACACATTGCTCCGTGATCGCCGCGTTGGCGCGCCTCGGCACCCAACATCCCTCCTCCCTCCGCCAAGTCCTTCGCATGCAAGCGACTCCCGACCTCACCGCGCTATCTACCGCCATTGTCGCTGCACGCGAGCGTCTCCGTGGCCACGTACGGGAAACTCCGCTCGAGCGCAGTCTCCCGCTCAGCGAGCGGCTGGGCGCTGACATCTTCCTCAAGCTGGAGAACCTGCAGCACACAGGGTCGTTCAAGGTGCGCGGTGCACTGCACAAGCTCCTGTGCCTAACGCCGGAGCAGCGCTCGCGGGGTGTGGTGGCTGCATCTTCGGGCAATCACGGCGCGGGGTTGGCTTGGAGCTGTCGCGAATTAGATGGGCGCGCCATCATTTACGTGCCCGTGCATGCGTCGCCAACCAAGGTGGCCATGATCCGGCGCTACGGTGCGGAGGTGCGCGTCTTCGGCCGTGATGGTCTCGACACCGAGCAGCACGCGCGCGCGGCGGCCGACGCCGAGGGACAGACGTACGTGTCGCCCTACAACGACCTCGACGTCGTACGCGGCCAGGGTACGATAGGGGTGGAAATGGCCGAGCAAGCCGGTACGCTGGACGCGGTCTACGTTGCAGTTGGCGGTGGCGGCTTGATAGGCGGCATCGCCGCCTATCTCAAACGTGCGATGCCGTCCGCGCGCATTGTGGGTGCACTGCCGGCCAATTCGCCCGTGATGGCGGAGTCGGTGAAGGCGGGACGCATTGTCGTGAGAGAATCATTTCCGACGTTGTCCGATGGAACGGCGGGCGGAATCGAGGCCGATGCCGTGACATTCCCCATCTGTCGCGATTTGGTAGACGAGTGGGCGCTTGTCTCGGAGCAGGAGATTGCCCGGTCGATGCGTCGCTTCGTGGACGAACATCACATGCTAATCGAGGGAGCGGCGGCGGTGGCGATCGCGGCGCTCGAGCGCAACGCGGCGCGCCACCGCGGCCAGCGCGTCGGTGTGGTGGTGTGTGGAGCCAACGTCAGCATGGAGACGCTGGAGCAGGTGCTGCGCGACGGGCGCGCGGCAGATTCGGTGGCCACGGGGCACCACAGGTGATTCACCGTGCACGTCAGGAGCGTCGCCGTACGCTGTAGGCGGCACCAAGCGCTATCGAAGAGCTGTGGAAGTGTAGGGAGCGTCGGGCCAAGAGGGCGATATAGCAGCGATGCTCCTCTCGCCAAACGCACACGGCCGACATCGCGAGATGCCGGCCCTGTGCTGCTGACAAGCACTCCTCAGCCGATCGTCACGGAACGGTGCCGAGGCGAGCGCCACTACGAATGATCGTCCCCTCCACATTGGGCGCGCTGCTCCCACCGCCGCCTAACGTCCAACCGACGGCGGTGATGAAGTAGGTCACCGTCGTCCCCGACTGCAGTCCCCATGTACCGAGCCAGCCGCTTACGCCGGAGAAGTCGGGCATCGAATGATCGAAGGGACCACTGCCCAGGTATCCCTGGGTCATGGAAACCGTCGCCGAACGTGTAAGGGAGCTGCTGCCCTGCGAATAGCCCAGTGTCCAAGCACGGTTGTAGTCAGCCTGTTGCTGCAGCACGGCCCGGTGGCGGAGGTACGGAGCCGAGGCGAGCGTCGAGAATGTCGGAGTGTTGAGTGCGGCGCCCATCGACAGCGTCTGGTTCACTGCATCCTTGAAGAGCGTGGATGCCGTCCGGAGCGATACGAGGGTCGAGCCACTCATCTGCGAGGCGGACGCGGAAAGGAAATGCAGGTCTCCCGTCGCTTGCTTCGCACTCGGAACCGCGTAGAAGGTGCGCGTGGTTGATGCGTTCGGCGCGTCCGTACCCAGAAACGCGCTTGATTGCGTAGCGGTAACGTACAAGCTGCTGACCGCTAGCAACTCTCCATTCGCACTCGACACCGTCACCGACTTCTGATCTGGGTCGAATGCCTCGGCGCTGTTGAAATCGAGCACGGGTAGCGTTGCTCCGCTGGCCGCGTTTACTCCGCGGCGAATGATGAGCTTGTCCGTGACAATTGCAGCGGTGGTCAGGTTAATTGCCGTTCGAGCCGCCACCAGGTCCAGCGCACCGGCGATCACATTGTTGAGCGTGAACGCAGAGGCCGGCGCGGTAACCGCTGCCGACGTGGGACCCAGCGAAATCTGGGCTTGTCCGAACGCGGCCGCGTTGAGTCCGGCCACCGTGCCAAGCACCGTCTTGGTCGCGGCCGTCGGGCAAGTGGTCGATCCCTGACCCTGCAACTCTGCCAACGTGGCGTAGTAGAGGTTAAGCGAGTATTCGTTCGCCCCGCGCTGCGTCACGTACGCGATTCCGCCAGTGGAAGTGATGGCGAAGGAGTAAGAATTTCCCGAGCCGACAACCTGTTGCCAGGCGCCGGTCCCGTCCTGCGCCGCCACCCAAATGGGACGCAGCGCCGACTCGCAGAAGCCGAAGGCCCAGGTCACGTTGCCGCCCGACACCGGCGGTTGAGTGACGGTGAGCGCGAAGATGGCGATGGCGTTGGAAACTCCTGTGCCCGATGCAGTAACAGTGAGCGAGGAAAGGCCGATCGTCGTGGAGCCGGAGACGGCAACATTCACCGTGACGGCGTTCCCGGTCGTTGGCGACGTGGTCACCGTGGTGGTAACGCCGGTCGGCCCACCAGACACCGCGATGGCGACGGGTGCCGCGAAGTTGGTGCGGGCAATATTGGCCGTGAAGGTGAGACTGCCACTGGCCTGCACCGAACCGGCCGCCGGAGTCAGCGAGAGTGCGATAGACGGCGTGGCCGTGACCACGAGGGTTCCGGTGACCGTCGCGTTCGGAATGTTGGTGCCCGAGCCGGTGATCGTCACACCGTACGAACCAGGCACGGTCGCCGCGGCGACGGCGAAGCTGACCAGCGACTGATTGGTCGTCGTGGAATTCGGCGTTATGGTCGTCGTGACACCGGGCGGTGTCCCCGTGACGGCGAGGGTGACTGCGCCGGCATAGTTGGCACGCGTGATATTCACATTCACGCCATCGCTGCTGCCCTGCTGTATGGTGGGAATCGCGGCCGCGAGGGCGAGCGAGATGGAACCCGCAGGCGCTGCGGTGACCGTCAGGGACAACGCCGACGTTTGCGAGATGGCGCCAGCGGTCGCGGTAACGATGAGCGGATACACAGCGGCGGCAACCGTTCCGCCGACCGTTACGGTGAGCGGTGTCGTGGACTCGGTGGGCAGATTGCTCTGGCCGAATGCGGTAGTGACGCCGGCGGGTGCGCCGGTGATGCTGAGTGCGATGGCGGATGTGAAGTTGGTGCGCGTGATGTTTACGGTTGTTTGACCGTTGGCCCCCTGTTGTACCGAGAGCGCAGCGGGCGATAGCGCGAGCGTAAAGGAACCGCTGGGTGCGGCGGTGACGGTGAGCGCGTACGTCGCGGTGGCATTGGCGACTCCCGTACCAGATGCGGTCACGGTGAGTGTAGTCGCGCCAACCGCAGCGGCGGCCCCAACTGCAACGTTCACGGTGCTGGCATCACCGGTGGTGGTCACCGTAGTAGTGACACCCGACGGCGCGCCACCAATTGCGATTGCAACGGCGCCGGTGAAGTTGGTACGGGTTATGGTCGCGGTGAACGAGGTGGTCGCCCCCTGCACGGCGGAGCCAGCGGCGGGGGCAAGAGCCAACTCGATTCTCGGCGCTGCGGTCACGGTCATCGATACGGTGGCCGTCTGATCGGTGAGCCCCGTGGCCTTGCCGCGAATGGTGAAGGTGTACGCACCCGGTACAGCCGTGGCGAACGCGGTCACGGTGAGCGTGGTCTGGGTTGTTCCGCTCGTGACTTGGGCAGGATTGAATACCGCCGTGACGCCGGCCGGTACCGATTCGGTCGAGAGGTCAACGGTTCCCGTAAAGCTGCCGGTACGCGCGATAGTCGCGGTAATCGAGGCATTGCCGCCAACTACAGCGCTCAGCGTTGCCGATGACAACGAAACGGTGAAACCGGCCGGTGTAGGAGTGGGCGTGGTTCCACCCTTGTCTCCGCCTCCGCAGGCGGCCACGAATGCGACAGCAAGAACCGAACAGAGGCGGGATGCTTGTGGGAAGTTCAATGGGACCTCCTAGAGAACGCGCTGCGACCTCAGCGCGCAAAGATTGAGCATCCCCCAGCGGATAGCAATCTCCGCGCCAGTTGCCGAGTCGGCGAGCGAATCGCGTCGATGTCCTACAACAAGAGCCCTACAGCAAGAAGCCCGACGACATCGCGCATCGTCGGGCTCGATCTCCTCATTTACCCAGAGCACTCGCACTACACGTTCACCCACTACCTCGCACTACCCGGGTACCCACTACCTCGCACTATACGGGAAAGAGCATCTCTCGGTACTTGGGCAGCGGCCAGTAGTCGTCGCCCACGAGAAGTTCGAGTGCATCGCACGCGGCACGCACTTCGGCCATGCGATCGGCTCCCTCGCTCGTCAACAGCTCCGCACACTTCGCGACGTCCTCGTGCATGTGCTCGGCCCGGTCGATCACCTTGCTGAGCAGCTCGCGCTTCGACTTGAGCTGCTTGGCCAGCGCGCCGATTTCGTTGGCGCGTTCGACCTGCGGAATCTCCTTGAAACCGGCCGCCTTTCCTTGTGCTGCGCTGTTCGCCAGTTCGCCGAGGTAGGCATACGCGGCCGGGAGAATAAGCGTGTCGGCGATCTCCTTGATGGTATGCAGTTCGATGAGGATGTCCTTGACGTAGCGCTCGAGGCGGACATGATACCGTGACTCGAGTTCTTCACGCGTGAGCACGCCTAACGTACTGAACAGATCGCGCGCGCGACGCGAGATGAGTTGAGCGAGTGCTTCGGGGGTGCGACGAAGGTTGAGCAGTCCGCGCTTGGCGGCCTCCTGCACCCACGCATCCGAGTAGTTGTTCCCCTCGAATCGCACGGCCTTGGTCTCGCGAAATGCCTTGCGCACGACCTTCATGACGGCGTCGTTCACCGCCTTGGTGATTTTCTTTTCGGCCTTGATCTCGGCCGTGAGGTCTTCGATGGCCTCGGCCACGGCGGCATTGAGGAGGGTCACCGGGAAGGCGATGGACTGCGACGCGCCGACGGCGCGGAACTCGAACTTGTTTCCCGTGAAGGCAAAAGGCGAGGTGCGATTCCGGTCGGTGTTGTCCTTCTCGATGTCGGGAAGCTTGTCGACGCCTAACGAGATGAGCTGCTGTTCGGCGCTCTTGGTGGCCACCTTGCCGCTGATGATCTCTTCGATGACACGAGTGAGTGATTCACCCATGAATACCGAGATGATGGCCGGCGGAGCTTCGTTGGCGCCGAGTCGGTGCTCGTTGCCCGACGTAGCGATGCCGGCGCGCAGGAGCCCGGCGTGTTTGTGCACCGCCTTGAGCACAGCCGCCAAGAAGACGAGAAAGCGAATATTCTGGTGCGGCGTGCGCCCCGGCTTGAGGAGATTCGCGCCATTGAGTTCGTTTTCGCTGGTGATCGACATGGACCAGTTGCAGTGCTTGCCCGAGCCGTTGACGCCGGCAAAGGGCTTCTCATGCACCAGCGCCTGCAGCCCGTGACGCAATGCCACGCGACGCAGCACCGACATCACGAGCTGGTTGTGGTCCACCGCGATGTCCGTCTCCTCGAAAAACGGTGCCATCTCGAACTGGCAGGGCGCCACCTCGTTATGCCGTGTGACAATGGGAACGGCGAGCTTGTACAGTTCGTGCTCCACCTCGGCAATGCATGCCTGGATTCGCTCGGGAATACCGCCGAAGTAATGGTCTTCGAGCTGCTGCCCACGCGGCGGCGGCGCGCCGACGAGGGAGCGATTGGCCATGACCAAATCGGGGCGCAGCGCGAAGTGCGTGCGATCGATGAGGAAATACTCCTGCTCGGCACCCATGGTGGTGTGCACGCGCTGCACACCCTTGTCGCCTAACAACTCGAGCAATGCAATGGACTTGGCCGACAGCAGGTCGGATGAGCGGAGCAGCGGCGTCATTTCGTCGAGCGCTTCGCCGTTGTATCCGATGAACACCGATGGAATGCACAGCGTGCGAACATTGCCCGACTCAATGATGAACACCGGTGAGGCGGGATTCCACGCGGTATAGCCGCGCGCTTCCCAGGTGGCGCGAAGGCCGCCCGACGGGAAGGACGATGCATCGGGCTCCGACTGGATCAACTGACCCGCCGAGAAGTGCTCGATGGCCGACTTGCTCTCATCGAGTGAGAGGAAGGCGTCGTGCTTTTCTGCCGTCAGCCCCGTGAGCGGTTGGAACCAGTGCGTGAAGTGCGTGGCGCCATTCGACATCGCCCACTCCTTGATGGCCTGCGCGACGGTGGGGGCGATGTCGAGGTCGAGTTTTTTCCCGAGCTTGATGGACGCGCTGAGCCGAGCGTGCACATCCTTTGGCAGCTTGGAACGCATGAGGCGCTGGCCGAAGGTATTGATTCCGAAGTATTCGGAAATGCTCGGCCTCGCTGACTCGGCGGTGTTCGGGGTTCGGCTGGCGATGGCTTGCAGTGCCGCCTTTCGTGCGCTGGAAGTCGTGTTGGACATAGAGGTTCGGTATCGGGCTGAGTGAAAACGACAGATCATGAATTTGGGCGGGCGGTCGGCTACAAGCAGTCGCCAGAACCGTGCCCAGACTCGCGTCTGTAACGCAAATAGTGTAAAAACTGCACCAAAACGAACACAGACTCTCCTAAATAAAGCAAAAAACGCCCTCCTTGCGCAACGTGAGGCGCATAAAACGCACAATCCTGCACTCGCCAGCGTCTGCGCAGCCGAATAGCAGTCGCCGACACGCCGCCACCCGAAAATGAACGGATAGCTTAGCCCCCGAGCATTAGACGAACGCGCTGGCTGAGCGCTTCGGGGGTGAAGGGCTTGGGGAGAAACGCTGCTGCTCGCGGCAGGCGCTCCGAGAGGCCGTTAGTCATGGCCGACGCTCCGGAGCAAAAGAGCACGCGGACATCGGGGCGCACGTCGACTATACACTTCGCCAATCCGATTCCGCTTAGTCCCGGCATTCGTATATCGGTGAGCAGGAGGTCAGCGACCGAGGGATCCTCGAAAACAAGCGCCAACGCCTCGTCGGCATTGGTGGCCTCCACAACTCTGTAACCGGCACGGCGCAGCGTCCGAGCGGCTACCTGTCGGACTGCCTCATCGTCGTCTACGACCAGAATGGAGCGTAGGCCTGCGACTCCCTGATCGGGCGCCGTCTTGTCCGGCGCAACTATCGGCAGGAGGAGCGACATGGTCGTTCCTTGACCCAACGTGCTGTCACAGCGAACGTAGCCTCCCATCTGGGTAATGGCTCCGAACACGAGGGAGAGACCCAATCCTTCGGCGCCCCAGGTGGAAAAGAGGGGGTCGAAGCAGTGGGAGGCGGTGTTCTGATCCATCCCGACGCCGTCATCGCATACTTCAATCTGGATGTATTGACCAGGAGCGATAAGGCTGTGGACCGCTCGACACGGGTGAGTGAATTCCGCTCGGGAGGTGGTTATTTCGAGCACCCCGCCGGCGGGCATGGCGTCGCGCGCGTTGCGCACGAGGTGCATCATGCTCCCTTCCAACTGCGACACGTCGGCTAGGAGCGTTACGGGATCGGGGGCAAGGGAGAGGCGCACTTCAACGCCTGCTCCCGCCACTCGGCGCAGAGCCCCGGCCATGGTTGCCACGGCGCGAGAGGCGTCGATGCACTGCGGCGCGGCGGCGCGTGATGAGAGCGCCCGGTGTAGCTCACGCGTAAGCACCGCCGCGCGAGCGACTACGAGACGAATCATCTCTAGGTCGGCGTGAACCACGTCGCGGGGTGTGAGCTCGCTGGCTATCATCTCGGCCGATCCGGAAATCGCGGTCAGCACTTCCGCGAACTCGTGCGCCAGCACCTCGGCCAGCCGCGTGATGCCGTCGAGCTGGCGAGCCTGCTCAAGGGACTTCTCGAGATGCTGGCGGGGAGTGCCGTCGGAGAGTCGCACGGTGCGCCAACCTGTCGGCAGGCCCTCTGTGTGGCGCGACACGGCAATCGTTACGCCACGCGTCGGATCGAAGCCCAGCACTCCCTCGCCGCGCCACGGCGTCGCGCCTGTGCAGGCATCGCCGTCCATCACCAGTCGGTCGCGGGTTTCGGTGTCAAAGATGCCAAGAAACTCGCGACCGTCGCGAGGCACCGAAGCACCAGTCACGAGGGCCGCAGCGGCCTCGTTACACCACTGCGGGCGCCACCACTCGTCAACCAGAAAGAGGGGATCATCGAGCGCCTCCGCAATGGCCCGGAAGGCCGAATTCGGGATTGGAATCATCTTCTGAGAAACGCGCAGAAGTCTCCAGCGCAACACTGCTTCCGGTGCCAAGGTAGTGGGGTATGAGAGCGGCTGAATCTCGTTGGCGAACGCGGCCGTTAGCTTCCACTCATGAGCGCTGCCCATACTACTTCCTGGACGCGACGCGTTTTGCTTGGGCTCGTTGGTGCGGCCGGAGTGATTGCGGTGGCGAAGGCGACGTCTGCCTTTCGGAGTTTTGTGGGCGATGGGTCGCGCGGCGCGATGGAGCGGTCGGCGGTGGGGCCGGGCGAGTTGCCCCCCGTTCCGGCCGCGTCGGGACCGGCCGCCGTCACCCTTCCCGACTCGCTGCGTGGCCAGAGTGGAGCGCTCCGATTCCGCACGCTCACGCCGTCTGCTGCGCTGGCTATCCGCGGCTTTGTGGCGTTGTACGGCGAGGGAGCGCTGCACCGGCCGGCCGTTCACCTGGTGCCGCTGGGTGGCGACTCGTCGTTCGCGCTCATCGTGCTGCGCCCCTTTGGCGAGAAACGGGGTGAGGTACTCCGGGGCTACCGCCTGGGTCGGTGGCCGGCCGAGCGGTGGATGATGGCCCGCAACTACTTCAATCCCGATGGCTTTATCGAGGTGACGCCGGCTAATGAGCGGTTGCCGCTCTCGGCCCACTTCACGTTAGGCGACTTTGTCACGCACGATCAGCGCTCGGTGTGGCCGAAATACGTGGTGCTCGAACCGAAACTCATCGATAAGCTCGAGCTGGTGCTGGCCGATCTGCACGAACATGGAGTCGCGAGCCGGCGGGTGGTGGTGCTCTCGGGTTTTCGCGCGCCCTACTACAACGACCGCGGGGTGGGTGAGGGTATGGCGCGCGGGAGTCGTCACCAGTTTGGCGATGCGGCCGACATCTTCATTGATGAAGACAGCAATGGAAGGATGGACGACCTGAATCGCGACGGGCGATTGGATCTGCGCGACACCGAGCCTATTTCGCAGGCCGTAACCCGAGTCGAGAAACGTTATCCGGAGTTGGTCGGAGGCTTGGGAACGTATCAGGCCATGGGGCCGAGCGGCCCGTTTGCGCACATCGACGTGCGTGGCACGAGTGCGCGCTGGGAGAGCGGCTGGTGGAAGCGGCGGTCTGGCGGGTCCTAGGTCGCGGTGCGAGTACGCTCCACCTAACGCTTCAGGAATTCGGCGTGCAGCGCCGCTGGTATTCACCGCGCCTAACGCAACGTAGCGCCTAACGCCGCGCGGCGACGATGCCCCGCACGCGGCCAGCGTCGATGGTGAAGGCGCTCACCCGACCAACGCGATCGCGGGTGAAGGCAATGGTCAAGCGCGGGCCCGTGGAGAAACGATCGTCGGCAAGCGCGGTTAAGGGTTGGGTGTCTCCGCTCGCCAGTCGCAGGGTGAGGTGCGTCCCACTGACCGCGACAGTGAATGGGGCATCGAGCTCTGGTGCGTAGAAGACTCCCGCGAACTCAGCCAACCGCGAAGGGTCGATGTGGCGGCCGGATGACGGTGTCGTGACAGCGCCGCCGACGGGAGGGGATGCGGGGCGCGCCGCGACCAGGTGCGCCGCCAGCACAATATCGGCGACCCGATCGGCAAGCACCGAGGGGTTGAGCGACCCAAGGTTACAGAGCGACGCAACAGTGGTGCGCTGGGAAGGGAAGCGCGAGAGTTCGGCCCGGAAGCCGGCGAATGCGCCGCCGTGCCGCACGTTGCGGAGGCCGCGATACTCCTGAATGAACAGGCCCAGTGCGTAGTCGAGGGTCGTTCCATTGTTCAGACGTCCCCGCGTCTCGAGGTCGTCGAGCAAACGCTGGCCGCCAATGGTCGGAGCGTAGTAGTTGTTATCCCATTCGAGCAGGTCTTCGACCGTGGTCATGACGGCGCCATCTCCCGTTTGCTCGAAGGCGGACATGTCGATCTGGAAACCTCCGCCGGTGCGCGGCGAATAGCCTGCGGCTCGGCCGGGGACGACCAGCGTATGGTCGTCGTGGATGTGCGTGCTTGACATACCTAACGGTGTAAAGATGCGCTCCTGGGAGAATTGGGCCAGCGTGCGCCCGCTCACGCGCTTGACAACTTGCGAGAGGAGAAAGAAGCCGGTGTTGGAATAGAGGAACGTGCTCCCCGGCTCGAAGTTCGTCGCCGACTGGCGGATGATGAGGTCGAGGGCGTCTTGGTCGGTGGAGACGCCGTCGAAGTTCACCCCACGCAACGACATGAGGGTGAGGTAGTCGCGCAGGCCGCTGGTGTGAGTCAGCAGCATGCGCAGCGTGATGGGGCGCGCGTACTGCGGCAGCTCTGGCAGGTACTGCCGAACGTCGTCGTCTATCGAGAGTTTGCCGTCCTGCGCCAACAGAGCGATAGCGGCGCCGGTGAATTGCTTGGAGGTCGAGCCAATGTCGAAAATGGTCCCGGGTGAGATGGCGATTCCGTGCTCCAGGTTTGACATCCCGTACCCGCGCGAGTAGCGGATAGCGCCGTTCTGATAGATGGCCAACGCGCACCCCGGGCTGCTCGTCTTGTCGTAGGCTGCATAGACCGAGTCGATACGCCGCGCGAGTGAATCCGGAAGAGGCGTTTGTGTGCGCGCGGCGGCAGGAACCGATGCCAATGCACAGAGCATGATAACGACGCGGGCCGAGGCTGACATTGAATGTCTCATGGAGTGGGGTGAGGCGAGAGGCGCGCGTATCGCTTTCCGTTACTAGAGCAATTGCTTGAGCCGTTCGAGATCGACATTGCCACCACAGATGATGGGTACCACCGTCGCATGTGGGGGCAGCGTTAGGCGGCCGGTGAGGAGCGGTACAACTGCCGCCGCCCCCGCCGCTTCGGGCAGGACTTTACAGCGCTCCATCAGCACCCGCATGGCGGCGACAATGTCAGCATCGGTTACCACAAACCACTCATCAACCAGCGCTCGGCAGTGCGCGAAGTTTCGCACGCCGGCAAAGGGAGCGGCCAGGCCATCGGCCACCGTGTTGGTCGTGCTCAGCCGTTGCGGCGACCCAGCGGCCAACGAGCGCGACATGGCATCGGCGCCCTCAGGCTCCACGCCGATGACCCGTGTGAGTGGTCGCAGGGCCTTGATCGCCGCCGCGACGCCGGAAATGAGGCCCCCCCCGCCGCAGGCCACCACGACCACGTCCACATCTGGCACATCTTCCACGATTTCGGCGCCCACTGTTCCTTGGCCGGCAATGACCCGTGCGTCGTCGAATGGGTGTACAAGTGTGAGGCCGCGTTCACGCTGCAGCTCGAGCGCCGTCGCGAGCAGATCGCCGTCGGTCTGCACAACTTCGCCCCCGTAGCCACGCGTCGCGTCCACTTTGGACGATACCGCCGTGAGGGGCATCACGATGGTGGAGCGTATGCCTACCCGCGAGGCGCCCCACGCCAGCGCCTGTGCGTGGTTGCCGGCCGAGAGCGAGATGACGCCACGCGCGCGCTCGTCGGCGGTAAGGTGATGTAGGGCATTCATGACCCCGCGTACTTTGAACGACCCCGTCTTCTGGAAGAGCTCGAGCTTGAGAATCACCCTGGCGCCCGCTCGTTGACTCAGGTACGAGGAGCCCATGATCGGGGTGCGGTGTACGTGGGCCGTGATCACCTGCTGTGCGTCGCGAATGGCATCGAGCCGGACCAACTCTGAAGTACCGGTCATCGTCTTCCGTGGACGGGTCTGTTGAGACTGGGCTGTGGATCCTACGACGTGATGTACGAGTCCGCCATTACCGCCCGCGCGATGGTTCCGAGACGGGAGGTGACGACGCACTCTCACGGCTGGCATGGCCAGATGTCCGCTGTTCACCCGATTGGGGCGACCGCCGCTTTGGAGCCGCGCCGACCAAGGTCACCTTGAGGACGCACTGTCGCGGGCATAGCTTCACCCTCGTACGGCGCCGTAGCTAAGTGGTAAGGCAGCGGACTGCAAATCCGCCATTCGTCGGTTCGATTCCGACCGGCGCCTCTTGCATCGCCCAGCGCCCTGTGCATTCGCACGGGGCGTTTGTGCGCCCGGTAGGACCATCGGCTCGGAGGTGTCATTTGTCCGCTGGTACCATGGCGGCGACGAACGGGCGGCACGGTGGAAGTGTGACGAACCAAAGGTATGGCTGGTGCGACGTACGAGCGGTATCTGTGTCCGACATTCCGGCCCCGTCGTCCGCTAGGACAACGCTATGGATGCCCGCAGCACTTCGCACGAAACGAATGTGCACGTTGCGTGCGCCAGCGTCGACTGAATTGTCCGCCAGGTCGGCGATAGCGCCCGCTATCCGATAGCCGAGGCGTGAGGAGATTTCACCGGCCTTCTGGTCGTTAGGCGGTAGCCTCTCGGTGCTCTCGGCTTTCAGATCGAAGAAACCCATACTGCTCGATGTCCTCTGGTTGTCCAGCGCTGCAGAATCTATCGGGCGTGCGTAGCGCTGTCTCTTATACACATCTCCGAGCCCACGAGACTAAGGCGAATCTCGTATGCCGTCTTCTGCTTGAAAA
>ENA-ORBV01002428-ORBV01002428.1-microbial-mat-metagenome-genome-assembly--contig:-NODE-2428-length-39318-cov-11.492724_pt1 | contig 39318 bp, 43 predicted proteins | sample MGYA00237777_ERZ505514 | MGnify/ENA primary metagenome ERZ505514 (study PRJEB26160, sample SAMN06269048) | microbial mat metagenome | isolation source: Oligotrophic lake microbial mat | place... | reverse complement strand
AGTCTCGTGGGCTCGGAGATGTGTATAAGAGACAGACCATATTGTTACCCGAAGATTTAAAAGATGTTTTACAGCAGCAGTACGATCGCACTTCCGAACTAGAAAAACAAGTTATGTCATTGTTGGCGACAGAAAACCAGCCAGTCAACTTTGCCAAATTGCTACAAAACGGACAAATATCATCATCAGATTTGCTAAACGCATTGCAATCTCTATCGCGGCGCTGCTTGATTGAAAAAGAAGCAAGTCTTTACACTTTGTCACCTGTACTGAAGCAGTATATCAAAACTAGACGATCGCACTTAACAAACATCGACAATGAATAAACATTTCAAACAACACCGCTTGTCAACTCTTGTTTCCTCAAATTCGGCAACAATGCCAAAACATCCAAATACCACCACCAACGCTGAGGTGTAATCTCCTCAAATTTGCGCTTCTGGGTTAAATCCACAAATCTCGACAACTCCTCATAAAACTCCTTTGCTTGTTCAACTAACCGTCGATCGGCATTTGCTAATAAACCTTTCTCTTCCTCACTCAGTTGAGATTCAACTTTTGCCAACTCATCTCTAAGTTGCAACATTTCTAAATGTTCAGCCCCACTCACATCAGGAAATTCAACCATTACACAATAGTTTTTTACCAAAGTATTCATAACAAATCCTTAACTAAACCTACATAAATAAACATTGAATTAGCCAGGTAGCTTTCCGGTTCCTTTGGAGGAAAAGCCGTTTCTAAAACTCCATCCAAGCCCATCATTACCAGCCATATTGTGTTGTTTACACTGCTGGTAACTGTCGGATAAAACGTTTTACCGTAGACATACAGATAAACTTTAGCATCAGCATCCCTAACAATAAAACTGATAACTCCATTATATTCTTCAAGGGTCGCATCCGGCCCTAAATGACCTAAATTAATCCTTTTGAGTAAATGAGACATTGCTTTTCCAGGTTTCCAGAGAATTCCGTCTCTCACCCGCTCAATTGCCTGCACAATTTCTAATTGCCTACCTTCCTCAAAAATCAACTTTAACCTTACCTGACAAAAACTGAACTGCAAATAAACATATAGCAATCCTAAATCATTTGTATAATTCTTGTAGGGGCAAACCCCCCGTGGTTGCCCTGCCAAAGCGGGGGTAGGCACTCTTAGCACTACCCCTACATATTTGTACGACTCCTGCAAGGATTGCTATATCATAGCCTATTGAGCATTACCCAAAAATTATAAAACCTAAGACTGTGTTATCATAGAATACAAAACTTATTGAGTCGAATTATATGACCACAATAACTACAGTCACAACAGCCTCCCAACTCGCGGATTATTACATCTGGTTTGCGAACGATGTAGGTTCCTATCTCAGCAACCACAAGCTACAAAAACTATTGTACTACGCCCAAGCATGGTATTTAGCCTTTGAGGATACACCCCTTTTTGAGGAAGATTTTGAAGCTTGGGTGCACGGGCCGACTATCCCGGCTTTATTTTATGAATACAAAGAACAATTTGACTTTAAACCAATTCTCAAAAAAGTTGAAAAGCCCCAATTTCCAGAAGAAGTACAAGAGTTTTTAGACGAGTTATCCGATGATTATTTTTTTCGGGATGCCTATGAGTTAGAATTGATGGTGCGTCGCGAAGACCCTTGGATTAATGCTAGAGGTGAGTTGCCAAGAGATGAACCTTCTCATGCTATTATTACGAAGGAATCAATGAGAAATTTTTACAAAACCCGTGTCATCGAAGAAGCATAAAAAAAGACAAGATACAGAGATTCGCAGTCAACCATCTTCACAAAGGAGAGAGGTTGTCAAAATCCAAATTCCGGAAGGAATTAGCTTTTCTTTCAGATATTATCAGGATGATAAAGATAAGTTCTCAATTCGTGGTAAAGATGCTAAGTATCTAGCGTCTTTACTGAGAAGGCTGCGCGATTTGTCACAATTGAACGCTCAAGAAATTATCAATAATCAAAGTAAAAGCCTGCGCTGTCATGGAATTATCTGGCTAGATACAACTGAGCCTAATGGCTTCGGGATTCCCAATGAAGATATCCTAATCAATATTCCCTACCAGTTTCAAATATCTGCTAATGAGTATGGTAGGGTTCATGGCTTTTTTAGTGAAAATGTTTTTTATATTGTATGGCTCGACCCAGAACACAATCTTTACAGTTGAAATGATTAGAAATATTGATTATTTGGGAGAATTAATGTTACCCAAAGTCAGGACACGGCAGTGCCGTTTCCCTACAATTAATCGGGTAGGTAAACGGCATTGCCGTGTCCTCCTCGCGTAGAACGGGCGAGGGCTCCCAGCCATCGCGATCGATTATTTTGAAGTAGGGAAACGGCATTGCCGTGTCCGACCTTGCTATTACGCACTCCGACTAAAGAAACCGGGTTTTTTACCGAATCTCTGGCTGCGACGAAATATCTCGCAAAAAAACCCGGTTTCTGAACTTAATGCGTAAGTCCTAATTTTAAGAAAATTTTGCATAGAGAGCTGAAATAAAATTCACGCTTAAAAAGCCTACTCCTAGTACGAGAATGATAAAGATTGCGATACTGAAAATAGACTTTAGCCGATCGCCAATTCCGGGTTTTTCTGAGTTCATTGGTCAATTTTTGCAGTAAATTTGAGAGGGGCAATTCAGAAAGAGTAAATTATACCAATGGGCGAACAAAAATGCAACTCCCGACAAGCTCCAAATCCCTATCGCCCTCAGTAAGTCGCATTTTTTAACTTTTAATCTAAAATCTAAAATCTAAAATGGTATTAGGCATTGTTCGGTTGGGTACAGCAGCGGCTTTGTCGATCGCCCGAACCCGATCGCGCTAACTCCTGTAAAATAGAGGGCGCGTTGGGGCGAACCTTTTAACAGCCGGAATTGGGTGCGATCGCCGTCAGCTCCCAAATACATAATAATATATCAATCATCCTTAGCTTACTGACAAAGGTAAAAATAGAAGAGTTTCAGGAAATAATCTAAAACATATAACTGAAAAAAGGATAGAAATCGATGCTCCACCCAATCTCGCAACCTTACCAACAACGAGCAAATACTATGACCCAAAGAGCCGTGCGGAAGCCAAAACCCTCTGTTGCAAACCACTTGAGACCAAGTTTTCCTCAAAGGCACTGGCTGGAGTTGGCAGAGTACGCCTCTCTGGCGGCCTCTGGTGTGGGTTCCCTGGCGGTGGCTGTATCGGGTCAAGCTTTTTACGGCGTGGCTCCCCTAACTTTGGCTTTGTCGCTGAATGTTGCTAACCGTTATCGGTTCGAGCAGCAAGTGCGGGTGCATCAAAATTCGGAAATGGCTCAAGTCCAAAAGTCTGTCAATAAAGTCGAAAAAACGGCCGTGACGGTAATTGTTAAATTACGCAAGCAGTTGTCTGCAGATATTGCAGCGCTGCGCCAGCAAATGGCTGCACTGCCTAGGGCAGAAGGCTTTGAGGAGTCGATCGATATTCAGCGGCAGTTGCTGAGTTTAGGAGAGTCGGTAGCTTCTTTGCAAGAAATCGTGGCGTCTGCTGTGCTCGATGTCCGCCAGCAGGTGAGCGAACAACTGCAAGATTTATCGGTTGGCCAACGGGCGAATCTCCAAGCTGTGGAACAGGCTATAGAGCAACTGCAAAGCGCGACGCAAGGCTTGGCAGAAACTTCTATCACCAGAGACGACTGGGAAGTAGTAAATACTCGATTTTTGGAAATCCAGAAAGTCATGGCAAATTTGCAAAGCCAACTGCAAGCTCCCGCGCACCAATCGACTGCGGATTTGTCTCTAGTCCAAGCTCAAATCCACCGTTTGGAACACGAGCAGCAAGAAGTTGTCAAACCTCACCTCAAGCGCTTAATCTCAGTTGTCAAAGAGTTGCAGCACACACCAGAGAATCGTCAGTAGTCATTAGTCAGCAGTCATTAGTCCTGCCGTCATCAGCAGACAAGATTCCATTCATTCGCTCGCTCTTGTTGAAATTATCTGCGTGAATCTGCGTATATCTGCCTTGAATCTGCGGTTTTCGTATTAATCAAAGATTTATGCAATTGCTCGTCTAGTCATCAGTCATCAGTCAGAAGGAAGATTTTCCCACTCTCCCCTTCTCCCCCTCTCTCCCTCTCCCGGCTGGAGTCCTACTTTTTCGACAACTGTGTTACAAAATGAAAAGCTAATCTGTCTAGTTCACCTGTTTTCAACCTGTTACAAGAAAAATCAATGACTGCAACCGTAACTATTGCTGATAACCCGTTACTAATCGGTCAAGGATTGCCGACCTTTGACGCGATCGAACCAGAACACGTAGTCCCCGCTGTTACCCAACTGCTGACCGAACTAGAAGCCTCGCTAGCTGACTTAGAATCGTCTGTAGAGCCGACTTGGAGCGGCTTAGTAGAACCATTGCAGCGACTCGGAGAGCGTTTAAATTGGAGCTGGAGCATTGTCGGACATTTGATGGGCGTGAAAAATAGCCCGGAACTGCGATCGGCTCACGAAACAGTGCAGCCGGAAGTAGTAAAATTTTGGAGCAAGCTCAGTCAAAGCAAACCGCTTTATGAAGCTTTTAAAGCGCTGCGGGCTAGCGAAAATTGGGACAGCTTAGAGTCAGCTCAAAAGCGAATTGTCGAAGCCGCTCTCCGAGACGCCCAACTCTCCGGCGTCGGTTTAGAAGGCGAGCAAAAAGAGCGTTTTAATGCCATTCAATTAGAATTAGCCGAAATTACTACCCAATTTTCTAATCACGTCCTCGACGCTACCAAAGCTTTTAGCCTCACCATCACCAACAAAGACGAAATTGACGGTTTGCCGCCGAGTTTGTTGAGTTTAGCAGCTCAAGCCGCTCGCAGCGCCGGCGAAGAAAATGCGGATGCCGAAAACGGCCCTTGGCGGATTACTTTAGACTTTCCGAGTTACGGCCCTTTCATGCAGCACAGCACCCGCCGCAATTTGCGCGAAAAGTTGTACAAAGCTTTTATCGGCAGAGCCAGTAGCGGAGAATTGAATAACTGGCCGTTGACCGATCGCATTTTAGCACTGCGCCAGGAAAAAGCAGCTTTGCTCGGCTTTAGCAGTTATGCCGAATTGAGTCTGGCGAGCAAAATGGCTCCCGACGTTGCAGCAGTGGAAGCTTTGTTAGAAGAATTACGCAAGGCTAGTTATGATGCTGCTGTCAAAGATTTGGAAGATTTGAAAGCTTTTGCTGCCGAAAAAGGCGCACCGGAAGCTGGGGATTTGAAGCACTGGGATGTCGGTTTTTGGTCGGAACGGCGGCGGGAAGAAAAGTTTGCTTTTAGTGCCGAAGAATTGCGACCTTACTTTGCTTTGCCACAGGTATTAGAGGGGTTATTTGGATTAGTAAAGCGGCTGTTCGGCGTGACAGTAACTGCGGCGGACGGTCAAACTGCTGTGTGGCACAAAGATGTGCGCTATTTCCAAATAGATGACGAAGCAGGAAATACGATCGCCAATTTCTATTTAGACCCCTACAGCCGCCCCGAAGAAAAGCGCGGCGGTGCTTGGATGGACGATTGCGTGGTGCGCGCTAAATTTGTGGAAGCGGGAAAAACCATCACGCGGTTGCCGGTGGCTTATTTGGTGTGCAACCAAAGTCCTCCGGTTGACGGCAAACCGAGTTTAATGACTTTTTTGGAAGTCGAAACTTTGTTTCACGAATTCGGTCACGGTTTGCAGCATATGCTAACAACCGTAGACTATCCGGGAGCTTCTGGCATCAATAATGTTGAGTGGGATGCGGTGGAATTGCCCAGTCAATTTATGGAAAATTGGTGTTACGATCGCGCGACTTTGTTCGGGATGGCAAAGCATTACCAAACCGGGGAAACTTTGCCAGAACACTATTACCAAAAACTGCTAGCAGCCCGCCACTACATGAGTGGCAGCGTCATGCTCAGGCAAGTACATTTTAGCAGCGTTGACATCGAATTGCACCACCGCTATCGATCGGGTGGCAGCGAAACTGTGGCCGATGTCCGCAACCGCATCGCTAAAACTACCACAGTTTTGCCTCCTCTGGAAGAAGACGCATTTTTGTGCGCTTTCGGACACATTTTTGCGGGCGGGTATGCGGCCGGGTATTACAGTTATAAATGGGCGGAAGTGCTCAGCGCTGATGCTTTTGCGGCGTTTGAGGAAGCGGGTTTGGAAGATGAAAGTGCGATCGCCTCTACAGGTAGGCGCTTCCGAGATACAGTATTAGGATTGGGCGGCAGTTTGCACCCGATGGAAGTGTTTAAAACTTTCCGGGGACGCGAACCGAGCACTAAAGCTTTGTTAAGACACAGCGGTTTAGTTGCGGCTTAATCTACTGTGGAATAACTGGGGATTAATGCCGGTGAATTTATCTGCATTAATCCCGGTTTTTTCTTAAATAATATTGATACATATCCTGTATGTGTAGGGTTCGGTGTGCATGAAATCTTACTGCTATAATTCCCATCAAATCCGGTAGCATCGGAATTATTCATCTCTCTGTTCTCTTCCTCTGTGCTCTCTGTGTCCTCTGCGGTTTAATCATTCCAATGCAACCGGAATTGATATCATGCGTAAAACCACTTTTTGCCTAAATTGTGCTGAATTCAAAATGTTTGTAGTAAAAACTAAAGTGTTCAAATTTTTATACTAATTTCCACAAATATTGCTACATATAATCCTGCGACCATCTGTAGGGAAACGGCACTGCCGTGTCCGGCGCGAGACTCTGCAAATTTTCATAATTGTTATAAAATTGACAAGTGTAGCAGCATTTTTTTATTGGTATTAATAGGACTAAAATTTTCACTACAAACCCATTTTATTGTAGAACATCATGCAAGAAACATCTGTAGTTTGGCACATCATCCAAAATGTTTGTGTGGAAAATCGGGGAGAAAGTGCGATCGCCAGCAGCTTTTAGTTTAGGTTGAAGGCTCATCAAACCAGCATTTGCGAATATTTGCTGTCATCGATCGCTGATTATACTTAACTTTCCCTCTCCATGAAATTAAATTTATATTTCGCAACATTTACGGGCTGTTTTCTCGATACAGCTAATGCTTTTATTAGCAACTCAAAATCGACGCTTTTACCGAATCTTTAAGATAGAGCGGCAACAGCGCAGGTTTTTTAAAGTTTTGATAAAGAACGGGTACTCGGCGTCAAAATGGTAAAAATTTTAGGTAGAAACTAAAAAACTTAGTTGGGATTAATTTGAGGATTGTAATAAAAAATCTTTGTATATATGATAAAAAGTAAGGATTGATAGTTACTCATTCACCCATAGATTAAGATTTTCATGGATATTCAATTAATTAATATCGGTTTTGGTAACATTGTGTCTGCTAATCGAGTGATTGCCATTGTCAGTCCCGAGTCAGCGCCAATTAAGCGTATAATTGCTGATGCGCGGGAACGGGGACAACTGGTTGACGCAACTTACGGCCGCCGCACGAGAGCGGTAATTATTACAGATTCGAGTCACGTCATCCTCTCGGCGATTCAGCCGGAAACGGTTGCTAATCGTTTTGTGGTGAGCAAAGACGGTCAAGGTCGGGATGATTGAGGTTTGTTAGTTGCAATTTGAGCGCTTACAGTCTAAAGTAAGCGGAAACTTAAATTGTTACACGTTTCTATTCTAAAAATGAAATCCGGTAAATTAATTGTTCTGACGGGGCCTAGCGGTGTGGGGAAAGGCACCTTAGTACGATCGCTCCTCAATCGCCATCCCGAATTGTATCTTTCGGTATCGGTGACAACTCGTGAGCCCCGTGAGGGAGAAATTGAGGGAAAGCATTATTATTTTGTCAGCCGCAGCCGTTTTGAACAAATGGTTGAGGCTGGAGAGTTGGCGGAATGGGCCGAGTTTGCCGGCAATTTTTACGGTACTCCTTATTTTGCTCTCCAGGAGCGTACCGATGAGGGAAAATTGGTATTGCTCGAAATTGAACTCGAAGGAGCTAGGCAAATTAGGAATAATTTTCCAGAGGCGCTGCGAATTTTTATTTTACCTCCTTCTTGGGAAGAATTGGAGCGGCGGCTGCGGAGTCGCGGTCAAGATTCCGAAAGTGCGATCGCCCGTCGGTTGGTGCGGGCTAAAGAGGAAATTGAAGCTGCAGGGGAATTCGATTTCCAAGTTGTTAATGACGATTTGGAAGTAGCTTTGAAAAAGCTAGAATCAATACTTAATTTGGTTGAGCTTTCAGGTAACTAATGACTAATTACCCATTTCTCCGTCCTGGCTAAAACTTCGCTACTTTGTTTGATAGCAACACAAACTTTTAAATTCAATTCCAGAATATTCAATGAAGGCGAAATTTTTCTCAATGGTTCAATTTCGCGAGGAGAACAGCCCAACATTTCCATATAAGCTAGCGTCCAGCCAATAGCTGGAATATCGCCTACATTGCCTTCTCCGGCGCAAAGGTAACAACCCAATTCGCCCTCCGGCCCACACTCAGGACAAACCCAATTGCCCAGTTGTGAATGGGGCAGATTTGTGCGGGAGGCGGATGCAATTGTTAATGCTTTAATATGATTTTGAACTACTTGTTTAAAACCTCGGTTTTGGTTGCTGCGGTGGTCGGAATTGCCGTGCCGCCCGATTGCTACTGCTTGCTGTTGTGGCGAAGCAACAGATGCTGTTTGGTTCTCCCTGGTTACTCTAGATTCGCCTAGGTTCGCTGTTAGCTGAATACCATAGTCTTTCGACTCCGCAGTTTGAGAGTGGTTGAGTGCGCTGGAGGAATCGGGTTCGGAAGTTGTGAAGGATTGTTCTATTTGATCGGCAAAATCTTGCATTGAGAGGTGATGTTCGATCGCCAAAGACCAAGTTCTTTTATGTCGGAGGTCGCCATATTTTCTGGCTTCTTCCTCAGTAATGCCGATCGCCGCAGCCTCTTGGCGCAGCACATTCATCGAAGTCATTGTATCTGATATCATTAGTTTGTTTGCTGTTGATTTGCGATCGGATCAGACGGCGGTTGAAACCGCGTCTACACAAACGATGTCCGCCTCCGCGGACTGAAGAAAACAAGGTAATTTTAACCAATCCGTCTTCAACCCCTCTGAGCTCGGGTTTGGTTTGTATAGACGCGGTTTCAACCGCCCGGTCTTTGTATCCCAAGCGTCTTGAAATATAGTAACCTAGGTTTCTGGAATTAGAAATATCAATGAATGCAATTTTTCCTGAGACAACGTTGTCGGTGGGCGGACTAACATCATACCTGCAAGAGTTGCTGGAGGGCGATCGCCAACTGCGATCGGTTTGGCTAATCGGCGAGGTGTCGAACGTTTCGCAACACGCCAGCGGCTGCTTTTTCACTCTCTGCGATCCCGACAAAAGCGCTGCGATTCGCTGCGTGGCGTGGAATTCTCAGCGGCTAAAATTGGTGCAAATGCCCGTAAAAGGTGAGCAATTGCTGGTTTTCGGAAGCATCCGGGTTTACAAAAATCGCGGCGAGTACCAGTTGACTGTGGTGCAATCGCTACCGGGTGGGGAAGGATTGGAGGCTTTGCGGTTGCAGCAATTGCGATCGCGCTTGGAAGCTGAGGGTTTCTTCGATCCCGCCAGAAAGCGTCAAATTCCCGCACACCCGCAAGTTGTGGCGGTGGTGACATCGGATACTGGCGCTGCGTGGGGGGACATTCAGCGCACTCTAGCCCAAAGATATCCAGGTTTGCGGGTGTTGTTGTCGCCGACTTTGGTGCAGGGAGATTTGGCTGCTGCTGCGATTGCTAGGGCGATCGCCCTGGTAGAATTGGACGGTAGGGCTGATGTGATCATTTTAGGGCGGGGCGGCGGTTCTGCGGAGGATTTGGCTTGTTTTAATGATGAACGAGTGGTAAGGGCGATCGCCAATTGTGCAATTCCAATTATTACAGGAATCGGACACGAAAGAGACGAATCTCTCGCCGATTTAGTAGCAGATAAACGAGCCCACACTCCGACAGCGGCGGCTACCCAAGCTGTACCAATTTTAGCAGATATTTACTCGGAACACCAGCAAAGAATGCTGAATTTAGCAACTGCTGTGCAGTCAAGATTTCAGACAGAATCAGAGCATTTGCAACAGTTACAAAACCGATTAAAACGGTTGCCTGCGACATCGCGAACTTTGCGGCAAACAACTGGTAAACTGGAAATATTGCAAGAAAAGTTAGCCGCCCTAAATCCGGCGGCGGTTTTGGAAAGGGGTTATGCCGCGGTAATGCAAGCTGACGGTAGGATTGTCCGCGAAACTGACGGTTTAGAATTGGGAGACGAGTTGACTGTGAGGTTGAGTCGGGGCATTCTGAAAGTTAAGATTGTAGAAGTGTTGGATGCAGAATAAATGTTATGGTTAAGTCGCAGTTGCGCCAGTCTGACTGGAATTATGAGGAAACGGTCGATCGAATTGAGGCGATTATCGATCGGGTGGAATCGGGAGAATTGCCTCTAGAGGAGGTTTTTGAGCAGTTTGCGGTGGCTGTCGAGTGTTTGCAGGAGTGCGAAGGTTTTCTGGCGCGGGGGAAGGATCAGATGGATCTGGCGATCGGGCTTTTAGCCCAGACACCCGATTTTTAACCATTGAAATCTTGTCAGGGCGGGTTGGGAAACAATCTTTAATTCCATCAACAATCTACACCCACTAAACTACTGTTGAGTGGTTCTAAAATTGTTAATTTTTCCTTAGTATATCTAGCCTGAATTAGCTTTTCTAGCAGATCGTACAATCTAGTAATTATTCTATCACCCAAGAAGAATTTATGGTCTCTCGGCAACCGATTCAAGATTGGTACATACCATTTGATTAAATCGTAGGTTCTTTGAATGATTGGCAATTCGTTCATGACAAAATATTAGCACGTTTAGTGTCGTTTTTTCCCAAAAAAAAATCGAGTCACCAAAGGCGACCTAAAAAGTGAAAAATTAAGAAGTGTAAAGAGCAAGAGGGTAAAAGTGTAAAGAGCTATTAAGTCCACGCAGCCACACACACAACCCGAAAACCGATGCTGACGTCGTCGATGTCCGGCGCAACGACGTTGCGAAAAGCAGAACGGCAATAGCGCGGAAGGTCGTACCACGAACCACCGCGCAGCAGCCGAGCTTGGTTATCTTTTACCTCTGGATTGACTAATAAATCAACACTACTTTGATAACGATTATCATTACAAGTATCATCCCAAACGCTACCATCAGTAGGCGCACCATTATAACTACCGTGCCAAGGGTCTGCACACCACTCCCAGACGTTTCCGTGCATATCGTAGAGTCCAAAGGCATTGGCTACCTCAAAACTACCCACAGGCGTTGTTTCTTGGCGGTAAGTTCCTTTAGGCCCTTGACCATAGGAACCAGACCATTTGTTATCTTTATCATCTGTACCTCTATAATTAGCTAATTTTGTCGTTATCGTTTCCCCAAAGTGAAACGGTGTAGTTGTCCCAGCGCGACAGGCGTATTCCCATTCAGCCTCGCTAGGGAGACGATAGCTTCTACCTGTGTGCACAGACAATCTGGCACAAAATTCCACAGCGTGATACCAAGAAATGCTTTCTACAGGCAGATTTTCACCTTTAAAGCGAGATGGGTCGGGATTAAGGTCATAGTGGATTTTGGGCAATTTAGCCACTGCTAGCCACTGCGCTTGAGTAATCGGGTATTTTCCCATCAGAAACGGTTTGATTGTCACCTGATGTTGAGGTTTTTCATCGTCATAGCTTTCTGCTTCCGTTTCAGGTGCACCCATCCAGAATCTACCCCTAGGGATATAAACCATTTCTAAGCTGGTATCACCGTCTAATTTTTCAGTAAAGTACGAAGCTGTTTTGGTTTCTTCTTGGATAATCTCACCTTCAGGATTAACCATCACAGTTTTAAAAGTAAAAGTTTTAGCGGGGATGGGATGGGATGGCAAATCAACTTCCACTCCAGCCACCAGCGCAACTTCTCCTTCTGCTGTTTTGGGCAAACTCTCAAACAACCGAGTTGCTCCTGTGTAATCGCCTAAAGCCGTTTGTTTCATTGCCTGTGCTAGAGTCAACAAAGGTTCAAAATTAGCTCGCAAAGGCTCAGCCAAAGTTTCTACTAACGACGACTTCTGCAACCATTGACTAAGATTTGGCTGTTGCAATAATTGACTAAGCTTCAGAGTTAATTCTTTTGCTGCTTTCTCCGGGTTTACGTAGGCTAAAGCTGTCCAGCGCTGCGCTTGTTTTAACCCAGGAATTTTTGATTGAAAATTTCGCTTAACATATTTCAGAAAAAAATTCGTCGATAGTTTGCACAAATCATCTTGACTCAACTTTTGTAAAAGCACCTTGCGAACTGTGATATCCATTTCATATAGTTCTTCATCAACTTCGCTGCACAAACCAGACAATAGCAAATCAGCAACTGCAATCCAAGGCAATTGCAATTTTTCGTCATGCTGCAAAAGGTAATCCCGCAAGCGATAAAGCAAATCCGGTGTCAAAGCTAGGGGAAAAGCTGCACGACGAGCGAATTCCAGATGCTCTTTACTAAAACGTTTTTCAAATGCTTCAATTTGCTTAATAGCATTTTGTTCTTTTAAATCATTACCAGTCGCTGTAGATTCAGTCATTGCAGCACCTCAATTGCCCTTTGAAAGCCTTTACTATTTGCAGGAAACATTTGCATAATTTTAGATTTAGCAAGAGCCCCAGCAGTTGTATTTCGCCAAGCAGATTCTGGAATAGGATTTAACCAAACAATTGTTTTCACTTCTCGTTTTAAGCGCTCCAAAAACGATTGAGTTTCACGAATCCGCCCGGGAGTATAATCTCGCCTTGCTGCACCAGCATCACTAAAAATCAAAACAACTGTGTGTTGAGACGAAAGCCCGGCCAAAACTTGTTCTAAAGGAATTTCAGTATTAAACTGCGAATCACAATACAATTCATCGTGAGGATAATTATCAAAATAATAACAAGACTCAGAAGTCAAACATCCGGTTTGTTGAGCAGTAGCAACTAACTGCCGAGATAAAACATGAAACGGCTGCATAGAACCTCTCTGATCAATCAACAACAATAGAGAGTTATACTTGAGTCGGCGCGGGCTCATCACAGGCAAAACTAATTTACCTTGACGTTTCGTTTGTTCGATAGTAGCATCAACATCTAATTCTAATCGAGTTCCCATGCGAATTGAGCGTTTAAGATTGTACCAACCCTGTACCATTTGTGGTTCGGTGACAGGCAAATAATCATTCGGTTTAACCGTTGGCTTAAAACTCCTCAAATCTTGTTGATGATATGTTTTGATAGCTTTCACAACTTCACAATTTTCTGGTACAGAAGTAGTGACTGGTGATTGAGAAGTAGCTGGAAAAAAGAAAGATTTTTCCTTCGGCTTTCCGGGAATACTATCTTTTTTAGGAGGGCGTGGTGGCGATTCCATCACCAAATTAGAAGTATCTGATTTCGTCTGGGAAGAATCATCATCAGCATCAAATTTTTGAGTAGGTGTAGATACTGCGCGCTCAAAGATTGCCTCAAAATGTTGTTTTTGAGAGCGACTTTTCACCCAAAGAGTATTTAGCAATTGCTTAACAGATTCTGGTTCTAATGAATAAACATCAGTTTCCAAAGCCTCCATCAGTAGAGTGTAATCACAAATACCCAGAGGAAATCCCGCCTGTCGGAGTTGGCTAAACAATTCATAGAAAGGCAGATTAACTTCAGTCGTCGTCTTCATCTTCACCTCCTGAGTCCCCAACGATTAGTTGCAAATCCTCTCGACTTTTGAGTAATGTACTAGCATAGGGTATTTTCTTCTGTCCTAAAAGTTTCTCAAGTTCGGATTTGTCTGCGTGTAGATGCAATGCGGTAAACCAATCTAGTAATTCACTAATGCTAATCTTTTTACCAAACTCTCCTCTTTCCTCCTCCATTAGATCACGAACCTCTAAAAATTTATTCAGAGCTTTGTCTGTTAATTTTGAAGACCATTTTTTACCAATCCGTGCTTCAACAATTCTCTGTAAATTTTCCTTGCTAGGAAATTCCACATAGTGATAAAGACAGCGCCTCAAAAAAGCATCAGGCAACCTTCTTTGAGCATTGCTAGCAATAAAAATAATTGGTTCAAAGCCTTCTTTCGTGCGAACTTCTTCTCTAGTTTCTCGAACAACAAATCGTTTTTCTTCAAGTTCCAAAAGTAAATCGTTAGGGAAATCAATATCAGCCTTATCAATTTCATCAATTAAGACAATCGTGCGCTGACTATTTTGGGAGTCTTTGAAAGCATTGCCAAGCGCTCCCCATTTGATATAATCTGTATGTTTGGAGTCATTAAAACGTTGTTTTGCTGCGTCGTCATCTGTCGCTGCTAGCTGTGCATCATATAGCCGCCTCACAGCATCATACATATACAAGCCATCTCGCGCTTGTTCTGTGGATTTAACACACCAATCTGCATAGGGCCATTTAACTTTATCGTTATAGCGTTGACTAAATTCATAAGCAACAGCTTTAGCCAACTGTGTTTTACCGCAGCCCGGTTCCCCTTCCAGCAGCAATGGTCTTTTCAGGTTAATCGCCAAGTTAACAGCCTCAACCAAGCCCTCGCTAACATCTGCTAAATAGGGATAAAGAGTTTCTCCTGTATCTGCTGGAGCAATTTCACCAGCCTTGGGCTGATATTTGATGTCCCCGGTGAATTGAAGTTGAGACTTATTTGGTTCTACAGTTTTTGCCATGAACGTTGATGCTCCTCCCATTTTAAGTTACAAAGATTATAGACAGACTCTAATAAAAATTCTGGTTGCCCTTCTTGGCTCTCATTCCAAATAATATCGGCGATGTTGTCATTTAATAAAGAATTTCTAGTTTTGTTAATAAATGTTTTCACGTCTTGACGATTTATCCATTCCATTATATCACTATTGTTGAACCTAGGGCTAACATCGATTTTAGTATAGAGGGAATCATTCTGATGATTGTCATAATCCTCATCGAAAGCATCTGATTCCCCTTGAGATAATGGTTGCGAATCAATCCATACCATCAACAGTTTTTGCTCAGTTTTCTTCACGGATAATTCGTTGAGCAGAGGTTCATGCAATAGATTAAACAATTCCTGACAATCTGCTGATTGTTGCCGCTCATCCGTAAAAAACAGTAAAACTATAGTTTTATTTTCTTTCAATATTTTTTTATGAATTTCTTTAGCAATTGCGTCAGGCTTTTTCTTTTTCTCAAGTTTTTGGGGAAGTCTGAGTCCTGTAATAATATTATTCAGCCTATCTGTAGAATCCGAGTAAATCTGAGTAGAAAAAATGATTTCAGCTTTTTGGATACTGTTATCAACTGACTGAACCAGAGTTTTCAGTAACCAAAACATAGGAATCTTCTTCCCTGGAGGCGAACGAAATTTTAAACAGACTAAATTATGTGATTTTTGGGCTAAGGCTTGGAAATCTGCAACTTGGGTACGGTGGTTTAAGTCCCACAACAAAGTTTCTAGTTGTTTAGAGTCAGGAATTTCTGGTTCGTCCTCCATGCCTATTTCGTTGCAATCAAGCTCTAAAACAGTACAAATAGTCTTAAAAGTCTCATATTCAATTGCTGTTTCTCCCTTCAAAAATCTCTGCCAAGTTGGGCTAGTATTATTTTTTATTTTCAGAACATCATCAAGAAAAGATTTTATGTCATATTGATAATTGGAAATAAAATGATTTTTAATTGCTTCTAAGCTAAATTTTTTTAACCCTAATTCTGGCATTATCTCAATGATTGAGCATTCGTCATTCAAAGTTAAAATACCCTGGTTAGCTAAGGATTGAAAGTCTGCTATACCTAGTCCACCTTCAAGTGCTTTCCCGCTAGCAGCCAAAGCTTGTTTGATTTTATATTGGGCAACTTCCCAGCGAACCTGTTGCCTACCACCTTTGTCCGTTACCTTTTGCTTGACTAATGCCAGTTTGCCCGATCGCACTTTCCAACCCACTACTACATCCGCTCCTATTTGTCAATGATCAGTTTAAAAGTAAGTTTCTATTGGCTATTTTCAATCAATTTAAGACCTGCGAAACTTATAGATATCAAACATATGGAGCCATTCAGATGAATAAGAATAAACGTAATTCTAACAACCCAATCCTTGCTATCGTTTTAGCTTCAGCCTTAACCTTCTCCTCTGGAATTACAGCCGTGTCATTGGCTTTCCAACCAACGCTTTCTCCTGAGCAGAAACAGTTGTGCCAGAAATCCGCTGAAGTTTTCAAGGTTGGGGGGCTGACCCTTTTGGAATTGCTGAAGAATAACAAGCGCAAGTCAGACTAGAACTTAATCACCCGATATTGTAGCATGACTGATGCAGAAATATCGGGTGGAGGGTGCGACAGCTCTATCATTGTTGGCTGTGCGTCGCCATCCCAGAGTCCAAACAACAATGTCATTACGAGCTCGCGAAACAATCCCAGAACCCCGGCGATTGCTTCATTAAGAGCTCGCAATGACATACAAAAACTCGCATAAATTGCCGTTTCTACAATTTGTCGATCGCCCTTTTGGCCTTATCACTCAGATTTTTCACAGCATCTTTCACATCTTCTGCTGCGTGGCGGGCGGCCGATTCCGCTTGTTTCGCCTTACCTTCAGCCTGGTCTTTTTTGTTGCCAGTAATATTACCGAAAATTTCTTGAGCTTTGCCTTCTACATTTTTGCCGATCGCCTTTGCTCTGTCTTCTGTACTCATAATAAGCTCCGCCGAGTAGTTAAACGTTACTACTATCCTAACATTAACTAAACTAAAATTCGTCGCCAACTTCACATTAATTTATGTTGCTTTTGATTTTTATCAGTTTTAATTAGACCTCTTGCGTAAATCTTTGATTGATAGATCGACCGCAGATGATGGCAGATAAACACAGATGAACGCAGATAGTTTTAGAATTTTTTAAGATGTCTAGTAGGGTGCGTCAGAATGGCTTGATTGTTCCTATTTACTCCGATAGAAGCTGACGCACCCTACGATTATTACTTCAAACTCGCCGCAGCAACCTTAATCGGTTCTAGCAATTCCAACGGTATATGCAGCATATTCAATTGGGTACTTTCAACACCTTTCCTTTCGTTCCTTTCAGGATCGGGGCCGTGATAATCGCTGCCACCAGTTACCAGCAAACCGTAGTGAATACACAAATCTTTCAACTTTTGAATTTGGCTAGAACTGTGGCTGGGATGGTATACTTCAACTCCCATTAAGCCAGCATCTACTAATTCTTTTAAGACTTCCTCAACAGCGCCGCCGCGAAACAAATAAGGGTGAGCCCACACTGGTACTGCGCCGCAACTCCGCAATAAATTGATGCCTTCGGCGATCGAGAATTTGTCGTAATGCACGTAAGCCGGGCCGTCGTCTCCCAGCCAGCGATCGAAGGCTTCCCGCGATGATTTGGCGTGACCAGCTTTTACCAGCGCAGAGGCAATGTGAGGCCTTCCCGGTGCCATTCCTGGCGATGTTGTTGGCAGTTCGATCGCGAATCCCAACGCTGCTAATTTGTCTACCATTTCTTGCGATCGGCGAAACCTGCCTTCTATGCGATCGTTCAAAGGAATTTGCAATTTATTCGCATCGGGATAAAAACCTAAAATGTGCAAAGATCGATCGTTGTGCACTGTACTGAGTTCGAGTCCGGGGACTATTTCGATACCGTACAAAGCAGCGGCGGCAAAGGCTTCATCCCAACCCGACATCGTATCGTGATCGGTGACAGCCAAGGCGCGAACCCCCGAAGATGCGGCGGCGGCTACGAGTTCGGCAGGGGTGAGAGTGCCGTCGGAATAAGTTGTGTGACAGTGGAGTTCTAGCATTTTTTCTGGTAAGTTAAAGTCTGTGAAACCTGCAATTATTCCCCTCACTCACGCGACATATATCGTCCCTGCGATCGACAACTTTTTGGGTCATTTAAATCTGTTAGCTGTAATAAGTTGTTCGCATTTAATTGAGACATTTCTGTTTATTAAAAGCTTGTGTGGGGTGGGCATCCGGCCCGCCTTTTCAGTTGAATTTGGATGCAGAACAGCTTAGCTATTTCTTAATTTCTCGCATTGGGTGAATGACACCATCTGGCAATTTGGGAGGAACCGGCGATATTTCAATACTTTGTATGTTGTGAGCTGGGATAGCTACAAGTTTATCTGCCAATTCGATAATTAGGGGGTCTGCTGTCAACATTTTGTGCAGGCGAGTGCCTAAATTTGCTTGCTCTCCTACTCTTACCTCTGGCGGAATGAACTCGAAGTGTTGCTGTTTGCCGTTGGTAAAGTGGATTGTCAGATTGATAATTCTTTCTTGGTTGGTTGTTTCCATAATTTTTTTCCCTAAGAGTCGATCGGGCTTCTCGTCAAATTAACAATAAATCAAAACTGGCATCGCACCACCGTTGGAAAGCTTTTGACAAAACCAGGCTGTCGGTACGAAAGTCCGGTTACTTCTAATTTTACCACAAAAACTGTACTGAAACTCGCCAACTTACCCAGTATACAATTGGCAGTCGCGCGGCCTTCGCTTCTGAATGCGCGAGCTCCTTCGCCAGCAATATTTGGTCGATCGGGCTTTCTGCAGTGCCACTTGGCAAATTGGCTCAATTTAACCTCTCTAGCGACTTGACTCAAAGCGCTCTCAAGTCTTACAGCAGAGGTATTTGAGCGCTTTGAGTGTCAAGTTTTTTCGAGGTGGGAACTGTGGAGGTTGGGATAGTGGCATTCTGCTGTCACTGCGGTAGAGGATTTTTTTATAAATTAATAACATAACATTCAGGTACAGCTTATGAAATCCACACTTTGTTTTCCCGAAACTTCTCTTCACTCTAACACAGTCACTGTTAATAATAATGCTATTGACTCTTGTATCCTTACAGCTTGGATTGACTTAGTAGGAGGAGATTTTGAGAGCTTGGGAGGAGATGATTGGCTGCCATTGTGCGGCGACATTGATGACGGCGAAATTTATCGGGAATGGTTTTTGTGGCAAGACAGCGAAGTGACTCAAGAATGGGAAGCTTACGATCCCATTACTAATTATCGAGTTGTGGCACCTAGCCGAGAAATGATGATTGCTAAAATCGACCAAATAGAAGATTCCAGAACAATTTAGTTGAGCGGGAGAAGCTTAAATCTTGATTTTCAACTTTAACAAAAATTCTGTAAACAAACCCGGTTTCTCCCAACCACAAAGAAACCGGGTTTTTCAGGCTAAAACTCTAGGTTTGGGTTGAGTTACACTGACCCAACATAATAATTTATGTCGCTACTGCTTTTTGTTTTTCTCGTTCTAATTTGCGCTGCTTCAAGGCGGCAAGATTTTGTTTAATCGTGTCGATCGCAAATCCAGCACCCTGCTGTTGGTATAATTCGCTGGCACGGATTAAATCTGCAACAGCCTCGTCATCCGATCGCAAATTTGCAAAAGCCAAGGCACGATTGTGGTAAGCTTCTGCCAAAGTTGAAATTAGTTCTAAAGCGCTGGTAAATTTATCTTTAGCTTTGCGGTAATTTCCCGACTGATAAGCCTCAATTCCTTGTTGGAAATAAACGGAAGCTTTGGTGCCGCTGTCGGTATCTGGAAATTCTGGGGAACTTAAAATTGGTTCTTTAAAGAGTACAGAAATGCTGCCCTTGCCGAAGTAAGCCCAAGTCATTGTTCCCAACCCAATCCCCAGCACGAGAGCAATAATGACAGAAAGAGCAATAAAATTGGTGAGTTCCATAGAGCAATATTTGTTGTATTATAATATGATAAGTTAATTTCTAACTTCTGCAACAATGGCTGCGCGGATTTACCTCAACTGGAAAGGCTTTTTCGGGTTGCTAGCTTTAGTATTGTCGATCGGCTTAATTACTGCAACTGCAAGTTCTGACGCAGCAACCAACGCGCAAACTCAAGCAGGGTGGCAATTGTTGCAGCGGGGTGAGACGGGGTTGGTGGTAGCAATGCGACACGCGATCGCCCCAGGAACCGGAGATCCTGCTAACTTTAAGTTGAGTGACTGTTCCACCCAGCGCAATTTATCAGCACAGGGATAAACCCAAGCAAAGCAAATGGCAGCCGAATTTCGCAACCGCAACATCAAAGTTGCCAGAGTTTTATCAAGTCAGTGGTGTCGGTGTTTGGAAACAGCAAAACTGATAAATTTAGGTAAAGTCGAACCGTTCCCAGCGTTGAACTCGTTCTTTAGCGACAGCAGCAAAGAATCCAGACAAACAGCGACAATTCGCAAATTAATTGTTGACAACCGCAACACTAAAGAGGCGATTATTATGGTAACTCATCAAGTAAATATTACCGCCATTACTGATATTGTACCGCAAAGCGGCGAAGCTGTGATTCTCAAAGGATCTCGACAAGGTAAAATGCAAATAGTCGGACGAATTGGAGGATTTTAAGAAGGTATAGCCATCCTTGCCGAATTCATGAACTCTTGCTTTCCTCTTCCTTTGTGTCCTTCGCAGCACGATAAAAAAATCTTTGACAAATCATTAAGTCTTGCTATATAAAGTGATAATGTATAAATTTCCAGCAGATTTATGACTGCGAAATTATTGTGAGCGATAGTGCAGAGACTAAGCAAGAGAGCAGAAAAAGGTGGAAAAATTGTTTAGAAGCCGGAATCGATCGAGCTGAAGATCCGATAATTATCATTACCTTTCGTTCAGGGTGGGCTTCTGCCGCGCGTCCAGTTTTAGCACGGGCATTGATAAGCGCGAATATGTCATCAAGGGACAACAAGCTGGGCGTCAAATCGTCAACGATCAGGTGGTAGCAAGACTTGGGATGGCAATCGGAGCACCTGTCGGAGAACCTTGTATTGTGGAAATTTCTGAGGAACTAATTACTGAAGATTCTAGATTTTCTTATCTTACTCCAGGGATGGCTCATGCTACGCTTTACATACCTAAATGTTCTTCCGAAAGAGAAGAAATCAACTACACAAACCAGCCCGAAAACCGCGAAAGATTTGCTTTGCTAATTTTGTTGTACGGATGGGTATATGCTAATGACTATCAATTCATCTATCAAAATTTTCGTCCCAATTTAGTTTACTCTGTAGATCACGGTCATTTTTTTCCAGGCGGCCCAGAGTGGAAGCAGCGCGACTTGCTCGAAGCTGCTAATGCTGAGATAAACTCCCGCCTTGTTTCTAATTGTCAACTAAAGCCAGAGGATATGAACCAGGGACTTATGCTTCTCGATGCCGTCAGCGAAGAAAGCATTATTCAAGCTGTGGCTGCTCCACCCAGCGAATGGGGACTTACAATTGACGAGCGTGTTACCCTGGTAGAGTATCTTGTTAAAAGAAGACAGGATTTACTGGCGCTCTTATAGCCACTGTCAGACAAAAAGGCGGAAACAATGGCAAGCAAGTATAGTATCGTTCAATACGTTCCCAATCCAATTGCTAACGAACGGATTAATATTGGCGTTGTTGCTTTCAACGAAGAACAGGTGCGCGTCCAGTTTCTCACAAACTGGGAGCGCGTGCGAAACTTTGGCATGGAAGATATTACTTTCTTAAAAACTTTTGCTCAGCGAATGTCTGAAGCTGCTGACTGTGGATTGATTTTTCCTGGGGATAACCCAAATGCTCCTTATCAGGAACGTTTAAATAAAATTGCCCAGGATTGGCTCAATAGTATTCAGTGGACAGAACCTCGTGGCTCGTTAGAAGATGTCGATAGTTTACTAGAAGATATTGCTAGTAATTTTTTGGTAGATTTGAATTCCCAAAAACCGCATCGACGTGACCGCCAAGATGCTGCAAGATTGACCACTTCTAAATTTAGAAATGTTTTTCAACAACACGTGAAAAATGATTATAAAGAACTCCTAAAAACAAGTTATTCGGTGCAGGGTATTCATGCCCAGCACAAGTTTGATGCGGTTGTTGCTAATGGGCGACCTTGCTTAGCAGCATACGGTATGTCATTTGAGGTGAAAAGACAGGAACACCTGCAAAACTCTTTGTCTTGGATGATTACTGATGTAAAACAGTGTCAACCTGATTTTCCTATTGCAATCATGGCACTACAGCCTAAAAAAGACTTTGATAACTATCAAGAACTTCAGCAAACTTATCGGCAAGCTACCTCGACTTTCTCAGAACTAGGTGCAAAAGTTCTTGCAGAAGATGAAGTAGAAAGTTGGGTACTAGAAAGACTTGAGAAAGCCTATCTATTGTAGATATAAAGCGATTTACCTGTTGCCAATTACCCATTACCAATTTACATGAGTTTCCAATACAGCGCCGCCCTAGTAACTTTAGCAGACCTAGACAAGGAAGTTCTGGTCAAATTCTACACCAAATTTCTCGACATAGAACCAAATCCTTATATCCCCAATACTTATGCTGAATTTCAACTCCCAGGCTTACGACTCGGCATATTCAAACCCAAAGATTCCCACAAATCCGAATTTGCAAATCGAGCAAAAACAGGCATGAGTTTGTGTTTGGAAGTCAGCGATATCGAAAATGCGATCGCCCGAATTTGGGCTTTAGGATATCCGCCCGCCGGAGAAATTATCAAAGCCTCACACGGTTTAGAAATCTATGCCTTCGATCCCGCCGGCAACCGCATAATTTTACATCAATCTCATGAGTAGATCAGAGTTGGCGATTGAAATCGCCTCTACACAAACCATGTCCGCCTCCGCGGACTAAGAAATTAAGTTATACAACAATCACAAATGATTTGCGAACTCTCGATCTTCTCTTTTCTGACTTCGCGTTCTAGCGCTGACGCGCGGCTTCGCCTAAAGCGTCTTCGCGGTTCGTTCAAAACTACCTTAACTATCTAATCAATTCAGCAAAACTATAAAAACTGATAATTAATAACAACAAAGCTGTTAGATGAGTTAGCTGAAATTGAGGCCGCGGGCCGAGGTATTCCCGCACCAAAATTGAAAAAGACGAACCAATTATATAACTCAGAGACAGGGTTAAATACTGCCACTGCAATGTTACACTCCAGAGCGCGAGCAAAATCATCGCCAAAGTCAACATCACCAACTCAACAAAGCGAGGCGGATTGTGCTGAGTAGACAGAATCAAAGTGTCCAACCAATATTGCCAAGGTCTCATGTTTTAGCGATCGAGCTTTTGGATTTAGCCTTCTAGCTTAACCTACGATCGCCATTCAGTTTGTTGCTGCAAACACCTTAAAGCCTCCGCCGTCTCAACCTGCGGAAATTGCCCATAAAAGCGACTGACACTGTAAAAAGGGTGAGGAGTCTCCAGAACGATCAACTTATCGGCCATCTGGGCCAAAAATCCCATCAAATCTGCCGGGGCGACAGGCGCGCAAATCCACAAAGCCGCCGGTTGCTGCGACTGCAAAGCCTTAGCCGCCACAGCCATCGTCATCCCCGTAGCAATGCCGTCATCTACCAAAATCGCCAAAGCCCCCGCCGCGCTGACATTGGGGCGTCCCGGAGACAAATCTGCCAGCAGAGATTGAGCATTATTTTGAGCCAGGGGCAAAGCTGATTTTTGCAAGCGTAAATTGTGCTGCTTTTGCTTTTCCCAGAGGACATGACCGTCAGCAGTTGCAGCCCCGATCGCCAATTCTAAATTATCTGGGCGAGTAATTTTCTTAGCGACAACCACATCCAAAGGACAGCCCAAGCGGCGCGCAATCGGCACAGCAACGGGCAAACCCCCGCGCGGCAAGGCGTAAACAATCGGTTTCACAGCCGTCTGTGCCGTTAAATTCAACTTGCCGAGCTCGCCCACAACTGCCTCGGCCAGTTTTTCGCCTGCATCGGCGCGATCGTCAAAAAACGGGTTAGAGAACATATTTTTGCCTGTACGAGCTCAACGAAACAATTGGAGATTTGCTGCTCTAATCTAAACTATATAGCAGTTTTCAATCCCATGAAATACAGTAGGGACACGGCACTGCCGTATCCCTACCCGATACCTGTACTTCACTCAAATGAAAACTGGTATAAACTATAATCTCAAAAAAAATCTCTCTAATTGTAAAATATATGTCCAGCGACTTGCAACTCAGTCTTTTTGACAGCAATCAAAGTGCCGCCTTCCAAAACGACTCAATCCCAGCAAATGCCAAAATTCCCATTCCTGCCGGCACATATCAAAATATGGAACAAATCGGCGAGCACTGCAACCGCTGTCACCGCTGCGAATTGGGCAACAGCCGCACTCACGCCGTCATCGGGCGCGGCAATCCTCAAGCCTCGATTTTGATTGTGGGAGAAGCGCCGGGACAAAATGAAGATGAAACCGGATTACCCTTCGTTGGGCGATCGGGCAAACTACTAGATAAGATTTTAGAATCCGTAGAATTGAGCGCAGAAACCGACGTATTCATTGCCAACGTCATCAAATGTCGCCCACCCAAAAACCGCCCTCCCACAGCCAAAGAAATCGAAGCTTGCAAACCATACTTGCTCGAACAAATTCGCATTTTAGACCCCAAAATTATTTTATTAACCGGTGCAACAGCCCTCAAAGCTTTGCTAAGCGACAAGCGACCCATTAGTAAAATTAGAGGTCAATGGATAGAATGGGAAGGACGTTTGTGTATGCCAATTTTCCACCCATCATACTTATTGCGAAATCCCTCCCGCGAACCGGAGACACCAAAATGGTTTATGTGGCAAGATATGCAGGCTATTAAGGCTAAATTGGATGAATTTAAAACAGTAACATAATCAAGATTTACGCCTAATATCATCTCCAGTCAACCCCAATACTTGTAGGGCGGGTTCACCAAAAATCTCTGGCTCAAACCAACAAACTCATAAACCCGCCCTATCGGAAATTCGCACCAAATAAGAATTAGCATCATGGTTTTATCTGATATTTTCACCGCAACCCCCATCAATAAAAAAGAAATTTCTCAAGAACTCTTAGACATTGAAAATAAACAACGAACCAATCCCCTGCCCTGGAAAGGGCAATTTTCCCCCCAGTTTATTGAAATTTTGATTAATAAATATGCTAATCAAAACAGCGTGATTTTCGACCCATTTTTAGGTAGTGGAACAGTTTTATATGAAGCCGGAAGATTCGGAATAGAAGCCTACGGAACAGAAATTAACCCAGCAGCTTTAATCCTAGCTAACATTTATAAATTCATCAATATTTTGCCAAGACAGCGAGAAAACTATATCAATTGTTTTTTAAATCGGGTGCAAATAAAAATATTTGAAACAATGCCACTTTTTCAAACAATCCAAAAAGATGTAACCCAAGATGATATAATAGATAAAGTGGTAAAATTAGCAGTTGATGCAGAACAAGAGTTGATTAATATTCTACATGAAGCATTAGTTATATTGCTAGATTTAGACAAAAAAGAAGTTACCTACTCAAGAATTTTCACTATTGCGGAAAATATCGCTGCTTTTGTGCTGAAACTACCCTATAGCGAAAAACCGATAAATGCCTACAACGCCGATGCCAGAAATATTCCCTTAGAAAACTCCAGCGTCAACCTTGTGATCGCCTCTCCCCCTTATATCAATGTATTCAACTATCATCAGCAGTATCGCGCTTCTACTGAAGCACTAAACTGGAAACTTTTAGAGGTGGCAAAATCTGAATTTGGTTCAAATCGCAAACATAGAAGTAATAGATTTTTAACTGTAATTCAATATTGCTTAGACATCGCCTCTACTTTGCAAGAATTGTTGAGAATATGCAGCCATGAAAGTAGGATAATATTTGTTGTCGGTAGAGAATCAAATATTAGAGGCACTCCTTTCTTTAACGGAGAGTTAGTTGCAGGAGTCGCCAGTCAAGTATTGGGTATTAATTTAGATATCCGTCAAGAAAGAAGTTTTGTAAATCGCTATGGCAAAACGATTAAAGAAGATATACTGCACTTTGTCAAGCTAGAAAATCAACCATATTATTTTGCATTACATCAAGCACGAACTTTGGCAGTAGAAGCATTAGAGTCCGCTTATTCCCTAGCGGATGAACAAGTGAAACCTGAAATTAAAGATGCTATTGATAAGGTTGAAAAAGTACAACCTTCACCTTATTTTGATAGGCATAATTCTCGAAAACCCATTGAAACAATCCACCAAAAAGCAGAACTTTATGTTTAATTTACCTAAACCACATGGGGGAAAACTAGCAGCATTGCTCAATAACGATAAACTACCTACTACAGAGAAACTGCGTGTTGAACACGCAATCGAACACTATAACCAATGGTTAGAAACCCTTAAAAACATCAGTGGTGATTTGAAAGTCATGCCAGAAATGGTATCTCATCTAACATCTTATAAGCGATACATTGATGTTGAACTAATTTTTGACAGTGAAACTGATTTTTTATACCGTCAAAAGGGGCAATTAAAACTCGACAATTCAATTATAGAGGAATTTATACCTATCTTAGTTACAACCGTCTTTGCAGATTCATTAAAAGACAAAGAACTATCCTTTGGCCCCACACAATGTTTTTCATCACTACGATTTGAGTCAAGTTTGAAAACAAGTCCGCCCGGGGGCGGGATGAGTATTCGATCCAAAGATCAAGATTTGCAATAAGTAGAAAAATCTTTTTGAAAGCTTCTCACAATCGAGATTTTAATGATAGTATTTCCTGCGAGGGAAATATTGCTTATGTTGCGGCTGAGTGTAAAACAAATCTTGATAAAACCATGTTTCAAGAGGGCGCTGCAACCGCCCTTGATGTAAAATTGAGTGTGCCAGGAGCAAAGTATTTTTTACTATGTGAATGGCTTGATATGTCACCAATAAGCTCATCACTTACAGCTATTGATGAAATTTTAATTCTTAGAAAAGCCAAGCGGTTATCGTCTAATATAAGAAGTGCTTTTAGTACAGCAAAGGGAAGAAATAGAAATCGAGTTTTTTTTGTGAATCATCTCGATGATAATCCCTTCGCACAGCAGTTTTTATGAGGTTTTTAAGTGAAATTGAAAAGATGATTGGCAAAGATGAACTAGATGAAAAAGATGTGCTTTCAAGAGGATATTTTTAATTTTAAGGATTTTTTTTATCCTTCGTTCTATCTTCTCCTTTTGCACGACAATCTCGCAGCCACAAACGAATAGCCTCAGCAATTGCGCTTTTCTCGCTATCTTGCTCAAATAAAGGACGAATATCCGCCGTAGTGCCAAACCGAGAAACAATTTTTGCCAATTCCCACCCGTTCTCCGTTTTAGTTAAAAACAGCCAGTGATATTGCTGAATCTCGACTCGTTTTCCCCCCAGATACTGCCATTCCAATGTAGTAATAAAAACTTGACTAGCATTTTCAGGAAGTGCATCTTCAAAATTTAAAGGTAGCGGTTCAAACTCCGGGCGACCTGCTAAAATTATTTGACGCGGTACGTAACCGATCGCTCTAGAATTGTTAGGAGCAAAGCCCGATCGCACAATTACGCGATTAGCATAACTCGGCAAATCTTGCAACAGGCGATCGACTAAAGTTTCTAAATCAGCCGGACAGGGCGATCGCGCTAACCAACCATACCCACTTGCGTTTATAGTGCGATCGGCATTTGTGACAACATTAACAGCCAAAGTCGGACTTGCAACCGCAGATATTAGCAGATAAACACAGATGAACGCTGATGGGATTTTATCTGGGTTCATCTGTGTTTATCTGGGGTTTAAAAAACATTCAAATTGTTATCCCAACTCTTCACAAATACGCGCAAAAGCCGCCACTGGATCGGGCGCAGCAGTAATCGGCCGCCCAATTACCAGATAATCTGCACCAGCTTTTAAAGCCGCCTTTGGAGTCATCGATCGTTTTTGATCGCCTCCATCAGCCCATTTCGGACGCACACCGGGACAAACTAACAGAAAATCATCCCCGCAACTCATTCTTAACTGTTCCACCTCTTGCGGAGAACAAACAGCACCAGCTAAACCCGTTTCCTTAGCCAACAATGCCATGTGCAAAGCATATTCCGGCAACTCCAAAGGTATTTTTAACTCAAAAGCTAACTGTCTGGAATTCAAACTCGTCAACAGAGTAATTGCAATTAATTTAGGAGTCGGTTTATCCACAGCCGCCGCCCCTTCTACTAAAGCTGACTGTGCTGCTTTTAAAGCATCTTTACCACAAGTAGAATGGATAGTCAATAAATCCACATTGTACTTAGCAGCGGCCCGACAAGCACCAGCCACAGTATTCGGGATATCGTGAAATTTCAAATCCAGAAAAATCCGCTTTTGCCGCTCTTTCAGAATAGAAATAATTTCCGGGCCCGAACTCACAAATAGCTCCAAACCGACTTTCCAGAAAGATACATCTGGGAGTTTGTCGATCAGGGCGATCGCACTTTCCAAACTCGAAACATCCAAAGCAACAATAATTCGATTATCAGCGTTCATCAGCGTTCATCAGCGTTCATCTGCGGTTAAAAAAGATATTCAAGACACCAATCGCACAAACTTATTCTTCCCAACCTGCAAAACCTTACCGCATAAATCAGCAGGTGATTCAAAAGTAAGGTTAACATCAGAAACCCGATCGCCCTCCAACTTCACTCCACCGCCCTGCATCAACTTCCGCGCATCACCGCTGCTTTTACACAGCCCGCTAGCACTCAGAATATAAAACAACTTAGCCGGAAACTGCACACTTGCCAAGGAAAACTCCGCCACAGCATCAGCTTGTCCTGCAGCACCTTTAACCAGTGCCATTGCATCTTGTTGTGCGCGTTCCGCTGCTGCCTTCCCCCGATACTGGCGTACCACATCCACAGCCAAAAGTTTCTGTTTTTCTCGCGGATTTTTGGGCAATTCATCAAGTGGCAAATCTGTCAATAGTTCAAAATATTGGGCGATCGAACTATCAGCAATTTTCTCCAACTTAGAATACATCGTCAGCGGGTCTTCCGACAAACCCACATAATTGCCCAAAGACTTCGACATTTTCTGCACCCCGTCAGTCCCGATCAAAATCGGCATCAGCAAACCAAACTGCGGTTTCATCCCAAAATGCCGCTGCAAATCTCTCCCCACCGCAATATTAAACTTTTGGTCAGTTCCGCCCAACTCCACATCCGCTTCCAAGACTACTGAATCGTAACCCTGCATTACTGGATACAGAAACTCGTGCAGGAAAATCGCATTTTCCTGCTGCATCCTGTTATCAAATCCCTCTTTAGCGAGCATCTGCTGCACCGTCATCGTGCCTAGCAGTTCCAAAATCTTCGCCATGTCCAATTTTGACAACCACTCGGAGTTATAGCGAATTTCCAAACGTCCGGGCGTGTCAAAATCTAGAATCGGACGCACTTGGTCTAAATAAGTCTTGGCATTTTCCGCCACTTGTTCGGCTGTCAACTGGCTGCGCGTCTCCGATTTCCCTGTCGGATCGCCAATTCTTGCGGTAAAATCTCCGATGACCAGTATCGCCGTGTGGCCTGCATCCTGAAAAGCTCGCAGCTTGCGGAAACAAATGCTGTGACCTAAGTGAATGTCCGCCCCTGTGGCGTCGATTCCCAGTTTGACTCGCAACGGTCGATCGACTTTTGCCAGGAGTTGGGCTAAATTTTCGTCAGGGTTGCTAGAATCAGGTCGATCTGGAAAAATCTCGCTGACGCCGCGGTAAAGCGCTGAAAGGTTAGGAGTTATCATCGGGGAGCGATCGTCCATCATATTTTGCCAAAGTGCAGCAGAATTAGTTACACTCACTGGTTGACGCATAAAAACATAACTATCAAGCTACTATAATCCCAAAGCTGACCGGCTTTCATTAGCTGACCCCGCCCAAAAACGGATACAAGCCCCCGACAACAGTCGTGGAGATCCCCAAATTTTAGACTCTTGTTCAAACCCCCAGATTCATCTGTGGAATAAATCTAAAATCTAAAATCTAAAATCTAAAATCGACTGACAGTCTCTAGGGTTCGCATCTAAAATTAAAAGTCTTAAACCCCAAATCGAGTGAGGAAGTGAAATCCACGTGTCAACCAACGCAGTCCGCAAACATACGGAAAACTCAGCCCCTGTATTCGAGTTTGTTCAGTCAGTCAGCAAAGTGACCGCCGGAACTATACTCAGCATGACAATGCTTGCCAGTTCCGTAGTCGCTGGTGGACTGGTTGGCTTAGCGATCAGCTTCCGCAATTTGCCAGATGTTCGGATCTTGCAAACCTACTCTCCTACAGAAACTACCCACATTTACGACATCAACGGCAAGCCCCTAGCCAGCATCCACGACGAAGCCAACCGGGATGTCGTACCCCTTGACCAAATCTCCCCGAACCTGAAACGAGCTGTTCTGGCGATCGAAGATAGCAACTTCTTTACCCACAAAGGCATCAACCCCGGCGGGATAGCCCGAGCTCTCATAGTCAACCTAGAGAAAGGTAGAACCGTGGAAGGCGGCTCGACTATGACTATGCAGCTAGTCAAGAACCTGTTTCTATCTCCCCAGTCAAAATTTAGTCGCAAGGTAGCTGAAGCGGTAATGTCTATCCGCTTAGAGCAAATTCTCAACAAAGACCAAATTCTGCAATTATATCTGAATCAAATCTACTTAGGTCACAACTTGTACGGCGTAGAGACAGCCTCTCGAAGCTATTTCAACAAGTCAGCCAATAATTTGACCATTGCAGAAGCAGCGATGCTCGCCGGCTTAATTTCTGCCCCCGAAGAATACAGTCCTTTCGTCAATTACAAATTGGCAAAAGAGCGGCAAACAATCGTTTTAGGCCGCATGAAGGATCTTAAATGGATTACGCCGACCCAAGAAACTGCAGCCCGCCAGGAAAAAATTAAGCTAGGCAAAATTACCTCTTTTGGTGGCTCTCAAGTTCCTTACGTCACACAAGCCGTAGTCCAGGAACTGACAAGGCGTTTCGGGCGAGATGCCGTGGTTAAGGGAGGAATGCGCGTTCAAACGACGATCGACCTTAAAATGCAGCGCATAGCCGAAGAAACCGTCAAAGCGTGGCACAATCGACTTTACAACCAAGGACTTTTTTACGATCGCGACGAAGGTCAAATTGCCCTAGCCGCCGTCGATCCCCGCACCCACTTCGTCAAAGCAATGGTGGGCGGAGTCGATTACCAAAAGAGTGAATTCAACCGCGCCATTCAAGCACGCCGCCAGCCCGGATCTGCTTTTAAACCTTTTATCTACTACGCTGCCTTTGCTAGCGGCAAATACACCCCCGATTCAATCGTCTACGACTCCCCAGTCGGCTACCGCGACGGCGACGGCTACTACTACCCTCAAAACTACGGCGGCGGCTTCTCCGGTGCCGTCAGCATCCGCAGAGCTTTGGAAGTATCTCTGAACATTCCCGCCGTCAAGCTTGGCCAAGAAGTCGGATTGAATAAAGTGATTGAGATTTGCCGCGTACTCGGCATCAGAAGTCCGATGGAACCCGTGATTTCTTTGCCGTTGGGTGCCGTTGACCTGACTCCTTTAGAAATGGCCGGAGCTTTTGCTACCTTCGCGAACAACGGCTGGCATTCTGACACCACATTTATCGTGCAAGTCACTGACAGCAGCGGCAACGTCTTGCTCGACAATACGCCCAAACCCAAATTAGTTCTCAATTCCTGGGCCGCAGCATCTGTCAACAGCGCTCTGCAAGGGGTAATTAACAGTGGAACGGCAAGGGCGGCTCAACTTGGGCGACCGGCTGCTGGGAAAACTGGTACAACTTCCTCAGAACGGGATATCTGGTTTGTGGGTTACGTGCCGCAGTTGTCGGTGGCTGTTTGGATGGGCAACGACAATTATAGACCGATGAGCTACGGTGCTACTGGTGGTGGGATTGTCGCCCCTGTTTGGCGCGATTTTATGAGCCAAGCTTTGCAGGGAGTTCCCGCAGAAAGTTTCAAACCTGCTTCAGCTTTTGAGCGGCCTTAATTATCAGTTGACAGTTGACAGTTGGCAGTTGACAGTTGAAAGTTGGCAGTTGACAGTTGAAAGTTGACAGTTGATTGTTTAGCGAAGGAATAAGCAAGAATTAAAAGTTAACAATTAACAATTAACAATTAACAGTTAACTGTTGAGCGAAGGAATAAGCAAGGAGGAAAGAAGTAATGGGTAATTACCAACTGTCAACTGTCAACTTATGATTGTTTTTCCAGCTCAGATTTCATCCGTTCCAGCGTTGAGTTCATTTGCTCAAACATCTGCTGGGGCGTGATGCCAAATTGATTGAGCTGTGTTTTTAACTGCTCTACAGTCATCTGAGCCATGAAGTCCTCAGAAAGCTCGAAGCGCTTCATAAAAATACGGTAGCGCTCCATCATTGATTCCATCTGAGCGATGAACATTTTCTTGCCTTCGCGATCGAATTTGCCGTAATTGCCACCTAGTTTGATGAGAGATTGATAGTCTTCAAACAACAGCTTGGCTTCTTGCTGAACAATTTCTGAATCAAAAAATCCCATAGCTTTCCTAATTTTTTAATATTCTACTATTTTTGATCGAGGCGAGAAATGCCCGCTGCTTTTTCTACTATTTTATCAGTTGCCGGGGGAAGTCCCTACCCCTTAAGGCGCAAGAATAAGTAGAAATTTCCGTACAGCATAAGGGATGGGCATTGGGCATTGGGCTGGCGATGACAACAGTCAACAGTCAACAGTCAACAGTCAACAGTCAACAGTCAACTGACTTCAAACTTGCCCGATGCGTTCTAGAGGCCAAAACCGCACTACAGCGCGGCCGATGATATTCTGCTTAGGTAAAAATCCCCACCTGCTGGAGTCGTTGCTGTTGTTGCGGTTGTCTCCCATCACAAAGTATTCATTTTCGGGGACGCGATAAGGCCCCCACTGGTATTTAGGAGGTTCGGCAATATATTTTTCGACGAGGGGTTTGTCGTTGAGATAAACTAAACCTTTTTTAACGGCGACGGTTTGACCCGGTAAGCCAATTACCCGCTTGATGAATGCTTGGTCTTGGGTAAAGCCTTGTTCTTGCAACTTTTCGGGAGGGGCAAATACTACGATGTCCCCAGTTTTGGGAGGTTCGAGGTAGTAGGAGATTTTTTCGACTACGACGCGATCGCCCACGTGCAGAGTTGGTACCATAGAATCTGAGGGTATGTAGCGCGGTTCGGCGACCAAGGCTCGAATCACTATTGCTAAACTCAAAGCAATAATCACTATCTGAAGATTTTCTCGCTGTGACTTCCACGCTTTCTGCCACCAGGTTTCAGGCGGATTTTCTGCTACTTCTGTACCCAACTTATTTTTTTCAGATGTCATGAAAGTCCTCGCTATATAGTTGCCACTAATTATCTGATTAAGCTCATCAGCATTTAAATTGCATCTCAAGAAATAATCAAACCATGAGCGGGCTGGACAAGCGAACCCGCCCAAAATATACAATTTAAATGCAGTACAGCTTACCATTGAAGTATGTCGCTGTTAATTACTAGACTTGAAGTGCAGGCATTCGCAAACAGTCTTGAAATTATCTGCGTTTATCTGCGTTTATCTGCGGTTTCCCTATCAATCAAAAATTTATGCAATAAGTCTACTCTTGATATTAACTCATAAAAAAGGCAGAGAATTTAAATTCTCTACCTTTTTTATGTGAGGATTTTGAGTTGTTTGCGATCGCGAGATTAGTTATTTCCCAACTTAACTCGCGATCATCGCACACAACTCAAACTTACTCAGCGCCTTGGGGCAGCAATTCCCGCTTTTGACCTTGCAGCACCTTCACAACACCGGCTTCATCCACATCCACAACAGCGGTATCGCCATCTTTGATGCGGCCAGAAAGGATTTCCTCAGCCAAACTGTCTTCCAACAACCGCATGATAGCGCGGCGCAGAGGTCGAGCTCCGTAGCTGGGATTATAGCCTTCTTCTACCAGTCGTTCCTTGAATTTCTCGGTCACTTCCATCGTGATTCCCTGTTCTGTCAAGCGGCCGAACACTTCATTGAGCATGATGACGGCGATTTCCTTGACTTCTTCCTTGTTCAACTGACGGAAGACGATAATTTCGTCAAGTCGGTTGAGGAATTCTGGGCGGAAGTAGTTCTTAAGTTCTTCATTAACCAAAGAGCGAATGCGGTTGTAAGTAGCATCGGCTTGGTTTTCTGTGAACTCGAAACCGAGGCCACCGCCGCCTTTTTCGATGACCTTAGAACCGATGTTAGAGGTCATAATCAGCAGCGTGTTTTTGAAGTCCACGGTGCGACCTTTAGCATCGGTTAAACGGCCGTCTTCCAATATTTGCAGGAGCATATTGAAGACATCGGGGTGGGCTTTTTCGATTTCGTCGAACAATACGACGGTGTAAGGACGGCGGCGGACTGCTTCTGTGAGTTGGCCGCCTTCGTTATAGCCGACGTATCCGGGAGGAGAACCGATGAGTTTGGAGACGGTGTGACGTTCCATGTATTCGGACATATCCAACCGAATCATCGCATCTTCGGAACCGAAGAAGTAGCCAGCTAAGGCTTTGGTGAGTTCGGTTTTGCCGACGCCTGTGGGCCCGGAGAAGATGAAACTGGCGATCGGGCGATTGGGATTTTTCAAGCCAACGCGAGCGCGACGAATGGCGCGGGAAACGGCTTTCACTGCTTCTTCCTGACCGATCAAACGCTGGTGCAAGGTGTCTTCCATGTGCAGCAGTTTTTCGGACTCAGATTCAGTTAATTTGTTAACCGGTACGCCCGTCCAGCTTGCGACGATTTGAGCGATATCTTCTTCGGTAACTACTGGCGATGGGTCGGTGTCGCCACGGGCCGCCGACTCGGTTTTTTTGGCTTGGGAAATAGCGCGAATTTCGGCTTTGATGGTCATTTCTCGATCGCGCAATTCGCCAGCTTTGTCAAAGTCTTGAGAACGCACCGCTTCGTCTTTATCTTTCAGGACTTGGCGGAGTTCCTTGTCAAGTTCTTTAGCTGCGGGGGGAAGTTGAGAGTTGATCAGGCGGACTCTCGAACCGGCTTCGTCTACCAAGTCAATTGCTTTGTCTGGGAGGAAGCGGTCGGAGATGTAGCGGTGAGAGAGTTTGGCTGCGGCTTCTAGGGCGGTGTCCAAGATTTTCAGCTTGTGGTGCTGTTCGTAGCGTTCCCGCAGGCCGAAGAGAATCTCGATCGTCTCATCAACGGTAGGTTCGCCGACCATCACCGGTTGGAAGCGCCGCTCTAAGGCTGCATCGCGCTCGATGTGCTTGCGGTACTCATCAAGGGTTGTAGCGCCGATACACTGGAGTTCGCCTCTAGCCAAAGCTGGCTTGAGAATGTTCGCTGCGTCGATCGCCCCTTCTGCCGCACCTGCACCGATCAAAGTGTGCACTTCGTCAATCACCAAAATCACGTTACCCGCTGTGCGGATTTCATCCATGATTTTTTTGAGACGTTCCTCAAATTCACCCCGATATTTGGTACCGGCCACCAGCAGGCCGATGTCGAGAGTGACTACCCGCTTTTCTTCGAGGATGTCTGGGATATCGTTGTTAGCGATGCGCTGGGCCAGACCTTCGGCGATCGCAGTTTTACCGACTCCGGGTTCGCCGATGAGCACCGGGTTATTTTTGGTACGGCGACCGAGGATTTGGATTACCCGTTCGATTTCTTTTTGCCGTCCGACTACTGGGTCAAGCTTACCATCAACCGCCATTTGAGTCAGGTTAGATCCGAACTCATCGAGGGTTGGGGTTTTGGTGCGAGCGCCGCCGCCAGTGGCTGCGACTTCTGCGGTTTCTCCCAGCATCCGAATCACTTGGGTGCGGACTTTCGACAAGTCTACTCCCAGATTTTCCAGGACTCTGGCCGCTACTCCTTCACCTTCCCGAATCAGGCCCAGCAGCAGGTGTTCGGTGCCGATGTAGTTGTGTCCGAGTTGGCGGGCTTCTTCGAGGGACAGTTCTAGAACCCGCTTGGCGCGAGGGGTGAACGGAATTTCTACTGCTACGAAGCCCGAACCGCGCCCGATGATTTTTTCGACCTCAATCCGAGCATCTTTGAGATTGACTCCCATTGATTTGAGGACTTTCGCCGCCACTCCGGTTCCTTCTCCGATCAGACCCAGGAGGATCTGTTCTGTCCCTACGAAGTTGTGACCCAGGCGGCGAGCTTCTTCCTGGGCCAACATGATTACTTTTATTGCTTTTTCTGTGAAGCGTTCAAACATGGTTTATTCCCACCTGCTATGTGCCCGTTTTGAGGTCACGCTCGCACGACGAGCGTTTTTATTCGAGTTTTAACTCGTGATGCTAATTCTAGCGCGACACTCCCACCGCTGGGCCTCACTCGGCTGCGGTTGCAGATTCTAGGCTCATGTTGCAGGGTGGCTTTCAACTGGGAAGACCCAAATGGTGGCTGACCTACAACCTCCCCTAGACTGCAAGAAGATTGCTCTTCTCGGCCTGTGCCCAACCTACGACTGCGTATTGATGGATTCTAGCACAATGTTTTTTGCTCTTATGCAGGTGCGATCGCACAGGACAACATTGTCTCAGACAAACCGTGCGAAGAAGTATAGGACGGTTTTCTTACAAAACTTATTGGTTAGATCGCCGATCTATGCGCTAAGAGCCCCCTTAAGTTGCTGCTTCACCAAAAGAATTCAATGCAGAACAGCTAGGACGTGTCTACTTTATTCGGCACGGTGAAAGTACCAGTAACGAACGCAACATTTTTGCAGGAGTTCTGGATGTTGACCTCACATCCTTTGGCCGATTGCAGGCACGCCGTGCAGGTGTTGACCTGAAGAAAAAAGGTACAAAGTTTGACGCAGTATATGTCTCCCACATGAGACGCGCACGGCAAACCTGTGAAATCGCCCTTGCTGAAAGTCAAGCACTAAAGTCGCCAAATACCCCCGTTGAGATAGATCATCGAATTAGCGAGAAATCCTTTGGCATTTTTGCGGGTCGTAACCTAAATTTGCTGCGTCAAGCACTGGGCTCCGAAGGGTTCGAGGAAATGTTGCATTCACATAACGAAGCACCTCTGGCTGGCGAAAAGATTGCCCAAGTTTACTCTCGCGCTGCCCGTTTCTACGAAGACAAAATTGTACCGCACTTGGAACGCCGTGAAACAGTTCTCGTAGTGTGACCTATGGGTTGGTTGCGAACCTTAACGTTGTTCAAATCTAAACTTTGGCTCAATAAGCCATAATATCTTTGCTTAGGGTAGGGGTAGTCAAGGCACAAAACCTAGGAAATTTGCACAACCGAAAACCAACTCTACCCTTTTATTTACATCTACCGAGGAAACCCTCTCTGGCAAAAATCGCACGCTTGACCCGAAATACTATCGCTGGAATATTAGTCATCGGAAACCGGGGCGGAAATCCTGGATCACATTTGATATAGCTAACCGAAGACGATCAGGGCTTAGTCGCCACGGATTACTTGTTTAACCTCGACGATTATAGTAAGATTCATTATGAAGGGGAGTACAAGATTCATGTTTATGTGCTTGTAATTTGTGGGCAAGGGAGGGAGCTGCTGTTAAATCAACAGCTATCGCTCTGACTAACTGGTTAAAATCCCAAGAACATGGAATAAAGACATAATCGGACTAATCAACTTATTACTTTAGGATTATAAATTGTAGAGGTCAAATGGTAGAAGCTATCAAATTCAACAAGAATCAAACCACCACAGCCGATTGGCGACTAACTCCTGGCTACTTGCATGAAGGCAGATCGGATTTTGAATCAGCACATATTTTGTTAGGTCGTTTCTTAGCCGATCGAACTTCAGAAGACCCGCTTTTGGAAAAAGAACTATTTGCCAGCGACGGCATTTTTGAGTGGGGACACGCCCAGCCTTTAGAAAAAGTGATTAATTCACGGTCAGACTTGGATTTTCTACTGTTGCATCCCAATTTGTTACGCAACAGTATAACTATCATCTAACCGTGGGAACACGTAGGCTTTAACGCTCTTGGCGAAGATGTTCGGGCTTCCAAAAATGTCGCCTACATTGCTCAGAAAGTCGCCGATATGGACTCAGTATTACTACCTGTTTGGTCAACAGGAGTCCTCGATCCAGAAATAGTTGTTCCCGCAATTAACTCTGGTTATGCCGTAGTCGTCGAAGGTGGTGATCCATCAACATACGATGCCTCCACCTGGACAAGTCCGGCGTGTCCGCGAGAGGATATGTTTGCATTAGTGGAAAAACTATTGATCTCGCGATCGCCCACCAGTGCTGCTGCCATCTTTATTTGTGTGGGACACCAGTTAGCTGCTGAATGTCATATACGGCTCATCCGTCGTGCAGTCAAAGAAGTTTTGGGCACGACATCTCTGGATCGCGATCGCTCAGGCATGGCTCTGAGATCGTTGCAAGAAGTCTGCCAGCGCATCGAAGCAATGGGCAAGACACTCTGCGTCAAAAAGCGTGATGGACGAGTTGTTGCCAATGGCTGGAAGGACGAGCATTTTGCCGTGACGCTCAATGAATTAAAAGAAGTTGGCGATCGTGTGTTGTTGCCTTATCAGTCTCCAGACGGCGATGCCTTGGGTATTCCTTGGGAACTCATTCATGCCCACGATGTAACGGCTGATGCACATGAAGGTGTGATTGACACAACAATTCAATATGAGGCCAGAGTATCAATTTCGATGTTTCATTCGGATGAAGTCAACGAAGAAGCAATATTGCTGGCAAACTGGGCTTACCGCAGTATTCATGACGCTATTGTTCCCTATCGGCATATCATTGCTGGTAGCTCTCTGAGTTGGTTAATACAATTGCCCGACGCCATTGAAATTCTTTGTTCAACAGCAGAGGAAGATGGTGAAATAGTTACCGAATGTTCGGCAACCTGCATTAACTACAAAGACTTTGAAACTAAGAAAATTCGACGCTCGTTTACTTGCCAATTCCATCCAGAACTGCTCTCCGATCTGCGGGCGATCGGTCATTGTGAAGCTCCGTCTTATTCAACCCTGAAAAATGATGATGGTGTCCGCTTATTTGTCCGACTCCTGTATGCGGGAATGCAAGAGTAATGCTATTAGCTTGCGCCACCTTTTGCGTGGCGCAATTACTACTTTGAGAAGTGAACATGACAATTGAACTGAAACCATCACGGCCACAGATAGAGCCGACACCTGCTGCGCTAGGGTTGATTTCGTTATTTATCGCAATCCTTGCCTTATCCTTTGCCGCCATCTTCATCAGATTGAGTGAACGGGAAATAGGGCCGGTTGCAACAATATTCAATCGCTTCTGGATAGCCACTGTCATCTTAGGAGTGTGGAATGTACTCAAGGCTTTGAGCGATAGACAGTTCAAAGTCTTTTCCCTACAACCGCAGCATTACACAACAGGCGATCTAGTCTTGTTGCTAGTAATGAGTTTTTTTTTCTCAGGTACCTTAATTACCTGGGCTTTGTCC
>ENA-ORBV01002426-ORBV01002426.1-microbial-mat-metagenome-genome-assembly--contig:-NODE-2426-length-39354-cov-7.217990_pt1 | contig 39354 bp, 38 predicted proteins | sample MGYA00237777_ERZ505514 | MGnify/ENA primary metagenome ERZ505514 (study PRJEB26160, sample SAMN06269048) | microbial mat metagenome | isolation source: Oligotrophic lake microbial mat | place... | reverse complement strand
AAGCAGAAGACGGCATACGAGATTCGCCTTAGTCTCGTGGGCTCGGAGATGTGTATAAGAGACAGTGGCGGCGGTGGACGGCCTGCGCAGGCTGGGCCTGTCGGCCGCGGCGACGCTGGAAGAAATGGCGCTGATGCTGCAGCAGATGGCGGTTGAACAGGCCGTGCCCGGTGCACTGGATGCCGAAGACCCCGACACCGAAGCCGCCCGCGCACTGGTCGGTGCGCTGGCCGCTGACGAGTTGCAGCTGCTGTACAGCATGGTGCTTCATGGCCGCGAAGAACTGAGTCTGATGAACGACGAGTACGGCGCGCTGACGATGGTGCTTCTTCGCTTCCTGGCCTTCCCGGCGCAGGGCGCTACGGCAACGCCGCGTGAAGCGCGCTCGGCGCCTTTGCGCGCGCCGGCGCCGCCTGCGATGAGCGTGGCCAAGTTGTCACAGCCGGTGAAGGATGTGCCGCTGCCGGTGCTGGCGGTGGCCGATACACCTGTTCTTGCGGCACCCGTGGCGGCACCCTTGGTGGCACCCGTAGCTGCACCGGCTCCTGCACCGGTTGCCGTATCTGTGGTCGCACCCCTGGATGCACCGCTTGAGCCCGGCCCTACCGACAGCGTGCTGGCGGACCGCTGGGACGCCATCTTCAAGGCCCTGTGCGAACAGGGCAGCGTGGTGGCCCTGGTGCGGGAACTGGGCTCCCAGGCGGGCCTGCTGGCCATCGACGACAGCAGCAGCCTGCAGCGCTGGAAATTGCAGGTGGCGCGCGAGCCGCTGCGCAACCCGGTGCTGGCCGACAAGCTGGCCGCCGCGCTTTCCGCGCTGCTGGGTCACGTCGTGGTGCTGGATGTCGAAGCCGGCAACCCCAGCGACACCCCGGCCCTGCGCGAAGCTGCCGAACGCGCACGCCGCCAGGCCGCGGCGGAAGCCAGCATCCAGCAAGACCCGGTGGTGCTGGAACTCATGCGACAGTTCAAGACTGCCCGCATCGTGCCGGGATCGATCAAACCTCTTTGACGAAGGACGTTCACCATGATGAAGGGCCAGATTGCCGGCTTGATGAAACAAGCGCAGGCCATGCAGGACAACATGAAAAAGGCGCAGGAAGAACTGGCGCTGATGGAAGTGGAGGGCCAGTCCGGAGCGGGCCTGGTGAAGGTCACCATGACCTGCAAAAACGATGTCAAGCGCGTCACCATCGACCCCAGCCTGCTGGCCGAAGACAAGGACATGCTCGAAGACCTGGTGGCCGCCGCTTTCAACGACGCGGTGCGCCGCGCTGAAGAGGTGAGCACGGCCAAGATGGGCAAGCTGACAGCCGGCATGCCGCTGCCGCCGGGCATGAAGTTCCCTTTCTGAGAATGAGGCCCCCAGGCTTGTCGCTGCGCGCCTTCGCCGCCCCCCCCACGGGGGGTCCTGCAGCGGCCCGGTCAAGCCGGTTCCGCACAAGGTCTTGGCGGAAGTGGCCTTGGTGCAAGCGTGACTGAGCGCGCGCTCGAAGGCCTGATCGAAGCCCTGCGCCGCCTGCCCGGCGTGGGTGTGAAGTCGGCGCAGCGCATGGCCTTCCACCTGCTGCAGCACGACCGTGACGGTGCCCGCCGGCTGGCCACGGCACTGACGCATGCGGTGCAGGACATGCGCCACTGCCAGCGCTGCCACACCTTCACCGAAGCCGAGGTCTGCAGCACCTGCCTGAACCCCGCGCGCGACGCCCGCCAGTTGTGCGTGGTGGAAACACCGGCCGACCAGGCGGCACTGGAACGCAGCGGCAGCTACAAGGGCTTGTACTTCGTGCTGATGGGCCGCATCAGCCCGCTGGGCGGCGTGGGCCCGGCGGAGATCGGTGCCGACGAATTGTTGGCGCGGGCCGACGACGGTGTCGTCGAAGAAGTCATCCTGGCCACCGGCTTCACGGCCGAAGGCGAAGTCACGTCGCACGCGCTGGCGCAGGCACTGCGCGCGCGGGGCATCAAGGCCACACGCCTGGCGCGCGGCGTGCCGGCTGGCAGTGAGCTGGAGTACGTGGACCTCTCCACCATCGCCCATGCGATGGGCGACCGACGCTGAGCCCCTTCGATCAGCGTCAGTCGGCCACTGCGGCCCGGTAGGCGTGCCACGACGCATGCCCGATCACCGGCCCCACCACCAGCAGCCCGGCAAACCAGGGCAGCATGGCCAGCGCCACCAGCACCGAAATCAGCGCGCCCCACCACAGCATGACCGCGGTCTGCGTGAACACCAGACGCATGCTGGTCAGGCCGGCTGTGATGGCATCGGTCTGGCGGTGCAGGATCATCGGGATCGAGATCACGCTCACACTGTAGATCAGACCGGCGAACACCGCGCCGACTGCGGCCCAGGCGGTGATGAATGGCAGGTTGTCGGGCGACAGCAGCGCCATCAACGAGCCCTTGAAGTCGGGCATGCCGTCAAAGCTGACGGCAAAGATCACCAGCGTGGCGCGGCCCCACAACATTTCCAGCACCAGCAGCACAAAACCGAAGATGGCCAGCTGGCCGGTGCGGGTGTCCCAGGCCAGCAGAGAGTCGCCGAAGTCGGGCTTCTCGCCGGCCTCCAGCCGTTGGCTCACGCGGTACAGACCCAGGCACAGAAAGGGCCCCATGAGCAAGAAGCCGGCCGACAGTGCCAGCGTGTAGGCCGGTGCCTGCTCGAAGACCTTGAGCAAGGCCCAGCCCATGACCATGAAGCAGGCGCCATAGAAGAGGCCGATGAACGGCGCGCGGATGAAGTCGCGCCAGCCCAGCAGCAGCCATCGCAAAGGTTGGCCAAAACCCAGCGGCCTGAGCGTGATGGCTGGCCTGGCGGCGCCGCCGCTGTCGTCAGTCGCCGGGGTGTTGGTGGACTCTTCTGTCACCGGGCGCAGCCTGCCTGCTGAAGCGCGCGCCGTCCTTGACGACGGTCAAGCCTTGGCGCGTCGCACGCGCAGGATCTCGTCCAGGATCAGGCACACCGCGCCCAGCGTGATGGCGCTGTCGGCCACGTTGAAGCTGGGAAAGTAGCCCCCCGGGAACAGCGGCTCCAGCAGCGAAAAGCGGAACTGCAGGAAGTCGACCACGTAGCCGTGGATCAGGCGGTCGATGACGTTGCCAAGGGCGCCGCCCATGATCATGCTGACGGCAAAACAGAAGAGCTTTTGCGTCGGGTGGCTGCGCAGCATCCAGACGATGAAGCCCGAAGCCAGCACACCCAGACCGATAAAAAACCAGCGCTGCCAGCCACCGGCGTTGGCCAGGAAGGAAAAGGCCGCGCCGCTGTTGTGCGCGCGCACGATGTTGAACCAGTCGGTGACGGGGCGCGAGTCACCCAGCACGAACTCACGAACGATCAGCGTCTTGGTCAGCTGGTCGAGCAGGATGACGATGGCCGCCAGCCCCAACCAAAGCCACAAGCCGGGGCCGGCGCTGCGCATGGTGCTCACGGCGCCCTTGTTCCGCGTCGCCATGATCAAGCCACCTGCCGGGTTTCGCCCGCGCCGTGCAGGTTGCTGGTGCAGCGGCCGCAGATCGTGGGGTGCGCCGCGTCGTGGCCCACGTCGTCGCGCCAGTGCCAGCAGCGCTCGCACTTGGTGGCTGTGCTGGCGGTGACGTCCACCTGCACCGCATCGCCGGCCTGCAGCTTGGCCACGGAGGTGATCAACACGAATTTCAGGTCATCGCCCAGGGTGGCCAGCAGCGTGTGGTCGGCCGCCGGCACCGCAAGCGCCACATCGGCCTGCAGCGAAGAACCCACGCCGCCGGCAGCGCGCAGCGCTTCGATCTCTTTGTTCACCGTGTCGCGCAGTTCGCGCACCCGCGCCCACTTGGCCAGCAGCGCCGCGTCGGGTGCCTCGAAGGTGCTGTAGGTCTGCGTGAAGATCGAGTCGCCACCATCGAAGACTTTCCATGCCTCTTCGGCCGTGAAGCTGAGGAAGGGCGCCATCCAGCGCAGCATGGCATGTGTGATGTGCCACAGCGCGGTTTGCGCGCTGCGCCGTGCGTGCGAGCCAGGCGCCGTGGTGTACAGGCGGTCCTTCAGCACGTCCAGGTAGAAGGCCCCCAGGTCTTCGGAGCAGAAGATCTGCAGCTTGGACACCACCGGGTGGAACTCGTGCACATCGTAGTGCTTGAGCAACTGCAGTTGCAGTTCGGCCGTGCGGCTGATGGCCCAGCGGTCGATCTCCAGCATCCGGGCCACCGGCACCGCTTGTGTGGCGGCATCGAAGTCGCTGGTGTTGGCCAGCAAGAAGCGCAGCGTGTTGCGGATGCGGCGGTAGCCGTCCACCACGCGCGCCAGGATCTTGTCGTCGATGCTCAGGTCGCCCGAATAATCGGTGGCGGCACACCACAGGCGGATGATCTCGGCGCCCATCTGCTGCGTGACCTTGCCCATCTCGGTGACGTTGCCCAGGCTCTTGCTCATCTTGCGGCCTGCGCCGTCCACCGTGAAGCCGTGGGTGAGCAAGCCGCGGTAGGGCGCACGGCCTTCCATCGCACAGCCGATCAGCAGGCTGCTGTGGAACCAGCCGCGGTGCTGGTCGTGGCCTTCCAGGTACAGGTCGGCCTCGGGGCCGCTGGTGTGGCAACCGCCCGGGTGGCTGCCGCGCAGCACGTGGCTGAAGGTGCTGCCGCTGTCGAACCACACGTCCAGGATGTCGTTGCTCTTGGCGTAGTGCTCGGCCGAGTTTTCACCTGTCGTGCCCAGCCACGTGGCCGGGTCGAGCTGGCTCCAGGCTTCGACGCCACCCTGTTCCACCAGGGCAGCCGCACGGTCCATCAGCGCCAGCGTGTCGGGGTGCAGTTCACCCGTCACCTTGTGCAGGAAGAAGGGCAGCGGCACGCCCCAGTTGCGCTGGCGGCTGATGCACCAGTCGGGCCGGCCGGCGATCATGTCGCGCAGGCGGGCGCGGCCGTTCTCGGGGTAGAACCGGGTCTGTTCGATGGCCGCCAGCGCGGTTTCGCGCAGCGTGCCTGGGGCCTTGTCCACCGTGAACACACCGTCGCCTTCGTCCATGCGCACAAACCACTGCGCCGCCGCGCGGTAGATCACCGGCGTCTTGTGGCGCCAGCAGTGCGGGTAGCTGTGGTCCATTTTCGATGTGGCCAGCAGGCGGTCGCTTTGAGCCAGCACTTCCACGATGCGCGGGTTGGCCTTCCAGATGTGCTGCCCGCCAAACAGCGGCAGCGCAGCTTCGTACACGCCGTCGCCCTGCACCGGGTTCAGGATGTCGTCGGTGGCCATGCCGTGTGCGACGCAGGAGTTGAAGTCTTCCACGCCATAGGCCGGCGCCGAGTGCACGATGCCGGTGCCGTCTTCGGCCGTGGCGTAGTCGGCCAGGTAGACGGGGCTGATGCGGCGGTAACCTTCGTGCGCATCAGCCAGCGGGTGCCAGAAGCCCAGGCCGGCGAGCTTGTCGCCGGTGGTGGTAGCCACCACGGCGCCTTGCAAGCCAAAACGTGCCAGGCACTTTTCGACCAGCGCTTCGGCCAGCAGCAGCAGTCCACGCTGCGTGTCCACCAGGGCGTAGACCAGTGCGGGGTTGAGGTTGAGCGCCTGGTTGGCCGGCAGGGTCCAGGGCGTGGTGGTCCAGATCACGGCAAAGGCCCGCTGGCTCAATGGCGGATTCAGTGCAGGCAGCCCGAATGCAGCGGCCAGCGCGGCCGGGTCGGCCGCTTCGAAGGCCACGTCCACCGTGGGCGACTCTTTGTCGGCGTATTCGATCTCGAACTCAGCCAGCGAAGAGCCGCAGTCGAAGCACCAGTACACCGGCTTGGCGCCTCGGTAGACGTAGCCGCGTTCGATCAGCCGCTTGAGGACGCGGATCTCGCCGGCCTCATTCGCAAAGTTCATCGTGCGGTAGGGGTTGTCCCACTCGCCGATGACGCCCAGGCGCTGGAAGTCGGTCATCTGCTGCGCGATCTGCTCGGTGGCGTAGGCGCGGCTCAGGGCCTGCACCTTGTCGCGCGTCAGGCCGCGGCCGTGGTCCTTCTCGATCTGGTTTTCGATCGGCAGGCCGTGGCAGTCCCAGCCCGGCACGTAACGCGCGTCGAAGCCAGCCAGCTGGCGGCTCTTGACCACCATGTCCTTCAGGATCTTGTTGACCGCGTGGCCGATGTGCAGCTTGCCGTTGGCATAGGGCGGACCGTCGTGCAGCACGAACAGTGGCGCACCCTGGCGGGCGTCGCGCAGGCGTTTGTACAGGCCGCCGCCGAGGCGGGTGTCGTTCCAGTCCTTGATCCAGCCCGGCTCGCGCTTGGGCAGGTCGCCCCGCATCGGGAACGGCGTGTCGGGCAGGTTCAGGGTGCTGCGGTAGTCGGGTGCAGGGGTGTTCATGGCGGGGGTGTCGCGTGATTCGCGCGGCTGGCTGCCGCTGGAGTGGCCACCCGTGTCTGGGGCGGCTCGAAGGCTGTGGGCGCCAGGCGCCCGCAGCGTCAGCGCTTGGGCCGAATAATTCGGTCGCGCGTGCCTTGCCGGTGCGTCGCGGCATGCCAGCGGCAGTGTTGGGGCAGCGATTGCGGCGACTTGGACATGGGCCTGATTCTATGCCGCGTCGATGGCACGTCTATGCCGCGTCTTTGCCGCACCCGCTGCCCGCTCAAGCCGTGGGCTGGGCGCTGGCCCGGGCGTGCCAGGCCGCAGCAGCGGCCGTGTCGCGGGCGATGCCTGCGCGCAGCGCATCCATCGAGTCGTACTTCAACTCATCATGCAACTTGTGCAGCAGGTCCACACGCACACAACGGCCGTAGCCGCCGTCACTGCCCAGGGTCTGTGGCCACTGCAGACAGTGGGTTTCCAGCAGCACGCGGCCCGCGTCTTCGACCGTGGGGCGCACACCCAGGCTGGCCACGCCGGGAATCGCCTGATCGCCCAGGCCGTGAACCTGCACCACGAAGATGCCACTGGCCGCCGGACGGGGGTGGCCAAAGGCCAGGTTCAGCGTGCGAAAGCCCAGCTCGCGTCCCAGCTTGCGACCGTGCACGACGTGGCCGCTGATGCTGTAGGGGCGGCCCAGCAGCGCCCCGGCCTGGGCCATGTCGCCGCTGGCCAGGGCATGGCGCACCGCCGAGCTCGACACACGCAGGCCGTGCACTTCGTAGCTCATCATGCGGGCGACATCGAAGCCGGCCCTTGAACCCGCAGCGTCCAGCAGCGCGTAGTTGCCGGTGCGCCTGGCACCGAAGCTGAAGTCGTCGCCTACCAGCACGTAGCGCGCCTTCAGTCCCTGCACCAGCACGTTTTCGATGAAGTACTCGGCCGGCATGGCGGCAAATCGTTCGTCGAAGCGCACCACCACCACGTGGTCGATGCCGCAGCGCTGCAACTCTGCCAGCTTGTCGCGCAAGGTGGCCACCCGGGCCGGGGCGGCTTCTGGCCGGCCGGCTTTGCGTGCGAAGTGATCGCGTGGGTGCGGCTCGAAGGTCATCACGCAAGAAGGCATGCCGCGGTGGCGCGCTTCGTTGGTCAACAGCGCCAACATGGCCTGGTGGCCGCGGTGCACGCCGTCGAAGTTGCCGATGGTCAGGGCGCAGGCGGGTACGCCCAGGTCGAATCCGCGGTGAATCTGCATGGGGCCGAATTATCCCGGTGGCAGCTGCAGCAACCGGCGGTACAGCGCCAGGTAGGCGCCAGCCGCGCGGTCCCAGTCGAACTGTGCGGCGTGGGATTGCACGGCCTGGGCGCGGCCGGCTTGCTGGTGTTTCAACAAACCTTGCTGCACCACCTGCTGCATGGCGGCGGGCTCGAAACTGTCGAAGTATGCCGCCGCCGTGCCACCAATCTCGGGCAGGCAGGTGCGCCGCGCCAGAAACACCGGCTTGCCAAAATGCATGGCCTCGATGGGTGGCAGGCCGAAGCCTTCGGTCAGTGAAGGAAACAGGAACCCCGTGCACTGCGCATAAGCCCAGGCCTTGTTGGCGTCGCTGATCCCCAGGTGGAACTGCACATTGGGCAGTTGCACGGTGGCACGCAAGTGCTTGGCGTCCTTGCTGGGCGGTCCGCACAACACAAACGTCATGTCGGGCCAGAAGCGCGCCAGCTCGATGATCGCCTGCGGGTTCTTCGAAGGCGACATGCGGCTCAGGTGGTAGAGAAAGGGCCGGGTGTTGTCTGCCGCCCAGCCCGGCAGCGGCTCACGCGGCGCATCGACAAAGCTGCGCGCGCCGTTGTGGATGACGCTGATGGGGCCGGTCCACCCCAGGTGCTGCTTCACGTCCGACGCGGTGTGGTGGCTGATGGCCACCAACTCGTCGGTGCGGCGAATCAAGGCCATCGTGCGCCTTTGGTGGCGCCAGCGTGAGAACGCGTTGCGGCCATACAGAAAGTTCAGGTCGTGCACGGTCACCAGGCGCGTGCCGCAACGTTCACCTGCGAATGTGGGCGGCAGGTTCTTGTTCAGCTGGTGCAAGCTGTGCCAAAGCGCGTAGGGCTGCGCTTGCACGTGGCGCACGCGCTGCCAGCGGTTCACCGGCAGGTAGCCCACGTCGGTGCCAAACAGGCCGACCAACTTGTCGCGCAGGTGAAAGTCGAAGGACACGCCATGTGTTTCGCGCCAGGCCGGTGCCTGGGCGGCCACCCGCTGGCCAATCTGCAGCGCAAATTCACCCAGGCCGTCGTGCAGTGCGCCGATGTTGCCCAGGCTGATGCCGATGCGGCGTGTTTCCATCGGCGCGCAGTGTACCGACGGGGTCTGCAGCCGTTCCCCAGCCGCCCACCTCGCTGGCACAATCGGTTGCATGAGCCGGCTCCCGCTTGCCCAGGTCACTTTGTGCGCCGTGGACACACGATCGCCTGCACTTGCGGCGCAGTCGCTGCTGCATTCGATGCGCCATGTCGCCTTCGCGCGCGTCTACTTGTTCACCAGCGGCTGGTTGCCCACGGTGGTGCTGCCCGGCATCGACATCGTGCAGATCGAACCCCTGCGCAGCAGCGCCGACTATTCGCAGTTTGTGCTGCGGCAACTGCCCGGCTACATCCGCACATCCCATGTGCTGATCACGCAGTGGGACGGCTTTGTCATCCACCCCGAAGCCTGGACTGACGAGTTTCTGGTGCACGACTATGTGGGTGCGGTGTGGCCCGACGAGCCCGCCGAGCACAGCGTGGGCAACGGCGGATTTTCCTTGCGCAGCCGTCGCTTCATGGCCGCCGGCCTGGACCCGCGCATCACGCAGCACCACCCCGAAGACCTGGTCATGTGCCGCGACCAGCGCGACTTTCTGCAGCGCACCCACGGTGTGAGCTTTGCGCCGCCGCAGCTGGCGCGGCGCTTTGCCTACGAAAACGAATCGCCCCAGGGCATCACCTTCGGTTTCCACGGGCCCTACAACCTGCCGTCTGTGCTGGACGAGTCCACGCTGTGCGAATGGCTGCAGCGCCTGCCGCTGGAGTTCTACGGCAGCCGCGACGCCCGCCGCCTGGCCCGTGCGCTGCTGCTCAAGGGCATGCCGCGTGCGGCCAGCCAGTTGCTGGCGCGGCGCAAGGCTGCTGGCCGAACCGACCCCAACACCCGCCTGCTGGGCGCCGCCGCTTCCATCATGGCCTTGCTGCGCTGATCGGCCTTCACAAGAACCCATGACCCAACATCTGGACCTGGGCTGCGGCCCCGTGCCGCGCAACCCCTACCAGCGCGACCAACTTTTTGGCGTCGATCTTTCGGGCAGCACAGACGGTGGCCCCATCCGCCGCGCCAACCTGGCGATGCAGCCCATTCCGTTTGACGACAACAGCTTTGAATCGGTGTCGGCCTACGACTTTCTTGAACACGTGCCGCGTGTCATGCCCACGGCCGACGGCCTGAGCACGCGCTTTCCCTTCATCGAGCTGATGAACGAAGTCTGGCGAGTGCTCAAGCCCGGCGGCATGCTCTATGCGGTGACGCCGGTGTACCCCGGCAAAGCGGCTTTCCAGGACCCGACGCACGTGAACATCATGACGGTGGACACGCACATCTACTTCACCAGGCCGCAGACGATGGCGGCCATGTACGGCTTCACCGGCGACTTCGAAGCGCGGCGTGTCCAGCTGACACGGCCCGACCCCAAGGTGGCTTTCATTGCACCGCCGGACGGTTGGTGGCAGCGGATTCAGCTGGCGCATCGCATCCGGCGCGGGGCTTGCGGCCACCTGCTGTGGGAATTCGAAGCCGTGAAACCGACCCGCGTCTGACCTCCGGCGAAAGAAGCTCATGCCAGTCTCCCAAGCCGAGCCGGTCGCCGAGCCGCACTTCGAGGTCATCTTCCGCGCCTGCGACGTCGTCACCGCTGTGAATGGCGCCGCGCGCCCCTTCAACCTCGACAAGCGCACACTGATCCAGCTGTGTTTCGCCAGCCTGCACCAGGCGCTGCGGCCGGTAAGCCACCGCATCACCGTGCTGGGCGACAAGCTGTCGCCCGAGCTGAGCGCCTTCTTTGAAGCGCAGGTCGGCGTGCGGCTGCTGCACGGCAGCTTCGGCAACGAGGGGTCGATACGCCGCACTTTCGAATTGGCGGCCGAACTGGCGCGCCCCGACGACTGGGTCTATTTCTGCGAAGACGACTATCTGCATGTGCCGCACGCCATGACCCACGTGCGTGAGCTGATCGTCAACCGCCGGCAGGCCATGGAACACCACCCGCGCGGTGACTCGCTGGCCTCGCTGCTGGACCCGGGCAGCGCCGACCTGGTGATCTTCCCTGCCGACTACCCCGACCGCTACCGTGGCCGCTACCGACGCTTTTCGCTGGTCTTCCAGACGCCGCAGACGCATTGGCGTCAGGTGACCGACTCGACCTTCACCTTCCTGATGCAGGGCAGCAGCTTCGCGCGCCACCGTGCGCTGCTCGAACGCTGCGCCACCGGGGCCAACGACCGCCTGCTCAGCCGCAGCCTGTACGCCCGCCACCACTTCCGCAAGCGGGCGCTTTGCCTGTCGCCCATGCCGGGCCTGAGCACGCACATGCACACCGGCACGATGACGCCGGTGGTGGACTGGGAGGCCCAGGTGCGGCGGCAGCTGGCGGGGTTGGGCGCCGCGGCCGGCTGACGGGGCTCAGAGCAGGGCCGAAGCCTCGATCCAGCGCCAGCTGCCGGGTGGCAGGTCGGCCGGCAGTTGCAGCGCACCGAAGGCGCTGCGGTGCAAGGCCTCGACGCGGTTGCCTGCCGCGGCCACCATGCGCTTGACCTGGTGGTAACGGCCGTCGGTCAGCGTCAGCTGCAGTGTGTGTTCGTCCACGCGGTGGCAGGCCGCCGCGCGCACCGGCTTCGGGTCGTCGTGCAGGGTCACGCCTTGCAGCAACTGCGCCGGCAGTGAGTCCTCGATGGCGTGCCGCGTGCGTGCCTCGTAAACCTTGGGCACATGGTGCTTGGGCGACGACAGGCGGTGGATGAGCGCGCCGTCGTCGGTCAGCAGCAGCAAGCCGGTGGTGTCCTGGTCCAGCCGCCCCACCGGCTGCACGCCACGCCGCTGCAGCGGCGTCGGCAACAGGCTCAGCACGCCGGGGTGGTGGCGCGGCTGGCGCGAGCACTCGTAGCCAGCAGGCTTGTGCAGCATCAGCAGCGCCTTTTCGCGATAGGGCCAGCGCTGGCCGTTGACACTGAACACCAGCCCTTCGGTGTCCAGCCCGTGGCCGGCATCGGTCAACACGTGGCCCTGGACTTGCACGAAGCCGCCGGCCAGCAAGTCGGCGCACTCACGCCGGCTGCCGAAGCCCTGGCTGAACAAGATGTCGCCGATACGCATGGGTACAAAGTGTCGCATCCGGGCTGATCGGGTTGCCCCGGGTTCTGTCATTGCCGCCGCAGAATGAAGATCGGTACTGTTGGCTGGAGAATGAGATGAACCTGCGAACCCCTTCATGGCTGCCAAGCGGGCTGCTGCTGCCGATGATTTTGATGTCGGCGCTGTTGCTGGGCGCCTGCGGCAACGACGACGACGGCGACCCGGTGGGCGAAAACGCCTGCCTGCAGTACGGCACTGCTGGCGCGCTCTACGACCCCGGCACACCCGGAGTGGGCGGCGCACCCGAAATCCCCACCGGCTTTGCCACCAAGCAGACCGCCTACTCGCGCAGCTTCATGGTCGTGGCCGCCAATCCGCTGGCCACCAAGGCCGGTTGCGAGGTGCTGAAAAAGGGCGGCACGGCCATCGATGCGGCCATTGCCACGCAGATGGTGCTGAACATCGTGGAGCCGCAGTCCAGCGGCATCGGCGGTGGTGCCTTCATGCTCACCTACGACCGCCAGACCGGCAAGGTCACGGCCTACGACGGCCGTGAAACCGCACCCGCGGCGGCCACCGAAAACTACCTGCGCTGGATCAGCGACAGCACGCGCACGACGCCTTTGCCCAACGCCCGCAGCAGCGGCCGCAGCATCGGCACACCGGGTGTGCTGCACATGCTGGACGCGGCGCACAAGGACGGCGGCAAACTCAGCTGGAAGGAACTCTTCGACCCGGCCATCAAGATTGCCAACGAAGGCTTCCGCATCAGCCCGCGCATGGCGGCTTCGGTGGCCGGTTCTGCCACGGCGCTGTCGCGTGACCCTCAGTCGCGGGCCTACTTCCTGAACGCCGACGGCACGGCCAAGGCCGCTGGCACGCTGTTGACCAGCCCTGCGTTGGCCACCACTTTCCAGACCATTGCCAATGGCGGCATCGCGGCGTTTTATGGCGGCGCGATGGCGCAGGACATCGTCGATGAAATCGCCGACACCACGGGCGGCATCACACCCGGCCAGACCACGCTGGCCGACCTGGCGGCCTACCGTTCGGTCAAGCGCGAAGCGATCTGCACCAGCTACCGCAATGTGTGGGTGTGCGGCATGCCGCCACCCAGCAGCGGCGGCCTGGCGGTGGCGCAGGCCTTGGGCATCCTGCAGAACTTCGACCTTTCGCTGCACAAGCCCACGGCGCTGGACATCAACGGCGGCAAGCCGCAGGCCTTTGGCGTGCACCTGGTGGCCGAAGCGCAGCGCCTGGCCTACGCCGACCGCGACAAATTCGTGGCCGACACCGACTTCGTGCCCCTGCCCGGTGGCAGCACCGACGCCATGCTGAACACCAGCTACCTGCGCACACGGGCCAGCCTCATCGATCTGACCCGCAGCATGGGCACGGCCGCACCCGGTGCGCTGGCCACTGCCGGGCCGCTGGGCACACACGGGCCGTCGACGGAAAACGGCACCACGCAGGTGTCGGTGGTGGACGGCCGGGGCAATGTGGTGTCGCTCACCACCACCATCGAATCGGGCTTCGGCGCTTTCCACATGACCCGCGGCGGCTTCTTGCTGAACAACCAGCTCACCGACTTTTCGGCCGCGCCGACGGACGGCACCGGCGCGCCCATCGCCAACCGCGTGGCGGCCGGCAAGCGGCCGCGCAGCTCGATGGCGCCGACGCTGGTTTTCCGCACCGGCACCGACGGCCTGCGCAGCGAATTCCGCATGGTCACCGGGTCGCCGGGTGGCGCCACCATCATCCAGTACGTGACCAAGACGGTGGTGGGCTTTGTCGACTGGGGGCTGGACGCGCAGCAGGCCACGTCGATGGTGGCCTTTGGCGCCGCCAACACCGCCACCACAAACGTCGGCGGTGAGCACCCCAACGTCGACCTCAGCAATGGCGGCAACAACGACGCCCTCATCGTCGGCCTGCGGGCGCTGGGCCACACGGTGGGTACGGGCGCGCAGAGCAGCGGCATCGGCACCATCGTCAGGCGCAGCAACACCCAGGGCTACTACTACCTGGAAGGCGGCGCCGACCCGCGGCGCGAAGGCGTGGTGCTGGGCGACCTGTACCGCAACGACTGAGGCCGCGCGTGAGGGTCCGCAAGGACCCCGAACGGCTGCCGAAGGCCCGAACGCGATTTCACGCGTGAGGGCTGGCGCGCTTCTGCCTGGGCTGCTACGTCGCGTGCCCTGGCCAGTCGCGCGCAGCCGGCAGTTGCGGCAGCCCGGGCTCAGTCAGCGCCCCGGCGGCCAGCACCGCGTTGCGGATGGCCCGCGACACGGCTTCGGCCGCCATCGCGCCCAAGGCATTGATGTCGCCCGCGCGGCCGGTGCCGCCAGTGGCCAGCGCGAAGAGGCAATCGCCGTCGCCCGCGGTCACCGGGCTGATGGCACGCGACAGGCCGTGGTGGGCCATGGACGCCAGCTGCGTGGCCTGTGACTTGGACAGCAGGGCGTCGGTGGCGACCACGCCGATGGTGGTGGCCATGCCGGCCAGCATCTGGGCCGGCCCGGCGCCGGCCAGCAGGGCCTGGGTGCTGCCCAGCAGCGTGTGACCGTCTTCGCTGCGCGCACCGGCCAGCACCTGGCCCTGGGCATCCAGCACGTCACCGATGGCGTTGACCGCCACCAGCGCGCCCACGGTGAAAGCACCGACACGGATGGAGGCGCTGCCGATGCCGCCCCGCATGGCGCGGTGGATGCCATACAGCTTGCCCACCGAGGCACCCAGGCCGGCGCCGACATTGCCTTGCTGCGGCGCCTGGGTGCTGGCCGCGGCGCAAGCTGCGTGGCCGACGGCTGCGTCGGGCCGGATGCGGGCGTCGCCCAACCACAGGTCGAAGAGCACGGCCGCCGGCACGATGGGCACACGCGCCGGGCCCACGGCCAGGCCGTGGCCTTGTTCGTCCAGCCAGCGCATGACACCGCCAGCCGCGTCCAGGCCGAAGGCGCTGCCGCCGGTCAGCAGCACCGCGTGCACCACCTGCACGGTGTTTTCCGGACGCAGCAACTCGGTTTCGCGGGTGCCGGGTGCACCGCCGCGCACGGCTGCACCGCAGACCACACCTTGCGGGCACAGCACCACGGTGCAACCGGTGGGTCGGCCAGCCTGGGCGGCATGGCCCACCGCCAGACCGGCGACATCGGTGATGGAGCCGTGGGCTCGCACGATCAAGTCCTTGCGCGGAACCGGCTTCGCCGGGCCGCTGCAAGAGCCTCCCAGGGGGGTGGCAAACCCAGTGAGACTGGCGGCCTCATCTAGGCAAACACGCCCGCCGTGTCCTGCATGCGCGCCGAAACCTCGCCCAGGTGGTGCAGCGTGTCGCCCAGCGTCACTTCCAGCATCGTCAGGCGTTTGAAGTAGTGGCTCGCGATGTACTCGTCGGTGCAGCCGATGCCGCCGTGCAACTGGATGCACTGCTGGCCCACCATGCGCATGCTGTGGCCCAACTGCACCCGCGCCTGGCTGATGGCGCGACGGCGTTGCGGTGCGGCCTCGCCCAGCTTCAGGCTGGCGTAATAGCTCATCGAACGGCCCAGTTCCAGCTGCATCTTGACGTCGGCCATGCGGTGGCGCAGGGCCTGGAAGCTGGCAATCGTGGTGCCGAACTGCTTGCGCGTGTTCATGTAGTCCACCGTGATGGCCACCAGGCGGTCCATCAGGCCCACCGCTTCGGCGCAGTGCGCGGCGATGCCGACGTCGACCGCCGTTTCCAGCACCGAATGGCCTTCTTCGCAGATCAGCGTGGCCGGTGCCGCGGCCATCACGACGTCGCCGGCACGTGCGCCGTCCTGCGTCGGGTAAGCGTTGACCCGCGTGTCGGCGGCGCGCACCAGGAAGAGTGCGATGCCGGCGCTGTCCTGCTCGGCGCCGCTGACGCGCGCCGGCACGATGAAGGCGTCGGCTTCGTCGGCGGCAGGAACGGCGACCTTGGTGCCGTCGATCGTCCAGCCCGCGCCCGTGCCCGTGCTCGTGCGCTGCGCCCGCGTGACCACGTGCGTCAGCCGGTAGCGTGCGCCGCGTTCCTGCAGCGCAGGCACGATCAGCGATTCGCCGCTGGCCACGAAGGGCAGGCATTCGGATTGGAGCGCAGACGGCGCGGCAGCCATCAACACCGGCGTCATCAGCGCGGCGTGGATGTAGGGCGCGTTGACGAGCCCGCGGCCCAATTCTTCGCACACCACCATCGCGTCGATGGCGCCTTGGCCCAGACCGCCATGTGATTCAGGCACCGCCAGGCCGGCCAGGCCCAGCTCTGCCAGTTCGGCGTAGACCTCGCGGCTGGCGCCGCCGGCCTTGGCCAGCGCGTGTCGGCGCGAAAAAGCGAATCCCTTGTCCACCCAGCGACTGACGGCGTCGCGAAGGGATTCCTGATCGTCGGTGAAGTCGAAGTCCATCTCAGTGCCCTCGAAGAACGTGATCCTGGTGCTTCATCCTTCAGCTCCCCAGGACGGTCTGCGCAACGATGTTGCGTTGCACTTCGTTCGAACCACCGTAGATGGTGGTCTTGCGCAGGTTGAAGAAGGTGCCGGCCAATGGCATCAGCGGGGTCGGGAAGGCCAGGTCACCTTGCCAGCCGGCTTCCATGGCCTCGAAGATGAAAGGCCGTGACAGCGGGCCTGCCGCCAGCATCATCAGTTCGCTGTAACGCTGCTGGATTTCGCTGCCGCGGATCTTCAAGAGGCCCGCCACGTCCAGGCTCTGCTTGCCACTTTTTTCTGCGCTCAGCACACGCAACACCATCATTTCCAGCGCCACGATGTCCACCTCCAGCAGCGCGATCTGGTCACGGAAGCGCGCGTCGTCGTACACACCTTCGGACTTGGAAATTCGCTTCAAACGCTCGAGTTCGCGCTTGGAGCGGTTCACGTCGGCAATGTTGGTGCGCTCGTGGCTCAGCAGGTGCTTGGCGTAGGTCCAACCCTTGTTTTCTTCGCCCACCAGGTTTTCCGCAGGCACTTCGACGTTGTCGAACCAGACCTCGTTGACTTCGGGCTCGCCGTCCATCAGCACGATGGGGCGCACGGTGATGCCGGGGCTCTTCATGTCGATGAGCAGGAAGCTGATGCCGGTCTGCGGCTTGCCTTGGTTGCTGGTGCGCACCAGGCAGAAGATCCACTCGCCGTACTGGCCCAGCGTGGTCCAGGTTTTCTGGCCGTTGACGATGTACTTGTCGCCCGAACTGGTGGATTGACGTTCAGCCTTGCACTTCACCGAAGCCAGGTCGGACCCGGCGCCCGGTTCGCTGTAACCCTGGCTCCACCACACCTCGCCGCTGGCAATGCCGGGCAGGAAGCGCTTTTGCTGTTCTGCATTGCCGAAGGCCATGATCACCGGCGCCACCATGACGGGGCCGAAGGGAATGACACGCGGCGCACAGGCCAGTGCACATTCTTCTTCGAACAGGTGCTTCTGGATCGCGTTCCAGCCCGGGCCGCCAAACTGCGTGGGCCAGCCCCAGCCCAGCCAGCCCTTCTTGCCCAGGATCCTGGCCCAGCGCTGCAGGTCGTCACGACTCAGGCGCAAGGCGTGGCGCACCTTGTGGGCGATGTCGGCGGGCAAGTTGTCTGCCACCCATTCCCGAATCTCGGAACGGAAGGCCAGTTCTTCCGGTGTGAAGTTCAGGTCCATCGGTCGCTTTCTGTGATGCTGGCCAGAGCCCGCGTTTTTAGCACGACCGTTCGCAAATGCATTGTCTCAGCGGGGACAAACGATGCGCCACCGCAGTGCCGGGTCGCGCTCAGCGCAGTTGCAGCCGCATCACGTCGTTGTCGCGCCGCATCTGGAACCGGCTAAGAAAGCTGTTGCCCAGCAGGATGAAAGGCATGGGCTGCGGCAGCACCACCGCGCCGACGTTGGCGATCTCGACGTCGCCCACACGCACACGGTCCAGCGTGATCACCTGCACCTGCACCGGGCCATTGGCGGTCTGGCTGATGCCCAGGCGGGCGCCGCTGAGGTCCAGCCCCAGCCGCAAGGCTTCGTCCTTGCCCATGGCCACCAGCGTGGCGCCGGTGTCGACCACAAAACGTACCTGCTTGCCGTTGATGGTGCCGGCCGGGCTGAAGTGACCGCCCGAGCCGGCAGTCATGACGATCTCGCGTGACTGCGACGGTGGTGGCGCTGCGCCCACCTGTGCCGGCGTGCCACCGACCCGCAGCAGCACACGGCCGGCGGGCAACTGCACTTCGGCTTCATCGCCGGCCCAGCGCAACAGTTTCACACCACCCGCCGTGCCTCCGACGATCACCATGTGCGTCTGGCCGTTGACAACGAGCAGCGCGCGGTCGCCCATGCGGCCGGCCAGCGTCACGCTCTGCGCGCAGGCGTCGCTAGCGGCCGACGCCATGACACCGCTCAGCAGAGCCAGCCGGCAGAGAAGACCCAGCTTCACGCCACGGAACCGGCTTCGCCGGTCCGTCGGCAGGCGGCCCCCTTGGGGGGCGACCCCGCACCGGGCCAGCGCCTGCGCGCTGGCGGGTGGCTGGCGAGCGCTGGGCCGCATGCAGGCGGTCCGGCAGCGAGCGCGACCGAGATCGCGACCGAGATCGCGGGCACCATCAACTGCGAAAGTTGTTGAAGGTCAGCGGCATGTCGGCCAGCTCCTTGCGCAACAGCGCGATGGCGGCCTGCAGGTCGTCGCGCTTGCCGCCAGTGACCCGCACCGTGTCGCCCTGGATGGCGCCCTGGACCTTGATCTTGCTGGCCTTCAGCACGGTCTGCACTTTTTTGGCTGTTTCGGCGTTGATGCCCGATTTCACCGGCACCGCCAGTTTGAGCTTGTCGCCGCCCAGCTTTTCTGGTTTGGCGCTGAAGTCGAGAAAGCGCACGTCGACGGCGCGTTTGGCCAGGCGAGTCAAGAGCACGTCGCGCACCTGTTGCAGCTGGAAGTCACTGTCGCCGAAAAGTGTGAGTTCGCGGTCCTTGGTGCTGCGGTCGGCCAGTTCGACCTGGGAACTGGAGCCCTTGAAGTCGAAACGGGTGCCGATTTCCTTGTTGGCTTGTTCGACTGCATTGCGCAGTTCAACAAGGTCGGGTTCGATCACGGTGTCAAAGCTCGGCATGGAAGCAACAGGGCCTGATGGCGAATACAGGAAAATTCTCGCATGCCCAACGCTCCCGTGCCTGAACCCGTGCCTTCTTCGCCGCTGCAAGTGCAACAGCGTGCCAGCCTGCGTGACCACAACACCTTTGGCCTGCCTGCGGTGGCGCAGACGCTGGTGCGCATCACCAGCGAAGCCGATGTGCGGCGTGTGGTGGATCACCCCGAGTTCGGCCTGGCGCGGCAGTTCATCCTGGGCGGCGGCAGCAACGTGGTGCTCACGCGCGACCTCGACGCCGTGGTGCTGAAGGTCGAAATTCCGGGCCGCCGCCTGGTGGACGAAACCTCCGATGGCTGGCTGGTGGAGATCGGCGCGGGCGAGTCGTGGCACGGCGCCGTGGCCTGGACCATCGCCAACGGCTGGCCCGGTCTGGAGAACCTGGCGCTGATCCCGGGCTCGACGGGCGCCGCGCCAGTGCAGAACATCGGCGCCTACGGCGTGGAACTGAAAGACCGCTTCCATTCGCTGGATGCGGTGGACATGGTCACCGGCCGCAGCGTGACCTTGAACGCCAGCGACTGCCGCTTCGGCTACCGCGACAGCGTGTTCAAGCACCAGGGTTTTGGTGGCCTGGCCGGCAAGTCGCTGATCACCCGCGTGCGGCTGTGGCTGCCGCGCCCCTGGCTGCCGGTGCTGGGCTACCAGGACATCGAACGCAAGATCGCCGAAACCGGCAACAGCCAGCCCGACGCCCAGACGGTGTTCGACTGGGTGTGCGCTATCCGCCGCGCCAAGCTGCCCGACCCGGCCGTCATCGGCAACGCCGGCAGCTTTTTCAAGAACCCGGTGGTCACCGAAGAGCAGTGCCGCGACATCATCGGCCGCGACCCCGAGGTGGTGCACTACCCGCTGCCCGACGGCAGCATCAAATTGGCCGCGGGCTGGTTGATCGACGCCTGCGGCTGGAAGGGCAAGACCGTGGGTCGCGCGGGTGTCTACGACAAGCAGGCGCTGGTGCTGGTCAACCGCGGCGGCGCCAGCGGCGCCGAGGTGGTGACGCTGGCGCGAGCGATCCAGGAAAGTGTCTACGGCCGCTTTGGCATCCGGCTGGAGCCGGAGCCCATCATCCTTTAGGGCACGGCTGGCGGTTCGGCTGGTGAGGCGGGCAACAGCCCAGCCTGCTGCGCCGCCTGGCGTGTAACCGGCAGCAACTCTTCATAGCGCTGCACCAGGCGTGCAATCTCGTGTGCCGGCAAATGCGCGGCGCCTTCTTGCAGCGCCTCGGCGGTGTGCGCCAGCGCGGTCAGGCCCAGGTTCAGCGCGACGCCCTTGACGGCGTGGGCGTTGACGCGCAGTTCCAGCGGCTGTGCATCACGCACGGCCGCCCGCAGGTGCTGCACCGTTTGCGGCCCCTGGTCGAGGAAGGTGGCGATCATGGCGCCCAGCTCGGCACGGCTGAGCGCGCTGAGCGCGGCTGCGATGGCGCTGTCGTCCAGCAACGGCGTGCTGCCAGCAGTCAGCGGGCGGCGCGCTGCAGGCGGCGGCGCGGTGTCGCTGGGCAGCGGCTCACCGAACGGCACCGCGCCGGATTCACGACCGAACAGCTGCCGCAGCAGCGTGGCCAGTTTCTGCGGGCTGACGGGCTTGGTCAGGAAGTCGTTCATGCCGGCGACCATGCAGCGGTCGCGCGTTTCTTCGAAAGCGTCGGCGGTCATGGCCACGATGGGCACGGTGGACCGGGCAGCTTCTGGCAAGGCGCGGATGGCGCGGGTGGCAGCTACGCCGTCCATCAGCGGCATGTGCAGGTCCATCAGCACCAGGTCGAAGGCCATCTGGCGCGCGGCGTCCACGGCCTCCAGGCCGTTGGCGGCAAAGTGGGCCTTGTGTCCCAGGTTGTCCAGCAGCGCCGAGATGTACTGCCGGTTGACCGGATGGTCTTCGGCCACCAGCACCCGCAGCGGCCGTGATGTGGACGGCCTGGCTGGCTCCGTTGCACCTTTGCCGGCCGCCGCATCCAGCACGGCTGTCAGCGGCAGGCGCAGCGCGAAGCTGCTGCCTTCGCCGGGGCGGCTGGTGACGCTGAGGTCGCCGTGCATCAGCCGCGCCAGATTGCGCGAGATTTCCAGGCCCAGGCCCGTGCCGCCATGCCGCCGTGAGCGCGAGTTGTCGCCTTGCGCAAAGCGGTTGAATATCTGCGCCAGCGTGGCCGCGTCCATGCCGATGCCGGTGTCGATGACGGCAAACTCCAACTCGGGTCTGGCATCGGCCCCTTCTCGCACCCGAACGTGCAACAGCACCGCGCCACGGTCCGAGAACTTGATGGCGTTGGACAGCAGGTTGAACAGGATTTGCTTCAGGCGTGTGGCGTCGGCCATCACGCGCTCGGGCACCGCCGGGTCGGCATCCAGGTGCAGGGCCAGGCCTTTGGCGCCGGCCTGCGGGCGCATCAAAGACTCAACGTCGCGCAAGAGCGATCGCAGGTCCACCGGCACCGGGTTGAGCGTGAGGCGCCCGCTTTCCAGTTTCGACATGTCCAGGATGTCGTTCAGGATGGCCAGCAGGTGATCGGCCGACTCGGTGGCGGTGCGCAGGTAGTCGATCTGGCGCGGGTTGAGCCCGGTCTCGCGCAGCAGCGACAACATGCCCATCAAGCCGTGAAAGGGCGTGCGGATCTCGTGACTCATGTTGGCCAGGAAGGCGCTCTTGGCCTGGCTGGCGCCTTCGGCCTCGTGCCGCGCCTCGCTGAGACTGCTGGCCAGCTCTTCAAGTACCACGCGGCGCTGGCGCAACTGACGCACCTGGCGCAGGGCGATGAAGGCGAATGCCAGCGTCAGGATGGACATGAAGACCGTGAGCCCCAGGCCCAGCTGGTTTTGCTGCCGCACGGCCAGGTTGCGCTGCTCGTTCTGCTCGGCCAGGCTGTGCGCGGCGCCCAGCGACAAGGCGTGGATCGCCGGGCCCAGCGCGTCCAGGCTGGGCAGGCGTGAGGCCAGGAAGTCGGCCGTCACGGGCTGCTGTGCTTGTGTGCCCAAGGCGGTGTCGGCCAGCGCAACGAAGCGCTGCATGTCGAGCACGGTGCTGGTGTAGTTGGGGTTCTCGTCAATCAGGCGCCGTGGTCGCGGGCCGTCCAGCAGCGCAATCCGGCTGACCCAGATGTCGTAGCGCAGCTTCAACTCGTCCAGTGGCGCCTCGGCGCTGGGCGCGTTGGGAGCACTATTGCGGCGCCAGCTTTCGCGAAGTCGCAGGTACTCGATCTCGACCTGGTAGATGCTGAGTACGGCGAAGTCGTCGCCTGATCGCACCGCCTGTTGCAGCAACTGAAGCTGGCGCGCCTGCACCAGCGCGACACCCAGCAAGGCCAGCAGCAGGCCAAACCCGATGAGCCCCAGCCAACTGAAGCCGGGCCGGGTGCGGCCTTTCAGGTTCACAGCACCTCGATCGAGCGCAGCTGCCACGCCGAGCGGCCGTAGTACACCGCGCTGCGCAGCTCGGGTCGCGCGTCAAAGGGATAGATCACGAACAAGGGGCCCTTGTCGCGCACGGCCAGCGGCTTGTCGTCCAGCAGGCGGGCCACGATCACGTCGTGGCGCTGCGCATCGTCCATCGGCATGTCCACCTGGTAGTCGTTCAGGGCCGACAGCCGCAGCTTGGTGCCGTGGGCGCCAGCGGCAGCCAGCACGTCGCGCAGCAGGGGGCCAGTGAAGCGCCGGCTCTGGGCGTACCAGGGCGTGCGCGTGGCATGACTGATCTGGGGCAGGGCTTCCAGCATGGCCATGTCAAACAGCGCGCGGCCTGCGTCGTTGGCTCTGCGCAGGCTGCCGGTGAGGGTCAGCACGACGACGCCTGCAGGCCGGTCGAGTGCGCGCGCTGGACCTGCGCCCAGGCCGGCTGTGACCGACAGCGCGGCAAATCCGGCTTTCAGGAGCCACCGACGTCCGGCCACGGTGTTTGCCTCAGCGGCCAAGGCGCCAGGGTGGGCCGATCGAGCGTGCGGTGGGCCAAGTTCGGTCTTCACCCCCTCATTCTAGGGGGCGGTGACCAGCCTTCGGTGGCCTTCAAGCCGCGTGCAGCATGTCGCCCATGTCCAGGCCCGTCAGCACCTTGGCCTGTTTAGCCAGCCACCACAACAGGGCCATCATCATGACCATGGACGGGATGGCGATGATGGGATAGCTCAGGAGCGTCAAACGCCCCAGTTCCTGGTTGAAAGCCTCGGTGCCGGCCGGGCTGGTGACCACCCACCGTGCCAGGATGTAGTTGGCGACGGCCGAGAAGAAGAAGGTGCCGGCCAGCAGCGCGGTGCCCTGGCGCAGGCGCTGGTCAAACAGGTGGGCGTTGCCTTTGGCCAGCAGTGCCTGGCTGACCCGGTCGACATCAAAGAGGCTGGCGTTGAACACCAGCAACCGGATCAGCGGGTTCTGCGTCCAGATCGAGCCCAGGATTACCACGCCGATCAGCGAGGGCACCGCGGCTTCTTTCACCGCCAACCACTTGGCGTCCAGCGCCAAGAGGCCGATGCCACCGGTGAGCAAGGTGCTCACCACCCCCAGCACCGCCAGCCAACTGAGCTTGCGGCGCCGGTAGCCGTCCCACAGGCCCCAGCCCAGCGGAAAGGCCAGACCCAGCATCAGCGCGCGCAAGGGCCCCAGGCTGTCGGCCCCGCTGAACTTCATGAGGATGACGGCGGGCACGATGATCGTGATGGCGATCTCGACCAGCGGATTGGGTTTGGCTTCGGTTTTCATCGGGGTCGGAGGCTAACCGCAGCCAGCCCCCTGGTGGAGCGTGTTTCTTCACGTTCGGGCCTTGCCGAGCGGCTGCAAGGGAAAGCAGGACTGTGCCACGCGCACAGGGCCCGCGGCGGGCGCGGGCCATTGCCGTGGATGCGGCTGATGCGGCAGATGTCCTCTACTGCACCCGGACACCGTTTCGCAGGTGTTCCAGCTTGGCGCTGTAGCGCTCTTGCATGCCCCGGGTGCGGCTGAAGTCCCAGGCGCGCTGCAGGTGCCGCATGGCCTTGGGCCTGTCGCCCAGTTTCAGCGCCGCCTGAGCGGCCCAGAAGTGCACCTCGTCCTGGAAAGGCTGCAAGCGCAGCTCGCGCCTGAAGTGCTCGCTGGCGCGGTCGAAGTCACCACTTTGCATCGCCGCCTGGCCCTGCCTGAAGTGGTGAAACGGCGGGTCGGGCTGCATTTGCACCAGTCGCGCCGCCAGCGGCGCCGCTTCGGCGTCGCGGCCCTGCTGCTGCAACAGCTTGGACAGGTTGCTCAAGGCACTGGAAGACAAGGGGTCGGCGGCCCAGGCGATGCGGTAGGCCGCTTCGGCCAGCTGCGGATGTCCGGCTCGGGCGTAGACCACCCCCAGCGTGTTGGCCGCAGGATGAAAGGCCGGGTCGTGCAACAAAGCGGCGCGCGCGAACCAGTAGGCGTCGGTGGGCCGGCCTGCGCCAAGCAGTTCGGCGGCGCGGTTGTTCAGGTACATGGCCACGATCGTGCGTTCGTCCAGATGTCGGGTGACCTGGCCGCGCAGGTCGTCCTGCGGTAGGAAGTCGACTGTGTAGCTCACCTGGTCGTGGCGGCCGATCACCTGGCGTGCCAAGGGCGGCGCCAGCACCATGTTGACGTGGCCGCTGGCCATCAGCAGCGTGCCGCTCTGGGTGTAGAAGTCGTCGGACAGCACTGCCTGGTACTGCACCGGCAGGTTCAGGTGCTTGGCAAAGCTGGCCGTCATGATGACCAGCGACAGGCAGTTGCCGGCGCGAGCATCAAAAGCCTGCGCGGCGTTGCGCGTGTAGGTGCTGTCGTAGTCCAGCCGCAGCCGGCCCTTCTGGTACAGCGCATCGATCAAGGCCTGGCGCGGGTCGGGCATGCGCGCCACGGCGGCCAGTTCGGTGTTGGCATAGGCCAGCATGGCCGGGCTCAGCGTGAACACCGAGGCCGTTTCGGGTGCATGCGCAGGCGGCGCAAACAACTCGTCGTGCATCAGGCTCCTGGGCACCGGGGCCAGGCCTGGGGTGCTGCAGGCGGACAGGGCGCCAAACGTGGTCAACGCCAGGATCCATGTGGACAGCGCGGCTGAGCAGCGTGCCCAGGCCGAGCTGGGATGGGTGGACGGGATCATGGCTGCCCCTTCTTGTCTCGGCGGCTCGTCTCACAGCCGCAATAACAATCCTACCCCGCCGCGTGCGCGTCGGGTATCGGGCTGGCTGTCAATCTGGCTGGGTTCGGGCGGGCTTCGAGACTGCCTCAGGCCGCGATCAGGCTGGTATCAAACGGCTGCGCAAGCGCAACGCCAGCGCCCTGAGCGCCGGGCTGGCCGAAGCGGCCGCTTCATCCAGGGCGCGGCGGGCGTATTCGGTGTCGTTCTGCAAGCGTTCCACATGCAGGCGTATGCCTTCACCTGCCAGCAGCCACTTGAGCTCGATGATTTGTACCAGCGGCAGCACGGCGGGGTCGCTTTCGGTCGGTTCCAAGAGATGACGGGATGACTGCACCATCACACCTTAACGGCAGTGGGGCGCTGGTCGTGGACACCTGATTGGAGGGTCTCCCCCAGAATCCGGGGTCCGAAGTCGCCGAATTTCACATCACAGGATGAATCCGCCACCACCATTGACCGCCAGGGCCGACCTGCAATTGCAACTGGCCAGCAGCGGTTGGGCCGTGTTGAGCAGTGCCACCTTGTCCGAGATTGCCCAGGTGAATGCGGGCAATTTCAGGGCCTGGGAACCGCTGTGGCAAGACCTGCCGCCCGACCGGCATCTGCGTGACGGAGGCCGCTACCGGCGCCGCCGCCACGGCTGTTTTGTCGTTGAAGGCAACTTCTGCCAAGCTGTGGCGCGGCGGCCACACTGGCAGCCGTTGGAATACAACGCCCTGCACGGCGGCATCGAACGGCACTTCGAACCGCTGCCCGACACGCTGGTGGCCGACGGGGCCTGGCAGCACCTGCTCGTGGGGCTGGCGGGTGTCGCCAGCGGTTTGCGCGTAGCGGCACCGTGGTTTGTCGAGGCCCATCCTTTCCGCATCGACGCCACCGATGGCATTGGCCGGCCCACGCCCGAAGGGGCACACCGCGACGGTGTCGATCTGGTGGCCGTGGTCTTTGTCGGTCGCGGCAACGTCAAGGGTGGCGAGACACGTGTTTTCGACGCGCAGGGCCCGCAAGGCGTGCGCTTCACCTTGCTTGAGCCGTGGAGCGCCCTGCTGCTGGACGACGAACGTGTGATTCACGAATCCACCCCCATACAGCCGCTGGACCCGGCCTTGCCGAGTTGGCGCGACACCCTGGTGCTGACCTTTCGACAAGGCGGCTTCCAGGGGCCCAACTCCATCTGAAGGAAGCTGCCGACATGCAAGCGCTGGCCATCACCCCTGCCGACATCGAAGCCGCCGCGCAACGCTTGCAAGGCGTGGCGCACCGTACGCCGGTGCTCACCTCGCACACAGCGGATGTTCGCACCGGCGCCCAGGTCTTCTTCAAGTGCGAGAACTTCCAGCGCATGGGCGCTTTCAAGTTCCGCGGCGCCTACAACGCATTGGCACAGTTCACGCCCGAGCAACGCCGCGGCGGCGTGATCGCCTTTTCCTCGGGCAACCACGCGCAGGCCATTGCGCTGTCGGCCAGGCTGCTGGGCATGCCGTCTGTGATCGTGATGCCGGTCGATTCGCCGGCTGCCAAGCTGGCGGCCACGCGCGAATACCAACATGGCCAGCCGGGCAGTGAAGTGGTGCTGTTCGACCGCTACACGCAAGACCGCGAGGCCATCGGCCGGCAGCTGGCGGCAGAACGCGGCATGACGCTGATCCCGCCCTACGACCACCCGCACGTGATGGCGGGGCAGGGCACTGCGGCGGCCGAGCTGCTGGCAGAAACCGGCCCGCTGGACCTGCTGCTGGTGTGCGTGGGCGGCGGCGGGCTGATCTCGGGTTGCGCCGTGGCGGCCCACCACCTGAGCCCCGGCATCCAGGTCATCGGTGTGGAGCCCGAAGCCGGCAACGACACCCAGCAGAGCCTGGCACGCGGCGAGATCGTGCACATCGATACGCCCAAGACCATTGCCGACGGCGCGCAGACGCAGCACAGCGGCACGCTCACCTTTGCGGTCATCCAGCAATTGGTGCAGGGCATCGTGACGGTGAGCGACGCGCAACTGGTGCACGCCATGCGTTTTTTCGCCGAACGCATGAAGATGGTCGTCGAACCCACCGGGTGCCTGGCAGCGGCTGCCCTGCTGGAAGGGGTTGTGCAGGCCCGCGGCCAGCGCGTGGGCGTGATCGTCAGTGGTGGCAACGTGGACCTGGCACGCTACGCGGACTTTCTCGCAGTGGCTTGAACGCATCGCTGCGGTAACGTTCAGGGCTTTGGTTTTCGAAAGATCACGATGGTCGACGCCGCCGCCCCAGCAAGTCCCGACACCGACGCCGCCAAGCAGCTGAAAGAGCGCTTCGACAAGCTGCTGGCCACGCCCGCTGCGCACAGCACGGGCAGCGTGACATTGGGCGGCCGCAAGCTCGACTACGACGTGCAGGCCGCATTTGTGCCCGTGGCTCCCGGCGGCCTGGGCGAGCCCGAGGCCGTCATCATGACCACGGCCTACCAGCTCAAGGGTGCAGGCGCCGCGCATCGGCCCGTGTGTTTTGCATTCAACGGCGGCCCCGGCTCGGCCTCGATCTGGCTGCACCTGGGTGCGCTGGGACCCAAGCGGATGGTGGTGCCCGACGACGGCAGCATGCCGCAGGCGCCCTATGGCGTGGAAGACAATCCGCACAGCTGGTTCGAGCACTTCGACCTGATCTTCATTGACCCGCCGCACACCGGCTGGTCGCTCACCGCCAACGACGCGGCGCGCAAGAAGATGCTGTCGGTGGACGGCGATATCGACGCCCTGGCCGAAGTCATGCGCCTGTGGCTCACCCGGCACAAACGCTGGGGCTCGCCCGTTTACCTGGCCGGTGAAAGTTATGGCACCACACGCGGCGCCGGCTTGGCCAACAAGCTGCAGGACCTGGGTGTGGTGCTGTCCGGCCTGATCCTGGTGTCCTGCGCCATGGACCTGCAGAGCATCGTCTTTGCGCCGGCCAACGACTTGCCCTATGCGCTGTTCCTGCCTGCGTTCGCCAACGTCGCGCAGTACCACGGCCTTCTTCAAGGGCCGCAGGCCGCCTCGCCCGCAGCCGCGCGTGCGGCTGCCGAGGCCTACGTGCAAGAGGACTACGCCGCCGTGCTGCAGGCCGGGTCCCGCCTGACCGACAAGCAGCGCGGCCGCGCTGCCAAACGCATTGCAGAACTCACGGGCCTGTCGCGCGAACTGGTTGAAGAAAAGAATCTGCGCATTGCCGACCACACCTACTTCTTCGAGGCGCTGCGCCACAAGGGTCTGATCGTCGGCCGGCTGGAAGGACGCTCGACCGGTCCCATGGCCGCGAGCCGCGGCCGCGAGTGGGAATTTGACCCCGGCATCGAGGCCATCGCCGCGCCGTACACCATGGCCGCGATGGGCTACTTCAGCGAACAACTGGGCCTGGCCTTCGAACAGCGCTATGAGGTACTGGCCCGCGACGTCAACCGCGGCTGGAACTGGAACCGCGGCGACAGCAGCCGAATGGGTTTCACCTCGACCAGCCCCGACCTGGCGATGGCCCTGCGCCGCAACAGCAACCTGAAGGTGCTGGCTGCCAGTGGCCGCTATGACCTGGGCACGCCCTACAGCGCCAGCGACTGGAGCCTGGCGCAGCTCAATGTGCCGGCCGACGTGATGGCAAGGGTGCAGCACCGCTACTACGACGCTGGCCACATGATGTACACACGCCAGGCCGATCTGGTGCAGATGAAGGCCGACCTGGCCGCCTGGCTGGCCACCTGAGCTGTGGATCGGCGCATTCGCGCCGCCCGACTACAGCAGCCGCTGCAAACTTGGCGCGTGTTGCTGCAGGTCGGACTGCAACTGGGTGCTTTGGCGGCCGAAGGTGAAATCGGCAAAGTCGAAACCCGGGCCGACGGTGGCACCGACGTAGGCGAAGGCATCCACCGGTTCTGCGGCCTGCCACCAGTCGGACGGCACCACGTGGCGGCGGACGGTGGTCGCCGACAGACGCATCTGCTGCAAAGGCCCGCCTTGCGGTGGCAGCAGCCACAGGTCGAGGCCTTCGCCTTCCAGCAGGTGCCACACCTCGTCTGAGCGCACACGGTGCCAGGCGCTGAACTGGCCGCGTTGCAGCACAAAGTCGATCGTGGTCAGCGCCGATCGGGAGGGCCTGCCGTCCGTGGGCTGCACCGCATGCGGCGAGCGGAACAACTCGCGGTACCAGCCGCCTTCGGGGTGGGGCAGCAGTTGCAGGCTGGCGATCAGCTCGGCGGCACGTGCGCTCACTTCAGGCGTCACGCACATCGCCGACGGGCTGGCTGCCGAAGTCCGCACGGTCCAGGTGGTTCAGCAGCTTGGTGGCCGCCGTGGCCGGGCTGTCCAGCTGACCGCCGGACTTGAGACCGGCAAACATCTCGCGCGCCGGGAACAGCTGGGCATCGGCGCTGCGCAACTGCAGCTGCATGTCCGTGTCGATGACACCCGGCGCCAGCGAGACGATGCGTGCACCGCTGGGCTTGGCCGCTTCTTCCAGCGCCACGGCGCGCGCCAGATGGTCCATGCCGGCCTTGGCCGCGCAGTAGGACGCGCTGCCCGCCATGGCGCGCCGGCCCAGGCCCGACGACACCAGCAGCACCTTGCGTGGCGCCTTCCAGCTGGCCGTGGCGCGCAGGAAGGCGGCGGTCAGCAACATGGGCGCTTCGAGCCCCACACGCAGTGCATTGACGAGCTCGCCCATGTCGCCTGCCGACAGCGGCGCTGGCTGCGACACCACGCCCGCGTTGTTGATCAGCGTGGCCGACAAGATGCGGCTGCCGTCCAGCGCCGCCAGCCACTGCGCCAGGCGTTCGGCCACCGGCGCCGCGTCAGCCAGGTCCACCGACCAAGGGGTGAGCTGGCCGCCCGGTGGCACGGCCATGTCGGCCGCCTGCCGCGACAAGGCCAGCACGTGATGGCCGCGCGCCAGCAGCTGTTCGGCGACGGCGCGACCCAGGCCGCGCGAAGCGCCAGTGATGATGCTCAGGTGCATGGGTTTTGTTCCTTGATCTGAATGGCTTGTGGGATGCAGCAGCCGACTGTAGCGGCGTCTAAAAAGGCGGCGGGCTTTCGAAGTCCATCTGCGTCGCCGTTGCTGGATGCACAAAACGCAGTTGGGTCGCGTGCAGCAGCAGGCGAGGATGCGCAGGCCGGCCTTCGGCGTACAGCGTGTCGCCCACGATGGGGTGGCCAATGGACAACAGGTGCACACGCAACTGGTGCGAGCGGCCGGTGACGGGCTCCAGTTCGAGCCACGTGGTATGCGCCAGACGCTCGAGCACACGCCAATGGGTGAGGGCTGGCTTGCCAAATTCGAGGTTCACCTTCTGTCGCGGCCGATTGGGCCAGTCGGCCATGAGCGGGGCTTCGATGGTGCCGGCGTTGCCAGCCAGACAACCATGCACGACAGCGACATAACGCTTGTGCACCTGACGCGCTTCGAAGGCCATGCTCAGCTGGCGGTGCGCTTGTGTGTTGCGCGCAAAGAGCATCAGGCCCGATGTCGCCTGGTCGAGCCGGTGCACCACCAGCGCATCGGCAAACCGCCTGCGCAACTGCACCGTCAGGTTGTTCTGCTCGCCTTCACCCCGGCCCGGCACCGAAAGCAGGCCGGCGGGTTTGTCCACCACCAGCAGGTGTTCATCGGCGTGCAGCACGTTCAGGGCATCCATCGGCGGGCAGCATATCGCCTGTGTTGTGCGGCCCGCCTGTCGCGCGGCCGTGCACGCTTGTGGACATGCTTGCAGGCGCATGTTGGCGATCCGCGACAAACCCCCAGTTCGTCGGCCTGATTGTGGATACCACCCGCTTGACGCCACGCCGGCTCGAGCGCACATTGCGCACTCCATCAACCCGCACCTGCAGGAGGCCCGCCATGAAGACCACGGATACCACCCTCTTGTCGGCCTGCGCGTGCCTGGCACTGCAACTCGGATAAGCGGGCTCCCGCCTGCTCCGTCAGCCCACCGCTGACACCCGTTCCGAGCCGCCGTGACTGACCGTCGCGGCCGACAGACCCCCATCCCCTGAAGCTGCCGAAGCCACCCGCTTTGGCGTGTCTCATTGCATCTGCGGCTGCATCTGCGCCGCGATGGTTTGTCTTGTCCGGAACACCCATGATCGACTCACAGTCATTCGAACGTCTGCGCAGCATTGGCCTCACGCCCGCCGTGATCCAGGAACTGGTGGCCCTGCGCCACCTCTGCACCGAGCCCGCACTGATGCGCGTGACCGAAGTGCAGCGTGAAGGCATCAGCCTGCACGACGGCATCACCGAACACCCGGCCCGCCTGTTGCCGGCACTGCGCGCCATGTTGGCCGCCGACGGCGAAGCCATTGCCGTCGGCGACTGGGTGCTGGCCCAGCGCAACGGGCTGTCGGAGTGGTGGGCGCACGAGCGCGTGCCACCCGTCAACCAGCTGGCGCGCCGCCTGCACGACGGTCGCGACAAGGTCACGCGTGCGGTCATCGTCAGCAATGTCGACACCGCCTTGCTGGTGATGGGCCTGGACCACGATTTCAGCCTGCGCCGGCTGGAGCGTTTTGTGGCCCTGGTGCAGATGGCGCGTGTGATGCCGCTGGTGGTGCTGACCAAGGCCGACCTGTGCAGCAACACCGCAACACGTGTGGCGCAGGTGCAGGCGCTGCTGCCGCCCGAAGCCGCCGTGGTGGCCGTCAACGCGCTGGCCGGCGACACACGGCAGGCGCTGGCGCCATGGTTGCAGCGGGGTCAGACGCTGGTGCTTCTGGGCTCCAGCGGCACCGGCAAGAGCACGCTCACCAACACGCTGATGGACAGCGCGGTGGCCGTCACGGGCGCCAACCGCAGCGGCGACAACCGGGGCCGCCACACCACCACGGCGCGCAGCCTGCATGCGACGCCGCAGGGCGCTTGCATCATCGACACACCGGGCCTGCGCACGCTGCGGCTGGACGGCGAAGCCAGCGAACTGGGCGTCGCCTTCAGCGACATTGCGCAGCTGGCCGGCCAGTGCCGGTTCCGCGACTGCCGCCACCAGGACGAGCCGGGCTGCGCAGTGCGACAACAGGTGCCGCCCGAGCGCCTGAAAAACTACAACAAGCTGCAGCGCGAAGCCAGCCGCGACAGCCTGACCGCGCTGCAGCGCAAGGCGCAGGTGCAGCAGTGGAAGGCACGCGGCCGTCAGGCCCGCGTGCGAGCCGAAATCAAACGTGGATGAGTGACAGCGTGTCTCATCTGCCCCGCATGCGTTCCAGGCCTGTGCCTCGACTCAGTCCGCAGGACCGGGCCGACCCGTGCCGCCTGGGAGCAATGCGTCGCGTCGGGCCAGCGCCGGGAACAGGCGCGGCCAGGCCATGGCCACCAGCAACACGCCCACCCCCCCGAGCACCACCGACCCCACCGGGCCCAGCCACGCGGCGGTGGCCCCGGACTCGAATTCACCCAGCTGGTTGGATCCGCCGATGAACAACGAGTTGACCGCGCTGACGCGGCCACGCATCGCGTCCGGCGTTTCCAGCTGCACCAGTGTCTGGCGGATGACCACGCTGACCATGTCGGCAGCACCTGTGATGGCCAGTGCCACCATCGACACGGCAAAGCTGGTGGACAGCCCGAACACCAAGGTCGCCAGGCCGAACACCGCCACCGAACCCAGCAGCAGAGGCCCGGTGCGCCGCCGCACGGGCCATCGTGTGAGCACCAGCGACATCGCCAGCGCGCCGATCGCCGGCGCGCCGCGCAACAGGCCCAGCCCCAGCGGCCCGACAAAGAGGATGTCCTTGGCAAACATGGGCAGCAAGGCCGTCGCACCGCCCAGTAGCACGGCAAACAGGTCCAAGGTCACAGCGCCCAGCACCACCTTGTGTTGCACCACAAAGCGCAGTCCGGCCAGCACGCTGCGCCAGCTGACGGGTTCGTGAGGTGGCGGTTCGTGCTCGTAGCGTATGGCCAGGCACAGTGCCGACGCGATGGCAAACAGCAAGGCGCAGCTGCCATAAGTGGCGGTGGGCCCGGCGGCGTAGATCAATCCGCCCAGCGCGGGCCCGGCGATGACAGCACCTTGCAGCCCGGTGGAGCTGAAGGCCAGCGCCCGTGGCAATTCAAAGGGCGGCACCAGCAGCGGCGTCAGCGCCTGCTGCGCCGGCATCTGCACCGCGCGCAAGGCGCCCAGCACGACCGACAGCGCCAGCAGCCAGTCTCGCGACACCAGGCCGGCGTTGCTGCCCAGCGTGAGCAGCAGCGCAACGACCACCTGAACCATCAGGCAGCCCGCCAGGATGCGGCCGCGGTGGTGGCGGTCGATCCACTGACCCGCCGGCAATGTCAACACCAGCGCGGGCAAGAACTGCAGCAGCCCGACCAGACCCAGGTCCCAGGCCGAGCCCGTCAGGTCGTACATCTGCCAGCCCAGCGCCACCATCAGCATCTGCCCGGCGGCCACCGATGCGAGTCGCGCGAACCACAGGCGGATGAAGCTTTTGTACTGCCACAGCGGGCCGGCCTGGCTCATCGACCGCCGGCGCTACCGGGAATGGGCCGCCGCAGGGCTTGGGGAGGCTGCACGGCCTTCGTGAGTGCCGCTCGCGCCCATCCGATTGCGGGTTTCCAAGCGAATCTTCCCTGGTAAGCTCTTTGATCCATGTCGTCTGGCGCCTCTCCTTTTCACACTGACACCCCGAGCGCCTTGCCACCGGGCACGCGCCTGGGGGAGTTCGAGTTGCTCAGCCTCTTGGGCGTGGGTGGCTTTGGCATCGTGTACCTGGCCTTCGATCATGCCCTTGAACGCGAAGTGGCCGTCAAGGAATACATGCCCGCGTCACTGGCCGGCCGCACCGAAACCATGCACGTCTCGCTGCGCTCGCATTCCGATGCCGAGAGTTTTGCGCTGGGCCTGCGCTCCTTCGTCAATGAAGCCAAGCTGCTGGCGCGCTTCGACCACCCGTCGCTGCTGAAGGTGCACCGCTTCTGGGAAGCCAACGGCACCGCCTACATGGCCATGCCGGTGCTGCGCGGGCGCACGCTGAAAGAGATCCGCGCCGAGATGAGTGGCGCACCCGACGAAGCCTGGATGCGCAGGGTGCTGATGCCGCTGCTGGGCGCCATCGAACGGCTGCACAGCGAAGGTGTCTATCACCGCGACATCGCACCCGACAACATCCAGATCGAGCCCGACGGCCGCCCGGTGCTGCTGGACTTTGGCGCCGCGCGACGGGTGCTCAGCGACAAGAGCCAGGCGCTGACGGCGATCTTGAAACCGGCCTACGCGCCGATCGAACAGTACGGCGAGGCCGGTTCGGTGAGGCAGGGCCCCTGGACCGACTTCTATGCCCTGGGGGCCACGCTGCACTACATGCTGCTGGGTCGCCCACCGCCGCCGGCCACGGCGCGCACCGTGCACGACGAAGCTTCCAGCCTGACCGTCGATCAGCTGCCCGGTTGCGGCGAGGCCTTTTTGCACACCATCGACTGGATGTTGTGCCCTCGCCCCATCGACAGACCGCAAAGCGCGGCCGAACTGCGCCATGTGCTGGAAGGTCACGCGCCGCCGCCAGTGCACAGGCCCGCCGAAGGCGCGACGCTGCGCTGGGAACGCACAGGCGTGTTGCCGCCGCACGCTGACGACCCGCGCATCGACCTGGACGTGGGCGACCAGGCCACGCAGTTGATCTCGCACACAGTGCCTGCGGGGGGTGTCACCGAACACGTCTGGCTCGAACCCGAGCGTGCCGCGTCGATCACGGGTGGACGTTCCAAGCCGACGGACACCACCACCGTGGTGCGCAGGGGCGTGGGGCCGACTGCAGAGTCGGAGCACCTGGACATCGTGGCCGACAGCAAGCCGCCTGGTGAGGGCGGCTCGTCCGTCAATGGTTCGGCGGGGGCTCAGGGCCAGCAGTCCAAGTTGCCACTGATGCTGGGCCTGCTGGCGGCAGCAGTCGTGGCGGCGGCGATGGCGTTCTGGCCCCAGACAGAAGCACCTGCGCTGCCTGCGGCCCTGCCCACGCCGGCTGCGGCCACCGCGGGCACGGCCGCTTCTGCTGTGGCCTTGCCTTCAGCGGTTGCAGCGGCTTCAGTGCCCGCGCTGGCGGCAGCGGCCGATGGCGCCAGCGCAGCCGCTGCAGGCGCATCGACCGCGGCAGCCTTGGCTGCGTCGGCAGCCGCTGGCGTGACCGTTCCGGCCGCTGCATCACCGGCTGCAGCTGAGTCGGCCGTGCAAACCGTTGTGCTGCCGCCTGCCGGTCCTGCGCGGCGTGTCGAAGCTCCGGCAAGGGCGGGTGCAGCAGACAAGCCTGCGCCGGCACGTGCCAGCTCCACCAGACCTGCAGAGCCCGTGCGCCCACGCGCCGAGACCCAGGCTCCGGCCCGGGCGCTCGCGGCGGCGCCACCGGCCGCTGAACCCGTGCCCGCCGGGCCCGGACCGGCATGCGGATCCAGGGACGGCGTGCGTTACCTGGTGTGCATGGAACGCGAATGCGGTCGATCGGAATTTGCCAGCCACCCGTCCTGCCTGCGCTGGAAGCCGTAGCGGCAGAGAAAATAGGTTCGGCCGTTTCGGCCTTTTCAGCAGTTTCGGCCTTTTCAGCAGTTTCGGCCGTTCCGGCCTGGGCAGCCGCCATCTGCCGACGCCAGCGTCGCGCATGCGACACCCCGCACTCCCGCAGTGCGGGAAAGGCTGGATGACGCCGCGCGCCGCAGCCGGTACACCCTGGGCATGCATCTCACGGAGCCCGCCTTGGCCATCTCTTTGCCCTTGATACCCGAATCGAAGACGGCCCTTTACACCCGTGCCAGCACCGAAGCGCCCGGCGTCTGGCCCGCGCGCCTGCCGCTGGAACTGTTGCTGCCCGAAACCTCGCTCTGGTTCAACCTGGAGGTCAGCGCCCGCCGCTACCCCGACAAGGCCGCCTACCTGTTTTTCGGCCAGCCGCTGACATTCCGCCAGTTGCACCAGCAGGCCGAAGCGCTGGCCGGGTGGCTGCAGGCCCATGGTGTTGCCCAGGGTGATCGTGTCCTGCTGTTCATGCAGAACTGCCCGCAGTTTGTGGTGGCTTTCTATGCGGTGCAGCGGGCCAACGCGGTGGTGGTGCCGGTGAATCCGATGAACCGTGCCGATGAGTTTGGCCACTACATCTCCGACCCCCAGGCGCGCGTGGCGCTGACCACCGCCGACCTGGCCGCCGTGGTGCACCAGGCCAACCAGCAACTGCCCGCGGCACAGCGCTTGCACCACATCTGCGCCACGCGCCTGGCCGACGCGATGCCAGCCGCGCTGGACGCACAAGAGTCGCCTCCCGCTGCCCTGCTGGACTGGCTGATGGCCGACCCGCCGTTGCCCGCCGGCAGCGTGCGCTGGCTCGACGCCTTGACCGCTGGCCACAGGCCCGGCCCGCACGCCGCGCAGCCCGATGACATGGCTTTGCTGCCCTACACCTCAGGCACCACCGGCTTGCCCAAGGGCTGCGTGCACACGCACCGCACGCTGATGCCCAACATCGTGGGCAGTGCGCTGTGGGGCCATGGCAGTGCCGAGGCGGTGAGCCTGGGCGTGGTGCCGATGTTCCACATCACCGGCATGTTGTACGGCGTGCTGCTGCCGGTCTACATGGGCAGCACCGTGGTGCTGATGCCGCGCTGGGACCGTGAACTGGCCGGGCGCCTGATTTCTCGCCATCGGGTGACGCACTGGACCTGCATCCCGACCATGATCATCGACCTCTTCGGCAGCCCCAACTACAAGTCCTTCGACCTGTCCAGCCTGCGCTACCTGTCGGGCGGTGGCGCCGCCATGCCGCACGCCGTGGCCGAACGGCTGCAGACCGAGTTCGGCCTCACCTTCGCTGAAGGGTATGGCCTTACCGAAACCGCCGCGCCCAGCCATGCCAACCCGCCCGAGCGCGCCAAGCTGCAGTGCCTGGGCATTCCGCTCTTCGGTGTCGACAGCCGCATCATCGACCCGGCCACGCTGCAGGAACTGCCGGTGGGCGAAACCGGCGAGATCGTGACCCACGGTCCGATGGTCTTCAAGGGCTACTGGGGCCACCCCGGCGCCACCGCGGAAGCCTTCATCACAATCGATGGCAAGGCCTTCTTTCGCACCGGCGACCTCGGTCGCCGCGACGAAGAAGGCTACTTTTTCATCACCGACCGGCTGAAGCGCATGATCAACGCCAGCGGCTTCAAGGTCTGGCCCAGCGAGGTGGAACTGCTGCTCTTCAAGTGCCCGCTGGTGCAAGAGGCATGCATCATCGGCGCGCTGGACGCCTACCGGGGCGAGACCGTGAAAGCCGTGGTCGTGTTGCGCGCCGACGCCAAGGCCACGGCGCGGCCGCAGGACATCACCGACTGGGCGCGCCAGCACATGGCAGCCTACAAGGTGCCCAAGCTGGTGGAGTTTGTCGACGCGCTGCCCAAGAGCGGTTCGGGCAAGGTCATGTGGCGCCACTTGCAGGATCAGGAGAAGTTGAAGACGCCGGTCCAGCCCTGAGGCCAGCCGCAGTTGCCACCACGCGGTCCAGCGCCATCTGCAAGGCCTTGGCGTCGTTGCTGGCGCGGTGTCGCTTGAGTCCCATCTCGGCCAGCGCGCTGCGGCGCTCGTCGTCCAGTTGCGCCAGCTGCGTTTCACCCAGCAGGTGGTTTACCGACTCGAGCTTGAACGACGGGCTCAGGCCCGCCTCTTCGAACAGGGCCGCCAGCCACGCGTAGTCGTGCGCCCAGCCATCGCAATAAGCGGTCAGCCCAGCCAGGTCTGCATTGATCAGGCGGGCCGCCTGGTCTGGAGTCTTGCCGTGCGACATCAGCACCGCGCGGGTGATGCCGTGTACACGCGCCGCGTCTTCGTCCCAATGTGTCCACCCGTCAGGCGGGCGGATGAGCATGCAGCGTGTGCGCCCGTCGGGCAGCACATAACCCACCTCGATCGGGTAGCTGTGACGACCGAAGCCGGAGGCTTCGATGTCGATGACACAAGGGTGAGGCATGGGCGGGTGCGTCAGGCTGCTGTGCATTTTGTGCTGCGCCGGCAGTTCGATGCGCTGCTGACCCGAGGCCAGTTCACCTTGCTGGCCGAGCGCACGTGACCGAAGCGTGCGCGGCTCGCCAAGCGATCCAACCCACGCGACGCCGTCGACTTGCCGAGCAACTGCCGGTCGTGTCCGAGGTCGAAGGCTTCGGGAGCGACGCATGCAAGCTACGGGCCTTGAACATTTGACGTCGGGGCTTTGCCGTCACTTTTACCGGCAGGCCGGATCGGCCCGCTGTCCAATGGTGCGCACGAGCGCCGACAACGGCGTCGGCCGTGTGGTCGTGGTGTTGTTCGCTAGCGAGGGCGCAGACGTCGCGGTGGCCCACCACTCGTCGACCGAGGATGCCCGCGAAACCGCGCGCCACGTCGGAGCTGTCGCGCCTGACCCGGCGAGGACGCCGATGAAACTCGCCGCCGGTGACGGCAAGGTTGGCGTGGTCCGATGAGATCCGGGCCCCGAGGGCGTTGCGGCATGCCGGTTGCCGCAGGGCGTTGCGGCATGCCGATTGCCCCAGTCACCGAATTCACCCTTTAGAGGACATGCACATGGTCAATTCCCCGACACCCCCTTTTCCTTCGCATGAAGACAGCAGCCGCTCATCGGCCAAAGGCGTAGGCGACCCCTTGCACAGCGGCGCCGGCCCGGTCGCGGACAGCCCCAGGGGCAGCGCTGGCTCGGCAGACAGCAGTGAGGCCCGTGCCAACAGAGGCATCGACGCCGATGGCGCCAACAGCGGCCTGGAGGTGCTGGATCGTGTCGTACGCGGTGCGCATGCGACCGTAGACCGCCTGGCCGAGAGTGCGGCGCCGCACGTGCAGCGCCTCTCGGACGGCCTCGGAAAGGCCGGCGACGCCGTGCATTCACGCGCCGGCGACATGCGTGAGTTGGGCGACGAGTGGACCGACAGCCTGCGCACGACGGTGCGCGAGCACCCTGTCGCCGCCGTGGTCACTGCGCTGGCAGTGGGCGTGTTGCTGGCCCGCCTGACTTCCTGAGGCTCGCTTGGTCGACTCCGCCACCGACCCCGCCCCTGGCGCCGCCAGTTCCAGCCCGGGCAACCCAGGACGGGCGCCGGACGGCCTGCCGGCCTCGCTGCAGTCGCTGTGGCGAGATCTGCCCGGACTGGTGAACGACCGGGTCGAGTTGCTGTCGCTCGAGTTGCAAAGTGCCGGCCTGGCGCTGTTGCAAATCGTCATGCTCGTGGTGGTTGTCGCCATTCTGGGCGTCACGGCCTGGATCGTGCTGTGGGTCGGCATCGTCACCGCCCTGGTGGCACTCGGGCTGCCGCTGGGGTGGGCTTTGCTGGCGGCGCTGTTGCTCAACGTGCTGGCTGCGGCCATCGCCCTGGCCCGCGTGCGCCGCCTGCTGCCCAGACTCAAGCTCTCCGCCACGCGGCGCCACCTCATGTTCAGCCCTTCCCCCCAGCCCCCGACACCCTGTCTCTTATACACATCTGACGCTGCCGACGAATAGAGAGGTGTAGATCTCGGTG
>ENA-ORBV01002425-ORBV01002425.1-microbial-mat-metagenome-genome-assembly--contig:-NODE-2425-length-39362-cov-5.651394_pt1 | contig 39362 bp, 18 predicted proteins | sample MGYA00237777_ERZ505514 | MGnify/ENA primary metagenome ERZ505514 (study PRJEB26160, sample SAMN06269048) | microbial mat metagenome | isolation source: Oligotrophic lake microbial mat | place... | reverse complement strand
GTTAGGCAACGGCAAATGGACCTTTCTCTCGGTAGCCGCCAAGGACACAGACGCCAAGGCCGATGAACCGGGCTATCATTTCGTTCATAAATCATGGAAGAGACCACAACCAGCTGAATTTTTTTTCGATGCTGCGTCCGAGACAAGTGCCAAAGCTCTCTTCAATCCTCAAGGGGAAATGGCAAGATCACACACCGCAGACACGGATGTTGATGGATGGGAAACCGCTCTGACAATACGATATCACTCTTTGTTCCTATCATAAGAATCGAAGACAAGTGGTTGTGGTTGCTGATCTAGTGTACCTTCATAAAACTATACTTCATTTTTGACCTGAAGTTTTTAAATTAAAGTTTTATAGTAGAGTGCGTTGCCATTGAAAAGGGGGAGACAGATGTAAAATATTTTGAACATACGTACTACCAACAGTTCTACTAAAGCCCTTGGCCGAGTTGAGAACGAAGGCTGAAAAGCTAGAGCAACTGTACAGAAGAATGAAAAATAGCGACGAGCTGTCCTACTAATGGCATCATCTTATCGAGAGACATTTTTTTAATTGCAAGCCTTCAGTCAAAATGTGAAAGCTCAATCCTGCAAGATCGAGTCCAGAGAAAGGACCTAGCCGCTCTCAGTGCAGCAAGTCTAGCCAAGGACTTGTCCTGTCCTGGTGAACTCTTAGTGGTGTGAATGCGTGTGATGGTGCCTTTCGTGTGGTGATAGTGTGGTATAATGAGATTGTGTGAGGCTCATCCTCCGTTCGAATCGTTGCTATTGCTGCTGTTGGGGTCCTGCCACTCCAGAGCAAATTTGCTCACCGCCACATACAAAAGTACATGCCGGAGGAGGTACAAAACCCATTCGCCACTGAAAGCCAACGAATCGTGTTCGTCCAACAGAGAAACTGCGGAGGAATGGATTGTATCAACCCAATCGATAGCTCCAATACCCAAATACAGCGGAAACAGAACCACCAGAGCTGCCCATGCGGTTGGAGGTAAGTATGAGTACAGCTCCTTCCAAATTGACCACTCTTCCGTGGTGCTTCCTCCCCTACTACTAGTAGCTGCAGTCGTGAGGTCGTCTGCTGCCCCACCACCAGATACCGCCCCGTTCTGTGCGAAGGTTTTGGGTACTTCTACAGACCAAGCGTATCGCCATTCCGTTTTAGTGGCGGTAAATCCAAAGTCACGAACAATTTTAGCATGCAAATCGGGACAGTGACTACACCCATACAGCAGCGCAATGCGATTGGCGTCTTTTTTTCGCAAAGATGATTTCAGCACCTGCAAAGCATGCTCATTCCGCTGCGTTATCAACAGTTTCCAGTCTTGACTTTGTTGCTGTCGTTGTGGCTGAGACTGCTGCGCAGAGTTGCCCGCGACCAAAACTTGCCCAAATACCAATCGCCGCAACTGCGCCACTTGCAACGTCATCAAGGACTGCAAAATCGGGAGCGTCACAGGACTGAATTTTGCCGAGGACCTGGACAAGAATAGAGAGCTCCAATCCAAGAGTAAGACAGAAATCTCCGGTGCTGGGACAGTGACCCACAACATGGCCCTTAACCAACCAGCAAATTGATTGCCGGGAAGGAACAAATTCGTAAAGAGTTTTCTCTTGGCGATGGAGGGAGAATCGGAGAAAAAGTCGTCAGCATCTGTGGCAACAAATAAAGACGGAGGCCCTACAAACAAGGCCGAGACGGCCGGTTGCCAAAACGCTACCCCACTTTTGTTGCCAATTTGTTGCCAGAGTGGACGGCCATCATCAATTGGTTGTTTGCTCTGCTGCTGTTGTAACATTTCTTGACTGGTAAAGTCTGCATGCTTCCATTTGTCTTGAGTATAATCGATAACGTCCACTTGGGGTTGCCATCCATAACTACTCGCCACGGATTGATCATTGGGAGACGATTGGAGCTTCGTTGTCAACACACGTCCCGATTTGTCCTTGCTCAACCCCAACAAGTCTTGGTCTACCAAAAGTTCGTACAGGACTTCATCATGGCGGTTGTTAAATTCTGCCGAATTGTAATAGTCAAAGTATTCCTTGTCACCAAGATGCACTTGCGCATGCAGTTCGATGGACTCCAGTTTCTTGGTTTCGGGGTTGGTCCTCTGGAATGTAGTGACGGCCGTTTGCAAGGACCATACATCGGCATTGTTGGGAGACAACAACTGCTCTTGCTTCCATCGAATGTAGCTTCCACCACTTCTGGGCATGCTATTGGTGCCGCCTTTCGTTGCATATGTCGTGCTAGACGCGCGTAGGTGCGTTGTCGACGCAGCAAGCGCTGCTGATTTTTGGGGGGCGAAGAATGGAACGCCGTTGTTGCTCGTTGGAAGTTTCTTGGTCTTCGACGCCAGCGTCGACGACGGAGCCATGAATCCTTCGACAACAGAAGTCATCATGATCAAGACTTGAAACGCCAAACACAGGAACAACGATGCTGGAATTTGGTGCGTCTTGGTAGTCCGCTTGCTCCGTTTCAAATCAGATTCAGCAGTAGCATCAGCCAGCTGTTTATCATTTGTGGTGGCAGCGCCGTCATCACAACTGCTATTAGAGGGGTCTTTTGGCAAAAAGACTCCTGGCATTTCGCGGAGTAAATAGTACATCATGGACAGCGGCATAGTAGTGGCATTCCGCAGAGCTTTATTTGGATGTTTGCTCCAATGACTGTTGCATTTCGATGCCTGCTGTTCGTCTTGCTGAATTTGGAGCAGTCCTTGGATCATCAAACGACGTTCGCAGCAAGAGTTCTTCGTGGCATAGGAGATGTCCGTGTCTTTGCCCTTTGCCACCACTGACGCCAAAACCTTTTGCCGCAAGCCCGTACGATTGAGCTTGAGAAAAAAGTCAATGACAGGATTCATTTCTCCACAATATGGCAAACGGAGATGCGTCAATTGAAAATTGTGTTCCTCCAAAACCCTTTGAAAGGAGCGAGTACAAAGGACAGGAGGTGTCATGTCCCAACGATGACTGGAATCGTAGTAAATAATGTCCAATCGTTGCAATGGTGATGGCACTGTTGTTGTTGAATCGACTGCTTGTTTTTGTTGTGTGGCATTGTTGTAGCCATTCATGAGAGCGCCTGCCAATGTATCCTGAAAGGATTGCAGTGCTTGGGTCTTTTGTTTCCGGAGACGTTTGTTCCTTTTGCTGTTTATATCATTAGCATCGGTTGCATTAGCTGCATCGGGATCCACCTTCCACTTTAAGCGCAAAGTCACTTGACGAAGGGGTACCGACTGCAAGACTTTCCCAATGGTACACGCCAAATCGTGAATGGTGTCCAATGTCACGTCCAAGGACAGGGATAGATTCTGAAGCGAGGAGCAATAATGAGTGGGTTTTGAGTTTGGCGAATCTAACGATTGCTGCGACGAGAGGAGTAGATTTTCAATGTGCGCATTCTCCAAATGCAACCCGTCCAAATGCAGTCTTTGGATGGTCGAGCCGACGAGCTTGTTCAATCCATTGGGATTCGTTGGGATCGACGAGTCCACGCCGGGATGATTCGATTGTACGACAATCTCTCGTAACTTGGGCATGGTCGAAAGGGCTTGTAGCAGAGGATCCAAAGTAGTAGCACTAGTAGTGGCACCAGAGGGAGGGGCGAATTCACAATGCTGTAACCCAAAACGCAAGAGTGATGGATTCCCTGCCAAACACTTCGACAGTATGTCAATACTAGCAAGTTCTTCTAGTGGTTCTTCTTGTTGTTGTTCTAACTGGTAGTGGATGGCAGAAGTATAGAAAATCAAGTCCCGTAGCATAAGAATCTCCAATGTCTTCGTTGATTTTTCTAGCAAAACTTGAAGTGCATTGATGGGGCACAAAGCTCCAGTAGAAGAATAAAGGAATCCACAAATGGCTCGTCCCACGTGAATTTCTTTTAATTGGTGCAAACAATTGCCTAAGATTTCACACAGTCGAATGCAATTGTTGTTTGTGCCAACACTGGTCTGAGCGTCTGTCAACAAAGACTCTCCCAAGGATATGTGGAGGGATTCGCAATCGGAAAATAGAGTCGTCGACTGTTCTTGTTCCAAGAGGGCCACAATGCCCAATAAAAGTTCGTTCTTTTCCAAACGGATATGCAAGGCTTTCGTTTTGGCGTGGTACTGGACTCCTTCCATCGCTGCTGTCAGCTCATTGCTGCTCGGCGTGAAGGTCGTCATGGTGATGATGGGGTTTGTTGACGTGGTCCAAAAAGAATTAAAAATTGTTGTTGATGATGTTTTTGTTTCTGAACCGCCATGGTTGTCTTGTCTGAAGGATCGCGAAGAAGCAAGGATGGATCGTCTTCTCATCTTCATCATGCATGACTTTGAAGGTGCCAGAATTTATCCACGAACGAACCAATCACCAGCCGCCAATGCAAAGAATTTGCCAACTGGCGCGCCGTCAAAGAAACACCGAAGAATGGAATATGGCTAAAAACATTATGACCGTTTCGAGTCGTTCATCCTTTGCTTCTTAGGGTTCGGAATACCCTGGTCCCGCCATCCTACTGTAGCTTTTTTGGAAGATCCTCTCACAACCTACTTTCTCGCTCGGGCAGAAAGTACAGACTGACTCTCCACTTCACTAGTTCAGTTGGGGCTGGGAAGTGCTACATTGCTTGATTTCTAGGCAAGCATACATGCACGAGAGAGAGAGGTGGTTTGGGCCCAACCTGAGGCATCTACCTAGATGTAGTCTGGTCCAACAAAGGTTATTGAAGTCCACATGGGTGGGGCAGGGTTAGCTCTACTAAAGATGGTGTACCACCAGGACGGCCGTGCTAATCAAAGCAGCTACCACGAAGAGCTCTTGTAAGATGGATGTCAAAGCCACCGCCGCGGCTCGTGATCTAACCCAATGGTCTCAGCCCTGATGCCAAATGCGGCTCTCCGCCGCCATTTCCTTCGACTCCTGTGGTTGCGACGCACTGGCCGTCGCAAGCCAAGTCGGCCAGCAGGGTCATCACGGTTACACCCACACCCGTCACGGATCCCAGTCTACCGCCAAAACAGCTCGAACCGTCATTGAGTATGGCCTACACCCGTCTGCTTCCACAAACCGGGATGAACTAGGACACATTTACAGTCTTGTTGACCAACTCAATATTCTTCTGATCTGGGGGAGTCTGATAATCAATTTTCAATTCTTTTGCAATCTGAAGAGCTTCTCGCTGCAGCTCTCCTCTGTGGGCAACAATCTTACCCAGTTCTTGCCAGGCCTCCACATTCTGGACGCCAATCATGTAAGTGATGAATCCATCGGTGCTGTCGATACCATCGTTGGCAAATTGAAGCAGGCCAGCCCACACCCGAGGACGATCGCGTAAATATTCCTCCAGCTGTTTCTTGAAATCTGCGAGATGATCAAGGGATGCATCCACACGAAAGATCATTCTAAAACGAACAATCGCCTTGTCACTGCGAGCACAATTGACAATGCGTGCTGTCGAAAGGGTGGAGTTGTTAATGGTAGATAATTCATTGGTGGCAGCGAATCGGAGTGTAGTGGTCATCAAATTGATGTCTTCGACGATCCAAGTATCGCTGCTTGGGGGAGTGGAGTTTGCCAAGCCCGTTGCCAAACTGATACGATCGCCCAAATCAAAGGGTCTCCTCACGGCAATGGCTAGGATCCCCTCAATTGTCTTGGCGCAGCTTGGTCCCAAAGCAAAGGCTAATGATAGCAAGACAGTACTGAAAGAGACGAGGAGGGGCCATATATTCAAACCAAGCAGCGAGAGAATCATCACGACCAGTACTCCATAGAAGCAAACATTAAACATGTCTCCCAGTACAGAGTCAATTTTGGATGCATTGTCCATTGACGCCACCAAGAAGACCATCTGCTTATGTACACCGTCACAGGCCTGAACAAAAGCACCCAAAGTCACATAACCGTCCTTGTGGTCTGTGGGATGAAGCATGCCTTTTCATGAGTCTCACGTATAGCTTCAACACGAGATCAGCTCGACTTGTTTTAAGCACCTACCTGGGAAAAACAATCGAAGAAGGCTTTGTGCGACATTCTTATCCAAAGTTCCATCTTCCCGATACGCCAAGGCTCCAATGACATCGAAACTAAGCAATTCGGAATGCGGGTTTTCCGGTGTAAACTTTTGTAACTTCCGAAACACCTTAATGGCAGACCGAACACAATTCTTTCTGGTGTCAGCTGGACCAAATGCCGTGGTGAAGGGATATCCATTGCTCATAAATGTGTTGGCCTTTTTGAATTGCAATATATCATGCAGGGAAGCTGCTTCTTGCTGCAAGGAGAAAGAGAGGAAGGATGATTGAGTTACCTCTGCACTTTCGTACTGTACCTAGGATATGCAGTCCGCAATGATGAAACATACCTTGAGTGCATTGTTTGATGGGGGGTCATAGCGATCCAGAGACTCAAAGACTCGTTCAAACACTGTTGTCCGTTCCGAAGCTGTCACAGCTTTCGGCCGATTGTTGGTCTGTTTTTCCAGTGCCTGAAGTTTCAAATCTTCCCAAACCTCTTTGTGACTACGTGTTTCAGTGTCGTCGTCTCCTCGTAGTAGATCCTCGTAATCATTGTCCGTGCTGCTCCTTGCGGAGGTGGTAAACGTGGGCACTTCTTCCATGTAATTGCTCGTTCGCTCCATTTGAACTTGGCTCGCGACCATGGCCACAGAGTCTTCGTCTTGTGTGGTTGTGGCATTGGCAGTGGCGTCGGCCAACAATTCGTCAAATCCCGGCTGATCTGCTTCGGCTGCCAATCCCGCCACGCCCGTAATCAGTCGCACTTGGGACATGATCCGCTCCAATTGGTCCCGGTAATTGCGCAACATGCGACGCGACAAGAACAAGGCCAAAGTGGTGCGTTTAAGAGAACTGGCGGTACCCACAAACACCATGGCAAACAAGATGCGTCCGTACAAGTCACTCTGTAAAATGCCGTCCCCGTCGGGATTGTGTTCGACGGTAAAAATGGCCAAATTCGTCACACCTAACCAATGTCTACAGAAAGGATGGTGTCCATGCAACACGACTAAATTCCAAGCACCCCATGCGGCCAACAAAAAGGGCAATCCCATAGCTTGCATGGCCATCAAAGCCACGAAGGGACCGGTCAATTGTGCCATATAACTGGTGCGCAAGGTCAAAACCTCGAGAATGATAAATTGACTGAACCGCGCCAATGCCAGCGTGACTTGAAGTCGCACCAAAAAAATCAAATACCACGCCAAGGTGGCGGTATTGGGTAAAAATACCAATTCGGGATTGCCCAAGCCATAAAACAAGAGCAATGCCGCCACTAGCAGGGGCAGCATGCCGAAGCACACATCCCGTTGGAGAAATTCCTTTAAACTCAATCGAATTTCGTGGGGTCGCAATATTACCTTCCAACGACGCCATGTGCTTTGTAAATATTTACTGCCCCAACCAGCCTTCTTTTTCTTCGTTTTGGGGTGGGTTCCTTCCTGCAACAGTGCCGAATTTTCATTTACTGGTGACGTAGTGTCATTTTCTTCGTCTCGAAAACTGTCTTCTGTCAAGGTTGATGCATCGCTGGCATCGTCATCTTCCTTGGCGATTTCTTCCATGAGATTTTCCAAGTGCGCGGCGTGATCCAAAAAGACATCGCGATCCGTTCGCTTCGGTCCTTCAGTTTGCTTCAACAAACTATCTCTCTTCTTCTTTCTGTTGGGTTCTGTTGTTTCGTTCTTGTCATTCTTGTCTTCGCTACGGGAAGAGCCGTCCTGGTTCTCACCATCCTTGTCGTTGTTCTCTACTAGTATTTGTTTAGGGTTGGATAATAGTGCTGATGCATATGAGGTGCCTTGCTGTGCCAGCCCATTATCCTCCTTGTCATCACCTTTATTATCCCCTATGCGCACGGCGTCCGTGTCGGTAAACGTATCAGGATAATCGATTTCCACCTTGCGACCCAGGTTGCGAGACGCTTTGGATTTCATTTTTTGAAGCAAAAAGGGCAAATGAGCAATTCGTTGGAGGGACGGTGGCGAGGATTGTTGTTCTTCCTTCATGCTGATGGCTTGTGTTGGATATGAAAATAATATGATTTTGGATGTTACTGATGGAAACTTCTCTTCTTGGCAATGGTATGGTTCGAGACAGCTGAACAAGCATACAAGACTCTCTACTACAACAAGGGTATTGTCGGGCCTCGTAGTTTTATGGCGGCATGTACAATACCATCATTTTTATTGTGATCTTCCGTGAAACTCTGATCTAAAAGATTGATGATTTCCTTCGTTTTTATTTATCTCAGAAGTTCTTTTTAGTTCGTGGAATTATCATCGGAGGGAAGGACGGACCATTTGAACTTTGGGCAACAGGACAGACAGAATTAGGGTTTGAAATTCAAATCGGACGATTTAAAATCAGCGAAACTATCTACTACGTCGTACTAGCTAGACTACTACAGTAGTATCTCAGCAGCTCTATCAGCCATGGAATCACCCTAACCCTTGGCATCTCTAGCTACTACATGATGACTTGTACTGTAGTAGTTACTAGGGTGAACCCAACACTGTAACCCAACTCAACTTCTGTGGATGTGGTGGTGTCATAAGTCGCTAGCTAGACTGGGGTGAATTGGAATAAGAAATGTGAAACCAATATGGGCGAGTAAGTTTGGTTCAAAATTTTTAGTTTAACTTCAGAAGTAGTATCATGTGTCAGAGCTGCCTAATTCTAATTCCAAAACAATTTGGCAGCTCTCATGATTGTGCTATGCGTGACCCCTCAAGGCTGCTGCAGCAGTACTGTTGGCATCCGTGGTATTGGGAGGCAACATGACAGCTACAATATGAAGAAGTCCCACAAAAGCGTCGACTCTTTTACACAGAGTCAAGGTATACGAATCCGCTTGTGGCACTTTGCGGGTAGGCAGATGAATCCATTGACGGAACCAAACCTTCCCGGCAATATTCCAGCTCGCGTCGTCCTTCACCTTTACTGTCATATTGTTGATACTGACCCTCAAAGTGTTATCCATGTCATGACTCAAGCCAATCCATTTCAAGTCGGGCTCGTCCAAGACAAAGTTGATGGGTGGCGTCGAGGCATTCTTACAAGATGGAATGATGTACCCAGGTTTGCGATCCGTGCGAAAGATGGAAGACTTTCCAAGGTTATAGGTTTCAAATTCATCAATCGCTTGACGATTGGCCAAATGAAGATCAGTTATATTCGCCGTAGGTTTCCAGGGTGTGTAGGACCCAATCCTGGCGTCGTGACGAAACAAATCCGTCCAAAGATCATTCCATTGAGGAGATACATCCCCCAAGATTTCTTTGTGTGCTGGAATGGGGAAGTGTTCCGTCGGCAATGCTGGAGGGTTGGTGGGACAGGTCGCGGCAAGGTTGGTGTAGATGGCATGTTGAATGAGATCGGAAATAAGATGTACACCATTGCAACCCGGGTGGTGATTGTCATCAAACAAGTATTTGACATTGCGGGCCAGTACAGTACTATTGACCGCAGCCCCAACATTGACCACTTGAATGTCCCAACCAAAGTCAAGGTATCGTTGAATGATATCTCCATAAAATCTCAACAAGGGTTGTTCATCCAAACCATTTTGTGCAATTTGTTCTGGCTTGTGGGCAATATCCACCTGCCAAAAGTATAATAGAAGGATGGGGGGTGGACGTCGATTGACGCTGGCAAAATGGGCCTTGACTCGTGTGAGCCAAAAATCCAAATGACGGGCCTTGTCTTTGGGAGACTTGGTGTATTCGTTAATCATGAATTCCCAAATCAAGACATCGGCGGTTTCAGCGTCTACCAATTCATCCATCAAGAGTGCATTCATGGAGGTGTCTGTATATCCTTGTCCCATGTTGCTAAGTTCTATGCGTGGTAAACTATTGGAATGATTGGTGCCGCTAATGTTGGTTGTGGTGCTGTACTGTCCTCCATTCAAGCCTCTTTCCACGTGACTGCTGTACCGGCCACTCAAGCGATCATTTGGGTCAAATTGGCAATTATTCCCAGGCCTTGCCGTGGCAGATCCTCCCAGTACCACAATCTGAACTGTGGCGTTGTTGGGTGTGGTCTTGGCTCTTTCTTGCATGACATGGGCAAAGGTACAGGGTTTCCAGTTGATGGGAAATGATTTTTCAAGCACAAGATCTCGCGTGGAAATAAGAGTGTCAAAGACTTTACGTTCTTTCATGTCCTCCAACCGACTTTCAGCAATGTCTTTCCATGCTGCAAATGATTGGCTGTCATCTCTACCTCTAATGATTGCACCGCTGATGGTGTCTGCCACTCCGGTTGATACCAACCGCCATGCTACGAACAGACAGGATGATATTACCAGAAACACCACAAGACTATAGCGTCGGGTTCCTATGTTGTTGATAAGCTCCATTATGATTCGATTAATGCGGTTCAGAAATTGCTGCTGATCTATCTGATGTATGTTAAAACCACTTTAATATCTATTGTTGTGTGTTGCAAATGCTTTTTCAAATTACAGGCTGACTCACTATCATTGAAGGTGCGCTGCGGGCATTGCAAAACACGGAAGGAAAGATGGATCAACGTTAAAAAACGAAAAAATGGCCTAACGGCCAACGTGACTGAACTATTAGGGATTGAAATAACACTAACCCCTGTAAATTGATCCCATTGATTGTGCTACTGGTGTAGCTGTGTGAATCATTATTTTGGTCTTTTTATCTCCCAACTCTGGCTTAAAGTAGCTAGCTAGCGACCATGTGAGGCCTTTGAGATTGGAGTAAACTAGCAGCTACTGAATCTAAATAGCCAGAAGTTTATGATTCTATTAATCGGCATGGAACACTCTTTGTAACCATTGTCGGGTTCTCTACCACTTTGTGCTTGTGGATACGTGGAATCAAAATCTTGGCACACTAAAATACACCACCTTAGCCACTTGTAAAAGTCCGGATTATTTTTGGCTTAATTTTCTTCTTTCCCCACGGAGTCGGATATGCTCATCAAGTCCCTCAATAGTAGTGTCACGCCAAAGATGCAACCACGCAAGGAACTTTCCATAGCAACAATGCTACATCATGATCTCCATAAGAAAAAGTATCTGCATTCGGAGTATACCGGCATCAAGTAGAAAGAAGAGGGATTCACTGAGGAGTGGAGTATCGAAATGATTGTGTTCAGGGTGTTGTTTTAAAAAGCCTGCGACCTTGAGCAAACATATAAATTGATTTCTCTCGCTAGTTTGGACGTTCTTAGTAAACGGACACGGCCAAGGCCGGAGGGAGAGGAACCCCCATTTCGGCGGCCAAATGTTCACGTGTCATGCCACCCCGTTTCCTTTGAATGCAAATATTCAAATATAAAACCGTCCAAAGACAGGATATCAATGGCAAGGCAATCACTTCCTGGACACTTCGACGTTGGGAGAAAAAGTTGCTCAGCGAGTCGTCGTCATTGCTAAGATCCGTGTCGTCTCCCTCGCCGTTTCCACTGTAACTCTCCATTACCACCAAATTTCCTACTAACCGTCGTAGAATCCAGGACAAAAAGGGTGTTACGCCGTATGTGACAATGATGGTGGTCAAGAGCGTTCCGATGGAATGAAGATAAACCAATTGCGAGGATGTGAATAAAGATCCAATCAGACTCGGTTTGGCTTGCAACAACAAGAGCGGCGTCGAAAACGTCATGGCACCGGAGGGTACCAATGTCCAACGTCCTAAAAAGGTTCCTCGTATCACTTGTAAAAGCCATCGCGAAGGCAAATTAAAATTCCAGGCTCTTTGCAAGGGTTCTTTCCACGAAATGGGTTGGCCTTGCCTTAAATAAATCAATGCGGTTGCTGTAACAGCGGCACCATCAGCCACCAATCGTGCCAATGGCAGTAAGAGATAGTGAAACAAATAGCTGGACCCCCAATATCCTTGGAGCATCCATTGATATCCCAAAATGGCTGGCAATGATGTTGCAATTGTGAGGGCCAAAAACGTATCCAAGTGTCCAATATAAACATCCCAAACTCTTCGAAGCAATTGTACGAATGAAAGGGGCTGAAAGTAGATTGTTGGTGTATTGGAGTTGGCAGGTACTGTTGCAGGCGTGGATCTGGACGACGACGAGGCAGCTGTGTCGCTTGGTCTGGACACCGGAATGGCCTGAGCCACTGGTATTGTTTCGGCGGGTGTTGACATGCTTTTACTGTTATAGCTGTTCAGTGTTATCGAATGTTTGTTTGAGAAAAAATATATAATATTGGAGTTGGATCCTTGTGAATCAATCAAAATAATAATCAGCCTTCCGAGTTGGTCTCAACTGTTTGATGTATCCTCAAACAGCACGACTCGAGTTTTGCCACACCAAACACGTTTCCACGTGGACAATTATAAATCAAACCGCGACAGGCAGTGATGGCAGAGCACCGTCGATGCAGGACAGTAATTCTACACAGGAAGACAGTGCTGTTGTTTCTCCTTCATACTCGAGGAGAGATAATATTTGTTATAATTCTGATTGATGAGGCTGTTATTGATATTCAATAATTGGATTTGTGAAGAAGGGTCCCAGATAGTAGAGCGGAACATTAGAGCAAGTGTGCTCTGGGGACCTGGGGTGCGCCTGATAGGCATTTGACGGTCCTGTAAATTTATCGGACAGTTTTTGAAATTGCAGTGTGAAATGGTAGCATAAAACTGTGGTATGAAATTGTCGTAGAAATTTATTTTACTGTTTTACAGTGCAATCTTATCTATTCACGCGCGCACCACTTCCAAAATCCGAATCACATGTCAACAGGGGTGCAATTCGGAAAATCATAATTTCAAATTGCAGCACAAAATTGTAGCATGAGATAAATTTATCCGACAGTTTTTGAAATTGTAGCATGAAATTGCAGTACAAAACTGTTGTATGAAATTGTGGCATAAATTTGTGCGACATGGTTTTGACCGTTAGGCACGCCCCTGCAGCTTGTTGCCCAAATAAGAAATTGTCCTCAAAGCAGTTCGATTTTAGGAGGGTTGCAACAGAAGCTAGAGGTTGTGAGCTGCGCTTTGCTCATTGATCAGGAGGGGTGCAGCAGAAGCTAGAGGTTACAAGCTGTGTTTTGCTTGTTGTTCAAGCTCCTGCCCTGTGCTTTGCATCCCAAGCATGGAGACCTGGAACAGTTTCCGTGCCGGTGTGACACACTTTGTTAAGCACTGCTCCAATTTGAACCTCGGTGTGACAGGGAACTTCATGCGATCCAAATTGTCAATCCATGTCTGTAAGAACTCAAAGCACAGGTTGGAAACATCTTGTCTACAAGCATGTGTGCGCAATTGCACTGGTTTGTTTTAACACTGTTTTTGATGTGACATTTTGGCTCCCTGCTGAACTTGTGAAATTGACTAGCATGTGCTGTTTTTGCACAGTGAGGGCCTGCAAAAAAATTCAGAAGCAGCCCCTTTACAAATCCCCTCCTTTAAGTTGTTTAAAAATTGAAGGGATGTTGTGTTTACTGTTTATGGTTAGGTGACCAGAAGATCTGAGCACCTTTCCGCTCATCCACAGCGCCCACAGGAGCGATGGGGAACATGTGAATCGACGATTTCGCATGACTCATTGTCAAATGGCGTTAAATGTTATTCATCGTTAATAAATAAATAAATTCATTTAACCACTTTCTTAAACAGTTATGTACAAAAAGTGCTAGAAACAACATTTGTGAGTTTGACATTTGTTAACGACGTTCAATGATGATTGATGTTTTTTGTCAAATCCACGAAAAATCTTTAAATTAATGTTTGAGTCATGTTACCCACCACTCCTGCATGCATGTGCACTGTGCAGCATATGCCCTCTCTTCAACATGATAACAGTTCTCAGCAGCGCTACAACATGCAACTAGCTAACTAGCATTCAGTCTGTGCATGCAAAAGGTCGCCCAAGCCGCTATCCACACAGAAACTACACAGACTTGTCTCAACCTGACATTGGGTTTGAGAAGATGAAGCTCTTCCAGTTTGGACCAAAAAGAGGAGGAGATCTTACCAATGGGATAGAAGCTCAGTCTGTGCCGGAGCCAGTGACAGATCTGTTGTCTGGTCAAGGGGCAACTACCGAGAGCAAAAGAATGCACACAGATGCAGCATTTTTTTTATCCACTCGCAATGACCTTGTTGAAAGTAGCACTTCACTGCTTTCAGATGAGATGAATGCTAAGCTTTGCAAGATTCTCAAGCTTTGACGGCAACCCACTGGCTAGAACCACTGGCTAGGCTATGCAATGACCAACAAGGATGTGTGCATGCACCCAAAGAAAATGTGGATCGTGATGCATGTGGGCATTGTCATCTCATGATGAAGTGTTCCTGGATCATTCTTTATCAAAAATGCAAACGCAAAAAGCCCATCCATAACAAAAGAAAATGACTCGTGAAACCAGAGCATGCTCCAAAGGTTGCAATGGATTGAATCCCAAAATTTTCTATCCCAACGCATGCCAATGCACCTGGCACGGTGCGGATTGAAGCTAATTGGGTGCATCTCTCGCGCTTGGTTTTAGGCGAGGCTGGGTCAAGGGACAATGTGGTGCTAACAAGAGATCGGGAACAAGTTGCACTGGAAAAGATAAAGCAGACACAAGAAAGAAGTTGAAAGAAGCTGCTTCATAAATCGGTCATGGCTCCCCACAATGCATTTTCACATCAAAGCTGAGTGCCGTTTTAGTCTAGAAAATTAGACTCAGAGACCCGTTGAAGGAGAAGCATTTCATGGACATCTATTTCTAATGACTGAAAGACAGGGAATGACCTAAATTGGCGGTTGGTGAAGAAACAGGAGATCTGTACTCAGTGCCTACAGCAAGACAAACCGAAACCTAGCAATCAGCAGACAGTGAAAGACAAGAGATTTTTTTGTGCAAATTGTCTACACCACACACGGTGAATTAGTTTTCTTGTTTTCTAACACTACCCAGTAGTTTGTTTAGGTGCTTTCACTGCTGTGAAGTCAGCGCCGAGAGGCAAGCCCCAAGCGAAGCCACTTCTTCATTCGGGGTTGCCAAAAAGTGGCTTCAAGTTTTGCGATCAAAAACCAATCTTCAAAAAAGAACCCAGGATGTCACATTGTGAACAAATCAGATCACTCCATTTCTTCCATTTTTGGCAACCCCAAAATCATGTTTTCAGTTGCACTCAAACTTGGAACAAATTCTCGCCATCGAAGCTGTGTAGCGATTTAGCTACATTCCAGCAGCAGCTGCTGCTGCTAGCTAGAAGTAACATTCTATGTGCTAACTCAGCTGTTGCTAGTAGCTAGCTGCAGCACTGTCAGCCTCATTTGTTAACCATCCGTAGCATTTTCTACTGTGTCCTACAGCATGCAGCACACATTTTTGAAGTTCAAGTGCGATCGAAAACTGCGATTGATGGTTTGCTTCGATCATGCTTTTCGATTGTAGCAAATCGTTCACCAATCAGCACTGAACACTTAATGTGGCATCAGCAGCGTTCTCATTCCGCAAGATTGATTTTTCGATCGCAAAACCTGAAGGGAATTTTTGGCAACCCCGGCTATGTCTACCGGTACGAGGTAGTCCTTTGTTAGCCACAAACGGAGTGAAGACATTTGAACAAATGTGCGCTCTTTTGTCTAATTACCGGAACCTCTGGGATCTGATGTGATGCATACTAGTAGTAAGTCGCACACATCCAAGTCTCAACCCTGCACGAGTAAAGCATTATTCGCACAAGGTTTAAATGTGGCAAGATTAGTACGAACGGTGCCAGTTATGCAGTCGGATCTGCATCATGAAGTATATATGTTCTGGGGATGGAATGCCCTCATAAATCAAATCTTTCGACAACAACAACCACTAATTCGCAACCATGAAGCTCTTTCTTTTCTTTTTGACAACCCTTGCTTACATGAACCCTAATGCCGTCGATGCGCAGGCCAGCGCGTATAACTGCTACGATGAGCCCTGTGTTGAGTCCTTCGAAGAATCCTGTGATCAACTTTTGTATAATTACAATTGGGAAGGCTCCTGCTGTTCCCTTGCAGACAATGAAGCGGAGGGATGTACCTTGACCGTTGCCAATGGTGATTGCACCAGTGTTGGCCGGACGTACATTTATTTTATGGAGTCGGCCGATGATCCGTTCCTTATCAGCGGGCTTGGCAATTCGTTAGAGATGAGAGATAGCATTGTCGTTGATGCCACGGACATGATGGAGTGCCCTGTCTCGGAATACGATGCTTTTGCTCGTCCCAAGTCCGATGACGACATGAAAGCGGGCTTGTCCATCACTTTAAGTGGAATGAGTTCGCCTTTGACGTTTGATCAAACCGAAGAATGGCGCCAGGTTACCGAAGCCTACATCGTCGAGACCTTTGATGAACAATACAATTTGATTGTCCAATTTTCCATGCCACCCGAAGATTCTTTCCCCATGGAACTGAATGGCAATGGCGAGCTGGAAATGGTATTTCTCGCTCAGGTGTCGTGGCGCAATTACCTCAACGAAACGGATATCGATATCATGACCTTTTTGGAAGGTGCCTTGAACCAAAGCGATGCGTATCTTGCTGCTTTGCAGGCCACAGAAACGTTTGGCGTTGTGACTGCTGCAAGCCCGCTCATTGTGTTGCCCGTCCCCAGTGACGAGCAGGCAGCTGGAACTTCCAGCGGCGGCGACAGCGTTGAGAGGGGAGGCCACCTCCGCCGCCGTTAAAGGTAACGAAGATGCCGGTGATGTAAGTCTACAGCTCGGCACATTTGGCATTGTCAAAAGCATTGACTGTACTGGAGTTGCGCAACAACCAAATTTCCATTCAACTATAATTATTAGAAAAATAGAACTAAACTAAATCCGTGAATACAGATACAGCGTCTGCAGAGGTTCGGATCACATAATTAATAACTGCTAGCTTTTAGTGTAGGGAATGAAGTTTAGGTCGAGGGGGCTGAATACGTACGGGAAAGCATCCCCGCTATAGAATTGTCTGTCTCACTCTCTAATGCACGCTTACTGTCCTTCTCGAGCTCTAGTAGTACTTTTCCAGCTAGTGGCAGTCAGCTGCTACTAGTTGGGCGCTTTGGCAACACAGGCGACTGGCGACCCTCACTTTTAGTAGAGGAAGCATATTCAAAGATCTGTCAATTAAGACGGAGCCTGCAACGCTACTTTCTAAAAGCAACCCAGGACTTCTGCTCGACAAAGGCAAAGAAGAACAAGTAAGTCGCTAACAAAAAAATAGGGCATGCTGTACTGCAGGGCGTGAGGCTAGGCTATCGTGTGATTGTGGAGCTAGCCAAAATTTTGGGCACTGAAATGCTGCGCTGAAAACCAAAAAATTAGTAAGCAGTTCGGTTCGGTTCAAATTGACCAGCCTTTTCGTGATGTGAAGGCGTTGTTTGACAAAGCTATTGTGGGACTGCATAGGTGTGGTCTCCGCAATTTAGCAGGATTGGCATGTCAGTGCTTTGCTGAGTACGCCCTAGAAAAAGGTGATCAAGAGTATGCTTCGGATTATATGAAGAGGGCACAGGAAGCCTACACAGGAAAGCTTGGCCTTTTGTGCACCGCTCTTCTGTTTTATTCTTCGTTGTCAATCTCACCTTGCTACAATCGCCATTGCATTTGGTTCTCTTCTTTGTATGCTAGACTGGGGAGCGGAGGCTGCAGTGTCGTGCTTGACAAAGAAGTACGACGACTAATTAAAATTTGAGCGAGTGAAGGCCACTAGCGGTTGGTTTGACAAAAGCAGTTTCACCAGGGAATAATCATATGTAAATTTTATTTCAAATCTAATTTTCTTCCTTTCCGGCCGACCAAGATCCTTTGGCGGAAAGTCCTCGTGGGGCTTTCCTGTCGTTTCATCTGTAGCCATGGGACGGCATTCGATTGGGCAAGGCGTGTCTTCCGAACGAATGCTACTAGTAGCTAGCTAGTTGCTACCAGTACTAGCAATCTAGCCCCTAGCTAGTTAAGTAGTAGCAACGAACGCACTACGGCATGAGCTTCGTTGGCACCCTAATACGTACTACTACTGTAGCTAGTAAACGAAAACGCCTGCAAGAGGCCGAGCCGGTGCACGCCCTAGCTAGAAGTATTGCCCAACCACGAATGGAAAAACAGCAATTTTTGAAAGTCGTTGACGAAGCTATCGCGAGCCAGCGCGTCAAACGTCTCGTGCTCTCTGCCTTTTACTACTAGCTACCAAGCTAGCTAGCAAACGCCTCCCTACAATCCAACAAGCAGTAGTGGACTTTGTTTTTTCACTTCCCGTTTGCGACTCCCCAAACTCGGTGAATAACAAAGGCAGAAGCGATTCAAGAGCCACTACGCCGACAGAACTTCAAAGCAGCATTGGGACTCGCAAAGACGATGGCTCCCAGCAGTGATTTGACGCTCGTCCTTTCGTGGCCCGTGAAACTCGGACCAAGCTAACACACGATTTCATACGACCTGTGTTTGTCCACCAAGTTCTTGCTGCATCGTAAAGTGGTGTGCGAAGGACCACGCCCCAGCCTCGTTCTTCAGGCGCTTCTTTCCGGCAAGAGCAACACAGAAAAATGTTTCCGCATCGAAATTGATGCTACTGAAGAGGAGTGCAACATGTTCCCACGATTACTCGACTATGTGTACCATGGTACAAAAGTGGACCTTGGGGACGGCGAAATGACGAAGTCGCTCCTGCATTTGGCTACTAAATTCGGTGTGGCCTACCACGTCGAGGAAGTCCAGGAGGAGAAGGAAGAAGTATCACAGCAAGAGCTTTCCGGTGCACGATTTTTAGGCAAGCATCAAGTTGTCGATTTCGAAAAGGAACAACGACGGGAACAAGAACGACGACGAACACGACGAAATCACGAAAAGAATTCAGAGCAAGAATGCTCCGGGGCACACAGTCTAGGAAAATATGATCTTCCGACGTTCAAGGATCTTCCAACTCTTCTCCAATCCGTCCAAAAAGAAAAATATAGCGAGGAACGGACGCTGGCCGAGGATTCCATCGGAAAACTCTTGGCACAGTCTGATCTAGACGCGGTGGCTATTGCGGACACCGGAACCATTCCCTACCTCTTGCAAATCCTTTCGGACGACCAATACGAACCTTTTCATCTCAAAACAGCAAAGCTTGTTCGTCAAATTTCAAAGCACTCAGAGACCGTCGCGAATCGACTGGTATCGTGTCTTGCCGTCGAGACGTTGGTAACTTCCCAGTTGGTCCATAAATTTGATATTCGCAAGTATACTCTATACGCCCTTGGACATATTGCAAATCACTCCGCGGCTCTCTGTCTTGCTGTTCTCGGCAAGGGCGACTGCCTGCCACATGTCCTCAGGGCCGTACCTAATCTCGATCTCATGAGTGCCGCACTTTTCGTCATTGCCCAGTTTTGTTTGTATGTTCCGAGACAAGTTTTATCAAACCCACTGATTGAAGCCATTGGTCAGGGCTTGTGGCCTAGCTCAACCGATTCCAATTTCAAGCAAGCAAGCAAAAGCTTGGTTAATGTGGTCAACGCAATGACGAAGGCTGACAGTCATTCTATTCAATTGAGAGCTGTCATGGGGAGGCTTCTCAACGATAATCACAAGGTGCTCAGCTTGCGAGCCCTCTTGCAAGTAACTCAACACGGTTTCATCCTGCACACAATATTATTTCACACCCACCTGAAGCCATTCGCAAACCTCTTGAATATGCTGTCGTTTGGCGATGACCGAGAGTGCCAGGCACTGGCATGTCAAGTCACGGCACGGTTGATCCGATACATGCGGGTGACAGGCGTCAGCGCAATCGAAGATTATCGTAGTAAAAAAGACGACATCGCTTCCGTACTGAGCAAGCTTGTATCTTATGGCGGCAAGGCAAAGATACCAGCAGCAACGGCATACGTGGAAATGCTTCGGTATTCCGGGTTGGAGGAGTTCACCAGAAGCACTGGTTCTATTTCTGCCCTCTGCGATGTCATGAGAGATAGCATGGTTAGTCAAGAGCACAGCCTGCTTACACAAGACATCATGTTGGCGTTGCAGAGGATCTTGGCGAGTGAAATCCCTACTACTAGTAGCAGAGATGAGATGCACGTTCTCATTGGCGTCAAACTTGCCGGAGCCATGACCTGTGCACGGGAACAGTCCAACGGAACAGAGATTTCTCCGTAAATTTGGCAGATTTCTGACTGTAGAAACCACTTGTTCTCTGAAACACAGCAGCAACTTCTAGAGATGTGATTGAGATTGTTACCTACTTCATATGAGATTGAAGAAGGACACAAACATAAGCTGCCAATAAGTCAATAAAGCCATGTTTTCTCCTTGTGAACATTGCAATAATCATGTCATGCACACATAGGTTGTAGCCTCACGTTCAATGTTGGATTGTCATCCCCATCTATGAACTTCAAATATGAGGAATATTGTTGGCATTCCTCAAAGTAGAGTCAAAAGAAATAGAGAAAAGTTGTGGGCTTTGAAAGAAACATATGTGCTTGACTCAATCTCCCTCCAATGCACTTCTGAATCAAAACCTAAATCCATCTTAGAAATTGTTGTCACTGTTTATTATTTTGTTTTGTTTTGTAGCACTTTCTTTTTCTTGTTCTTGTTATTGGACTGTCTTTGTGCAATGCATGTTCAATTGTTGATGTGTTTTAAGGATTCTGCTATGTGCAGGAATTGTCAATTCACTTGCAAAGAGCATTCGTTGTTCTCTCCCCTTTTCCTATTTCTTGTTCCTTAGGAACACTTGAGGACTTTCTCTACTTCCCTGGGGAGTTGGGATCAGAGCAACATTGTTGTTTTTGCTGTCAGCCAAGATTGGGCAAAATGTGTGTGTTCTGTGATCATCTTTCACTTTCACCCTAATCACTACTAACAACAACTCATTCTTGGTTCACAACCTTATGAAAAACACATGGACTGCTTGTCCATTTTTGAAAACAAAGGGCAGCTAAAAACTGATGGCAGGACACATCATCTGATCCCAAGTTGCAACCATGAAGTAGCACTGAACTCTCTGGTTGCACAGTGATGCTGAGAACTTTTTCTTCATTTTCTGGGGGAAGCAAAGCAGGGAGCTCCGTTCCTGGGAAATTTCAGGGGAAGTGGCAAAAGGGAAATTCCCAGAAAAAACATGACTAAGCAAGGCTGACATTTGCCATTAAATCATGCAGCATTTGTAGCAAAATAATTATCAAATGTATCTGCAAAACTTTGTGTGGTAAGATTGGTCATGAAAGTGTGGTTAGAGGGTGAAATGTCACCAGTGGTCGACTGAAAGAGCGTGAATGTCATTTGTCTGTCTCTGTCTTGTTCGGATTGTGACAACTGGACAATCAAAAAAATTGAACCACTCTTGTTGTAGCCAAGATGACAGTGTAGAATAACAATAATGAACAAGAAAAGCTCACAAACAAATTTTCCCATCAGTTGGAAGCCTTACCAACATTAAAAAGGAGATTAATTTTGGTGAGCACTGCCACAGTGGGGAAGTGAAAAGGTTCCCCCACAGATTGACAGAAAGACGCACACTTCATATTCGGTCTGGTCGTCGTGGGGAACAAGGCAATGTGATGGTTGTCAGAGTGCATGAACGAAGATCGTCGTGATGAGACAGACAACACAGCGGGCGCCATCACAAAAAATTAATCGCAAGGCAGGGACACCCACTTTCACCGTATCGACAACAAAAAGTACAGTATAGATCATGGCACAAAACGTCGCAGACATCTTAGGATGCCCATTGGACATGGCCCAAGGCCTTATGGAAGCAGCAGGTGGCGATGAATCTTTGGCCATTGAACTCGGGCTGGGGTCCATGGGTGGTGGTGGTGCCATGATGGATGATGACGGCCCTGGTGGTGCACCGGCGGAACAACAACAATCGTCACCATCCTTCCAACCACCCTACGCGCATTGGACTGCTATTTGGCCCGAGCAAGAACCCATTCCACCCTCTTGGAAGGATCAGCGTCTCGATGTTACGACACCCGAAGGGGGTGGCATCATTCAACCTCTCAACGGTCCCTGTGGTGTCCTCTCGGTGGTGCAGGGAGAAATCTGGTTGCGCACCCAGACGCTGGCGTCCTTTGAGGAGCGTCTGACCGCGGCAATCCATGCCATTCTTTCCCGTATCCTCGAACAATACAAACAGCCACATGTTACCTTGGCCGATGGGTCCACAAAATCCGTGGAGGAAGCGTCCAAAGAAATTCGTACGGCCGTGGCATTGGTCGAAGCGGCCGCGTCCACGGCGGGTCCCAACAATTTGCGGTCCATGACGACACTGGTCGAAGGACCGCATTGGCTTTGTTCCTCCGATTTGATGTGTTTGCTCTTGCGGGGACACATTGGCTCTGGAAATTTGGGTGCGTGGAATCCAGATACACGCCAGAAATGGCAATTTTATGGCGACAAACCCCAAGAGTTGGGACTCTTGTCCATGATGGAGATCCAAGAAGGCATCAATGTTGCCGATGATCTCAAGTTTTCCAAGAAAAAAGTGTGGGTATTGCACACTGGAGATCATTTCATGACCATGAGGTTTGCCGAAGGAACTGACAACAAACTAGAAGTTTTCAATGGCCTCAAGCCAGTAGGTCCCATGACTCAATATTTCGTGCTTTCGGGTGACACGTCGCTAGCTTCACCAGCCGAGGAAATTCATGAGGAATCCTTTAAAAAGAAGCGACCAGGGCAAGCCGATGACATTGTACAGGCACGCAAAACGAACAACAACAATTATAAAGACTGGTCCTTTGAAGTAGTCCCCATGGTCGAAGACGAAAGCGTCCAAGGACCTCTCGATGACGACCCGAACGAACCCATTTACAAGTTTGACAATCCACCCACGGACGGAGGACCATGGCGGTGCGCATCCTGCTACTATACTCGCTTTTCGACCATGAGTTTTGGCCAAAACGATGGAGGTGATACGTGCGGTGCTTGTGGAAAGACGCGAAGCCAAGCCTTTTGGTCCCTGTGGTTGCCCTATTCGGAATTGTCGCCGCGCATGCAACGACGTGCTCGTCAGATGTATGCACCGAGAGTGGAGCTACTGATTAGCACGCTGTATCCACAGGCAGACATCGTGGAGACGTCCCCAGACGCGGTGCGAATGTTGTAGAGATGGTGTGCTGCTTGTCTCGAAACCATTCACGTAAAAATTGGTGCCGGGGAGGTGAGTTTGGAGGGGTTCCCCAGTTGGCCGGTCACCAGTGCTATGTGGGCTTCTTTGGACGAAATGCTCAAGAATGAGAGAGTTGTCCGCAAATGGGAAACTTGAAAAAGACCCAATCCAGCAGACATTTCATAGGAAATAAATTGAAATAATTGATTTAGTCAAGCCTATTATTTTTTGATGGAACGTGTTCTTTCCGCCAGTAAAAAGTGAGTCTAGGAGACTACCGTGGCTTATACAAATGTTCGAGAGAGATCACATTCGACGCAGTCTTCTAATTCAAGCTACTTGTCAAAAAAATGTTGAACAATAACCAGCAACCGTCCATTTACTTAGGATAAATATATCTTCATGAGTCTAAAACTGAAAAGATTAATCTCTAACATCACCTCCGTCCAAGGCCAAACATAACCAACTTCATCATAACAACAATTTCCAACCTACCCACAAACGATTCAACTCATCCTACTAGCAAAGCTAGCATATCATTCATGCACCCTGAAGCAGTTCTGTATTTCGTTCTCTGATTCAAAAACACCTTACAGCAGAATCCCCACACTTAGTAGACTAGCTAGCTACTGATAGCCCTTCTCTAGCTAACTAATGCTTACTGGTAGACTATCATCAGAGTACGATCAGTTATCACGCCATAATTATTATAGTACACTATCCGGATAGCTCGTGATTCGCTTAGCAAAGAGAAAGCGTGCGTCTTTTAAAATCTGACACGCACGTACGTGTTCGATGCATGACCCATGGATTCATTCGAAATGACACCTAAAATGTACCAGTACAATATTATTTATTAATTGTACCAGTACCAACTCAGTTCCGGTCCTGGTCACCTTTGTCGGCCACAAGGATTTTTTTGTTAGTAAACGCGACGAGCCAACACCTACCAGATCAAGAATAATAACGACAGGGACGGGAGCATCCAACTCAAAAGGAGGACTGTCGCAATTAACTCATCAGTCCATGGAAAGAAGCATCTTAACCCATATATTCATCCTCGATCCTCGCCGAGATACCACAGCATAATACAGTATCCCCATTACTGGCATCAAGTTTTCTTCCATCCATACACTTGTTTATAATTTTGGTGGGTCGTTGCTTGTCTTACTTTCGAGTGGAAGAATTGATTTGAATAGTTTTGTCGTTATCCCGGCATCCAACACACTCACAAGCGTCCTGGGTAAAACCAACCCCACAAACTGTCCTTTCTTTCTACTACTCCTTCTTTTAGTAAGGGTCACAACGAGTGATTCACTGAATTGATTTACTACAGTTAAAAGTCTCTCTATTCCACAAGAACAACAACCATCGCATTACAATTACACAATGGCCGACAAAAAAATCAAATGGTTCTGGACCAACTTGAACAAACCCAAAGATGGCAAAGTGAAGGATGGCAAAATTGAAATCAAAGTCGGAGGACAGACGCACGTCTTTAAAAAGGGCGCGGAAGACGACAAAGTCACGGCCAATGCGCCCTTTTATTTTCGAAAGGTCACCGGCGACTTTGAATGTACCGTCAAAATTACCAGCAAAACCAAAATGGATGGTTGGTTGGATCAATGCGGCATCATGTTTCAAGAAAAACGCGGCATTTATGCCAAATTGGCCTTGGAATTTCAAAAACCACCCCGCGAAGAAAACAACAAATACTACGTGGCTGCCTATGTTCACAGTGCCGATACACTGGAAAAAGAAGTGGAAAGTAAAACTCCGTATCCGGGTCAATCTTCGACGGGGGACAAGAATTATGCCTATGTCCAATTGGAAGACGACCAAGAAAAGAATTTGTGGTTGCGAATGTCGCGTTTGGCAGGCTTCATCGAAGCCGAATATAGTTTCGTGGGTGGGGCCGACGAGTCGAATTGGACACAATTGAAGGCCCAACGATTTTCCGATGCCGAGCAATTTAGTGTGGGTCTCTTTGCTTCGAGTCCACTGGCCGACCATGATGGATTCAAGGCGGTCCTGTCGGATTTTGATATTGAGGCAACGATATATGTTGACGATGATGATGAAGAGGGAGGTGGAGAAGGAGCCGTACCGGCAGAAGAGGTAGCAGCAGCAAATGAAAAGGATGATAGCGAATGAGTGAGCGAGCGAGCGGATGCATGAAGACTGGCTGGGGGCATCTATCCACAATTATATTTACAATCCATGGTTGATGCTCGATGAATGGCGAATGTTACAACAATGAATGGCTGGCGAATTCCTTTCTATGACCTACCAAACATAGGAATCGCACTAGTCCACACCTATTATAATTACTGTACGTTTTATTCACTGTTTTTTATTACAATACAACTCATCAGTAGCATAGCAGCATTGCTAAAGGCGTTTTATTAGTTTTCCGACAGATGTTTGGTTTTCCGGTATCCTTTAATTCCTTTTGCCTTTTTAAAACCAGCCCGCGGAATGTATCGCTAAGAGTGGTTCGTGTCTGACTGTCTTGTCTTGTTCTCTACTTGCTATTGCGATGTTCACCATTGACTTGAGTCGCATCATCCTCGTCCGAATCATCATCACTGTCTTGGTCCACGACTTCCGCTTCCATCATGGTCGCGGTCGTCATGGTCCACACAAACTCATAGCCCAAACATTGGACGATATGATCCAGTGCTCCTGGTTGTGACAGCAAGAGAGATTGCAATTCATGGTCGGTTTGAGCACGTTCCAGAACCCATCCCTTGCAAGACTTGCCACTTCTGCCGCCGTCAGCCTTTTCAAGATTTCCCGTTTCGTTTGAGGGACGACTCCAACCCTCGGTTTTCAAATCGGTGACTAACTCGCGAATCTTGTTGGAAAAGCCTAGGTCATTGTCATCATCACCAACATCATCATCATATTTGAACGCATCGTCGTCGTCCGAATCATCACCAAAGTGGAGACCCTCATCGTCGTCTAATTCATCAAAAGCGTCGGGCATACGAATGTTCAATGGTTTCTTACTGTTTCCAGCTGCTGCTACCAATTGACTGGCATTGGTGATTTCTTTCCATTCTTCCTCTTTTTCGTCGTAGAATTCCAATTCTTCACATTCCTCCAGTCCCCATCCCAATGCCTTGGCAACCTTGCGACGAATTTGTTGGAGATTGTCATTTCCCTGAATGGTCAAAAGTTCGTCCTCGTCATCTTCGTCGTCATTTTCGGGATCCAAGTCGTCGGGAGTAAAACAAAGTTTCAAGGTCAACTTCTTGTCGTTATTGTGTTTGTTCATGCCACCACCACGGCCACCACCACCACGGCCGCCGCCACCACCACCATTGTGGTTGCCATATGCAGCCGCCGCAAAGTGGCGCATGGGCATGGGCATGGCCATTGGCTTCTGCTGTGGAGTCAAAGACAACGGAAGGCTGCCAAACATGGCGTGGGAATTATTATTATGGTTGGTAGCTGTGGTAGCCATGGTCGACACACACGCCCGACTGTTTGGCCGAAGCAGCATCGTCTTGCTACTACTACTAACAGAATAGCAACGTTCTGAAGCAGCAGCAGCAGCAGCAGCAGCACTACTACTAGCCGGTCGAATCCGTAAGAAGCGATGATACCTGGACAAGGACGACGAAGAAAAAGCACTCATTCTAGTTGTTCTATATGTTGACTAATGACAATGGTGGTGGAGCAACAATAGGAAAAGTGACAACTAGTTTAGTAGCAGTGCTTGCAGAATTGGATGGTGGCTGTGGCTGCGGCTGCGTGATGTTGTGTTTCCCATCGGTTGTTTCATTGTTAGCATTGATTGATACGGAACAGTACACGATCTGGATCTTTTTCAGGAATTGTTTTTGTCGGCGAAGGCACGAATCAATCAGTGGTTGAGACATTGCTGTAGGGTGAAGGTTAAAGAAATTGGATGTAGGCTCATCATGGCTAGCTCACAGCAACCTGTTTTGGTTTGACACAGGTGCTGGTAGCCCAGTCTTTGGTGACAGGCAACAAGCAACTTTCAATTGTGGCAGAGATTCCTTTTCAAAGTTTGCTGAGATGGGGAAACCAAGAAGACCAAGAATTGTTGCAGTTCCTTGCCCCACATTTAAGCTAAAAAAGAACAAACTGCACCAATGTGTTCATTTCTTTCTTTTAGTGAACAGTCAACATCATCACTAAAAGACATCCTACAGATGCGTGTCATTGATGTGAAAAAATGGGACACAAGAGATGAACAGATGAGATGCAGTGCAACATGTGGAAACAGTCACGTGAAGAGCTTTGTCATTCCCCTTTTTGGCGCGGATCAAAAAACTTTCCCTTTGACATGTTGAACTGAAGAAGAATGTTTTTACTCAAGGCTTCTTTTTGAGTGGATAATCATTTGATGGAATTTTTGCAAAATAGATCAGGGATTTCTGACAACGTGGTGCTTGTCTCTAAAGAAGAGATCATGACTATGAGACACCATGGTTGCCAAACAAATTGCTAGCACGTTACACATGCTTACACCTATGCCTGTTGCTACTTGTTGCAGCAAATTCCAACCAGAAAATGCTCCAAACTGTTGGCTTCCAGAACCTGGATCTGATGCAAGTGGATTCATCATGATTCAACTTTGTCACTTCATGGTTTTTGTTGTGGCAGCGGTTGAGAACATGTGAAATTGGCTTTGGTGGCAAGGAAGGACAGTTTGACTTCTGGCAGAATAACATCCTTTTTTCTTAAGCAAACAACATGACATGACTGCCATGCAAGCTATGGGTTATGGAAGCTTTCTGGAAATGAGAGGAAATCCGTTCGATTTTCGAACGACTTAAAAGAAGGGATTTGTAAAGGGGGTACTTCTGCAATTTTTTGGCAGGCCCTCACTGTGTAAAAACAGCACATACTAGGTAATTTGTCAAGTTCAGCAGGGAGCCGAAAATGTCTCATTCAAAACCATGTTAAAACATGCCAGTACAAAAACACACAAGCTTTTTGTAGAATGGACGTTTTCCGACTTAAAACAGCTTAATTGGAGACATGGTAAGAAAAGACACCTTGCTTAATGCAACATGTCACAGCGGCTTAACACAACGTGTCACACCGGTTCTCCATTAGGGATGCAAAGGACAGGAGGGGAGCGACGAGCGAAGCGAGGAGTGATCCGACTGGCCGTGCCACACATCTACTTCTCCATCAAGACAACCTTTGCTGCACCCCTCCTGAGCGAGAGCGAAGCGCAGCTTCACGCCACTGGCTTCTGCTGCACCCCTCCTGAAATCGAACTGCTTTAGCTTGCACAATAATTGAACGATGAACCAGTCGTTGAGTGATGTTCAAAGCTGAAGTAGTCTCTTTGCTACTAGTCTAGCTACGTCGTACTCTAGCTACTAGAGTAGTTATGATCAAGGCACAGATACCGGTAATTATGTTCGAGCCAATTTTTTAGCATAGCACTAGCTACTCCAGAATAGTAGTAGCAGACTTACTACATATATGGTGAAAACTCATTGACTTGTTAATTGGATTATTCTATTAGGTCTACTGTACCAACACTGCCTCGGCCAGACATCATGTGGTCCTGCCTAAAGTACCGACAGTTACTAAGTGGCGGCATAGCAGATTCGCTTGCAGGTTCCCGGTTCATCATGGAGTTAACAATCATGCAATCTAAAACCATCGGGCTCCCGTCTTCCTGTCTCGGTACATTGTATCATATTTCTGTAGAGCAAATCGAGTATGAAAGCCAACCAATCTGTAAGAGAAGATGCTCCTCAAACTGCTGATTCATCTGGGGCAAGTACAATTGTTCCAGTTGAAAAAAACAGCAATGAAGAAGTGATGGCAAAAGATATGGCAGTCGTACCTAGCAAAGGGAGCACGGTAGACGGAAAAGGGTTCGAGCAACCAGGGATCCATCAGTTTGACGCGAGTGGGGATCTTTTGGTCCAACAAGTTGTACAAGTTCGTGCCCATGAAGCCGACTCTGATTCTTCTGCCGCGTTGGAACCCTATTCTAAGGCACCGCCACCTGCCATGGAAAACGCCAAAGGGTTCGAGCAACAAGGACTCCATCAGTTTGACGCAAGTGGTGATCTGTTGGTCCAACAAGTTGTACAAGTTCGTGCCTCTGCACCCGAGTCTGAAGCTCCTGCTCCTCAACCACCGCCCGCCGTTGACACGCACCGCTCTACTGTGGCGCATCACCCTGGGGCATATTTGGGAGCTCCTGGTAAGGAACCACGTCGGCTTGCCAAGCCAAGATTTTCTTCGTTGCAACGACAACAAGCAGATGCCGTCACTACAAAGATGCAAGAGTACGATTCTAAACAATCCCTAGGGTCCTCCTGGTTTTTGCCACGGCTACAAGACAGTAGTTCCCGGTGCGACCGCGAAGACGAGGAGAGTCTGGCCATTGCTAACATGGTAGAGGAGAGGCGTATCTCCTCTTACCCGAGGGCCAAGCCTCTTCATGATTCAGTGACAACGGATAACGAGCGGAGCGGACGCACGTGTACCCCAAAAACTGGATTCTTTGTTTCGATCGGCTTTTTAGGTCTCCTGTGTCTCCTAGTTGTCTTGGTGTTTGTGGTGAGGGATCCAAGTAGTGAACATAAAAGCAGCGCGCCCATGCCGTTGCAAAACAATTCATGTTTTTCATTGGAAGAGCGGATACAGAATCTCTTACCAGAGCACTCCGTGGAAGCCACGAAGGACTTGCATTCTGCTCAAGCCAAGGCATACGACTGGTTGTTGAAGGATCCATCCGTGGAGAGTTTTCCGGCTTGGAGGATCCAGCAGAGATTTGCTTTGGCGTCCTTTTATTATGCCACGGATGGTGACACCTGGAAAAACAACACGGGATGGCTGAACTACGACGACGACGTGCACGAATGTTACTGGCATGCCTTCGGGCACGACGAAGCCCTGAGGTTTCGAGACGCTTTAGTGGCCACAGGCCGATATGTCAATTTTCGATTGGAAGATCTTTCTCACGACAACGCTTGTGAAAACGGTGACGCTTACCAGCATTTTTGGCCGCCTCAAAACCTCCGAGGCACCCTCCCGCCAGAGCTCTCTCTTCTGACATCCCTACGAAGCGTATGGTTCCAAAACAATCCCGACCTATTTGGCTCGCCTTTTTCTTTTCTGGGAAAGCTAACCTCTCTTCAGAGTATAACTATGTTGGGGGATCGATCTCTAGGTGTCATCTCAAGTGAGATTGGAAACTTGAGAAATTTGACGTTTTTAGTCATGAGCGTCAATGGTTTGAGCGGAAGTCTTCCAAGTGAAATTGGCCAGTTAACTCAGCTTTCTATTTTGTCGCTCGGTCGTAACGTAAGTTTCTGCATACGTGGTTACAATCTTTATTCGGACTCCTTTGGTTGATTCCTGACTTGTTTCCCTGCTCTTGTTCATATGAATCATGTCATCTAGAGGCTCTCCGGCCAACTGCCAACAGAGCTTGGCGAACTATCAGAGCTGGAGTATTTGGGGGTTTCCGACACGGATATATCGGGATCCATACCAGACGCAATTTGGGATTTGGCTACTAAACGTCAGTCTCTACAATGGATTCAAATACAGGAAAGTCGTCTGTCCGGAGTGATTCCTGACGAAGCTTGCTCGATGGAGTATCTCAACTTTGACTGTTCGGAACTTCTCTGCGGTTGCAATTGCACGTGCAATGCGACAAATGAGACTGCAAGTAAAGATTCCACGCTCGACGGCGGACCCTGATCAAGGATACATTTGGGAGATCCCGGGGCAAACATTCCCTGTATTGCTAAGGTTAGCTGCCATATCGTTGCTGGGGGTGGGAAGCGGATCATCGCAGGATGGAGACACTTTGGCTATTTAAGGCTCAGAGGTTGGCGACAAGAAGTGCCATGGGGCCTGCCGTTGTCGTGCTTACAACTGTGTTATTAGTTCACTAACATAAATGAAAATTACTAGTTTATTAGCTTAGTAGTTGGTAATGAAGAAAGGCCGTTGAAAAAGGCACAGAATTGCTTGCGATCCAAAAGCAAAAAGTACAAGACCCGACGCCCTCAAAAACACTTCTGTCATTTGTGCTCACTTAGGGCTTCTTCTGACTCCGGTACCGGTCCTTGGTTTCTTCCCTGCGTTTACGCTTCTGTGTGGCGATGCTATCAATGCTTCTGAATTGGGTCGCCGCAACATAATCAAAGCGGTGATCGGATATGTAGAACATACACATGGGTGAAATATTGAAGATAAGGAGTCCCATCGTCAACAGACTAGTTTCCGTCATGGAACCACCCCCACCCAACAGCCGGGCCAAGACAAGGAACAGCAAGGCCAAACCATAACAAACGAATGTATCGGTAAAGCCAACTTGAATTTGTTTTTGTAGGGCCAAGTTGTTGCGGATAAGAGGCTCGTAATACAGCAAATATTCTTCCTTGTGGAATTTGGCAACGACAAACATTTGACAAACCACAAAGAAACAAGCCATCCAATAGGGGGGTACAACCACTTTTGCCCCCTCGTCTTGAAAAAGGTGTGGTGCCCAGAGCATGGTGGAAGTCAGAGGATGACTCCATATATAAATGTCCAGGGTCAGGTGCGTGCGTCCTTGAATGTGAGGAAAGGAGAAGAATCCTCCGTTCTTCTTCTGTCCTTGCTGTTGCAAAGAGGCGGCCTTTTTCTTGCTTGACCGACCACCCTCAAAATCGGTCAAGGCTGTTTGCAAACCATGTCCTACAAATATAGCCAAAGCCCAGGCTAGGGCAAGCCGATTGTAGTTCAAAACAGTAAAGAAGACAGTAAAGGCAGTCGCTCCTCCAAATTCCACATGGGCACGCCATTGTCCGGGTGCGGCCGGAATGAGACGGTATAATTCTTGACTGGCAAACTCCAAGCCAGGGCTCAAGCGCCGTCTCTTATTGCTGCTATCTGAGCAGGCATCATCAGTATCGTCTCGAACTTCTTGCACTTGTTGGTATGAGCGCTTCCAAGGCTTCTCGTCTTCTTCTTGTTCTTTCTCGTCAAAACCTTCTCCTAATACTTCTTCTCCTACCAAATATTCTTGCTCGTCTACTACTCGTTCCTCTCTTTCTCGAGAGAATTGGCGAGGGTCATCCTCATCTTCTCGATCTCCTTCGACTGGGCCATCCTCCTTACCGCCATCGACATCTCCCCTAGACACCAAGTCACTCATGTTGGAAGCAAAGGAGGAGTCAAACCCTTCTCCTAATGCTTCTTCTCCTACCAAATAGTCTTGCTCGTCTTCTACTCGTTCCTCTCTTTCTTGAGAGACTTGGCGAGGATCATCCTCATCCTCATCTTCTCGGTCACCTTTGACTGGGCCATCCTCCCTGCCGCCGTCGACATCCCTCCTAGACACCAAGTCCCTCATGTTGGAAGCAGACGAGGACGACGAAGAGGAGGACGACGAAGAGGACGAGGACAACCGTTCTGCGACTGTTCCAAGAATACTATTCATGAACCAAGGCGCAGATGCTACTACGGGAGATGCTGCGGCAAGCGTGCTACTACTAGTAGAAGTTGTACTGCTACCATTGCTGGCACTGGCAGACGGAACTCGATACCTCTCATCCCTACTAGTAGTAGTGTCCTCACGAGTTCTTGTCATCGCCTCTTGTTGCTGCGGCTGCGGCTGCACTGTTGCTGGACCCCTAGTCACATTAAGGATGCGCTGGGACAGCGGCACCGCCATGGTGGCTTCTACTTTACCTGTTGATACCATAATTTTTGGCCCTAGCTAGCAAAATAACAATTCGATAATTGGTTCGTCCTTGTCGTGCTTGATATTTTCTTGCTTGTGGTCGTGCACTCGTGGTCTTGCTTGTGGTATACCAACCATGCATTGACAGTGTTTGTTTGATCTTCCGGTAATTATTACTGCTCCATAAAATAATGTGCTTCTTTTCACTGACCACAACCAGCTAACTAGTAACTACTGTAGCTGGCACCGGTACCGTACGGCAGTAATAGCTAGTACCAGGTACGTCGTACTGTAGTACCAGCTGTTGTCACAGGAGGTACTTAACAGGACAGTGCGCTGTAAGCTTGTAGCTACTTAATGAATTGTGGTTGTAATCCGAACGAAATATTGCTTTCCTGACCAATTCTTTGTTACTGATTCGAATTTGTCGCCATTGGCTTTGTCTGCTTCTGTCTTGAAGTACGTACAACCACCATTAACTGAATCAGATCTACTGTAGAGCGTCTTATTCGTATCTGGCAAGCAGCGAATGAGTCGATATATATCTTCCGGGTAAAATGACATTTTGAGTATTTAATTCCTAGCGGAGCTGCAAAGTACGACAGGCCGAAGGCGTACTGTTTAACATAGAGTAGATTTTCAGGAAGCCTGTCAAATTGTCAATCGTTGCAGCTGAACATTGGCCAAGTGCGCGTCTAACACTAGCGGCATTCTTGGCGAGAAAACACAAACATCATGAGTGGACTTGTTCCATTGATGACACAGCACAATGTGGTGTGATGAAGCTGCGCAAAGTGCGGCCTCACATGCAGAACCTGCACTATGACCTGCACAGCAGAAGGAAAGCAATTCAATGCTCAAATGACTGCATTCCACAGCTGTTCCAGTTTTTCTGAATGAGTTCAAAAGATTGTCACAATTTCCAAAGGAGCAAGCATGCCTTTGAAAGCTTTTAAAACAATCCTTCATGTTTGAGAATTCATTTCGCACACTGTATGTAACTTCAGCAATCACCGTGTGTGACTTTGGTTGTCATGTTGCACCCACCTTGATGTCACAGTTCATTTTTGTCTGCATGTTTTTCTGGCACGTCAAGATGCTTCATGACACTCAAGGGAAACATGACATGCGAGTCATTTCACAGTGGAAATCTCAGATGTGATGAAAAACTTGTTAGGAAAAAGTGTGAATTGGACAATCAGAAAGTTTGCACAAGTCTCAAGAATGTTCTCTGCATGTTGTTTGTTCAAAAGTGCAATTAAAAGACAAAAGACATGTGTGTTTGAGTTCAGGGCACCATGTTGACAACACTAAATGCACTTTTGACAGTCAGTTCAGCATGTGACCAAAGTGCACTTTCAAAAAAAATCCCTCAAAAGTCATTCCTCCAGCATGTCTCCATCTGGTTGGTCATTTTGCAACCCTCTTTGGAATGCGTGAAATGATTCTCTCCTAAAGAAAACTTCCTCAAATGATCACAGTGCGAATGCAGAAATCTTTGTCTCCAAAGATTCACCATTGATCAGTTCTCCTTGGATGAGTCTCAACAGTCACAATTGAAACTGCTGCCTGAACAATCCTAGCTCTTGGGGCCAATCATCAAATTGAAAGGTGTCGGTCCTTGATTGCCATGGGCATGACAAGCAAGCTGCAACGATGAGAATCAAGCAAAATGCATGAATGCAGAGAAAAGGGGATGCCATTGTGGAGGGCTGACTGCAAACCAACTGATGTCAGTTGGGTCAAGAGAGGTCCCAAACAATGACATCAACCGGCGTTGTCTTTGCAATTGTGCTCACGAGAGTTGAGGAATGACAGCTAACCAAGCAAAAGCCACAGGGATCAAGTCCATGTCAATGACCCTTGTGGTGTGGCAAATCAAAAGGCAAAGGAACCAAACTGCGCCGCAGAACAGTCTGACAACATCACTCTAAGACACATTGGTTCTGTTGTCAGCCAACAGCTGGAAATGACAAAAAAATGAAGTCCATGACCATTTTCAAGACATCACAACATTCATTCAGACTGAAAGTGCTGCAGCCGATCTGCACTCTCCAGAGGATGAGGCTATGAATGAGCAAGGTTCCCTGATTTGCTGGCTAGCTAGCTATGTACTGAAACAAAAACTTCCTACTACTTAACTAGCTATAGAGCTTTAAATAAGGCACCCGCGGCAGCTAGCTAAGGCAATCACTGCATGATTTTTGGAAATGCATCCAGAAGGCACGAGATTGAGGGTTCTGCTGGCAAAGTGATCACTGAATTCCAGTCATGTCAACACATCGGCCTGGTCTTCTGCGGGACAACTTTGAGCTTAAAAGATGCCAGCACAACAATGCTCAACATCTACCTCTACTAGAATAGCGATCATACCCTACACCCTCTCGTAATGCGTCCAACATGGCTTTTGGTTGGTACCATTCGGCGGACATTGCACAATCTTCCCTTCGTCTCGTAACTTGTAGAGCACACGGTTGAGTTGGCGCGTGTCGGGCATGGGGGCTTCCGGCCACTGGCGACGATATTCCAACACATTTTGTGGATTGTCACTCTTGATCAGCGTGTCCATCAAAATTTGCTCTGTTTGTTCGTCGGACCAACAGCATCTTCTGGCGGCCGCAGGGTGAGCGTGGCCGGAGCCTGTTGCCGACAGACTAGAGGTTGTGCCGTCTCCTGGCGACTCCACGCTAGCTTCCGTAGCATCGTCAAACCTCGAGGAATATCGTGTGGCCTGGGCGCCATGATAGGCTTGAACTTCGTAGACGGTTTGTGAGAGTGACAATACTGCCATCGACTGTGGCAAAGGACGGGGTTCCTCTGCGTCCGCCATTGTCGTTTTCTTCGTCTTTTCTACCGTACCCGCTTCGGCAAACTTTCCAGGGCTACTGGAAGCAACTTTCTCCTTTGCTTTGGTCGCTTTGGTTGAGGAAGCTAAGCTGCTGTCGTCGTTGAAGCTATGGCTATTCTCTACCATGCTGTAGCGGGATAGAGTGGAGGAAATGAATCAAATGAAGTAATTAAGTGATCGCTAGCTAGTTGTTGGGAACCGTTCACATGAAAACCTGAAAGACTGTCGCTCATCTCACCGCGAAGTGCAGAGTCTCGCTTATGACGTCACTTGGAGGGCTCAGCTCCTTAATTTTGAAAACTTCGTTACGTAGCTAGCTAGAGTCTGTTTTATCATTCCAATAAAGTGTTATGTATTGTATAAACAATCTTTTTTAATTTTTATGTAAGTGTAAACAGAGACAATGAGAGCACACACGTCGCTCATGGTGCTCCGTGGGAACAATCAAACTTGTCGTACTGAGCTAGGTAGGCATCCTGCTGTACGGAAAGGTGAGTGTCCAGTGGCTGCAAATGAAGATGTTGTCTTGGCTTTCTGGAACCGGCATCCACCCGGGAGAGCACTACCGTCCTGGCTCCAAGAGCAAACAAAAGAAATCCCAAAACTTTGCATACTTGGCACCACGCGCTGCTAGTATTGCCTTCATCCTCATCATGACTTGGGTCTTGTTGAGATTGTTCTTGATTTTCTTGTTGAAGATGATCGTAGAGGATCGCGGCCGGTCCATCAATATAAATTTCGACACCACCGACAATGCGTGGATCGGCTCCGACACGACGAACCGTTTCCCGCGCCAGTTCGAGCCATTCCATTCCTTTTTTGGAAAAGGGATCCACTCCTAAATTGACTGTAATATACGTCGCCAATTTATCGGACGTGGTGGTTTCATCTTCAATGACATTGAGCAAATGCAATGCCTCGGAGGGACACTTGGGTTCCATGCCTCGACAAATATTGGCGGCATTGTACAAGGACTGTGGAATTCTGGAATTTTCCAATACCGCCAACCCTGTATAGGTGGTGGCATCGATGCCACTATTGACATTGTAGTCCAAAGTCTTGTCCTCTTGGAAGAGATTACGACCCTCAATCTCCGCTTTCTCGTCGTACAACTGTTGTTGAAATTCTTCTTCCATGTGCTTCTCCCATTTTTCTTGTCGTCGTTGATGATGACGATCAAATTCTTTTTGTTGCTTGGCCTTGAATTGATGCAAGGTGTCCACCAACCGCTTGATCAAGTGCTGCGATTCGGTCGCTTCTTCGGCGATATGGGTGCTGCCACTACCGGCCGGGATCATCATGTCTTCGTCGAGGTCATCTTTGGAAGTGGATGCGTCATCGGGAATGTAAATCCCCTGGAGTTCATCAATAATGGTTTGCACGATGTCATATCCTGCCAACGTGATCATACTTTGACCCGATTTGTGACCATCAAACAAGATGCGATACGGTGTCAAACGACCATATCCAAAGTGCTCACCAAAGTCATGAAATTGTGGGTTGATGGCAGTCGACTGATCCGTGGTGGAGTGCATTCCACCATGATAGTTGGTAGTATTATTGCGTGTCGTCGCCAAAGCAAGGGAAAATGTGCCCAGGATGATACTCAGAATCGTTGCCAAGCGAAGCATACCTGTCTTGGTAGTACTGCTGCTGTTAGTAGGAGAATTGCTCCTGGAGATGGGGGATGTGATCCTTCTGCCACCATTCATCGCTTGCTGCTCCTTCATGAGATGTGTCATAGATTGCAGCATATAGTGGCGAGCAACCAGAACGTGGTACAACGTTGTAAAGAGCACGGCCGTGGTAGCTCCCAAACTCATACTCTTGACGGCAACAGAAGGAACCATGTACAAACTAGCCACGAATGACAACAGGAGACTAGCATCTTGCATCAAAATCGAAGGCACTGTAACTTCTTCTCGCTTGTTGTTGCCAAGATGATCCATTTGGAGTTTGGAATAGTACAGAGACAACCCAAACGAGACCAACACAGCGACGACAAGACCCAACGATGATGTTGTTGTCATAGAAGTGGGAAGCACGTACGCAAGTGCCATGGCACTGACCGATACGGATGTGGCGGTACTGACCACCATCCATAGGATCCAGCTTGGAACAAAGGTTGCACCACTATCATCGGTGGTCGCCAAGAGGGACCCAAAAAGCATGGCAGTGACAACCACCGCCACACCCACAGCGGCATAGGCCTTCCATGTTCCCGTTGGGGTGGAGTCGTCGTGCTTCTTGTTGTGGCGATGAGGATTGGTCGTCGCCTTTGCATCTTTGGGATTCCAGTTCAAACCCGTATAATGGGTCTGCAAATACGTGGGAGCATGATTCGTGCCATAGTCGAGAATGAGTTGTTGGAGTTGTTTTACGGCACGTTCCATTTCGTGTTCATGGGACAAGACAAATTGGATTTGGATCATCGTTTTAGAGCCGTCAGGCGTCACCATGTTTTTGGCCACATAATCCAAGCCGCCATCCAACAAGGAGTAGTAGGACGTGACACGTGCCGACAAGAAAGCAGAAAATTGTTTCGACAAATGCTGGCTGAGTCCCATACAATATTGCTTTCCTTCTTGATAGGCGACGGACGTGTCGTCGGTAAAGGAATGTAGACCATCTTGAATGGACGACTCCAAAATGACATAGAGGGGAGGATGAGCATTCCAATCATGAGGACCAATGTGGCGTTTGTGAGGATGGACGCCATAATTCTTGACAAAGGCCTGACGGGCAAGTTCCGAAGGAGAATTGGGGGGTGGTAACACGGTGGTCATGAGGTTCATGAATTCGTCTTGTTGCTGCTGTTGTTTTGTGTCAATAGCACGTGCCTGCAAGGTATTCCACGACATGGCACCCAACAACCACACCATGGTCAAGCACACCAATGTCTTGCACAATTGGTTTTTGGTGTGAGTCGATCGTTGATGTTCATCGTAGAGATAGCCACGCTTTGCTTGTTGAAAGGCTGACGTAGGGGTTGAATGGTTGGCAAAGAATTTTTGAGCAAAGGCTGTGGGAGAAGCAAGCTTGTCATGAAAGAAAAAGTATTTATGGGACGGCGAAGTAGGACTCAGAGATCGTTCATCTTCATCGAGACTTGCAGCCGATGGCATGGGTGTCCTTCGACCACCTTTATTGGGTGCGGCATAGAGAGAGGGAGGAGAGAAGAGAGAAACATCTTGCCATGGGGAGGATGAACGATTGTTGTCATCGTCAAGCTTGTGCTTGGACGAGCTTGGTGTTTTGGCAGTGACAGCTACCATGGTTGTCGTTGTGAGTTGTTGGGGAGAGTGGGAGTTGGTTGATTGCTTTTTAAATATTGTGTTGGCTGATTGCTGCTGAGTGTGTTGGTGAAGAATAAATAATTACTTGTGAAGAAGAATGAGCCAAGAAGATGATTGTGTCTCCTACTATGCAGCTAGCTTAGACTGCTAATAGACAGAGGAATATGACTAGTCTACTCCAATAGTAGTACGAGCTACTAGCTAGCTAGTAGAGTATCGTGGAGTGTTGATGTTCGGAGTTTTGCATACGAATGAATGAACAATCGTGGATCTCTCGCCCACTACGACTACTACAAGTACCAGGCACCCGAGCTGGCCCCTGTACTACTACTAGTAGCTACAATGCACTAGCTAGAGACTTAGCAGTAGCTACGATAGGTCAAGTTCTGTCTCTTATACACATCTGACGCTGCCGACGAATAGAGAGGTGTAGAGCTCGG